>Ga0315289_10004054_pt1 | contig 21976 bp, 18 predicted proteins | sample YL17G11_40_MG_FD_203452 | JGI IMG/M metagenome (GOLD analysis project Ga0315289, IMG submission 203452) | Sediment microbial communities from Yellowstone Lake, YNP, Wyoming, USA - YL17G11_40 | ecosystem: Environmental > Aquatic > Freshwater > Lake > Sediment | place: USA: Wyoming | collected... | reverse complement strand
TGGTATTACACAATAAAGCAACCGGAAGACTCGAAACAAGAATCACCACTTTTTCCCACCACACCCGTTTACTTAACAGAATAATAAAACCGCCTACCACAAAAAAGGCCATAATCATTCTTAAACCATTACAGGCCTCCGCCACCGCTACTGTTGCACCATTTATGTCAATTATGTTGCCCTGGCGCACAACATCATAACCCATCATTTCAAGGCAGAATACAGCTGATGATGTTGACCAGACTTGTAGAGGCAGCACTATAGTGCTATGAATTGAGCGTGGAAGAGGCAGCATCAGACACAAAAAAAGCAACGTGGTAAGTACCTTCCGGAAAAGTTCGCATCCAAACAACAGCAATACTAATGCCACAATGCTAACAACAACGGACAACCTCTCCATAGAACTATACATAAAGAACAATCCAAAAAGGTTTATTGCTTGGGCTGCTAAAAATATCAGCAAACCCCATAACGATGGCTTTATACTGCAAGAGGCGATTTGCTCGCGCCGCAACCATAGTACATAAACAGCAAGAAAAGGAACTAACAAGCCGCTGGAATATTCGTCACTCCGCTGCCAAATATTCCAAAGGTCCTTAATATTAGACCAGTATGACCAGATAAAGACCATTAAAAGGAAACCGGTGGCACCCCAACGAAGAATATTTCCCCTGCTTGTATTAGGCCGAAATACAGACAGTGACTTGTCCATTTTACTCTTAACATCGCCTGATACGCTACTGGCTAAACTCTTCAAAATTCCTCTGGGATGAGCTACTATGGCTTTTTCCTGTAAAATGCTACCAGGTCGTACGACTGTCTGGCTGTCAATTATACATCTTTCAACCTTGCAGTCTGAACCTATCTGCGAGTCGTCCCAAAGGACGCTATTTACTATCAGACTATTTGGGCCAATTTCCACATTTCGGCCAATTATCGTTGGACCAAAAACTATTGCACCATCAGAAACATGAGCGCCATCCATAATTACAACTGGCCCATAAACCTGAGCAGAGGCGTCAATTTGAGAATCGGGGCTCGTCCAAAGAGTTTGTAAATTATCCTGCTTGAAAACAGGCAAATTGAAATCTGCTTTGCGGGTATTTTCAAGGCGATAGAAAATAGCAGATAAGTACTCTGAATAATTTCGGAAGCCCCCTGCAGGCACAGATAATCTTGCAGCATAAATATTTTTGCCAGCTCGTAATATTGCAGGAATTAAACTCTCTTTAATATCATAGTAACCTTTAGCTGGTATATGCTCCAAAACTGTCGGTTCACAAACATAAATCCCTGTAGATTCACCGTTAGGCCTGCCATTTTCATCAGCTGGATTTAATACTACGGTTAACTCACATTGACCGCGATAATGTGCCTCAATCAGCGTCTCAATATCTGGAACATTTACCATACTTGCAGACAGTATCAATAATAGTGAATTACAATCTCCCTCGACAGCATCACGAATACAACCAGCCGTGCCTGTTGGGAGGGATGACTCTGAAAATTTCAAATCCATATTATGATAACTGCTACTTTCAATAGCATCCCGTACTGCTACATCATCGCAATTTGAACATATTACAGTTTGCTTTACTCCGTAATCCGACAAGCGGAGCAGCAGATGTTCAATGGCAGGCTTATCAAACACCGGCCACAAAGCCATAGGCAAACGTGATGCCAACGGACATCGCCCAAAATCACATCCGCTGTCTAGGACAACGGCGTTAATTGACATTTTGTTTAGTTTTGTAATGCCCATTCAATCAGCTTTTAATGAAAAAAGATTTGTTATTGTCTTTTGAAATTATTTCCATTTTATATCGCCACCAATAGCAATAAGTGTCTCCGCCATAAAGGTTACCCTGTTTTTAATTACTCTGCTGTTTGGAAAACAAAATTTTAATTCCTTTGTCGTCATAAGCCGAAAGTTGGCTCTACAGTTGCCAAAGGTGTATTTCCCGCGGGCGTGGTTGTAACGAACAACTCTGGCAACTGAAAGATACGCCTCACCAGGAAGCCACGTAACAAAAGGCAACCTTAAATGAAACTCAAATGGGTACCAGCGATTAGGTGTCGACACAAACCACCGTTTTCCCACTCGCATAATTTCAGATGCCATCCGCCTTTGTTTTGTAAAATCTCCTACATGTTCAATTACCGCGTTACTATAGACAATATCAAAGTACTTATCAGACCACGGCAACTTGCAGGCATCAGCAACAACTGCATTAACTTGTGGGTAATGTCTCTTTATACACAACACATGCTCATGTGAAATGTTCACCGCATAAAGGTTATTCTTCCAAGGATAAGAGTCGATTAACTGTAACCCCCTATCACTGTTCGGGTTTATTTCAGCTCCGACATCAAGAATTTTCATTTCCCTGGTTGGTCTAAATATAACTTGAAACAATTCGAGCTTCCTTTTGCGGCTTATATAAGATAGCTTGGAAAACAAACTCATTATTTTTCTCTATTGCAGATATTATTCAAATCGTCTAAGAATTTTGAAATTCGCGCTATTACTACGGAAACATCTCTGTGCCTTTTAACCGGCATAAAGGATTTCAATTTCTTGATATTTCCAATCAAATCTTCACTTTTGTACGCTGCTAACAGATGGCCGAGCTGAGCAAACTTCTTTGCAATGGCTGTTTGATGGTTGTTAACAACCTCGTTGTATTCCTTAAGCCTTGGCATCACAAGTAATGGCTTATTATTGTCCAATGCCAATGTTATTATCCCCATACCCGCATGACTTATGATACCTGACGCATTTTGCATTTTTTCATCAAAGGCCTGTTTGTCCAAAAAACTTACAGACTCAAAATTATGTGGCTGGTATGCACTTCTACCTATCTGGGCAAAAACTTCTTCCTCTATCAGATTATTATCCATAGCTTTATCAACCGCTCTAACAAGACGGTCAAAGGGAAACTGTGTTCCAACTGTCAGAAAAATCATATCACTGCACCCAGGTACTCGGCACTGTTATATTTTCTGGCAAGTTCAGGCCACTGAACCAGGAAGAGATCCGCAACATACCGGACCATCTTCCCAGATAAGGATATACGATCAATATTGGTAATGCTGTCGAGCCAGATTATCTTTGCGCCAGTTATTTTCCCGAGAAAACACATAATGCAGCCAACTGCAGCTCCCGTACTAATAACAACATCAGGTTTTTCCTTTAAAATAATTCTGATACAGCGTATTGAAACCAACAGGACTTTCAGCGGATGTTGCCGATTACATTCACCAACTACATATACTTTCCCCTGCTTTTGAAGTTTTTCCAGAACGATATCTGAAGTTGTAACGCAAAAAGTATTATAGCCATTCCACCCGCTCTCAAGTCTTAACAATTGAGTCAGGTGTCCGCCAGCGGAAGCAGCAAGGCATATCTTCATACACTTGGGCATATCACCAGATTCCCAATCGTCTTTGAATCGGCCGAAATATAATCTGCGGCCAGTAAATCGGTCGGTAGCGGCTGAACCTCTTTGCAATATTCAGCCACAACCGGTGACGGAATTTTGTCTCTAATGATTTCAATTCTGACAAATATTCTTCCTGGTACTTTCTTGTATCAGTAATTTCCTGCTTTACAAGGCCGCATCGTCGTGATATCTCTTTTTTGAGCTCATCTTTTTTCGCACCTTCCGCAGGTACAGGCCGGTGGTTTTTGTCGCTTACTATGGGGATAGTTTCCCATTCAAGCACTTTTTTACCCGATACTGTTATACTCAGTATCATAGACCAGGTAGTTTCTTTGAAGTCACTATCAAAAATAAAATTGCCCAAACTGTAAGCTGTCAGAGCATTATCAGAACTATCAATGCCCTGCACTACGTGAGGATGATGGCCTATAACTAATGAAGCGCCGGCATCAATGAATTGTCTGGCGACTTGTTTTTGCCAAATGCTGGGACGGTTTATAAATTCATCACCCCAGTGAACAGAAACTATTACCAGATTATCCTCGTTCGCTTCGGCCTTTATAGCCTTGAGAACTTCACTTAGGTTGCTGCTGAAAGCATACTTGCCATTGTGGAAGCACGCCCCAATTACAACAATATGCTTGTCGCTGACTCGCAGGCGGAGAGGTTGCATCCCGGATTGGAAAAGGCTATCTCTGCCTCCACCGACAGTTTTTATGCCGGCCTTTTCCAGTTGCTCTACTGTGTCCACGGCGGCATCCAGACCCTGTTCAAGTATATGATTGTTGGCGACATGTGCCAAAGTTATTCCCCACTTGGCCAAATATGTTGCAGTTTGTGGCCGGCCTCGCATATGAAGAGTACGTAAGCTGTTTTCATTACGGCCGATATCCGAGAGAACAGATTCCATATTACAAATCACTATGTCATGCGAGGAAAAAATGTTAATGATTTCATCAGGCAAAAAACTGCTGCCATATTTGTCTATGATAGATGCAACTCCCCATCCTAGCTGGCTAAACGAGTCACCGCACATCGTATCGCCGACACAAGCTATTTTTAACATATTCATTAGCTGATTTTCTCTATTTATTTGATTGCCCGGCAAATTGGAAGCCGACATTTTCTTTAGCAATAATTGCGGTTTCAATCAGTTCAGATATCTTCTCAATATGCTTATCCCAACTGTGCTCCCCGGCAATTTCAATCCGTCTTTGTGCCCGCTGCGGCGTATCATTCCGCAGTTCCCACCGAATCGCGTCAGTAAATTGTTCTTTACTATTCGCTATGCTGATAACATCGGAATACTGCATCGCTTCTTTGATAGGCACCGATACGATTGGCCTGCCGGAAGCCATATATTCAAACATTTTCAGCGGGTTGCAGCTTTCTATCCACTCATCCATCTTCCATTGCAGCATACATACATCAAAATGAGCGCATAACTGGGGAATCTTTTCATATGGCAGACGGCCTAGAAAATGTACATTATTCATCTTACCCAATTCTGAATAATCGCCGCCGGTAATCTGGCCTGCAAACACAAAAGAAACATCAGGCAGTTTCTGTGCACACCACAGCAATAGTTCAATATCATTGCATGCGGTCATTGTTCCAAAATATCCCGCTATTGGTCTTGCGACGTTCGCCAATTCCGGCAAAATGATTTTTTTCTCCGCAACGGTGCGGAATAATTCAAAATCCACGCCATGCGGCAAATAGTGCACATTCGGATGCCGCGCAGATTGGGCAGCGAAAAGTTCCTTCGATACGCAAATAAGCACGTCGCTTTTAGTAAGAATGGCAGCTTCTCGCTGCTCCAGAACTTTTTTATTTGCGGTATAGGTGCATCTGTTAAAAAGGTCAGAAACATGATAAACGAACACTTTCGCGTTAAACACCTCCAACAAATCTGCCACACGAAGATTTTCAACCCATACCACCGGCTTTTTCATTGCCAGCAGGCGGCTCACCAGTTTAAGCTGAAATCTCAACAAGATATTATTTAATGCGTCGATGCCTTGCCGACCCTGCAGGGGCAAAAATATCGGGCTGAACACATACAGATTCGGTTGCGGCCGTCGCAAAAACTTGCCCAGACTGCAAAGCTTCCGCCATATACGCCTGCCTAATCCTTTTCGTGCGGCTCCGGACAAGTCTGAACTGAACGGATTGACAAACAGCACCCTGTTGGACTGTGCCAAATGCCGCATAATATGCGTCGCACAACTCGGATTCATCTCCCACCAGTCATTAGGCGCAAAACAGATTATATTCCATCCTTTGAGCATCATCCTTTCGCCAATGAAATCGCCTTACCTGAAATAGTTCGTGTAATTTTTTCAACACTGTTAATCTTCATTTGTAAATCCTCCGGCAATTCCTGCTGCAGAATTTCATTAAGAATATTCAAGTCTTCTTGCTTGAAATCTTTGCTCGGTACATACTCGAAACAAACTGCCCCACTGTCTTCTAAAAGAACTTGGCTCTGGCAAATTGGCAGCTTGTTTGTCCGTAGAAGCACATTTTTTAAGAGTCTCGCCATCGCTGTTAAACCGATATTCCTGCCAGATGCGGTTATGATACTTTTATTCTCCCTTCCGACAATTCTTTCAACAACCTCAAATGCCCGTCCGCATTCACACGGCTGATAAGCTGGTATAACCATATCACCTGTATCGTATCGTATTAAAGGCATCGCTAAGCTCCAGAATCCCGTCGCGATAATTCGACAGCAACCTTCATTCGGAGCTGCTGCCGGTATCAATTCCGTCAAACCATATTCCGGCACAATGTGATAAAAAAGCTTTTCGCAAGTATTAATATAACAGACCCTCTCGGCGCTACCGTAAAAATCGTATACCGGGCATTGAAACGCCTGGCAAATCTGTTCTTTTTCGATTGGTCCTAATGTTTCCGATGTCGTTAAAACACTGCGAAGAGGCAACCTTCTGCCCTTAATTAGAAGTTCCCTTGCCAGGACTAATGCCGCTGATGGATATGCCAGCAGCGCCTTAACCTTATACCTCTCCATCGCATCAACATATATATCCGCCATATCTGCGGATAAATGAAATGTGGAAAGTATAAGCTCCCTCATTAAAGGGTCATATACATATGGCTCTTTATTCATCGTATTTGGAGAAGTTACAGTTCGCCACGTCATATATGCGCAGCGATCACGAATGCCGATGCCAGCCCAGTCAAACTGCCTCCTGACGAATGCATGCTCATTGCCAATAGATCCGAAATCACGCCACAGTGGCAGGCGAGGTCCTGTCGTCCCGCCGGTATATGCAGTATGCAACAAAAACTTCCTGAATTTAGTCGATACAAGTTCCCTGCCGGCTTTATGTACATCTTCTTTGCTCATTATGGGAAATTTCTGAATATCCTCCAGGCTACAAATATCTCCTGTAACCATTTTTTCCTTTTTCATAAACGAACGGTAATATGGAACCGAATCATAAACATGTGAAATCAACTGCTTCAAAAGATCAAGCTGGAGATCTCGCAATTGGTCGGCACTGAACCATTGTGTTTTGGCCAGCCATTTCCGCCGAAACCAGAAGGGGCCCATAAACCGTTTGGTAAGCAAACTAACTACACCTTTGCCGACAACTTTTATGTTCATATCGCTTCCTGTTTTGCCGGTGAATTAAAGGAGGGGAACAATATCTGTTCAATACCGCTAAGGTATGCCCGCAGTTTGACAGCAGCAGTCTTCCTGCGATTATTGTCAAGGCCCCAAACTGTGAGCCATACGGGGACCCTTACCGCAAAAAACAGCACTATTAACAACGATGCTGTTTTATATGACAGCCATCCGTAATGTTTTTTAATGAAGCGTAGGATGCTCAATCTCAACTGCACCAGCATTTTCGCCTGAGTTTGTTTACTGCTCTGTCCCCCGAGATGAATAATCTGAGCATCCGGCGTAAACATTATCCTCCAATTATTTTTATGGAAGCGATAGCACCAATCCGTTTCTTCCGCATACATAAAAAATCTCTCGTCCAATACGCCTATCCGCTCAATCGCTTTTTTTCTGACAAGCATAAAACAGCCTGTTACCACTTCGACTTCTCTGGTATCGCTCCTATCCCACCAGGTCATCCGTTCTCTGCCGAAAAATCTGCTCTTTGGAAAAATCTTGTATAAATACGTACTCGACAGCAGTAAATTCAAAATTGATGGGAACATAAAACAGGTCGGCTGTAACGTTCTATCTGGGTTCAAAACCCGGCAGCCAACAGCAGCAGCTTGTGGATGAGAATCAACAAAGACAACCATTTTCGCCAGTGCATTATCAATAATAATAGTATCTGAGTTTAATAGCAGCACATAACGCCCCTTGGCGATTCTCATACCCTGATTGTTCGCAGCAGCGAAACCGCGATTCTCGGAGTTTTCTATCACAATCACGCTTGGAAATTCTTCTTTTATCATTTTGACTGAATTGTCGTTTGAGGCATTGTCTATAACGATCACTTCGAACGTTATATTTTTCGTTTCTTTGTAAACTGACGCTAAGCAACCGCGCAAGACATCTCGGGTATTCCAGTTTACGATGATAATGGATACATCCAAGGTATTCATTTTACTGTTTTCCTCAGTTCCGAAAAGGTGCAGACCTTCAGTTGAGATTCCCACGCAATGGTGAGGCATTTCTGTATCGCTTCCAAAACGTAATCATCAATTCTGTCTGTCGTCCGGTCAAAGTCATGGGCCAGTACCACCGCTCCTTCGTGCATCTTGACCCATTCCATATGGATTTGTCTTTTTCTTTTTTCCTGTGGCCAGGTATCTCCGATGTCAGCGGTCCAATAAATGATGGGGACATATTTACTCCAAAGATAAAGCAGCGTAACCAGATTTAACTTACCATAAGGTGGCCGAAACGGATATGTCCCTTTGCAGGTTCCCAGTACCCGGTCGATAGCCACCCAGCCTCTTTTGATATCTCTGATACTTTGCCAGGGCCAAACCTTCCAGGCGTTCAAATGATTGAATCCGTGGGAGCAGATATCATGTCCTTCCGCAGCGATCCGCTGGACGATATGCTCCCTTTCAGGTATATTTCGGCCGATCAGAAAAAAAGTTGCTTTCACGTTGCACTCTGATAGTATGGCCAAAATAGCTGGAGTTAGCCTGTTGCCTGGTCCATCATCAAAGGTTAAAACCATGGTTCTGTTCGCAATCGCGCTTTGCTTCAATGCTTTGCGGCACCATTTACCATATATTAAGGGAATGCCGAAGTTTAGAATGGCACCAACTACACCGACAACCACAATGGATACTAACAAGCACATTTTATTACGATGTGCGCCTTTTGAAATCGTCTGTTCTATCCGAAGTCATACTGCTCAAATCAACAGACCGTCCTATATCGGAGGGTAGCAGAGGCAAGGTAACCGCTTTTGCATAAAAACAACCTGATCTCGTCAAAACTGTCCGAACATATCCTAACGTCTCGTACAAGCGGACGGCAGGTTCGTTCGTCGCATCGACACGCAGGCCTATTGCTGCGCGTCCCAATTCCAGGGTTCTGGCTTCGCAAAGTCTTAATAAGCGTTTAGCAAACCCACGATTGCGCATCATCGGCAACACTGCAATGAGTTCGATCCATGTTTTTGGATTTGGTATCTGAGCTATCTTGGTAGCAGAGGGTGCTCTTTTTCGTTCAAGCTCTTCAACCAATCTCTTTCTAATTCTTGTTGCTACCAGGACTGGACATATCAGCAACGAGAGGAACTCGAGAATAAGAGCCGGTTTTCGCAGAGGCTTTTCCTTGGCCCACAACTTCTCATTCGTAATAAGAACGCAAAATGCGCTTACTTCACCATCTAATTCAAGCACCCAAGTTTCTGCTGCCCGTGACGTAAGTACTACGCTCCAGTACTTCTTCGCAACCGTCTTAACGCCATTCCATCGAAGGCTCGAAGGAAAGCTTAGTCTGCAGACTCTTATAAGTGAATTTATGTCACCTAAGGATGCGAGTCGCACTCTTGTGCCTTGTGTAATGCAATGTTCCATGGAAGACTTCTTTTCGCCTATTACTTCAACCGTCGCGTTCAAAGCTTCTTTTCTGGAGCAAATTCCTCCAGCGTCGTTTTATCCAACCTATCAGGCCCATTTTTTTCAAGATATACTCCAAACCTATGTTGAGACCTGACGTAAGTGTTAGTAGCATATTGATAAATATTGGGTACGGCCTTGGCGCAAAAATGTAAACAGATGCTTCCTGCCATTGCTTATCACCATATCTACGTTTGTAGTGGGCATCACCAAAACCAAAGTCAACAAACTCAATATCCGGGTCGGCGCAAATTTGTTCTAATACCTTGAGAAATAAAACTGTCCCAAGCTCAAGCCTGCCCCATTTTGGGGCAAAGCCTATCTGTTCCATAAAATATTGTTTGCCATATTTCAGTCCTATCTGAAAAGCACCAGGTTCCTCATTGATAAAGAGTATTGACATACGAAGCCAGTTCTGTCTTGCCGCAGTTGTTAAAAGAATACGGGTCCTTGGATTATCAATAAAACCACAACCCAATCCATGTTGGTAGGTCGAACATGAAATCTGCGAAGCAGCTTTTATTGCTTCATCCAAATCATCTTCCGTGGTATAGGTAATTATCTGAACCTGATTTGGATACTCTTTTTCCAGTGTTCTGATGCATCGTTTAAGATTGCACCTGTGATTCTTTGAGCGTTTTTTATAAAATTGATCAAGGTTTTTAGGTGCCGACATTGACCAATGTTTTTCAAACTTTGGAAAATTATCGCGGATTAGAACGCCAGGTATTTTTCTGGAGAGTTGAAAAATGGATGAATCTGTTCTGAGGTGATTGAAAAAAATTAGGTCAACCCCACTGTCGCGCGATATCTTCATTAACTTCTCCATCAGGAATGAACAAAGATTTTCATCAAGCTGGCCTAGAATGCCTCCATATTCAATTGTTAAGCTCTTAGGCTTAGAACTTAGCAGAGTTTTGTAACCTAATTCAAATTTAATTGGCCTCATTTCAAGCCGAGCGAGCACCATTGCCATCGGCTGATCATTTTGTTTGATGAGAATGATGTAAGGTTCCATGCGGTCATTACTTGCTTCGATCACTGAGAGGAATCTATCGATGTCTGCGTTAATGACCGGATATGGTTCTTTAGCCTGCATCTCTTCCCACACTGGTCGTAGAGTTTGTATATCTTCCGATGTCCTTTCCACAATAACTTCCAAATTATCCTGTAAATATGTGCCAGAGGATTTGGTCATCTCGTCCCTCAAGAGATATTCACAGCCGCGAGATTGAGTTTAGCCGATCGTGCACAATATACAGTGTTATCCAGGCTTTCATACATCAAACCTAAAATGGCAAACGTAAGGTAGAGAAGCATGTGTATTTGACCGAAGTAGGAAACGCTGATGAAAATAATGCAATGTCCAAGAATTGAAACGCAAATACTCCATGCAAGCCATTTCAGCCGAGCCATCGTACGAAGCGTTGTCAACAACAATTACTTCAAAGCTAATATCTCTTGTCTGCTCATATACCGACCGTAGACAATCTCGCAGAATATCTTGTGTGTTCCAGTTCACGATTATGATTGAAACATCAAACAGACTCATCTTATATTTCTTATTCGTAGAAAAGTAACCGCTTGTAACATTATGGCACTACCGGGAGCGGATTCCCTGAAAGAGCTTTATGTAGAGTGGCTTCCTGGAGGGATTTGTGCTCAGTGAGAAAGCTAACCATTGCTAATGTCATATACCACCACATATGGATTTGGCCAAAATAGGAGACTCCCAAAAAAGACACACAATGCCCTATCATTGTTACGAAGAGACACCATGTCAAAAATCGAAGTTTAGGTTCTTGACAGGATATGGAAAGGGCTGATAGAGTTTTACACGCTATGAACACCATTGCTACGAAAAGTAGGAGACTCAAAAACCCTCCTCGTACCCCTTCAAGGAGATATTGGTTCGTGATATCTCCAAGCCCCCAGCCCCAGTGTGCTGTGCTGCGACAGCCGAGTAACGCCCACTCGTTGAAGTGCTTTATCCCTTGGTCTGTCAGATGATACCGGTGCCAGCCAGTCGAGGCTCCAATGATGCGCACTCTGGATATTAAATGCCAAACCGGTGCTTCCATAACAATGTGAAGGGCAATCAGCGAGCCAAGAAGTCCCCAGCTTGCACAACCGACGTATTGTCTCCATCTATATCCACATAGGACGATTAGCACAATCAACCATGTCATAATCGGGGTACTTGATCGCGTAGCGAAAATAATAAAAACGCTTCCAGCCGCTGCGGCCCAATAAAGAAATTTGTGGCGTCCTAACCGCGATAGGGCGACAAAGATCGGCCAGATTGTTGCCCAGAAGAGCCCAAGCATGATTGAGTGTGGAAAAGACGCCGCACAGCGATATTCGCCCTCTCTGATAGCTGTCCCTGCCCTCCCAAAGACCTTAAAAGGATTTATGCCCGTCCTCGATTCATACGCTACAAATGGTACGAGGATTAGACAACAGATAGCAAATACCTTAAAAGGAAAAACAAGATCGCGCCAGGAGCGAATGCTTTGTCGGTACAACCAATATAAGCCAATTATATCGTATAACGCCCCACATTTGTAGATTAGTCCTCGCATGTCACGCCATTGCATGACATATATAACGGCTCCTACAAAAGCCCATGATAAAACCAGATTGTCAAACCGATTCCAATTTATACTCCTTATCTCGCCTCGCAGCCACAACCTGAGCACACCCGCAATAATTAATATTCGTAATGGCGTGAAATCTATATCAAAGATTATCACTCGCTGGTCTGAGGGAATGAAACAAGCCCCCAAAATAAATGGCAGAACAAAATATTTTCGGGGAACCACGAAAAGTAAGGCCATTAATACTAGAGTTACCGCTATGGTAGTCGGGTAAATCATGAAATCACCGAAAAACTTGAGCAAAACCAGAATCTACTACAATTGGTAAGATTTATCTGTTTTTTGAAAATCCACCATATACCAAAAAGAGCGTAACAGACATCTTGCAGAATACCGGACTCTACTGCCTTTAAAAAGCTCTGACGAATACACAATCCTTAAATTTTTGATCGGCCAACCTGCAGCTTGTCTTATTGTCAGAAAAACGGTTCTTTTTCGCGAAAGCATTATATCTTTAGCCTTTTCTAAATCAATTTGCCTTTTGGCTACTTTTCGACACGACTCTTTGTGGGAATGATAGACCGGAGCTTCAGCTTCATAAACAATTATGTACCCATTTTCAATCGCCCACTGCGCCCATTCATGGTCTTCGGCAACTGGCATAATAAAAGGATGCTTTTCCCAAACACTGCGCCTTACACATGATGCTGCATTGCTAAATTCCATACTAATATTAGAAGTTTCTCTGCTGAAATTTCTCGACTTTTCGCCAAAATACTTTTCAATTCTCAATACTTCGAACAAATCTGCATCTGGCCATGGAATCTGTTTGCAGTAAACCCCGGCTACTTTTTCATCCTCGAAGTGTGAAAACATTTTTTGCAACCAAGTATCCTGACAGAGCTTAGTATGAGCTGACAGGATAACAATGAGATTACCAGAGCTTCGTTTAATCCCAAGGTTCAGCGCCGTTGAATAATTAAATTCTCCTTTTTCTATCTCGATAAGGGTAACTCCCAGTGTTTTAAGGATTTCCGTGGTGGAATCAGTAGAACCACTATCAACTACAATGATCTCTGGTTCGGTTGAAATGTTTTTCTGGGACCGAATGCTGAGAATCAAGTTTCTGATAGATGCGGCTTCGTTAAAAGTTCGGATTACACAGCTAATAGTATTATTCATTCACAGGTCTCAGAGACAATTGAAAAGGTTCCTAAATCTACCCAATAAACATCTGTACTTCCTGCGCCAGCCGACGTAATATTCGGGTTCATACGGACCTGTGAATAAATTTTCTAAGATTTCTTTATATGTACGATGATACTGTTCGAAATCCTTTATTCGCCCCGTTTGATAAGCTGGATTATATTTGAAGGCTTGGTCGAAAGGCATGAAATTCAGCCAGCTATATCTCGATTTCCAACCGTCCATATGTTCCTGATAAATCAACGGATAATAAAACCCATTTATATACCCTTTAAGTGCCATTTGAAGCCAATACTGCGTTGTTGCCTTGTTTTGAATTTGTCCTAATTTCTTGAATGTACTTCGTTTAATAAGTAATCCCGTCCCACAGGTCCAAGGGTGCCGGAAAATTTGATGTTTTCCGAAGGTTTGTATTTTGTGTTTGGCTCGTTCATAATCAAAGTCTTCAGGGAAGAAATGCCAGCAGGCAACAACACCAAGATTGGGAATATCTTCATGGGCCTGAGCAAGTGTCCGCGTCCAGCCGGGTGTCAATAAGCAATCGTTATCTAATTTGCCAAGTAAATCCGAATTTGAATTGCCCCATATCGTATTCACTGCGGCAGTCTGGCCAATATTTTCTTTTGAAAAGACAATATCTGCAATTCTGTGGTCATTAACTTCATTCTTAAGATACTCGATCGTCCCATCGGTCGAAGCATTATCCCAGATTGTTAAAGAAAATTCTTCGGTGGGGTCCGCCAAAACAGAAGCTAATGCCAATTTCGTATAGTGTAGGCGATTATACGTTATGAAGACTAAATCAATGGTCATATCGTTTAAAATCCATCTAATTTGAGAATATCGTTCTTCTTAACGCCTATCCACACAGCCATTTGAAGCAAGCAAAATCTATATTGCAATTCAATATCTTTACGGTAGAGTAATTCTCTGCCAATACCTTTGAATAACACCCCATCAAACGAGATGAGATTTGATTCATACTGCCTACTTAATAATTTCTTTCTTGTTTGGAATCCTGAAGAGGTATAATGCGGCCTATTTATATTACTCAAACCGACCAATTTTCAAAATTATGACTTCTGAAAACATCAAACAGAAAACCCTTTCCTGCGATTAGTCTTTTTTGCAACATTTATCGCCTGTTATATAAAAATCGGTCAATTTGAATATAATAGTGCTTAACTACCATATTTATTTACCTACTTCCTAAGATAAATGCCATTGTGTCACAAAACATCCTCTTGGATTCTTGAATGCTTGCTTCTGAAATCGAATTCCGCTCTATCAGCATATACCACAAACGCTTGACATCCAATCGAATGAGATTATGGTAAGGAATACAGTAGGCGCCTTGGCCAAAATTTTTACACAGGTCGTATTGCTTGCTACGAAAACGCAACGGTACATGACCTTTCAAAATGGCACCATAATTGTTGTCAATACTAATAAACGGTACTTGGTTATAAATACAACAAACAATCGGATGAAATCTTTCACCAATAAATCCGGAAGAATATTTAATCCAGCAATACCAGTCAAGAGGAGATAATGGCAGGGAAATCACTTCGTCCACTGGAATATTAGGGAATCCTTCAGGATGTGGAAGACCGTACACTTGATATCCTTTGGAATGCGCAATTTCTACGAATGATTTGAACCATTGATAATCCACGTCTTTCTTAGCTATACCAAGTAGAATATATTTTCCTCGTTGGCGGGGATCCCTAAAGTGTTTTTCAGCAATATGGGGAAACACATCCCCCAAAATTGAAGTTGGATCAGGTGTTAATGAGGGTTTAATTCCCCCCCTCGACACAAACAATATCATCCACCTCGTCCATCTGTCTCTAGTACTTATAAAGTCGAAGTTTGCCAGATGATGCAGTATGTCTTGTTGCAATCGTTTGGGAAAAGTCGGGTACATTGATCCACCGCAGCTAACTGATATGGCACATATTTTTGGCCTGTTCATCAACTTGTTAAGCCAAGGAACCCAGAAAGGATTCGGGAAAGCTCCTTCATCCGTGTTCATTTCCTTACACAAACGAAATAAAGTATCACTCCCTATTAGGATTAGGTCAAAACACAATTCATTACAACAGTCAACAATTTCTGATTCGCTTCGCAAAATAGGTGATTGATTTAGAAAAGTCATACAAAACTCATTGTGCTCATCAATCTGTTCGGTACTTACTTTTCGTTGGTAACGTTGCTCCAAAAATAAGGGGCGATAGTTCAGAACCGTTACTTCGTGGCTATCATTTTTTAGAAATCGATAGGTTGCCAGAGCCTGAAGATTACATCCGAAATTGGCTGGCCAGTGATGTGTCAATAGTCCAATCTTCATATTATTTCGCATATTTCAATTTGAAGCGCAACGATTTTATCCGCTCCAGAATACACCTGCAGGTGTCTGATAGTTCAAACATTTTCGCAGACGATTATTTAACAGTTCAACAACACCGTCAAGTTTTGGTTAGCTTATCTGCTCAAAATCATTCTTCTTCGGATAAAACTGTCACAGCAGGCCATTAGTATTCTTGTTTGTACCATGCTCCCAGCTATGGTAAGGATTGACAAAGTAGCTCCGCATACTCCGCGACCTCTCCAGTTTCTTAAAACCGGTGAATTCCTTGCATCTGTAAATGTGATAGTCCGAACTTTCCCAGTAGGTATCTTTCTATAAGCACTCACAGTTGAGGCGTTATCCCAAATCGTTAAGGAGAATTCCTCCGTTGATTCTGCCAACACAGAAGCTAATGCCAATTTCATATAGTGCAAGCGGTTAAAGGTTATAAAGGCTAAATGTATGGGACATTCTCGACTCTGGGTGTTCAGAAGTTCTAACCAAAGATAGAAACGAGAAACACAACTATTGTCAGACCTTCAACTGGGACGAAGTATGAAAAAACAATGCCAGTCGTGTTTCTCAAGCCGGTACTGGCGTTCGATTTTAAAACCAGCCTCGCGTATTTTACTAACCACATCTTTGTTTGTTGTGCCTTTGCAACCGATCTCCCAGTAATGTTCACCGTCAAACTTGAACTCTTGGCAAGCATACCGCCGTCTTGTAGGGTTCCATTCAAACGTAAGCCAGCCTAATCGAGCGAGGCAAATCGCAACCCCAAAGTGGCGTCTTTTATCTGGTAGGGATAATATTACTTTGTGGCGAACAACCCGTCTTATTTCTTTCAAGGCTGGCAAAAAACTAGTGAATGGTAGATGTTCTAAAACTTGGCCGCATACAACTATATCAAACCGTTTATCTTCAAAAGGTATGTCAGTCACCGACCCGATGTAGTCGGGATGGAGGTCTTCCGCAATATCAATGGTCGTATGTAAGATTTGCGGGAACAGCTTAAGGCAATGTTTTAGAAATCCTACACCAACCCCTATCTCCAGGATATTAGTACAACCGGCATAACAAATCTGCCTTAACTGTTCTGTGATGCTTTCGATACGTAAGGGATGGAATGCATTTTTTGTATAACAGTCGGCAGGCACCTGCGGTTGATGTTCTCTATCCATCATATGTTTTTTCACCTATCATATGAATAAAATAGCCGCATGGTCAAAATCGCATTCTTACGTGATACGAAACGATATGGATGGTGGTATCGCTCTTGGGTACCCGGTCAATGGCTTCTCTTTCTCGCCAGTGGGTCTGATGATGGATAATGTTTCCCGGTATCATCATCTTTTTTGTTTTTGAAACACCGACGGTATGTACGAAAACAGTCCGCGCAGTGTTTGGACTCCACCTGGTATTAAAATGAATGCCAGGAGGTACGCCAACAGACCAGTGCCAAAACAAGTCCCGACCACCACAATGTCTGGCTGATTAGCCAGTAATAAATAGGTGGGGAAAATGGCTGCTCCCATACAAATGCTGGCGATTACCGGTCGCGAAATAGCTGAAAAGAAGTCCGTTATAGAAATGGGTGACCGCCTGAAACAATACCATAACGTAGGTGCTAATAGCACATAAGTGGCTATTGTGTATCCTGCAGCAACGCCAATAGCCCCCCACGGCAGACCAAGGATAAACGAAAGAATAATGAGTATGCTGTTTGCGATGCCCCATTTCAAATATCTTTTAGATTGTCCCAGTGAAACAAGCACAAGTCCCCATGTGGTTGCTACAGGTTGGATGAAAGCAGCTATACATAGGATCTTGAAAATGTCAGCGGCCCCTGACCATTTGCTGCCCAACAATAGACCGATGACCTGGTCCGCACAAACGAACAGAAAGACCATTAGTGGCATTGCGATGAAAGCCAGCAAAGTAACCAGCTTGATGTAATACTTTTTATATCGAACAGGGTCGTTCTGGATATGGCTTAATGCCGGAATTGCAACTGATTCCAGCGGGTTACGAATCTGGTTTATCGGTAACGTCATTATGTTATATGCTCTGCTGTACAAACCCAGTACGCCAACACCGTAAAATCGCCCCAGAAGAATGTTGTCAAAATTCCGAGCAAAGTAATTAACTATACCGCACCCTGTTAGGTGCCCGCCGAAGGCCAGCATAGAGAAAATCCCTGCTCTACGAACAGGCAGACCCGGACGCCATCCACAAAAGACCCAAACCAGAACCGCATAGCTCAGTGCCGTAGCAGCAGGCAAGCCAACCAACGCCCAATATCCCGCACCGTACCACGCCAGGACGATCCCGGTGGCGATACCAATGCCCATAGACCCTATTTCAATCATGGCAAGGGCCGGAAAACGCATTTGCCTGCGCAGCAGGGCCTGGTGCTGAACTGTCAAACCTGAAAAGATAAAAGTTCCAGCCAGAGCAAGTGTAATCCAAGTTAACCGAGGCTCGTTATAAAACCAAGAAATCATCGGAGCCAATAAAGCTAAAATCAACGCCAGCACAATGCTGGTTGCCACGTTGATCCAGAAAAGGGTACTAACTTGCAAGTGATTAATCTCGGCCTTCTGAATAGTGGCCATAGACAGCCCCATATCCTTAAACAACGCAACAAATCCAGTAATTGCGGTAACCATAGCAATCAGACCATAGTCCTGTGGAGTCAAAAGTCTTGCAAGAACAACCGTCGAACCCATGTACAGGAAAAATTTAGTCATTTGGGCAGCCATTGTAACTGCACCACTGCGAACAGACCGTTCTTTCAGATTGCCCTTGAGGTGTTCCGTACCAAAGAAATCCTCTGACACTGTGGCAATCTGTGCCTGAGGTTTTTGGAGTGTTTTACAGGTGTTTTTTGCCATATTGTTTAGATACCCGATTATCTCTTTCCACACTCCGTCCCCGCCGGTTACATCAAGAATGTAATAAAAATTTCTTTTAACAGCAAAATGTTCACGTTTCTACTAGTGGTGCCAAATCTGACCGCCTATTCTATTCCCAGTGGCAATACTGGTGCAGTGTTTTTTAATTACTGTTATTATTATAGATATGAAATATCCTGCCGCAAAAATTGCTGGTATCGCACTTCTGCTGGTAATATGATATCCCCTGCTCATTGTTTGGGATTCTTTTAAAATCGACGCAATTATTAATAGAGCAGCAATAGCATTTATCCATAAACGCCATTTCTTCGGTCTAACTAATTTTACAAAAAACCCTGCTATTAAACCGCCGAGCAGTACAGCAGCTACAAATAATATTGTTAATATTCTCCATTGTTTTATCTGTTTGTTATATGCTTCCTCGTTCATATATATTGGCCATTGATATTCACCGGGCCATTTATTTTCCGGAAGCAACTTTCGCCAGAAGCTTCGCTGCCGTTGCATTACGGTTGCAGCAATGTATCGACCGTATGTCAGATTGTTGCATTTTTTGGCCAACTCTTGAAAGGTAATAACCTCTACACTACTATTTGCTGCTATTTTCTGCAAAAGTTTCTCAAACCGCTCAAGGCCCACATAAACATCTTCGTATCCCGCAGTTTTTGCGATTTGAATAGGGTGGTATAGAATGACCATTATAGTATTATCTAGCAGGCCATTCTTACTATATATAACTTTTTCTGCTTCCTGAAGTTGTGCTGTATCGGGAATCAAACCCAATCCGTTAGGTATTTCGTCCAACCAATACCGATTAGCCGATAAAATGGTAAAGTTATTTTCTACTATAGCTTTTGCAGTGTTTTCATCCCAGCCATTCCATGGTGGTATAAAGGTTTCTAACGAGGTTAATCCGCAGGATTTACATAAAATACCTCTTCCTTCTTTTATATCATTGAATTGAGACACATAAGAACGTTCACGGAATTCTCCTGGTCTATGTCCGGCTTTTGCGTAATTTGTATGCGATAAACCATGTTGTGCCACTTCAATTCTACCGGCTTTCACGCCACGCTTAATAAATTCGGCTTTTTCTGTATCCAAGCCAAACAAAACGTATTCGCTCTCACCGGCCATCTTTGCCTTGGGAATTATTCCTATGACATATGGAAAGCTATATTTGGCAAACAACTCATCAACAGCCTTCTCAGCTTTCCAAATTCTCTGTCTCGCCGGATTATTCTCTCGCTCCACTATTCTATCACCGGATAAATCATCATATCGAAACACAATATAAGTTGTCGCTGCAGTATTTAAGGAAATAATGGCCACAACAAATATTGCTGCCATCACTACTTTTCTAAATCTATCAAATTCAGCCATATTATTTATGATTATTGCAATTTATAGAAGAGATTTTCTCTTGGATTTTTAATACTAACAGGCTCGCTTAACTTACACTCCGTGCCCTTCGGTTGCATTGAAAAGGGCAATGTAACTTTTTCTAACAGCGTAACTTATGCTATTTTTTCCGTGCCAGTTTTCAATGGCACAAGTTTTGGTTTTATTTCAGAACATTACTTTTAGTGTCAGTATATTCGGTGGCTTTAACCTTGCCGTTTCTATCGGGAAGAAAATTTAATATCAGGTCTGTTATATCTTTAGCTGCTACTCGGATTGAGTTCTCCAGTACTGAACTTATCTGAACCTGTGCTACATATCGAGCTGGGTCTCCGCCAATGTTAGGTCTTCGGCCGAGAGGACCGGAAAAATCCTTTTCTTCGGTGGTGATTTGCCCGTTCAAGATGTAAAAGTTCAAGACAACTATCTGTTCGTATGCTGGTGCCGGCTTATGGAATCGATGTATTAAACAGCGTATTTGTTGGCCGGTTTGTGAGGTAAATAACGATGGTTCTGTACCATCATGGATCCAACCATGTGCGGGATAGCACACCCGTGGCTGGTGGCCCAGTATGCCGCCAGGCCGAGACGAACAATACACGACATAAACATTCGCCCAGGTGTTAGTCGCGGTATCAATATATCGTCTGCTTAAAAAATCGTCAGCAAAGTTATCTTTCATATATTCTTTAGTGGTGCTGGGAATGGACAAATCGCTACCGACCCAGTTACCAATTTTTTGGGGAAACGCACTTAAAGGCACAGGCAAACTGATAGGAGTCTCTACAACATGCTTTAAGTGAGATGCTACGCGGTAGGTCATGCCGGCGCATAGCAAAAGCAGAATAGCCAGTATCCATATTGTCCAAACGGAACTCTTACTACTACACTTCGCTGGTCTGCTGCAACTCACAATGACTCACTTTTTCTTCTTCAATTTAGTTTTACCAATCAGCCTTTTTGACTATCACAAAAACGTAATCCTAAAGCGGTAGTACCAAAATACAGAAACATCCTTAAAATTTATTGGGATTATCCTTATGGGTAGCTTCTCCTTCCGTGGAATATATTTCAGGAAACCCTGTAAGTATATTGTTGTAACATACTAGGATATAGGACCTTTGTCAATCCTTTTGTTTTGCGAAGTAATTAAAAGTATCTAACTCACAGCTAAAAATCGCCAATAAAGACCCTATAAATCCACGCATCCATTAAATCTTCAAAGATTTTTCTGTACTATACAGGTATATAATACATATATATCCGGTATGTAATGATACAATTGCATTCATCCTTCCTTCCCATACATTTTATCGGGCGTTATCGATTCCTATGATAAAACCCTATCGACCGTGTAAGGGCTGGTTTGCCATTACGAAAATTCATTATTAATATTTACGTGGGGGTATAGCTAAACATCGTGGCATAGCCAAGAGTCAACAAAAAACTTCTCCCCCCAAGAAAAAAAAGTGAGGTATACAATGAATACGAAAAGATCAATTCGCCAAATAAACCACCAAATCCTTAGGACTATTCCGGCAGGCTTCATTCTCCTTCTGATGTTTGCAGGCTGGTTTACTATTACAACCAATACAACATTTGCAGCAACTTATTATCTTGATGATACAAACGGCAGTGATGCCAATGCGGGTGGAATTTCGACACCGTGGAAAACACTGGCGGCCTCACAAGCCAATACGGTCAGTGGTGATACAGTTATTGCCAGAAACGGTAATTATAGTGATTATACTGAAAATCCGGCAATTACAAGGACTGATTGGATAACTTATCAGGCGGCAACAGGACATATTCCGGTATTCACAGATATTTATATTTATAAAAATACTTCACCGGCGGTCAACACTTATCTAAAATTTGACGGAATCAAAGTTCAGCAACCTGCTCCTGACTCAATGCCCCCGGATGACGGTTATCGGCATTTGATAGGAAATCATATAACGTTATATAATGTAAATTATGTGGACA
>Ga0315289_10004053_pt1 | contig 21976 bp, 22 predicted proteins | sample YL17G11_40_MG_FD_203452 | JGI IMG/M metagenome (GOLD analysis project Ga0315289, IMG submission 203452) | Sediment microbial communities from Yellowstone Lake, YNP, Wyoming, USA - YL17G11_40 | ecosystem: Environmental > Aquatic > Freshwater > Lake > Sediment | place: USA: Wyoming | collected... | reverse complement strand
TCCTGCCACCGGCCATAATGCCGCCGGTAAGTGTGTTCCTAACGGGCATCGCCCGAAGTCACGGTTGCCCGCAAGTATGACAGCTTTAACTATGTTCTTGCCGACCATTTACTCTGTCCTGCTTTGGTTCTGTAAACTATCGAGGAAACGGCGTATCCTGTCAGCAACTGCATGAGGATGGGTTTCTCTTTTCCGGGGGATGAAGTTTTTCATTCCGCGAATGCCCTCTGGTAAGTCCGCCGCATCGTATGCGACCAATATGTGCCCAAGCTCCTCAAACTTTCTGGCAATTGCAACCTGGTGGTCATTAACAACCTCGCCATGCTTTTTTAATCTTGGCATTACGAGTAGTGGTTTATGGTTGTCTAAAGCCGTGGTTATCGTACCTATTCCGGCATGGCCGATTACACTTGATGCCTGTTTTAATCGTTCATCGAATACTTTTTCCCCCAGAGACGCTACCGATTCAAAATTGTGCGGTCTATAAGAGGTTTCGCCTATTTGGGCGAATACTTCTTCGTCGATCAACCCGTTGTCGAAGGCTTCGTCCACCGCTCTTACAAGACGGTCAAACGGGAACTGTGTTCCGACCGTCAGAAAAATCATATCACCGCACCAAGGTATTCAACGTTGTTATATTTCTTTGCCAGTTCAGGCCACTGGACTAAGAAAACATCTGCAATATAACGTACCATTCTCCCGGATAGGGATAGGCGGTCAACATTGGTAATACTGTCGAGCCAGATTATCTTTGCGCCTGATAGCCAGCCGAGGAAGCACGTGATGCAGCCTGCTGCTGCTCCAGTGCTTATCACAACATTGGGCCTTTCGCGTAAAACTATTTTCAAACATCGCATCAGAACCGCAATAACTCGCAAAGGATGCTGACGATTGCATTCTCCAACGATATAAACGTTACCATACTCTCCCAGTTTTTCTCTAACAGTGTTGCTCGTAGTGATAAAAAAACTTTCGTACTTGCTCCAGCTTTGTGCTACTTTCAGCAACTGTGTCAGATGTCCTCCAGCCGATGCAGCCAGACAGACTCGCATATTCTTTCTTTTTGTCATAAGGTCTGCCCTGCTTTGGTTCTGTAAACTATCGAGGAAACGGCGAATTCTATTAGCGACTGCCTCAGGGTCGGATTTTCTCTTGCGGGGAATAAAATTTTTCAGCTTCTTGATGCTGTCAGGCAAATCCTTAACGTCATACGCAACCAGTATGTGCCCAAGCTCCTCAAACTTTCTGGCAATTGCAACCTGGTGGTCATTAACAACCTCGCCATGCTTTTTTAATCTTGGCATTACGAGTAGTGGTTTATGGTTGTCTAAAGCCGTGGTTATCGTACCTATTCCGGCATGGCCGATTACACTTGATGCCTGTTTTAATCGTTCATCGAATACTTTTTCCCCCAGAGACGCTACCGATTCAAAATTGTGCGGTCTATAAGAGGTTTCGCCTATTTGGGCGAATACTTCTTCGTCGATCAACCCGTTGTCGAAGGCTTCGTCCACCGCTCTTACAAGACGGTCAAACGGGAACTGTGTTCCGACCGTCAGAAAAATCATATTACTTCACCCGCATACTCGACTTTACTGTATTTTTTGGCAAGTTCCGGCCACTGTACTAAAAACAGGTCCGCTATGTATCTGACCAGCCGTCCGGAAAGAGACAGCCTCTCAACGTTTGTGATGCTATCGACCCAGATGACCCTGGCTCCGAGCAGTTTTCCTAAGTAGCAGGCTATGCACCCCACGGCTGCCCCTGTGCTTATCACGACATCGGGCCTTTCACGCCAAATCACGCCGATACATTTCACCAATACGCGAATTACCCTCAAAGGATGTTCGCGGTTGCACTCGCCGACTGTGTAAACCTTGCCGTACCTTTGGAGCTTTGCCTTAATCACTTCTGTCGTGGTTATACAGAACGTTTCGTGTCCGAACCAACTGTCAGCCAGCTTCAGTAGTTGACTTGTGTGTCCTCCTCCTGAAGCCGCCAGGCAGATTCGCCGTTTCTTCTCAGGTTTGACCATCGGTTTGCATCCTTGATCCCTCGGTTCTACTGTTTGGCATTACGGTAAAAAACGTCATTCCATATTGCCAATCCCAGAAGAGTCCATATTTTTAAAGAATTATCCTTACGACACGAATAATGGCTATCTAAAATTTTTTCTATTTCCTCGTGCGATAGTAACTGCCTCACCAGCCCATTATTGTCGCATATCCTATCATAACACATCTCTCGGAGTCTGCCCCTGAACCACTGCGCCAGAGGAATGGAAAAGCCGACTTTTCGACGGTTTACAATACATGCTGGCAAGTACCTGAGAGCCACCTGTTTGACCTGCCATTTGCGCGTGAAAGCCTTAACCTTAGCATTCACTGGCAAGCTAAAGGCGAATTCAACTACTTCATGGTCAAGGAATGGAACACGACACTCAACCGATGCTCCCATGGTCATGCGGTCGCCCCTATCCAAAAGGTTGTCGGGCAACCATATTTTGCAGTCTGTGTACAGGATGCCATCAAGAAGACTACATCCATGGGCCCGTTTGATATACTGCGCGGTTGGGTTTTCAAAATCCTGTGCCAGGCTGCTGTCGATGAACAAAGCCAGTTTCTCCGTTTTAGTAAAGGGCGAAAACCACTGGGCCCAGCGATCAGTGGGGTCTTTCTCACAAAGACTCCTGAGTGCAACCTCGAGCCGTCTAAATCGTCCGGGCAGCACTTGGCCGAGCCGTTGTGCAATTTGTTTCGGCAATAGGCTTACCATAGGTGCAAAACGGTCATAAGCGTACTTGGGATAGCCGGCGAACAACTCGTCACTGCCCTCGCCAGACAGCAGTACCTTCACGTCATTACGAGCCATCTGCGACAACAGATGCAAGGGGATATCAGCTGGCTCACTCAACGGACTGTCACGTATCCAGGTCAGTTTCTCCAGATACTCAGCGAAGCGGCCTTCCTCAACGACAAGTTCGTGGTGATTGGTCTTGTACTGGTCGGCAACAACCTTGGCATAGGGCAGTTCGGATGAGGCAAAGTTATTAAATCCCACAGAATAGGTCCGAACCGGAACATTAGTTAATTTACTCATCATTGCCACAATCAAACTCGAGTCAACACCGCCGCTCAAAAATGCGCCCAACGGAACATCGCTTATCAAATGGCTTTTGACGACTTTCAGTAGGAGAGACTCGACCTGTTCACTCACATCTTTTGCGCTTCGGCCTTTGTGCGAAGGCTTAGAACTCTCGGGAGTTAAGGGGATGTCCCAATAGCATTTTTCCATACAATGTTTTTGTGTGACAAGCACCATATAGCCGGGCCTCAATTTGGTGATGCCTTCGAACAAGGTCCCCGGAGCCGGAACAGAGCGGTAGGTCAGATAGTGCCAAACCCCTTCAGTGCTGGGCCGGGCCTTCAGGCCGGGATACTGGAAAAAAGCCTTCGGCTCCGAAGCAAAAATGAAGGCGTCACCTTTCAGGCAGTAATAAAGCGGCTTGATGCCCATCCGGTCACGGACCGCCATCAGCAACTGTTTTCGTTTATCCCATATAGCAAACGCAAACATCCCCTGCAGATGGTGGACCATCTCCTCGCCGTATGCCTCATAAAGATGCACCAGTACCTCGGTGTCTCCGTTGGTCCTAAAGATGTGCCCCTTGCTCAGGAGCAACTGACGGAGTTCCAGGTAGTTGTATATTTCCCCGTTGAATGTCGTCCAGACAGTTTCATCCTCATTGGAAAGGGGCTGTTTACTACCCATCACGTCGATTATGCTCAAACGCACGTGTCCAAGAACCACCGGACCATCTTCCATGACTCCATCGTCGTCAGGACCACGATGCCTCATAACATCATTCATTCTTTGAATGATGTCACTATCAGGTCTGAGCGAATTCAGATTAAAAATTCCAGCTATTCCACACATGTTGGCTATCTCTCAGTTAATGGATTTTTGCCATGTTTGACTTGCCTACCGACACCAAAAAGGTAAGAAAAGACTATACATATTTTCGGGGAAATCTTCTAAAAGAGGGCTTCAGTATGCTACAAAGAAGATTCTTTCATTCCAGAAACCCCCACAGGCCACCAATACCTTGAAAGGTTGCAGAAACCACACTCCTCAAACCAAGACTCAAACTCATGTTGAGTAAAAGTGTCTCGATACATGGGAGAAAGAACGTCAAACCAAGTCAGTACAAGCTCGCGGAATCCCCTCTGACGTGAGAGGATCTTAAGATACGTATGTTGCTGGACAAACTTGAGCTTCCGAAGGCGACTTAGCAGGGAGATCGCCAGCCAGGTGGGAAACGCAAGAACCTGGCAGAATCGGTAGAGGAATCTGTGATTCCAGTGCACAAGCCCCAATGGCCGAAGGAACGCTCGAACAGCAGCCATCGGACTTGGTTTCTTTTCGTATACCCAGAAATACGCGCGACCACCGCGCTTGATGAGTGATGTAAGCAACTCAAAGGCCCAACGCGAGTCGCCTGTGTGGTGGATCACACCATTGCACCAAAGGAAGTCGAACGAATCAGTTGGAAAGGGTGGTTCGAGAACGTTCGCCTGGACCACATGGAGGTTGGGCAATTGACCGCCTTTTCGAAATACCTCTGCTATCTCTGGGATAATGTCGATTCCAACAACCTCGGCTGCAGGATACCGTCGAGCGATCTCCGCGGTGAGGACGCCGCTCCCGCAACCTGCATCCAGAATCTTTTTGCCACGAATATCTGCATCTGAAACCGCAAGTCCATCAAAGAAATATTTCACTTGCTCATCGATTCCCCGCCCGAAAACCGTCTTCTTCTCGAATCCCCCCGAATGATGTATCTTCCACTCGAATCCGAAGCTCTGAGCGACATGGCTTTCACGTTGTTTTGGAGATACCAAGTTTGGAACCCCACCTGAGATTGGGAACGAAGTACGACATTTAGTACACAAGAGAATGCCCTCCAGGATTTCGGTCTCATGAACCTTCTCTGAAGAAAAGGTTAGAATAGATTTGCACAATGGGCATCGGAGCATTGAGACTAAAGATGGCTTCATAGGTCTACTCCTTAACTTTTCCGCTCAGATTTTCTTGAGAATCTTCAATTCGAATGAGTGAACGAATCGCGAGCCGACAAAAACGGGAACAGCCATATAGGGTGTGCACGCCTTACCACCTTGGCACCAATCTTTATCAGTTTCTCTCTGAGCGTCCTCAGCGACCAATCCTTCACCGTTTCTGGCAATGCCAGCCGCCTCAGAAAGTTACCACGGTTATATGCTAAGTCAAACAACTGAAGACGAGCTTGATTGTCACCAACTAACTGGGAAATCCGGGGTTAATCTCCATTCTCAGGCTGAATCGGCTTCCAAAGCTGTGCCCCAGTGCCCGCGCATGCAAACAACCGCCTAATTTGTTCTTTGCGTACATACCGCCTTGCACTATCAGGGAGCTGCCTTTGTTCTCTGATTATGTAGCCATACAGAAAACCTGCCAATCTCGCCAGTCCAGAAAGGACGTAGGGTCTTTCAATAAAGCACCGCCTCAGACATTTGGCGAGCATGAAAATTGGGTGCGTAGCAAGGCAGTAATCGGTTAGCCCCTGCCTGAATCTTGCGCGTAGTACTACCCTACCATCTCCCGTCCCCACCGGCCTTTGATGAATTACCTTGATTTCGGGAAACGACCATGTTTGCCAGCCATACATCCGGGCCATTATTTCGGCGCAACTATCCTCGCCGCCGTTCCTGCACGGTATATAGCCGCCTATTTGTTCATAACAGGCACGGCGGAAGACCTGAAAAGCTTTCGGAGTAGAGTACCTGTCAATAACTGCTTCTTTCAAGCGTCCATCAACCTCCTCGAGAAGTGTCCCAGTTGCAATGCCGATATCCTGATTTATATCAAAGCGTCTGAATATTTCCTCGTAATAGTTGCTGCAAAGTGTTATGTCCGCATCCAGTATTGCCAGATATTCAAAATCCAAATCTCTCACTCTCTCGTAACCCTCAAGAATCGCATATACATTGCTTTCATAATAGGTCTGGCCGGTCTTGCGTCCACGGCTATAACACTCAATGAAACGGTAGTCCTTTGCGTACTGTTTGACGATTTCAGCAGTAGCGTCAGTCGATCCATCATCCACGATGACCCATTTCAAAGGCAGGACGGTCTGAGCGATAACACTTTCTATTGTTTGCCTGATGAACTTGCTTTCGTTGTACGCAGGTGTTATCAGAACATAGTCTCTTCTCGCAGTTGCGCCTGTTCTACACATCATTTCTGACACCACTGCCTGAACACAAATCTATGGAAAGGATTTCCTGGGGTTTAAGGCAGCTTTGAGTTTCTATTCTATATGGTGCTTGACGAATCACGAGTCACGAATCACGAACGACAAGAGACGAGATCCAGTCCTTTAATCACAACGTTTCCTCAACTGCCTCTCTATTCATTAGCAGTTTTTTCCAGTCTGCCAGACAGTAGAAACTCCCGAGCAAGTAGGTCTTTGTGTTTTGGATAGCCAATTCCCTTTTGTGTTCACAAAGTGCTGCCATAGCAAGCCAATAAGGAACTCTCAAAAGGAGAAACGATGCTGTAAGGAAGCGAGCAAACAGAAACGTCAGCTTGCTTCTGTGCAGTTTCATAAAAATCAACTCACTTCCGTGCAACTGTAACCTGAACTTTCTGGCCATCTGTCTTGTAGTTTGGCCTCCGTAATGAATGATTTCCGCGTCAGGTGAGAAGAGGACCTTCCAGCCGTTTTTTTTTGAAGCGATAGCACCAGTCGGTCTCCTCGCCATAGACGAAAAACCGCTCGTCCATCAGGCCCACCTTTTCTATCGCCTGTCGCCTGACAAGCATAAAGCAGCCTGTTACAACATCGACTTCCATCTCAACCACCATTTGGCTCAGTTCCACTTCTATGTCGCCGAGACACGTAATTTCTGATTAGTCCCTTCCTGATCTTCTGTCGAACTGCCATTTCCTCCCGCCCGCCTCTCATTGCCGCCTTGTACTCTCGCCCTTTATCGAGTTGTTGCATGGTGCCATGAAGCCTCCTATTCACTAAATCTCGGACTACCTTGACATAAAGGTCAGCACCCGCCTTTACGCAACGAGCGAAAACAGAAAACAAGTTATCATCCGCTTCTAACTGAGCCTGGAAGATTCCATAGATCATGCCGCCATCGATCTGACTGGTGCACTGATGCACCGTGGCTCCCAACAACTCAGGTTCGTTGTTGTACAAGGGCCAAAAAGTACAACCAGCTCCTCGGTAGTACGGCGAAATACCAGTGTGCATGTTTATTGCCTCTCTCCGTGCCAGTGACAGTATACGGTCGCTTATCACTGATGTCCCGTAAATCAGAATCACGTCGGGCTCAAGGCTCTTGATAAGATTATAGCTTTCATCGCTGTTGATACCATGAACGTATTGTATCAACTGCTCGTGCAGGTGTTTTTCACAGAACTGTCTGCCTAAAACCCGAAACATCTCATGTTTTCGCCGATGCGCATCCATGGCACATGACGGAAAACATTCTGCCGATGGCACGCGAGCACAATTGACCGAACGTATACCGTTTGATAAGACTATGAAACCACGCCGGCAGCGATCTTGGTTTACCCCTGTCGACGATGATCGCGTTCAAAGGGCACTTGGATGCAAGCCTGTTTGCAACGTAGCAGTGCTCGTAGCCATCCTGTGTTAGTAGAACAAATCTCAAGTGTCTCTACTCCATTTTTGGTGCAGCAATTTCGGTCTGAAAATCGCTCGTACGTGAAACCAAAAGGATGTTCCTTGCTTTATGCGACGCCAACTGAAACCTTGTCGCTGGAAAAGGGAACTTACGACATCCATAAGCCACCAAGCAACTAACCTTGGAATCAGAAAGATTGTTATGATAAGGTTGCCGAGGTACGCTACGGCAGGATGGTGCCACTTGCACAAAAATAGCAGTACGCCGCGCTGGCAAGACTGGTATGCCCAAGCGCGTCCTGCCCAGCCTTTGCTACTTCCTCCGCGAACGTGAAAAACCTCCGCCACAGGATAGTAAACGACTTCCCAGCCGGCCATTTTGACTCTGTACGACAAATCCGTCTCCTCACCGTACATAAAATAACCCGTATCAAGCAAACCAATATTCTCAAGTACTGAACGACGGATAAGCATAAAACTGCCCTCCACACAGTCAACCTTCGTGGGAACGGTCCACTCCCTGAAACCATACCTGTCCCAGTTGAATATGAAGTTGTGCTTGAACACTTGGGACAGATAGACGGTGCTAAAGAAAAGGCCAAGCAAATTGGGAAACCTAAAGCAACTTTCTTGAAACGTCCCGTCCGGATTCAAAAGCCTGCAGCCTATTATTGCAGCCTCAGGACAATTATCGGCAAAGCGAACCACCTTCTCGATCGCCCCGTCACGGATTAAGGTGTCGCTATTGAGCATAAGCACATATTCGCCCGAAGAGGCTTCAACACCCTGGTTCATCGCCTTGGCAAAGCCCATGTTGGAAGAATTCTCTATGAGTTCGACTTGTGTAAACTGCTCACGAACCATTGCACAAGAATCATCGGCTGAACCATTGTCGATCACAATCACCTGTATAGGTATCAGCTGCGTCTGAGCAAATACCGACTCCAAACAGTCTCGCAGCATATCTCGCGTGTTCCAGTTTACAATCACAACAGAGACTTTCGGCTTGTTCATGTCATTATTTATTCCGGGCATAGGTCCTTTCGCAACACAAATCAGCGGCCGCTGTCATTCACGGATATCCAGTAACAACCCTCATCAGCGAAGCAGTCCCAGTATTCGCCGTTTGCAGAGACGTGTATACCCAACTACCTGATATGCGCCTTTGGCCTTGAGGCCGAACGCAAACAGACTCTCCATAGGCGACACCGAGGTACGTCCAATGGTCAGATCATCTCGGGATGCATCGGCAGGAAACGGTTCTATCGTAAAACCGCACTTGTAGCCGGCCAAAGCAGCACGGGCAATGACTCTTTCGTCCCAAGAACCATGTGGGTAGCTGATTCCAACAACCTGGTGCCCAAGAATCTGCTCCAGCTGCTCTTTTGAATGTGAAAGCTCCGACCACAACTCACTGTCTGGAATCCCAGCAAGAGGGACATGCCTTACCCCGTGAGACAGCAACTCAAATCCCTCTTGGTCCAGTTGGCAAAGCTGCTGTTGGTCCATTACTCGCTCGTCCGCATCATAACAATTTTCTGCCAGATTCCACTGTGGAGCCTTTCCCAGATTTCCGGTGGGAACACATACGGCCGCTGTAAAACCATACTTCCGTAATATAGGAACGGCATTATTGAGGACACTGACAAACCCATCATCAAATGTTATTGCCACCAGCGTTTTCCGGTTTTGGATAGTAGCATTTCGTATTCTGGACGGTTTCACAACCGCACATTGTTCGGCCAAGTACACCATTTGTCTGTCGAATTGCCCACGTTGGTGATCCTTGACACTATGGTAGAATACAACAATACGCCGCGGCCCTTCTGGCACAAGTGACCGAGTCACAGCATAGACTGATGCCAAGCCAATCTCAAGACTGTCCAGAAAGAGCTTCACCTTTTGAACCTCTGCGTCGCAATCCTATCGACGGCCGTACACACCCAATAGCTCTGAAACCCAAAGCACCAGCATCGCTGCATCGACAGCGTGCGTCACAGCCGAGCGAATAGTCTCTAATACTATTTTACCACCTGCCTATTTCCGGCGATCGACACCGTGACTTAAAACACGGCAGCCCACAACTGCTGCTTCACGATGGGTGTCGGCAAACAAAACCGTTTTCTTAATAACGTCATCAAATATTATCGTATCACTGTTAAGCAGAAGTACGTAGCGACCTTTCGCGACAGCTATTCCCTGATTATTGGCGGCGGCAAAACCGCGATTCTCTGCATTTGCTATGACAATCACTTGTGGGAACTCGGCTTCAACCATTTCTGTAGAGCTATCGCTGGAACCATTGTCGATTACTATAACTTCAAACTCTATGCCTTGTGTTTGTTTGAAAACACTTGATAGACAATCGCGAAGGATACTCCGGGTGTTCCAGTTGACAATAATCACTGATACGTCCATAAGGTTGTATCTTACAGTTCCCCATAAACAAAATTATTGGAGCGCTCATCGTTTTTCCATCCGTTGACCGAGAATCCGTTTTTGTCTTTGTCCGTTATCAAGCTGGTTGTCGGTACGAGCTTGTCATATAGCTTTTTCAAGCTTTTATCGCACAATGACCAGTCGATATCCTTTGCTAAAGGCGACACACCCCCCTCACAGCCGGGGCTGTATTCTCCGGAGCAAAAGTATTCAATTGTGGTATCTTCTGGGAAGAAGTTGCCGTGGGCAAATCCCGGCGGGACCCAAATCCATTCACTGTAATCTGTCTTGTTGTCGGCGGGCATATCGTAAAGAATAATTTTGCCGAATGTGGGAGACCCTTTTCTGATGTCTAAGACCATATCAACCATTCTGCCGGATATGGTTCTGACTAATTTTCCCATATATGGATTCCACTGAAAATGCAGGCCTCGCACCGTTCCTTTTTTAGAATAGCTTTCATTACACTGGACAAATTCCACGCCCTTCATAAAGCTCATATCCGGATGATTTGCAAAGTTGCTCTTGCGGTAGTGCTCGGTAAAATATCCTCTGTGGTCGCAAAACCGTGCAAACTTAATTACCTTTACTGCTTCAATCGACAACTCTTTAACTTCCAACAACTTCATCTCGAAACTCTCCAAAGCGTCTGTTTATCAGCCGTCCGTAACATACAGTATTGTCTTGGAATTCGGACTGGACATGCTAAGGTTGTACACACCCGTCAATTTATGTTTATGGTAATCTCCCGAACAAACGAGAATTACACGCTTATTCAGAAGATGCCCGAGAACAGCCACATGAAGTCGATTTGTAACTATCAAGGCTGCATCTCGTATGGTACTAACAAACTCATCAAAGGAAAGCGATGCTGCAACATCTCTATATATAATAGGTAACGTATTAGGCACATTCTCCCGTTCTAATATTGTTGATATGGTATCTTTGCTGACCCGCGCGACCATTCTATCCCTAATATAGGAGAAGGGACGTCGAATTTTTTTAGGAAGCCATGTCCCTCTCATTTTCACCAGAACACCGGCAACCCCTTCTTTATCCTTTCTCATCGCTACTAACACGTGTTTTTCAGAGGACTCCTTGACTAAAGTTCTGATAAACTCGCTGTCCTGAAGTTCAAAAGCGAGGTCATGACTGACATGTACCTGACAATGTTTTGGAAGGCCAATCTCGCGCATTACAGTGGCGCTAATTTCATCGCGGGCAAAGAAAATAAAAGGAGATGAGCCAATTTCACATACCTTTCTGAAATTCAGGTCGCGAAAACGGTAAGTACTTGGTCCTACAATAAGAGGCAAGTTGGAATGATTACTTCTGTAATTCACGAGCCTTTTGAAATCAGTTTGGTAGATGTCAACCCAATTTCCGCTTCCACGAATCAGTATCTGCTCGGCATCCCGCGGGGAATCGACTAATCGACAGCCCGTTTTTTGGAGCAGGTGTCTTGCACCCATCAAGATTATAGCATCACCGCAGTTCCCTCCGGGGAGCTCATCAAAATATGTCTTCCTATCTTTTATGGTCGCCAAAAATTTATGGAATGGGCTTTCTTGTTCCTTAATAGTCATATTGTATTCTCCATAAGTTTCAGCCAGACCACTCCATTCATAAGAGGTTTCTCCGATTTTCGCCAAGGTATCATTTTGTCGGATTCAGGCATTCCTGATAAGCTCGCACAAGACAATCAGCAGCTTTGTCCCATGTCAACTCAGACACCCCGGCAATGCTGTTATTGCGCAACCGCAACAAGAAGTTTCTGTCCGATGCCAGCATATCAATATGCTTGCGTAAAGTTGCAACATCCCCCGGTTTGTGGACAAGAGCATCCTTATTATGTTCACATACCGCACCGGCAGCATTTGACACAAGCAGCACACAGCCGCAGGCCCGGGCCTCGTATGTAACAAGGGCGCTGCCTTCCGCCAAAGAAGGAAGAACCAGAGTGTGACTGCAGCGCATAACCCTCTCCACGTCCCGTACGTGTCCTAAGTATTCAACCATAGGATGAGCAAGATAATCTTTGAGCAATTCTTTATATTGTGGGACAAACCGGCCACAGATAATGAACTTTCCTGTTTTCGATGCTTTCGATTCAACCCACGCCCGCAGGGCAAAATGCAGACCTTTTAGGGGAAAGCAATCACCCACGTACACCACTGTAAATGGCAACTCGTCCCTTTTATCGGAACCTGGCGTCGGCGGTGAAAAAATAGCCGGGTCATAACCATACTGATGCCGTAAGAGATGTTCCTCCTGAAATCCTTTTGCCAGGAAGGTTTTAACTACAAACTCGGAGGGACAAAGAAGCCTATCGGCAGCCGCAAATTCGCTTTCCTCATGGTCCAGTTTTTTCTTATTAAAGGCGGCATAATGTGAGCTTCCAAGCTTAACTCCCAGTATTCTGCACTCATCTTCGGTGACCTTAAAGACATAGGCAGTGTGTGCACTCGGCCGCTCAAGTACGGTTTTGATTCCGAGTTCCCGCGCTGTTTTTAACGTTTCTAACGCCCCTGATGGCCAGCAATGAACAAGATCGATACGGGATTTTTTGGAAATGCATCTGAGCGCTTTAGACACGATTCTATCATGCAGCGACTCAGCCCTATCGCGCCCCAGTAACCTTATTGGGAGTTTGATTCCAAAAGGAACTAAGGTTTGGCTCAATTCGTTCAAACCTTGGATATGTTTCTCACAAGACCCACAGTACAACTCGACGTGGACACCCTTGTGCACCAAACCCCGTACTTGGTACCAGGCCGTCATACCAATCCCTGGGGTACCCAAACGTGATGGAAAGCTGTACAGTACCCTTAAGACACTCATTACATTTGCCCAACCAATAACTGTGATAACTGTGATAGGAATGTCAGACGTTCATTGTCACTTTGAAGACAAGGGCTACAGGGGGATATGGCAATTGGCCGCAGGTCCTCCATCCCAGCCCCGTAATTTCGGACTGTAAGTTGCAGTATTGGCTTCTGTTAGAAGGCGGCTGTTCTCATCGGCTGTAATCAACGGCATAACGCCGCAAAGCCCGATTAAAATGAAAAATAGATTAGTGGTCTGGGCGCCGCTTAGGGAAACGGAAGTGATTGCAACTAATATGCCGGCTAAACTTCCAAATACGCACCATACAAGCCAACTGTTTGAGTCTAATAGACATAACCTCAAAGCTTCTATAAGTCTTTTTATCGCCGCACAAATCATAGCCAGAAACGGAACTAAAGCTATAAGCCCGTACCGGAAAAGAACCAGCAGGTACTCATTTACCATATCAACATGGTTACGGTTATCAATTTTTGCAGCCCACTCCAAACTAGCCTTAAGAGAAGCATCGGTAGCGAGGCCGTAACCTGTCAGCCAGTGTCCGGACATACCTCCTTCAAACAGTGCAACATCCATCAGTCTGCCCCGATACCACGCTGTTGCTACGCTGAACGTAAATCTGCCGGGATAGTAATAAAAATGCCTGGTACTAATGACTTCAATGGTTCCGCACATCAGCACAATCGCTGCGACTGCCAGTTTCCAATACCTTCTGTACCGGTAAAAGCCAATGAACACAATAGCTACCAAAGCTGCCATCGCAGGACCGCCCGACATGGACGAGAAAACACCTACACCCATAAAACCCAATCCTGCCCAGTAGAACATCTGATGCCTTTTTGCGCTACGCAGAATTCCTGCGCAAACCGGGCCTAATATTGTAAAGAACAAGCCGTATATAATTGAATGGGGGAAGGTAACGTTTGCGCGGAAGAAACCGCCACGGAGTATTGGAACGTAAGATATTTGTGTACCCCACGAGCGGTACATCGTCAGAAAACCAGCCGGATTACGGCCTGTGGTGCACTGCAAAAAGCCGACCGCAGCCAGGGGGGCAGCTATGATTATTATCCATATAAGCAATTTTTGGTATTCTTCTTTATCTGTTACTATCAGCCGCACAATAAAGTAAGGCAGAACGCTATCAAAAGCCATTCCGGAGCGGTTCTCTAATAAACGCCCTGCGTCTGTGGTTAGCAGCCCGGAAAAAAGTTGGGCAAAGAAATAAACTATTACAAGTTTGTCCAAAGCGTTGAAGCGAAAGCTCTTGGTTGGGTTCCTTCGCAAAAACAAAGTGATGTACATTACCAGAATGAGTATTCGGCATGCTGTGAAATCGAGAGGTCCTATTTTGACCGAGAGGTCCTGTGGATAGTATGCCAGCAGTGCTATGTATATAATCAGCCACCGGGCGGGCGGCAGGCAGAAAACCAGAATACACGCCGCTGCTGCGACTGCTAAGGTTAGCTGTTCCATATAACAAAAATCTCTTTCATCGGAATCTTCGCGTTAGAATCCTCGCTATATTTGACAGTAAGCGATTCAACCTGTGCAAAGGTCCCCAAATGGTTGGGACCCTGCAAAGCTCTACTCGCGTAAGCACCTTTGGCTTCCTGCTCAGTCTGAGCCGGGAAGTTTGCTGGCGGACATTTACGTAGTTCTGAAAGTTGGTTTCCCAGCGTATAAGATTGTTGACCGGAATCTTTAATGCTTGCAAGATTTCTGCCCAGCTCAGTGGTATGTATTCTCGATTCTTACCGTAACCCCTGAATAGAACCACTGGCTGGTCCTTTGATGCGTAAGTTTTAATATATGATTGGAGATTAGCCGCAATCATAAGGATTCCTCGAAAGGCCAGGTAATCTATGGGCATTGGGTAGTCAAATGTCCACTCGTTATCAATAATGTACCAGTTTTGAGGACCAACCTTTATGTTGTGAGGGACACAGTCAAAAACCGCGCACGCCAGGCATTTTACCGGTTGCGTGATTTCGCCTGAAGGCAGGTGAAATTCCTGTATGAACCGTTCAGGGACACATTCTTTCACGGGCAGTGTTTCTAAGAAACGTATATATCCTTCGACCAATGATTTTCCAAAACTGGCGTCTTCTTTCTCGATAGCGTCCACTATTAACTCTTCCAGCGAGGGAAATTCTATGAATCTGTAGCGAAGGCCGGAGCCATCCGGCTGGCCGGTTACTACCTCTGCTTTGCCCTTAAAGAAATTCTCAGCCAATAATTCTCTCTGTGCAATTTCCCCAATAAACTGGATGGACTTGTCGTTGTCGGCGCTTCTGACTACATATTTCTTCTCGTCGTCCACACATATCTGCACGTTCGTTCTGAATTCGGGTTTTCTTCCTTGATTGGCGGCCCAAAACCGGATACAGCGAAGCTTCTCTGGCATCTTTAGTCTTCCTGGCTACCACCAAATATGCTTGAGGGTAACTTTACCTATCTGTTCGGCCTTTATAAACTCTCTCGCCAAATCCGCGCACTCCCGATAATTTTCTCTTAAGTTTTCTTTTGATACGCCAGAGTTTACCTCGCCAGCCCGCATAGTATTTGGCCTCCCACGGGTCATCCAAGAGATTGTCCAGTACATCCTGCCTCCATCGCCAACGGTCAGCAAACGTCTCTTGGCCGGGAGAGTTTATGTTGAACGTGACCTCCTTGGCGGCTTGATAGCTGGCTTCATCCTTCAGGTGAGAATGCTTGCTTTTAGGGTCATCCATGTGCTCCACGTGGATAAGCGGATAGTAGAAGCCGTTGATATATCCTTTGAGTGCCATACGCAGCCAGTAGTTAGTGGTGCCGCTACTTTCCAGAAGGCCGAACTGCTTCACGGTGGCGAGTTTGACCAATCCCGCTCCCCCTCCGGTCCAAGGATGCCTAAAGATTTGGTGCCGGCCGAAGGTTTGTATTTTGTGTTTGGCTCGCTCATAATCGAAATCATCCAGAAAGAAGTGCCAGCATCCTACCATCCCAAGTTGCGGTATGTCGGCGTGTGCCTCGGCAATCTGCCGCGTCCAACCTGGGGTTAAGAGGAAGTCGTTAGGAATTATCCCTACTAAATCGGCTGATGAGGTACTGAACAGGTCATTCGCACCTCCTCGCAGACCCACATTTTGATTTGAGAACACTCTCCTTTTGATTCTGGGGTCCTCGAACGACGAAAGATACTCTCTTGTTCCATCGGTGGAGCCATTATCCCAAATCGTAAGGGAGAACTCTTCCGTTGGGTCTGTAAGAAGAGATGGCAACGACATTTTGGTGTATTCAAGGCGATTATATGCAATGAACACCAAGTCTATTTTCATTCGCATAATCCACAAGAAGTATATCTGTACTCACTCAAAGAAGAACGTGGTACACAGAACCATTTTGTCGGGGTCGTATTAATAGAAGAATGACAATACAGCCTCCACAACGTAATCTTTCATGTCGTCTGTAAGCTCAGGATATATCGGCAACGCCAGGATTTCCTTGGCTGCTCTTTCCGACTCAGGAAAATCGCTTTCTCTATAGTGCAAGGCCTTGAAACATTCCTGCTGGTGCATTGAGACAGGGTAATATATCTCGCAGCCGACACCTTTATTTTTCAGATGTGCAATAAGCTCGTCACGCCTTGGAACACGGACGCAATATTGATTATAGATTGATATACAATCGCTTCTGACATAAGGAGTCTGAACGATTGTCCCTTTGAATTTCTTGTCGTAATAGTCCGCGTTGCGGCGCCGGGCTTCCGACCAGCTATCGAGGTGTGGCAGCTTAACCAGAAGGACTGATGCTTGAATTGGGTCGAGCCGGAAGTTTCCACCAATGAGTTTATGATAATATTTGGGATTGGCACCGTGATTTCTCATTATCTTGAGCCGGTGATATAATTGTTCGTCATTGGTGACTACCATCCCTCCGTCTCCGACACCTCCAAGGTTCTTGCTGGGGAAGAAGCTAAAGCAGCCGACGGTTCCGATACTACCGGCCTTTCTGTCTTTATACGTGCTGGTGATGGATTGGGCTGCATCCTCAATCACTGCAAGGTTGTATTTACTTGCGATTTCCATAATCGGGTTCATATCAGTCATCTGGCCGAATAAGTGAACAGGCATAATCGCCTTGGTCTTTTCCGTGATGGCCGACTCAATAAGATGCGGATTGATATTGAAAGTTCTCGGGTCGATATCCACAAATACTGGTTTTGCGCCCGTTCGTACAATACAGCCCACAGTGGCAAAGAACGTGAACGGCGTAGTAACGACCTCACCGCCGCTGATATTTAAGCTCATCAGACTGTTCAAAATTGCATCTGTTCCACTCGAAACTCCCACTGCGTATTTGCAGTTGCTCACAGCAGCTATTTTTTCTTCCAGTTCAGCAACCTTTGGGCCGCCGATACATACCTGAGATTCGAGCACCTCGGAAACAGCAGCCAGAATATCATTTTTTATTGACGCATATTGTGCTTTCATATCTAAAAGTGGTACTTGCATAATTGATTTTCCTAACTCACAATGTATATGGTTTTCACTCTCTTTTTCTGAGATCACGATAAGAAACTCTTCCAATCGCCTGCTCAGATGGCAGAGGGGCTTCCTCGTCCAAATCCAGACACCTGACCACCCCGGGCTTGACTTCCTTATAGCGATAGCCGCTCTCTGGACAGACCATAATACCCTCAGCATCCGGCTTGGGTAGCCGTATGCCATGCCGGCTCATCCATCCTATCTGTCTTGTTGGAACCCCTGCCATCAGTGCATAATCTGGGACATCCTTGGTAACTACCGCGCCGGCTGCAACGAACGAATAGCGTCCAAGCTCAATGCCACAGACAATGGTGGCGTTTGCCCCAATAGTTGCTCCGCGGTGAAATATGGTTTTCTCATAAAGATTATGGCGTACAATCTGCGAGCGTGGGTTTGTGATATTTGTCAAAACACAACTGGGACCAAGGAAGACGTCATCCTCAATAATCGCACCGGTGTAAATCGAAACATTGTTTTGGACCTTGACGTTATTGCCGATAACCACGCCCTCAGCGACATTTACGTTTTGGCCGAATATGCAGTTTTCCCCTATTTTGGCATCCTTCATTATATGTGAGAAATGCCAGATTTTAGTTCCCTTGCCAATTTCGCAGGGATGGTCAACGTATGCCGACTCGTGCACAAAGTACTCTTTTTTCTGGCTCATTAAGAATCCTCTGGATTGATGGGCTTACCGTCGCTTTTTAGTGATTTTTGCCCCGCCTCTAAAACCCGAACAACCCGCAAACCGTCCACACCGTCGCTGCGCACCGGTTTATTATCAAGAATACAGTCTATGAAATGCTTGCATTCCAAAGCTAACGGCTCTCCACCGGTCACCTTTGGAATCACTATATCGCCGAATCGCAGCGATATTACTTCAGCGTATGACGTGGTTATATCCTGTTTTATCGCCACAGCTTTGTCGTAAATCCTGACTTTCTCTGTGGCTTCCATATCATCAAATGTCATCATTTTCTCTGAGCCGACAATCGTCATTTTCCTGATTTTATGCGGATCGAGCCAGCTACAGTGGACATTAGCCACCTTGCCGTCCGCAAATTTGATCGTCGCGAAAACGACATCTTCGATATCTCGCTGCAAAAAGCATTGCCCGTGGGCTGTCACCGATACCGGCTCGGAGCCAAGCAGATAACAAATGACAGAAATATCGTGCGGTGCCAATGACCACCACGCATTCTCATCTTGACGAACTATTCCTAAATTCACCCGTTGGGTGTACATATAATAAGGCTGCCCAAGTTGCCCCTTGTCTATCATTTCTTTTATGTAGGTTACAGCGGGATGATACACAAGCAAATGACCTACCATGAGCTTTACCCCCTTTTCCTTTGCCAGGGCGATCAATTCCTTGGACTGTGCGGCTTTCAAAGTCAAAGGTTTTTCCACATACGTATGCTTTCCCGCCTTCAGAGCTTTGCTCGCTATCTCGAAGTGCGTGGGAACAGGTGTTGCAATCGCAACCGCATCTAATTCCTTGTCCCCCAGCAGCGAGTCGAAATCTGTGGTGGTTTCAATAAATGGGAAGTTTCTTTTGTGGTGTTTCAACAAGTTCTCATCAAGGTCGCATACATATTTCAAATTACATCTTTTGACTGTCGCGAAATTTCGCACCAAGTTTTTGCCCCAGTAACCTGCTCCAATTACAGTCAACCCTAATTTGCTATTATTCATAGTATCGTCATCTCCACAGTTAATTGTTATTCACATCCACCGCGACCATGCTTTTGACGCTTCCGAAGGCATTTTCCATTAGCTTCCGCAGGCGGGCGGCTTCGTTATCAATGCCGAAGTTCTTCTTAACGTAATCGGCGCCCGCCTTGTCAATTGTGTTAAGAATCTACTGCTGGTTGACCGCATTTTTACCTCGCAATAGCGAAACATAGGAAAAGAACTCCAGGATTGTCTGTATGCCACCTGGCATAAGGCACCATATTGCAAAATATGATGCCGTGCCGAGAGTAAGGCAAGCTCCAACTGTGACAAAATCCGGCTGATTAGCCAACAGGAACTTATAGGCCAGGAACATTATTGCAGTGGACGCAAGGCTGGTAACTGCCGGCCGTAAGATGACCTTGAAAAACCCCAGAACTGACACGGGAGTCTTTCTAAAGGAATACCACAATGATGGAATCATAATCAAGTACTCGCTGATAACATAAGATAGTGCGACGCCACGAGCCCCCCAGCGAACGCCTACGGCAAATGCCAGGACAAAAAATGCGCTCGTGAATATCCCAACCTTTAGATATTTCTTACTCAACCCCAGTGAAATCAGGGTAAGGCCTCGGGTGTTCTCGACAGCTTGTATAAAGGCGGCCACAGCCAATATTTTGAAAATAATATTTGCATCCATCCACTTCTCACCAAGTAGCAGACGGATAATGCTTTCAGAGCAGACAAATAGAAAGCCCGCAAGTGGCATTGTTACAAATGCGATAAAAGAGGAGAGTTTGTAATAATACCTTGCGTATCGAGTTGCCTCATTCTGTAGGTGGCTAAGGGCCGGTATAGCGACAGCAATCAGAGGAGCACGTATCTGGCTGATGGGGAGCATAAATAGGCTATATGCCCTGCTGTACAACCCGGTGACGTAAGAGCCATAGAAGCGGCCGAGCAAAACCTTGTCAGCGTTACGGGCGAAGTAGTTCACTATTTGAAATCCTGTGATGTTCAATCCAAAGTGCAGCATCGAGCGGACACCGGACCTCCGCACTGGCAGACCGGGCCGCCATTTGCAGACAAGCCATAACATTATTGTGCCGGAAATCGCAGTCCCAACCTGCATTGCAACTAATGACCAATAGACCGCTCCTCTCCATGCCAGCACAATAGCAAGGACAACTCCAATCAGCATACTGGCTATATCTCTTGTTACGATCGCGGTAAAACGCATTTGCCTTCTGAGCAGCGCCTGGTGCTGTACACTCAGACCAACAAATAAAAAACTCGTTGACAACGCCAATCCAATCCAGGTGAGCCGCGGTTCGTTATAGAACCATGCGAGAGCAGGCGCCAGGGCGGCAGTTACGAGCATTGCGATGGTGCTGATGGCAACGTTTATCCAGAACAGCGTACTTATCTGTTGATGATTGGTCTGGGCTTTTTGGACTGTGGCGGTCGAGAGCCCGAGGTCTTTGAATATCATCATAAACCCCGTCACGGCCGTAACCATTGCTACAAGGCCGTAATCCTTTGGAGACAATAATCGTGCCAAGACCACTGTTGAGGCGGTTTGGATGACAAACCGCGATGCCTGCCCAAGCATAGTTATGGCGCTGCCTCGTACAAAGCGCCCCTTTAAATCCGCCTTCAGATGCGAGGTGTCGAAAAAGTCGTTGTTCTGAAGGATTTCCTCGGGGGAAGATGGCATCTCATCTGCACCAGGCGGGTCTGTCTGTTGATGCTTTAGATGGCAATTAGTTCCGGGCTGGGTTGACATACTCCGTCCCTGTCAGTTACATCGGAAAATCAATGTAACCTTCTGTTGGACTGTATGTTATTATTAAGGGCTCGTGTATCTTTAGTTGTTGCCCGACAGCTTACTTTTTACATTGCTGCCGGGGGATAATCGGAATAAACTCCGCGGCCTTGACCTTGCTGTCTTTGTCAGGAAGAAAGTCCAGTATTACGTCAGCCATCTCTTTGGCTGTTGTTCTGATTGAGTTCTCCAGCACCGAGCTTATCTGGACCTGTGCTACATATCGGGCCGGGTCGCCGGCAATATTGGGCCTCCGGTCAAGCAGCCCGGAAAAATCCTTTTCTTCGGTAGTGATTTGACCGTTCAAAATATAAAAATTTAAGACGACTATTTGTTCATACATTGGCGCTGGCTTATGGAACCGATGTATCAAACATAGTATTTGCCGGCCGGATTGTGAGAAGAATTGTGACCGTTCGGTGCCATCGTGGACCCAGCCGTTGCCGGGATAGCATACCCGTGGCTGGTGACCCGCTATACTCGCAGGTCGGGATGAGCAGTACACGATATAGACGTCTGCCCAGGCATTAGCCGCAGCGTTAACGTAGCGCCGGCTTAAAAAATCATCCGCAAAGTGCGTTTGCATATATTCTTTAGTGGTGTTGCGAATGGGCAAATCGCTGCCAACCCAGTTGCCGACTTTTGCAGGGAATGCGCTCAAAGGCACGGGCAGATTGATAGCAGTATCAGCAGACAGTTCTAAGTGAGATGCCAGAACGCGGTAGGTTATGCCGGCAGATATTAACAGCACGATGGCCAAAATCCAGAGAAACCATCCTGGCAGTCCGCCCCTTGCCTGGGACGTTGAGCGAAGCATCTTAAATGGTTTTGGTAAAAGGTTAACTTTAATCCGGTGCATCAAAGGGTATAACCCCAAAGTAGTATCCTAAAAATAGAAACGACCTCTTGCCTGCCATAATTACACACTTTCTGGAGGAAAGTTTGGGGCACCATTACATC
>Ga0315289_10004052_pt1 | contig 21977 bp, 20 predicted proteins | sample YL17G11_40_MG_FD_203452 | JGI IMG/M metagenome (GOLD analysis project Ga0315289, IMG submission 203452) | Sediment microbial communities from Yellowstone Lake, YNP, Wyoming, USA - YL17G11_40 | ecosystem: Environmental > Aquatic > Freshwater > Lake > Sediment | place: USA: Wyoming | collected... | reverse complement strand
CCCGCTCGCCTCGTCCATGTCCCTCATCATGGGGAAAAGACCCCAAGTTTCTCCGCCGTCCGGCGATTTCCAAAGCCCCGCATCATCGCATACATAAACAACCGAATCATCGAAGGCAAAATTGTGCGCCCGCACCGTTGTCGTCATGCTGGTCACTTCCATTGCCCGCGCATCATCTAACACGACTTCCCAAGTCGCGCCCTTGTCTGTGGTTTTCGTCACACCGTAGTACTCGCTGGCGCCTTCCGCGCGCCAAGTTGCCGCCCAAAGCGTGTGACTCCAATCCTGCCACGCGAGTGCCGTGACGAAGTTGCCCGATATGCCGCTGGAGAAATAATCGTAGTTTGTCCAGGTGCGGCCTTCGTCTGTGCTTTTATTGATACCATCTGCCGTGCCGACCCAGAGAACACCCTCGGCATAGACGACTGCGAACGCGATGTGATTCAAATTCTCAGCGGGATGGAACGGCAGCGTGTCAGGCGCAATGACTTCCCAATGATAATAGTCCGTGTAGTCAGCAGCCGGCCGCCGATGTCGCCGAAGACCTCCCCCTTTGGAGGTTATCCAAATGAACGAGTCGGACAGAGCAATGTCATAGGTGATATTGTCCACATGCGTTGTCGTTGGCCAGTAGCCGAGTTCCTCGGAATAGCCCCGTTCATCTACTACAACATGCGAGTCGCGCGGTTGCGACACACGAGTCCAACTTGCGCCGCCATCACGACTGTAGGCAAGGCCGCCGCCCGCCCCCGAAATTCCAACCGTTGTGTCAAATGCGAAGGCCGCCCAAATGATGCTGGCCGTCCACACGAGGGCCGATGTGCCTCCTTTTCCGAGCCCTTGCGCCTCACCAAATGATTCCCATCCGTTGTCCGCGAGAAAATAGTGGGAAACTCCTTGACCTGTCCCCAGCCATACGGTCTGCGTCGTATCGGCGGCGCGAATGTCAATGATTACATTGCTGGCCAAACGCCCCGTGTGAGAAACGCCGTCCGACTCTCCTCGGAGGCTGAAACTGTGCGGCGCCAATTGTCCCAGTGCGCACACAGTGAAACCCATGAGACCTATGAAGCCACCCAGGGCGGCGGCATACCATCGTTTATGTCGCACAATTTCTCCTCGTATAGTGGGGATTTGCCAATGCCTCAAGTTTGCTTGAGAATCATCGTTCCTTTGCCAAGAGAGTGCAAATACTGTCTTGAACTTGATGAACAGTCTGCACCGAAGATAGGAAATTATTGCAGATGAAGCTGAACGCGATGTCTTCACCGGTTTTGGTTTTGAGGTAACCCGAAAGCGCGGATGCGTAGTCGAGCGTGCCTGTCTTGCCTCGCGCTTCGGCACCCGAAGCACGTCTGGCCAATGTCCCATCCACTCCCATAACGGCAAGGGACTGCTCGTATGCGTCGGCGCACGGATGGTGGTGCATGAATTTCAAGAGCTGAACAATGGCCGCCGGTGAAATCAGATTCTTGCGCGAAAGGCCTGAGGCGTCTTCGAGTCGGATTTCGTCTCCATTGACTCCGGCTCGGACGACGAATTTGTAGATTGCCTCGACGCCCCGTAGGCCCGTGCCACGACCCAAGACCCGGCATACCTGCTCAGCATAGAAGTTGTCGCTCCACTTATTCATTCGCTTTAGGATTTCGGAGAGGGGTGCCGAAGCATGAACATAGAGCAGAGAAGGCCGAGCGGGATTTGAGTTGGCGATTTTTTCACCCGACACCTGGATTCCGGCATCCCGAAGTGCGCTGTGAAAAACCGACAGGAAATGAAGGGTGGGACTCGGACGAAGAAATAGGGTCGAATTGGCTCCCTCTTCAAGCAAGACACAGAGAGCCGTGTCGGTCGCCACATCATTGCGATTCAGGGAGAGAGTCCCCGTGAGCGGCATCCAATCTTCGGCGAAATCTCCTACTTCCCAGCTTGGGCACGGCGCTTCCCGCGGCCACGCTCTCGCATCGCCAACAAGACGCCCCTGAATTCGCTTCAGTCCTTTTTGGCAGAGCGAATCGGCGATCTGTTGGAAGGCGCCCGGAATACCGTTCTCACCAAGCACATCGCGCAGCGTGGGATCCCCGCTGCCCCGCATAATGAGATCACCATGGAGCGTGCCAGCAGAATCCAGCGGACCGTCCGCAAAGAAAGCCGTTTCAAAACGATAGTCTGGGCCAAGGCTGTCCAAGGCTGCCGCGGAAGTCAACAGCTTCACCGTCGAGGCGGGGACGAAGAGCTTGTCGGCGTCCCGGCTGAAGATGAGCGAATCCTTTGTCAAAGAGTAAATGCAGATTCCCCATCGTGCACCGGCAAAGGAAGGCTGAGAGACGAGCGACTCAATCTGAGAGCGCAGGTCGTCGGCTCGGCTTGATGCTGTCGCCGCGCAGAGCAGAAACAGGAGAGTTGCTCGGAGGAATCGTGTCGTCAAAATCCAGATCCCCCGAGTCCCAACAGGAGCTTAGTGATCGGAGTTACGAAAGGTCCAATGAGGTACTGGAACACTGGCACACCCGCGAAATTTCCGAGGAGAATGAGGCCCAGAAGTATCCACGGCCCGATGCGTTCGAATTCCTCATATCCCGTTGTCCACGACGCGGGCACAAGTCCGGCTAAAATGCGCGATCCATCCAAAGGCGGCACTGGCAAGAGATTGAATATCGCAAGAACAACATTGATGCGGACGCCCATAAAAACAACAAGCGTCAAGAGCGACGAGCCAAGGAGCTGACTCTTCATGAGAATCTGAAAAATCAGCCCGAGGCCGAGAGCAAAAAGAAGATTCGCCACCGGTCCTGCCAAGCCAACCCAGAGCATATCGCGTCGCGGATTGGAAAGATTCAGCGGATTCACCGGCACCGGCCGTGCCCAACCGAAACCGGCGAAGATAAGCATGAGGCTGCCGATGGGATCCAAATGCGCGAGCGGATTCAGCGTCAGCCGTCCAGCCTGTCGCGCCGTCGGATCTCCGAGCTTATCGGCTATCCAGCCATGCGCCACTTCATGAAAGGTCAATCCGAGAATAAATCCCGGCGCAAACAACAGTATCGAGCGTAAATCTAACATCATTCCCTTTTCGTTCGTCGAGGCGGGTTCGTCGCCGAGCAGAGTCGCCCGACCATTTCTTTTCGCCTTGGCGGGTGTCACCCGCCCGGAACCCAAACCTCGCCGTTGTGGGTCTCCAGACCCGCAATGGCGATATTAATCGCCGCGGCGAATCTCCCGATTCGCCCGGAACGCCCTCGTCGCGCGCGGCTTGCCGCGCTGTGCATCGAGATGCGCGCTACATCGTTCCCGCCGTGGCGGGTGCCCTCACCCGCCCGGAACTACTTCAGCAGCACCATCTTCCTCGCCGCCACAAAATCTCCCGCTTGCAGCCGATAGAAGTAGATGCCTGATGGCAGGTGTGTGCCGTCAAAGGTCACCGAGTGAGTTCCCGCAGCCTGCACTCCGTCCACAAGCGTTGCCACTTCCCTTCCTAAGAGGTCAAAGACCGTCAGCGTCACATTGCTCGTCTTGCTGATGTCATAGGCAATCTGTGTGGCGGGATTGAACGGATTGGGATAGTTCGGACGAAGCCCATACTGCGCGGGCATAGAAACGCTGATTGGATCCGCCGCGTCCTCCGGCCCCGTCTTCACGAGCCAGAAATCATAAGAGCCCGCTCCAAAAGACCTCGTCTCGCCTGCCAGAATGTAGCCGCCGTCCGAGGTCTCCTGGACAGAATAACACCCATCATAATCATTTCCTCCGAAAGTCCGGCTCCACAGACTATCGCCGTTGGCGTCCGTCTTCACCAGCCAGAAATCGCCCTCGCCAGCACCGAAGGATAGCGTGGACCCCACCAGGATATAGCCCCCATCCGATGTCTGCTGAACGGAGGAGCACCAATCAGGATAGCTTCCTCCGAAGCTTCGGCTCCATAGGCTGTCGCCGTCATCATCGGTCTTCACCAACCAGAGATCCCAAGAGTCCGCCCCGAAGGATCCGGTCGCTCCCCCCAGAATATAGCCACCATCCGAAGTCTGCTGCACCGAGGAGCACTCGTCGTCGTTGCTCCCCCCGAAGGTGCGACTCCAGAGACTGTCTCCATCTACATCTGTCTTCACCAGCCAGAAATCATAATCGCCCGCTCCGAAGGATTCAGTGTATCCTGCCGTGATATAACCGCCGTCCGAAGTCTGCTGAACAGAGAGACACCACTCGTCACCGCTCCCTCCGTAGGTTCGGCTCCAGAGACTGTCGCCATTTGCGTCCATTTTCATCAGCAAGTAACTGAATCGGTCAGTCCCGGAGAGATACACGTGTCCTGCAAGAATATAGCCGCCGTCTGAAGTTTGCTGGACAGCATGGCACTCTTCCCAGTCAATTCCTCCCAAGGCTGCAGTCCATAGAATGTCGCCATTAGCGTCTGTCTTCACTAACCAGAAGTCGGCCCGGCCCATCCCAAAGGATCGAGTGATTCCCGCCAGAACATAGCCACTGTCCGAAGTCTGCTGAGCGGAATAGCACGCGTCGTCCGCCGCTCCTCCAAAGGCTCGGCTCCACAGAGAGTCGCCATTCGCGTTCGTCTTCACCAGCCAGAAATCACAATCCCCAGCGCCGAAGGATCTGGTACCTCCCGCCATAATATAGCCACCGTCCGAAGTCTGCTGAACGGAGCGGCATAGGTCGTAGCTGCCTCCTCCGAAAGTTCGGCTCCAAAGGCTGTCACCATGGGTGTCGGTTTTCACGAGCCAAAAATCGGCACTACCTGCCCCGAAGGATTGAGTGTATCCGGCCAACACATACCCGCCATCGGAAGTCTGTTGAACCGAATAGCATTCATCAGCGCCGTTTCCCCCATAGGTCTGGCTCCAGAGACTATCTGGCGGCTGAGCGGAGACCACTGCAGCCGAAACAAGTACAGCCATCACACACAATGCGCCAAAAGGATGAAATGATTTCATCTTGCCACCCAAGAATTCTGTCTTTTCGCGCCGTGGCAGGTATCTCACGCTCTCGGTCACAGAAATCACCCTCTCGGATGAAAACTCCTTACGACTTCCCGCAAATAGCTTCGATCAAGATGCGTATAGATTTCGGTCGTAGCAAGCGAAGCGTGCCCCAAGAGCTCCTGCACAACTCGCAGATCCGCGCCCCCTTCGAGAAGATGTGTCGCAAACGAATGCCGCAATGTGTGAGGTGACGCGTGGCCCTTGATGCCCGCCTTATCAAGATAATGGCGTAGGATTTTCCAGAAACCCATTCGCGAGAGCGGCAAACCGCGTTGATTCAAAAAGACATAATCTCCTGCGCGCACAGGCAAAGGGACAAGGTTGCCTTTTTTCTGTCGTCGAATGTGAGCGCGTCCCTGCGAAAACCAAGCCGAGAGCGCACGCGCCGCATGGCCTCCCACAGGCACCAATCTCTCGCGGCCACCCTTGCCGCGCACAAGAACAAGCTCCTTTTTCAATTGGAGGTCTTTACGGCACAATCCCACAAGCTCGCTCACGCGTAATCCGCAGCCGTATGCAATCTCGAGCATCGCGCGGTCCCGAAGGTGCACTGGCTCATCGCCTGCGACGGCGCCGATGACGGCTTCAACCTGCGAAATACTCAGGACATCCGGCAATCGAAACGGCATTTTCGGCCCCTTGAGACCCGCTGTGGGATCGCTGCGCCCACGACCTGCGGCGATCCGCCAGTGAAAAAATCCGCGCAGACTCGAAAGATGTCGCGCGCGGCTTCTCGCTGACAGCCCAACCGAGAGATGCTGAAGATAATCAAAAAGCTGCCGCTGCCTCACATGATCCAAATCAATGCTCTCCCGCTCGCACCAGGCGTTGAATTCGAGCAAATCCCGCCGATAGGCGTCGAGCGTCAAAGTTCGCAGATTCGCCTCCAGCGAGAGGTAGGCCAAGAACCTCTCGATTTCGGCCACCTTATTCCCTAATGAAAGGATTTTCGCGGCGCTCTTCGCCAATGGTTGTCGTGGGGCCATGACCTGTATAAACGATGGTGTCGTCAGGTAATGTAAAGAGCTTCTTCTGAATGCTGCTCTCCAACTCCTGCATGGAACCGCCGGGCAAATCGGTGCGCCCGATACTGCGCCAAAAAAGCGTGTCGCCTGCAATCACGAGCTTATCATGCACCAGGCAAATTGAGCCTGGGGAATGTCCCGGTGTGTGCAAAATGGAAAAAGAAAGGCTGCCCAAGCGAAGGGTATCGCCCTCAGCAAGGCAGCGGTCCGCATCGGGAGAACCAAGAGGCATTCCGAAGAAGAGCGACAAGTTGTGCTCGGCACTGGACAACATCGCCCGATCCGCTTCGTGAATCAGGAGCGGTGCGCCTGTTCGCTCTTTGGCAATTCCATTCTCGGCGATGTGATCCGCGTGGCCGTGCGTATTGATAATGTAGCGAATGACGAGGTTGTTCTTTTTCGCAAAGCCAAGAACGCGTTCTGTCTCGCCACCCGGGTCAACGAACATCGCCTCGTGGCTTTCGTCGTCCCATAGAAGGTAGGTGTTAACCTCAAAGGCTCCGACACACCACGACTTGATTTTCAGCATGCTTGCGCGGCCTGTCGAAGTGCTTGAATGTTTTCAGCAATCGAGCCAGCGAACACAGCCGTCCCGGCCACAAGCGTATCTGCACCGGCTGATACCACTTTCGCAGCCGTCGTCGTATCAATTCCACCGTCCACCTCAATCGAGAACTTGAGGTTCATTCGCTCGCGCAGTTCGCGGGCCGCCTCAATCTTGCGCAAGCAAGCTTCGATGAAATGCTGCCCGCCGAATCCCGGATTGACCGTCATGATAAGGAGTAAATCCAGTTCCTCAGCGACAGGTTCGATCATCGCCACAGGCGTTGAGGGATTCAGTGCTACGCCCGCTTGCGCTCCCAATCGGTGAATCTCCGAGAGAGTGCGATGGAGATGCGGACAGGTTTCTTGATGTACAGTGATGATCGTTGCCCCAGCGGCGGCGTAGAACTTCAGCGAAAGCTCAGGCTGCAGAATCATCAGATGCACATCGAGCGGCAGGTGCGTCGCTTCCCGAAGGGCGGCCACGACGCCGGACCCAAAGGTCAAGTTGGGCACGAAATGACCATCCATGACATCACAGTGAATCAGGTCAGCGCCGCCGGCTTCTGCTTCTTTGACCTGTTCGGCCAGCCGCCCGAAATCGGCGGCAAGGATGGACGGAGCGATGCGGAGAGGAAAACTTCTCATAATGCTATCTTATGATAAATCACGGATTAAACTCAATCCCAGCCTACGCGGTTCCGATTGCCCTCGGGGGAGGAAGTGCATGAAATTGAATTTATATACGGATTTCCCGTGAGTTTGTCAAGTGCTTCCCGCGTTTTGCAGACGACACTGGGGAACCGCACGGCCATCTACACGCAAGCCGTACGGACCTGAGGAGAGGCACGCAGAGACTTCTGAAAGGACCGGCGAGGCAAAACGAGGAGCCTTATTATTGCCTATAAAAGAAAACAAGGATTTAGAATGTCAAGCGATCTGAATATTCTAAAAAAGATGTAAAATACCTCTTGACTATTATAGTCCGATTTAGTATCTTAAGGTCAGGCAGTCAAGCTTGGCCATGGGCGTGCCCATGTCGCCAGCCGCCTGCTGGAACACAATCTTGCTTTCGAGTTCTCTTCGCTCCCTTCTTGGCATGGATGAAGAATGGAAAAATGTGATGTTCAATTGGAACAAGTTCAATAAAATGATCGGTCCAGTCTCGTCTGGACGACAAGTAACAAACAAAAAAAGGAAAAGAAACATGACCAAATCTCACACAGTATTCGCAGTTCTTTTGGTGCTATGCATGGCGGCATTTGCTGTGGCATCGGCACCACTCGGAACAGTAGAGACCTTCCAAGCTGGCTTGGCAGGGACGGACGGGAATTCCAGATTGGATACGCCCGGTGACCAATTGCGTGTAATCTACGCCCCAGTAGGGGCATGGCTCGGCGTATCCGTTGCTGCCAATTGTCGCGGTGAACTCTTTTACACGAACTACCAAGTTGACACCCTCTACAAGATGGATGCTTGGGGCAACTACATGGGCGAAGTGCCCATCCTGGACGCCTCAGGACCTGCACCATATCCGCTATTATCGCTTGGCGAAATGTCCTGGGACGAGAGCCGCCAAATGCTGTGGGCCGGAACAGACGATGAAACGCCGGTCAAGATCTTCCTTCTCGACCCTGTGACAGGATTTGCCTACTACCAGTTTGATGGCCAGGTGGGTATCCCATTGACAGATGGTATTGCGTTCGACCCCACGGATGGAACCGTCTGGCACTCGACGGATGTCAGCAGTGACATTGCTCATTTCACTGCAACAGGTTTATATCTGGGTTCATTGACGCCCCTTGATGCCGCTGGCAATCCTCACGGCTCCATCAGTGGAATTTGCGTCGGCACGGGCAACACCATGTATGTTGGCCACAACGGACTGGGTATCATCACTCGCGTTGACAAAACGACCGGTGCATTTCTCAGTACTTTTGCCGTCCCTGGAGGCCGTGATGAAGGGCTCGAATGCGACCCCATCAACTTTGCCCCGAATCTCGTGATGTGGTGCAAGGGCGCTTATGACAATTCCTTCACGGCATTCGAAGTGGAAGCGGGAACTTGCGTCTGCTATCAGCCGCCGGACACTTGTGATCTGACTTATCAGGAAGTGGACATGGGCGATCTCTCGCCGTGCAATTATCCGACGCTCGCCATGAATCCGGCCCACGCACTAACGAATGTCGCTTGGCTGGGAGCGGGGATCACAGGAGAACCCGTGCCGAATTACGGGGATGCGGATCCCTTCGATGACGGCGTTTTCTACCACAACCTGCCATGGATGCCCTGCACCGTGGAAAGCGTAACGGTCGTGGTTACGGCAGGCCCGATGTACGGCTACTACAGAGAGTACTGCGGCGGCCATCTCTACCTGAACGGCTGGAAGGATGGAAATCTGGACGGCGACTTCTGCGACACGCTGTGCTATCACCCTGGTGCTGCCGGGGCGTCCGAGTGGATCGTTCAGGATGTCTTGGTGTTTCCCGGTGTCTATACCTTCTCGTTGATTGATCCGGGTGTCTTTGACCTGGGCATCTATGACGGGGTCTTCCGCTGGAGGCTGACCAGCATACCTGTTGGTCATTTTGGCTTTGGTCTGGTTGACATGGCGGTTTGCTCAATGTACTGCGGCACCTACGCTTTCGACTTGGTCGGTGAAGTCGAGGATTACATCCTTCGTGAGGCACAGCTTGCTGTTGAACTCAAGAGCTTCGAAGCCGTGCCTGGAGACCACCAGATCACCTTGCGGTGGGCGACGGCCAGCGAGACCGAAAACGACCATTTCGTGATCCTGCGCAACAGTCAGGAAATTAGGCAGGTTGAAGGCGCACAGAACAGCACCATTGAGAATCGTTACACCTGGGTGGACGATAATGCACTGAATGGTACCAGATACACTTATACCCTCATCGCGGTGGATGTCAATGGAGTGCGCGATGAACTGGCAACGGTGGACGCGACTCCGAACAAGGATGTAGCGGTCATCACTGAATACAAGTTGTATCAGAACTACCCCAATCCGTTCAATCCGACGACAACGATCGCTTTCGATCTTGTCGAAGATGCTTTTGTGAGTTTGCGGGTATATAATCTACTGGGTCAGAATGTGGCAACAGTCACGAACGGCTTGATGGAAAGCGGTCGTCATGTTGTGGCATTCAACGCGACCGCCTTGCCTTCGGGGGTCTATATCTACCGGCTGGAAGCGGGTGCGTATGTGGATCAGAAGAAGATGATGTTGATGAAATAGTTCCTCCGGCATTCCTCCGAAGCGCTGGGGCTGCTCATCTGGGCAGCCCCTTTTTTCTCCGCCGAGGCAGGTCCCCCAACTGCCCGAAAATCCTTTTTCGCCGAGCCAGGTTCTTAACCTGGCCGGAACTGCGGAGCAACTTAACCAAAAAGCCCGACCATAGCAGGCCGGGCTTTTTCCGTGCGCGAAATGGGAATTCAGATCAAGCGGTCGAGGCTACTGCTGTCTTCATCGGCGCTTTGAAGATGACCGTGGTGAAGAGCTCGATGACGAAACCCCAAAGAATGCCGAAGAGCGACAGCGTGATGAATCCCCCGAAGTCGGGAGAAAGAACCGCCATAGGCAGTGTTCCCAAGAAGCCCAGGCAAATGCCGTGCAGAAACCAGCCGAGCTTCCACGCAGAGATGCCTATCGCAAAGCCGATGAAAGCCCGGTTAAAAATAGTTGCCCACATCATGCAGCAGGTCATTTCGTCGCCCATTTTCCATTTTCCGACATAGGCGCAGAGCAGTCCGGTGATGATGCCGAAAAGGATAGCGATGCACAAGCGTTTGGCATAGACCATGGTGATCCTCCTTCACTTTTTAATGGTGATGCCTTTATGACAAATCCTCATGCCGGCCCAAGCCGGCGTAGAGAGTCGAAAACATGAACCTATCTGAGAATATTGTTGAGGCAGATGACGATGGCGGCGAGGGTGACCCAGGTCTTCCCATACCCCAACGATAATCAAACCTATCATACCCGTCAAGCGGATTTCAAGACGGGCTCATAGACTTTGTCCGTGGCGGTCAGCGCAAATCGCTTGCCGGCTTCGAACACGCCAGCGGATTTGAAGCTATGATAATAACTGAGGTTGAGTGGAATGATTCCCGCCAGCGCGGCGCTCGCCTCCTGCAATCTGAGAGCCCGCCAGATGCGTAGTGCGACGGAGCTTCTTGAGTAGAATTTGGATTGAACCCAGCGAAATCCATCTTGGAGAGTTTGGGGGCTCATTTGCTTTGGCTGAAAAACAACATTGGCAAAATCATACTTCCGCCAGTCCTTATCGAAGATCCTGCCTTCCGCATCCAATTGTGTAAAGAGCTGTGTTCCAGGCAGGGGTGTGAGGATCGCGCCGGTAAGCAAATCAAGTTTTGCGTGATATGCAAAGTCAAGGGTTTGCTCAAAAATGGCGGGAGTATCACCGTCCATTCCGAAGATGACGGCTCCGATGACGGCAATTCCCGCACGGTGCATCTTCTCGATCGCAGCGCGATAATCCACTCCCAGGTTGATGCCTTTGCGAGCGAGCTTCAGGTTTTCCTGCGAAAGCGATTCGAAACCGATGAAAACCATGCGGCACCCGGCTGCAGCCGCCAGGCGCAGCAGTTCGTCATCCTTGGCGAGGCCGATGCTGGCCTGACTTGCCCATCGTTTCTTGAGCGGAATCATTTTCGCGAAAAGCTCTTTGGCGAAGCCGGGATCGCCTACGATGTTATCGTCCAAGAAAGCGACGCGACGACCCAGTTGCTTGAGTTCCTCGATGACCTCATCAACGGGACGGGTACGATAGCGGTACTTGCTGAAGGCGGCGACCGAGCAAAAGGTGCAGCGATGGCAGCAGCCGCGTGAAGTCTGCAGTGAATCCGGCACCAGATAAGCTGATTGCTTGACAAGGCTCCGATTCGGAATCGCTAAGCCTTTCAGATCAATCGGTTCGCTCTCGTAAAACGGCTTGAGCTTTCCCGCGACAAAATCCTCGATCATGCGAGGCACATTGTTTTCCGCCTCACCGATGCAGATCGAATCGGCGTGCTGGATCGCTTCCTTCGGCATGAAAGTGGCATGGTAGCCACCGAGGATAACGGGTTTGCCTTTTTCCTTGCGAAATCGGTCCGCGATTTCATACGCCCACGGAGCACAAAAGGTCATGAAAGAAAGCCCGATAAGATCAGCATCGGTATCGAAATCAACCGGTTCAATGTCCTCGTCAACGATCCGGGTTTCCACATAGGGAGGCATGGCAGCAGCGACATAAAGGCTGGGAAGCATGGAGAATCGTAAGGCTCGGGTCTTGCGGCTCGCCGGCCTCTCTTTGGTCGCACGGAAACGCGGGTCAGTGGGAACGATCAGAAGGAATTTGAGTTTATCTCTCATGGTTGCCTCTCGAGGAAATCAGTGAGGAATCTTCACCGTATACTCTGCAAGATAACATAGTCTTAACCTCTTCGTCTATCTCAATGGTGAGATAGGCTCATGTTTAGGAAAATCAGCAGCAGGCTATCCATACTGCTTCTTGTACCATTCTTGATACGCCGTTTGTTTCTCTTTGACAGTCCGCCACCACGCTTCGTTTTCCACATACCATCTGACCGTCCTTTCCAATCCTTCCGGAAACTTGTGGCGCGGCTTCCAACCCAGCGCCCGAATCTTGTCTGTCGCCACGCTGTAGCGGCGGTCATGGCCCGGGCGATCTTTCACCGGCTGAATCAGGCTTTCCGCTTTTCCCAAGAGCTTCAAAACGGATTTCGTCACGGTGATATTCATCTCCTCGTTTCCCGCGCCAATGTTGTAAACCTCCCCAGGAATTCCTTTCTGCAGGACGAGGTCGAGAGCCTCCACTTGATCTTCCACAAAGAGCCAATCGCGCACATTCTTGCCGTCGCCATAGAGAGGGAGCGGCTTGTTGTCAATCGCGTTGGTGATGAAGAGCGGGATAAGCTTTTCCGGATATTGATACGGGCCGAAATTGTTTGCGGAACGCGTGATGAGCACGGGCAGACGATAGGTGACAAAGTAACTGTGCGCTAAGAGTTCGCCGCCCGCTTTCGAGGCAGAGTAAGGCGATGACGGATTCAGTGCGTCCGTCTCTTTGAAAGAGCCTACTTCGATGGAGCCATAGACTTCATCGGTGGAAATATGAAGAAATCGAGCGATTTTATGCTTCTTTGACTCTTCGAGGAGCACGAAAGTTCCGCGCACATCCGTGTCCACGAACGCGCCCGCTTCGTGAATCGAGCGATCCACATGAGTCTCGGCGGCGAAGTTGATCACCGAATCGCAGCCCGGCATCGCCTTGGCGACATCGTCAGGATTGCAAATATTGCCATGAACGAAGTTGTAGCGCGCGTTCTTCTCAATGTCGCGCAGATTCTCCGGATTCCCCGCGTAAGTCAGTGCATCCAGATTCACAATATGCAAATCCGGATACTTGCGCAGTATCCATCGAATGAAATTGGAGCCGATAAATCCCGCCCCACCGGTAACAAGAAGACGATTCATGTTCTCTTTTTCTCGCCGAGGCGGGTCTCTCGACCCGCCCGGAATCTATGGAGTCGAGAAGTCTGTCTCATCAAATTCGACGCGAAGATCGTTCTTCACTTTCTCGTAATAGATGATGGCGGAAGGCAACTGTTCTTGAAGCTGGCTCTTGGTTTTGTATGTGACTGGTTTGATGGTGACAGCGCTTTTGCCGATAAAACCATCTGTTCCCTTCGACTCCTCGTCGGGGTCAGCGAGACGATAATCAGTGTTGAGCTTGCTCGCCACTTCCGCAAGGATGGCTTCCTGGAAACGCAGTCCGACGAAAGTCTTGACAATGACTAGGTCGCGAAGTCATGCGTCAATCATCTGATCATCGATCAGGTTGATGGCCTCCTTGAGCTTAGCGACCATCGACCGGATTCTCTCCCGAGCAACCGCAAGTCGTTCTCCGTATCGCGCAAGATACCAATCTTCCCACTCTCTCACGCTCCTACCGCTGAACTCCTGAATGAGTTCACTCATTTGGCCGACGATTCGAGGCCTAGTGCCTTGTGCATTCTGATTTGCGAGATTTAGGATCTGGCTCGTATACGGGGGAAGCTGAAGCGGATCCATGTCAAGAAGAGCTCGAATGCGTTCTGAAGGCAGTTTAATCTGCATGAGGTAATCTCCCACGCTCGACGAATCTGCGAAGTGCAGGAGCTCTGGTCAGCTCGAAGGATATGTCGAGTTTGACCAGACCGCTCTTCAGGAGGTGACCATTCACAAAGGTCTTGTTACTGAGGTAGACATAAGCCAAAAGACAGCCCCGTTCGTCGTACTTGTCCCTATCGAATTTCAGGTTAACCCTGTGGCCTCTCAGAATGGAGTTCAGATATTGCACCGCGTCAACCTTACGTGCGTCAAGTGGCGAAATACCGAGCAGGCGAACAACTTGTCCGCCTTCCAGTTCGATCTCACAAGGTGAGATTACACGCACCACGCGGTGGCCAGTCCTACCGTTTGCCTCTCTTCCCGTAATCTTGCTCCCAAACAGCAGCTTGCGTGGGTCGGTCTTCTTGTCAATCTGGACAGGGTCAATGAATCGGTGCGTAAGATGAGTTTGAAGACTGTCAAGTTCACTTCTGGTGAGGGGTTTCTGCTTTTCCACCACGGTTTCGAAATCGGAAATGAGAGACTTCTCCTTTTCAAGCCGCCGGACAGCGAAGTCTGCGAACTCCGGATTGACCTCGATTCCGATAGACTGGCGATTCAAGCGCGCTGCTGCGACATCGGTCGTGCCACTTCCAGTAAACGGATCGAGCACCCATTCCCCGGGAAATGAGAACATGCGGATCAGCCGAAGAGGAAGCTCAAGTGGAAACCTCGCGATATGCCCTTCTTGTTTTTCACCCGGGAAGTTCCAATGGCCGGTAAAATACTGGTTCCATTCTTCAGTGGTGAGACGGGCTGCTTCTTTGGCCTTCGCAGATACTCTTGGCGGACTGCCAAGTTTCTTGAAAATCAGAATGAACTCGTAGTCGAGCTTGACGATGCCGTTGCGCGGGTAGGGAAAAGACCCCATGATGGTTGCACCGCCGGTCGTATTCGTGGTCGTCACTTTCTGCCAAATAATCGCTCCCATATAATCGAGACCGATGGCCTCGCAAAACCTGATAATCTCTGTGCGGATTGGAATCACCTTGTAGCGGCCGTAATACACGGCGCGTGCAAATTGATCGCCGATATTGACGCACAAGCGACAACCAGGATTGAGCACACGCGCACATTCCTGCCAGACCAGATTGAGATTGTTGATGTAGCTCTCATAGGTATCATCAAATCCGATCTGGCCTTCGACTCCGTAATCCTTGAGTTGCCAATATGGCGGTGAAGTAATGACAAGCTGCACCGATTCATCCTGAATGGATGACATGCGACGGGCGTCCCCAATAATGATTCGATGAGTCGTTTTCACTATGGGTTCAATCTCATTTCTTCTTGCTTCCTTTCGATCTCGTATCCAATTCCGGAAAGACGCGTTTCCATTTGGGGCCAGTGCGGCGCCAAAGAAGCCACGCATGAGGGCCCGGGCCGATAAGATAAATGGCATCGAAAGGCTGATGCAGTTCTTCCGTGAGAGTTGCTTGAAGCTCTTCTCCAATGCCCGCAACCGTCGCATCGCCGCGCGAAAGACGCTGTGTGGTCGGATGTGCCAGAGTGATCAGCAGCGCCATTGGCTGCGCAAAGTGACGGACGCCATAGCGATGAATCTTGCGCACGGTAGCTTCGAGAATGCGCCGGCGAAGTGTGAAGGGATGTTCTTCCGCCGGTTCGCCGTTGCCTTTCCATCCACTATTCACATCCTGCGGCAGCAGAGGCGAGGTAATCTCGAAACAGACCGTCCGTCTGGAACGGTGCGCGATGATGTCCGGCCAATCGGAATGCGCGGGGTGATGCGCGCCGTCATAAAAAGCCGGTCCCACATGGCGCGAAATCGCTCCCATGAACCACTGCCAAGTGCGGTCCTCAATCACAGCGTTGGATGGTTTGCTCACGGATTGTTGCATCGTGATACGACTCTTAGAAACATACTCATCTATTTGAAAACAACATCCCAATTGTACGGAATGCTCGGGTCGTCATAAGGCACGCGGAGTTCATCCGGATTCTCGTAGTTGTAGAGCGCATCGGGACAATTGATCACAATGGATTCCGTTTCCGAAATGCACTTCCAACCATGAAGAACGCCCGCGGGAATGACGACAAGCTTCGGATTGTGCTCTCCAATGAAGAATTCGTTGACTTCGTTCTTTGTCAGGCTGCTCTCGCGCCCGTCATAAAGAACGAGCTTCACCATCCCTTTGATGCAGGCGACATGGTCGGTTTGCTTCTTGTGATAGTGCCATGCCTTGACAATCCCCGGATAATTTGTGGTCATATAGACTTGGCCGAATTTCTTGAAGAAAGGCCAGTCGCTGCGCAAAATCTCCATGAGCCTGCCGCGCTCATCGGGGACAAGGCGCAAGGCATGAGCGGCGACGCCATCAATTACTTTCATGCAATTCCTCTTTTAACGCAGACTTGCCTGCAAGTATTTCGCCAGTCCGCTTTCCCAATCCGGCATGCGGTCGCCAATCGCGTCGGCATAATGCTTATGCGAGAGCCTCGAATTCTTCGGGCGCGGGGCGGGCAGAGAGAGCTTCTCGGTGGATACGGATTCGACGGCAACTTTCAATCCCTGCAGTTCGAAAATTTTCTGTGCGAACTCATACCACGAGCAATAGCCGTTATTCGTAATGTGATAGGTTCCAAAAGCGCCGGAGTCGATCAAGCGAAAAATCTCGGGCACAAGGTCGGCAACAAAAGTTGGCGAGCCGATTTGGTCATCAACGACTTGCACTCGGTCGCGTTCGCGCGCGAGTTTCAGCATCGTCTCCACGAAATTCGCGCCGTTTTTGCCGCAGAGCCACGAAATGCGAACGATGTAATGGCGGCGGCAAAGCTCTCGCACGAAAACCTCGCCCGCGTATTTCGACTTTCCATAGACCGATAGAGGATTCGCCGCATCCCATTCGTCGTAGATACCGTCTTTTGTGCCGTCAAAAATGTAATCAGTCGAAAAATAGAGCAGGGGGATATTGAGTTCGGCTGCGGCCAAACAGATATTCTGCGTGCCCGTCGCATTGACGAGATAGGCCATGTCCGCTTCAGTTTCGCACCGGTCAACGGCGGTCATGCTTGCAGCGTGAATAACGATGTCAGGTCGCTGTGCGCGCACGAAAGCCACCGCCTCTTCGCGGCGCGTGATGTCATGTTCAGGAATGTCGAGGCCAACGACCTCATGTCCTTTGCTGTTTGCGAAGGCAGCAAGTTCGCTGCCGAGCATGCCCTTATGACCGGTGATGAGAATTTTCACGATCAAATGTTCCGAAGCTCTGGGTCTTCCTTTTCTGCCACCAGCCGCGACGCGCGGTAGAGCGAGGCGAAAGTCCCCGCGTCGGTCCACCAGCCGTCAACAATGTCGTAGGTCAGCTTGCCTTCGCGCAAATAGGCATTGTTCACATCGGTGATTTCGAGCTCTCCGCGGTTCGACGGGATCAGCGTCCTAATAATGTCGAAGACATGCGCATCATACATGTAGACGCCAATAACCGCCAGATTGGATTTCGGCTTCTTCGGCTTTTCCTCGATGGCGGCAATTTTTCCATCCTTGATTTCCGCGACGCCGAATCGCTGAGGATCGGGCACTTCCTTCAGGAGAATCTTCGCTCCCCCTTTTTGTCTGCTATAATTCTCTACAAAGGGCGTAATGTCTTTCTCAAGGATGTTGTCGCCGAGGATAACGATCATCGGGTCATCCTTCGTGAAGACTTGCGCCAGCCGAAGGGCGTCGGCAATGCCGCCTTCGCCTTCTTGGTAAGCATAGTTGATGAAATCGAGGCCGAAGTCCTTGCCGTTACCGAGCAAATTCAAGAAATGACCCGCAAAATGTCCACCCGTCACCAGCACGATTTCTCGAATTCCCGCCCGCACCAGAAGATTGATCGGGTAGTAAATCATCGGCTGGTTGTAGATGGGCAGAAGATGCTTATTGGTGATTTTCGTCAAGGGATACAAGCGGGTGCCGAGGCCTCCCGCCAGAATAACGCCTTTCATACTACTCCATTTTTGTGAAGGAATTGTACCGCATTTTCGGAGGAAATCATTTGGCTACTTCAGGGTGAAGAATTTTCGCTGTCTGAGTTTTCTGCCGGAACCACTCGGCTGTCTTTCTCAATCCCTCTTCAATCGAGACCTTCGGTTCCCAGCCCAAGGCCTTGCGGGCTTTCGTGACATCTGGCCGGCGAACCTTCGGATCGTCCTCAGGCAGCGACCGATGAACAATCGGTACATTCGCGCCGACGATGTCTCGAATCATTTCGGTAATCTCATTGACGGTCATTTCATCCGGATTGCCGATATTGACGGGCTCAGTTTCTTGGGACATAATCAGCCGGTAGAGTCCCTCCACCTGGTCGCTGATGTAACAGAGCGAGCGCGTCTGCAGGCCATCGCCAAAAACAGTGAGCGGTTCGCCGCGCAGAGCCTGATTAATCAGAGTGGGAACGAGGCGGCCATCATCCGCGCGCATGCGTGGGCCAAAGGTGTTGAAGATGCGCGCGATGCGGGTATCTACGCCGTGATAGCGGTGATAGGCCATCGCAAGCGCCTCGGAGAAACGCTTGGCTTCGTCATAGACGCCGCGCGGCCCGACGGGATTGACATTGCCCCAGTAGTCTTCAGGCTGCGGGTTGACGAGCGGGTCGCCATAGACTTCCGAGGTGGAGGCCAGCAGAAATCCCGCTCCTTTCGCTTTGGCCAGTCCCAACGCTTTGTGCGTTCCGAGCGAGCCAACTTTCAGGGTCTGAATGGGCATCTGCATGTAATCCGCGGGCGATGCCGGACTGGCGAAATGGAGCACGAAATCCACCGGCCCGTCAATATAGAGGTAGTTCGTCACATCGTAGTGGATGAACTCAAATCGCGGCTCTTTGATGTGGGCGATATTCGAGATGTGGCCGGTCGAAAGATTGTCAATTACAATAACTTCATGATGTTCGGCCAGGAGCCTGTCCGCCAGATGCGACCCCAGAAAGCCTGCACCGCCCGTCAAAACGATTCGCATGGGGAACCTTGGCAAGATGCCTTCAAAATTTATAAAATTTAATGAATTCCCCTCGGAATGTCAAGGCCATTTTGACCACACAAATGTCAACGCATGTTTGCATTTCGCTCAAAGGTGGTGTATCTTGATATTACATCAAAGAAATCCCGTGCGCGGTGTCGCCCCCGATTCAATCGGGGGTTGCAGCCGACCCATGCCGCCCACGGGAGAATCGCATCGAAGACCATCAGCATGTCGTCTCTGTCGGAGGCACGGTCATGTCTCAAAAGAATAGATCCCTATTTGTCCAAACCAGCTTGATAGTGTCCGTCTTGGCGATTGGCAGCCTCTGCTGGATTTGGTTTGGCCCCGACGCCTCTGGGCGCTCTTCGGCTAATGATACGCTGAAATCCGCATTGGTAGCGGATTCTGCAAGAGGGCAGGATTCGGTACAGGTCCGGCTGCGCATTCCACCCCTGCCAAAGGAGTATGTCTCTGTCACCATCAATGGGGTGGAGTATGTGGAGGGTGCGGTTTTTGTGAAGGCAGAGGACGATACTGCCATACTAAAGGAGCACGACTTTAGGATTCAGAGCGTAAGGAGGCTGGGCTCTGCCAAAGTTCTTTGTAAGGCCTCGTGGCCGAAGGATTTGGATTTAGAATCTCTTCCCGAGCAAGTTCTTCAGGTAAGGTATGCTGCGGTGCCGAAGACGGGAAAACCACAGCGGCGTATCGAACCACCGCCTGCAGATTTCCCATTTACGACGATAAATGGGATAGACTACGCTGAAGGTCATGTACTTGTTGAAAGCGACAAGGACACGGTGTCGCTAAGGGAATTTGGTTTTCGGGATTTCGAACTTTATTGGCGGGACTCGACGGGTGTATACTACATGGCTCGTTGGCCGAAGGAGCTTCCCTGGGACTCCCTTCCCTCGCAGCTCAAAGGGGTCCATTATGATGACACATATAAATATTTAAAACCGCAACTGAATGTCAGTGCTGTGGCGATTGTAGCTGACTCTGCCGCGCAGGGAAAGATGAAGCCCCGCCGACGTATCGAACCACCGCCGGCCGATTTCCCGTTTACGACTATAAATGGGATAGACTACGCTGAAGGTCATGTGCTTGTTGAAAGCGACAAGGACACTACATTGCTAAAGGAATTTGGATTCCGGGATTTCTGGTTTGAGGGTGTAGACTCGGTGGGTGCGCATTACATGGCCCGTTGGCCGAAGGAGCTGCCGTGGGACTCCCTTCCACCGCAGCTCAAAGGGGTAGGATACATTGAACATTTCCTTGAAGAGCAGCTAAATGTCAGTGCTGTTGCGATTGTCGCGGACTCTGCATCGCCGGTTGCGCCGAACAAGGAGAAACCGCGGCGGCGTATCGAACCACCGCCTAAAGATTATCCAGTAGAGACGATCCAAGGAATAGATTATGTGGTAGGTAAAATGCTGCTTGACAGCGAAAAAGATACGGCCTTGCTACAGGGATTTGGATTCCGGGATCTCTGGTTTGAGGGTGTAGACTCGGTGGGTGCGCATTACATGGCCCGTTGGCCGAAGGAGTTGCCATGGGACTCACTTCCCCCACAGGTCAAAGGGGTAGTGTATCCATTTCCAGAGGGTACTGTTAAACCGCAATAATATCAGCGTGGATTCGGTGGATGCGAAGCAGTCAAGCACAATTCGTTTGAAGTGACACGATGGCAGAAGAGCGCAACTTTGTTCTTATTGGCCTTGGCGCCGTCGGGCGGGCGTTAGCGCCCGCGCTCGTCAAGGCGGGCTATGTTTGTATTGGCCTTCTCGGTCGCGGGCGAACCGAAGAAAAAGCTCTCGCACGGAGATGCCGAGCACCTCTGCCCGCTGAACTAAGCTCGTTTTCGGAAAACTTCCGGCTGCTTCTCCTCTGCGTGAGAGACAGTCAGGTCGATTCCCTCGCGCATAATTTGGCAGGGCAACAAATACATTGGAGCCAAAAAGTTGTCCTTCATACCGCAGGTGCGCTCTCGTCGGAAGTGCTTGCATCGCTGCGCAAAAAGGGCGCGGAGGTGGCTTCCTTTCATCCATTCGGGAGTTTTGCTCATGCGGGGGCAAAGGTGCAATTCAAAGGGATGACTTTCGGAATTGAGGGCACGCCTCAGGCTCAAGAAGTCGCCGAGAAAATCGCCCGTGACCTTGGTGGACGCCCGCTTATTGTGCCAGCGGAGATGCGAGCGTTGTATCATTTGGCTGCCGTCTTCGCTTCGAATTTCTTGGTCGGAGATCTTGCGCTGGCGGTCGAAATGCTCTCCCAAATCGGCCTTGATGAGGCGGAGGCTGTACAGGTGATTTCCCCTATAGTGGAGGGAACTTTTAGGAATGTCAAGAAGTTAGGAGTGAGAAGTGCCTTGACTGGGCCGGCCGCGAGGGGGGATATTGAAACACTCATGCGGCACGAAAAAGCACTGCGCGCAATTGACCCAACTTTGGTGGAGCTTTACCGCCGGTTTTCCGAATATCTTGGCAAAATTCCGAAGCGCTGATAGCTCCGGTGCCGCAAACGCATCGTCATAGCCAAAAGGGGGAGTGGAAAGGAGCCAGAATGCCTGAAAATCGCAGAATCCTATGGGCGGACGATGAGATCGAAATGCTCAATGCGCACATTCTATTCTTGAATCAGCGCGGCTATGATGTCGTCGGCGTGACGAATGCCGAGGACGCCATTCATCGTGTGCGCGATGAGTCCTTCGATGTCGTCCTCCTTGATGAACACATGCCGGGTCGAGGCGGTCTCGAGACTCTTTCGGTAATTAAAGACATGCGCCCCGACCTGCCGGTGATTATGATTACCAAGAGTGAAGAGGAATCGCTGATGGAGGAGGCGATTGGCGCGAAAATCAGCGATTACTTGACGAAGCCCGTCAATCCATCGCAAATTCTGAGTGCTCTGAAGAAAGTCACGCAACGGCGCGAATTCGCGCAGAAAGTCGCGACGCGAGATTATCTGGCGGAATTCCGGAATATCTCGCTGAAAATATCGGAAGGTCCGAGCTGGAAAGATTGGCTCGATATTCACGCCAAGCTGTCGGCTTGGGAAGTTGAATTGGATTCTTTGCCGGACGAAGGCCTCAAGAAATCACTGGAAGGCCAGCGGATCGAATGCAATGTCGAATTTGCGAAGTTCATTGAAGAGAACTATGAGGATTGGATCTGGGATCGCACGGATCGGCCGCCGCTTTCAGTGGATTTCTGCACGCAATTCCTGGCTCCCAAGCTGAAAGAGGGACGCAATGTTCTCTTTCTGGTGAT
>Ga0315289_10004051_pt1 | contig 21986 bp, 17 predicted proteins | sample YL17G11_40_MG_FD_203452 | JGI IMG/M metagenome (GOLD analysis project Ga0315289, IMG submission 203452) | Sediment microbial communities from Yellowstone Lake, YNP, Wyoming, USA - YL17G11_40 | ecosystem: Environmental > Aquatic > Freshwater > Lake > Sediment | place: USA: Wyoming | collected... | reverse complement strand
AGGGCTTCGACGTCGTCGGCAAGGACGTCGACAAGGTCCTCCTCCACAAAGACATGCACCTCGAGAACTTCTCGGGGACGAAGTTCACCGTTGAGGTCCGCCGCGACATCCACCTGCTGAGCGCCGCCGAGGTCGAGAAGGACCTGGGCATGGCGCCGCCGGCGGGCGTCAAGACCGTCGCCTACGAATCGGTCAACGAACTCAAGAACGCCGGCAAGGAGCCCTGGAAGAAAGACACGGGCTTACTATCGATCTGGATGCTCGGCATGTTCAACTCGTCGCCCGACACGACCGTGGTGGTGCCGTTCGAGACGGGGCCGGAGTCGGAGCGCGGCATCATCGTCAACGACACCTACTTCGGCAAGGTGCCGGCGGAGCGGCTGAAGACAGCCGACGGGCGCCTGTTCTTCAAGGCCGACGCCAAGTGCCGCTCGAAGATCGGCCTCTCGAAGAAGCGCGCCAAGCCGGTCCTCGGCAGTTACGACGCCAAGAACCACGTCCTGACGATCGTACAGTACACGCTGCCGAAGGACGCGACCGACTACGTCAACTCGATGTGGGAGATCCAGAAAGACCCCTTCTCGGGCGACGTGGCCAACAGTTATAACGACGGGCCGTCGAAGCCCGGCGGGCCGCAGATGGGCCAGTTCTACGAGTTGGAGAGTTCGTCGCCGGCGGCGGCGCTCGCCCCCGGCGAGTCGCTGACCCACGTGCACCGGACGTTCCATTTCGTCGGCACCGAGGAAGACCTCGACAAGATCGCCAAGGCGGTCCTGGGCGTGGGCATCGACGAGATCAAGAAGGCACTCTGATACTACAGCGCCACTTGACGCCGTGCGCGGTGGGTCTCCCGACCCACCGCGCTATGTGGCGCTGAAGTGATAATAGAGCCATTGCGGGTTTCGGATTGAACAGCAAGAGAAAACCAGAGCGGCGCAAGCGCCTCTCGTCGCGCGATCGGGTGCTGGCTGCCTTTCGGCACGCCGAACCCGACCGCGTGCCCGTCGACTACTCGGCCAACGAGGCGATCGATCAGCGCCTGAAGGCGCATTACGGCCTGGCGAAGGAAGACGGCGAAGGGCTTCTCAAGGCCCTTGGCGTCGACTTCCGAAGCGTCGGCCCGCCGTACACGGGGCCGAAACTGCACGCCGACGTTCCCGGGCGGACCATCGACATGTGGGGCATCCACCGCCGCTGGGTCCAGCACGCGACGGGCGGATACTGGGACTACTGCGACTGGCCGCTCCGCAGCGCCGCGCTTGATGAGGTCGAGGCGTGGCCGATGCCCTCGCCCGACCACTTTGACTACGCGGCCGTGGCCGACCAGTGCCGGCGCCACGAGGGATACTGCATTTGTGCCGGCGGCGCCGGTCTCGGCGACATCATCAACACGACCGGCATGATGCGGACCATGGAGCAGGTGCTCCTGGACCTGGCGACGGACGACCCGGCCGGCCTGCGGCTCATCGACCGGCGCCTGGCGATCATGCTCGAAATCGCCCGCCGCACGCACGAGGCCGGGCGCGGCAAGATCGACCTCCTGGGCCTCGGCGAGGACCTGGGCACCCAGCGCGGGCCGCTCATCAGCCCGGCCATGTTCCGCAAACACATCCGGCCGCGGATGCAGAAGTTCGTCGACCTGGGCAGGCACTATGGTATACCGGTGATGCTCCACTCGTGCGGCTCCAGCAGTTGGGCGTTCGACGACTTTGTCGACATGGGCATCGCGGTCATGGACACGCTCCAACCGGAGGCCAAGGACATGGCCCCGGCGTACCTGAAGAAACGGTGGGGCGGGCGACTGGCGTTCCACGGAATGATCTCGACGGCCGGACCCGTGGCGTACGGAAGCGTCAAGGACGTGATGCGCAGCGTCCGCGAGACGCTTGAGACCATGATGCCCGGCGGCGGCTACGCCCTCGCGCCGACGCACATGCTTCAGGACAACTCGCCCACCGAGAACGTTGTGGCGATGTATGATGCGGCGCGCAAGTATGGGGCTTATCGCGCTTAGCGGGCCGCCGCAGGCGACCGCGTGTTCAGTGCGAAACGCCAGTTGGGCGGCAAGACGCCAAACGTACGAAAGGCAGATTCATGAAGGCACTGGTGTTGCACGGAATCGGCGACTTGCGCGTCGATGACTGGCCCAAGCCGAAGCCGGGGCCGGGGCAGGTCCTCGTCAGGGTCCGGGCGGTCGGGCTTTGCGGGTCCGACGTCCACTATTACACCCACGGCCGCATCGGCGACCAGTTGGTCACTAAGCCCATGATCGTCGGCCACGAGGGGGCCGGCGAGGTGGCGGAACCGGGCCCCGGCGTCACGGACCTCAAGGTCGGCCAGCGCCTGGCCCTCGAGCCGGCCAACTCGTGCGGCCACTGCGAGTGGTGCATGACGGGCCGGCCGAACCTGTGCCCGTCGGTCAAGTTCTGTTCCACGCCGCCCTACGACGGCCTCATGTGCGAGCTGGCGGTTCTTGAGCGGCACCAGTGCGTGCCCATTCCCGACGCGATGACGTTTGACGAGGCGGCGATGCTCGAACCGCTCCAGGTGGGCGTCCACGCCACCAACCTGGTCGGCGTGAAGCCCGGCGAAACGGTGGCGGTGGTCGGCTGCGGCTCGATCGGCCTGGGGTGCATGGAGATGGCCCGCGTGGCAGGCGCCGGGCGGATCATCGTCACCGACAAGTTGGACTACCGGCTGCAACTCGCCCGTAAACTCGGCGCCGACGAGACTGTGAACATCGAGAAGGCGGACCCCGTCGAGGCGGTGATGAAGTTGACCGGCGGCCGCGGCGTCGACCTCGTCTTCGAGTGCACGAACCGCGCGGCCGGCACGCCGCAGGCCTACGACCTGGCGGCCATCGGCGGGCGAGTGTGCCTGGTCGGCATACCGGAAGAAGACACGATCACCCTCGACACGCACCGCCCCAGGCGCAAGGAACTCGTGGTTCAGTACGTCCGCCGGTCACGGCACGCCGCGCGGCAGGCCATCACGCTGCTTGAGAGCGGCCGGCTGGACGTCAAGAGTTGGATTACGCACCGCGTGCCGCTGGCCGATGCGAAGAAGGCTTTTGACATGGTGTCTAAGTATGCCGATGGCGTGCTCAAGGTTGTGGTGGTGCCCTAGTCCTACAACGCCACTTCGCGCGGCGGGTCTCCCGACCCGCCGCGAGCCCGCGTTGTGTGCCCCGTGGAAGCTGCTTCTTGCGCGGTGGGTCAGGAGACCCACCGCGCACAGCCTTAAGTGGCGTTCTGGCACTGGCGACAGCGGCTTGATTTGCCTTGACCCCGGCGGCGGCTGTGGCAGAATCAGTCATAAGGACCCTCTGCACGAAAGGAACTCGCCGTGCCCAAGACCGTACGCGTGACCGTCTGGAACGAAGGCCGCCACGAGAAGACCCATGCCGACGTGGCGAAGGTGTACCCGAAGGGCATCCACGAAGCCCTGGCCGCAGGCCTGAAGAGACAGCCCGGCCTGAAGATCGTCAAGACCGCGACGCTCGACGACGATGCCGAGCACGGCCTGTCGGAAGCGGTCCTCGCCAGGACCGACGTCCTGACGTGGTGGGGCCACATGGCCCATCACGAGGTGAGCGACGCTGTCGTCGACCGCGTCCACAAGCACGTCCTGGAAGGCATGGGCCTGATCGTGCTGCACTCGGGCCACTACTCGAAGATCTTCCGCAAACTGATGGGTACGGGGTGCGGCCTGAAGTGGCGCGAGGCCGCCGAGCAGGAACGCCTGTGGGTGGTCCGGCCGGGGCACCCGATCGTCGACGGCATCGGCGAGTTCTTCGAACTGCCGCACACCGAGATGTACGGCGAGTACTTCGACATTCCGCAGCCCGACGAACTGGTGCTCATCAGTTGGTTCGAGGGGGGCGACGTGTTCCGCTCAGGCTGCTGCTGGGAGCGCGGCAGAGGCAAGGTTTTCTATTTCCGCCCCGGCCACGAAACGTTCCCGATCTACTACGACGCCAACGTGCTGAAGGTCATCGGTAACGCATGCCGGTGGGCGGCCCGCGGCGTCGGCGGCGCGTACAGCCTTGCGTGTCCGAACGTCACGGTTCCGCTGAACCCGATACGCAAACGCAAGTAAGCAATATGTTGTTCAGTACATTTGACCGACCCGCTCGCAGGGCGCGTCTTGACGTTGGCATGGGCCAAACGCGCCCCGACGAGCCGGGCGGTAACACCCACCTTGGTACACTCCCTTTCAATCCCTATTCACCGTTATAGGCCCGCCGCCACGGGCGAGGCAAACCGCCGCACCGCCGCCGCACCGCGTGGCGGCCGCGGCAGATTTCGCGAGTGATTTCGCCCCTCTCCGCGAGGTTCAAGATAGAGGCGAGCGGTGGCTGCCGTGGCGTGCACTCGAGGTCCGCTGGAAGCCGGGGACCAACCGTGACCGACGCCGAACTGATTCACGCCATCCAGGCAGGCGACGAGACGGCCCTGGATGCCCTCTATCAACGCTACCTCCCTTCAGTCTGGAGGTACGCCTGCTCCCAACTCGCCGGCAACGTCCCTGCGGCCGAGGACGTGACCAGCGAGACCTTCCTGGCGGCGGTGCGGCAGATCGGCGCCCTGAGCCCCGAGGGCGGCAGCGTGGGCGGGTGGCTCCTGGGCATCGCCCGGCACAAGGTCGCGGACGTTCGGCGCCGCCGCGGCCGCGAGCGGACGGTCGCGATGGAGACGCCGCTCGATCCCCCCTGCCCGTCCGCCGAAGACGGCCCGGCCGCCCTGGAGTCCGCCGAGACCCGCGCCTCGGTCCGGCGGGTGATGGACTCGCTGGCCGACGACGAGCGGCTGGCGCTGGAGTGGAAGTACCTGGATGACCTCTCGGTCCGCGAGATCGCCGTGCGTCTGAGGCGGACCGAGAAGGCCGTGGAGGCGGTGCTGTACCGGGCACGAAACGCGTTCCGTGTTGCGTTCGACCGGGCCCGGCCGACCGCCTGCGAATGAAAGGAACCCGCAATGATGATCGCCAACGATAGAGACGAGCCCCTCGGCCACCTGCTGAAAGCAGGCTACGATGCGCCGCCCCCGGCCGCGCGCTTTACTGAGGACCTGCTGGAGCGGATGCGCGGCGAACTGGGGGCCGCGAAGCCTCAGCCCCGGGACTTCAGCCGCATCGTCCTTACGCTCTCGCGGCACTGGCGTCTGGTTGCCGCCGCCGTGGTCCTTGCCGCAGGCGCAGGCCTGGTCTTACTCTCGCAGAATAGCGTCGTCCTGCCGCCGGACGGCGCCGCCCCCAACAGGCCCATCGCCGAGTCCACCCCGGAGGCCAAACCCGTCCGCATGGTGCCGCTGGAGGTCAAACTACCCAGGGCGGAGTTCGTAGGCACAGACCCCAACATCAAGCAGTCTCCGCATCTGGAGAAGCCCTCTGACAAGCCCCGGCCGCCGATTATGGTCCCCGAGGGCACCAAGAACGTGGCCCTGGGCAAGCCCGTCAGCGCGAGCGACAACGAACCCGTCGTAGGCGAGGCCGAACTGGTCACCGACGGCAACAAGGCGACCCAGGAAGGCCACCTGGAACTCGGACCGGGCAGGCAATGGGTCCAGATTGACCTCAAGGAACCCTGCGCCATCTACGCCATTGCCATCTGGCACTACCACGGCCTGCCCTGCGTGTACCACGACGTGGTGGTGCAGGTGGCCGACGACCCGGACTTCATCGAGAACGTCCGCACGGTCTACAACAACGATTACGACAACTCGGCCGGCCTCGGTATCGGCAAGGACCTGGAGTACATCGAGGACTACCGCGGCCGCCTCATCGCCGCCGGTGGCATCCAGGCCCGGTACGTGCGCCTCTACAGCAGCGGCAACACGGCGAACGACCGGAATCACTATGTCGAGGTCGAGGTTTACGGCAAGACGCTCCCGGCCGAGGGCGCGAAGGAGGTGCCGCTGAAGGTCGAACTGCCCAAGGCTACCGCCCGGTGATAACCGGCGGGGCTTTCTCCACACCGGTTCAGCATGGCGTGTTCGCGCGGCGGGTCTCCTGACCCGCCGCGATGCTGCCGGCCGTCTCTGCACCGGCGGCATCTTCAAGGCAAAGGCGCGTGGCCATTCCACCCCTCGATACTGAGGCCTTACTGACACGGCGGGATTCTCCTGGCGGGATTCTCCTTGCCCTGAGGGGCCGCGATGGGGTATTTATATGCCGTTTGTCTCTGGCCCGGCGCGGGCTGGGCGGAAGCCGGTTTACGCGGCACCAGTCAAGACACGTCACGAGATCGGAGGACGCCATGGCACAGCAGAAAGTCGTACTGGACGAGAAGGAGATGCCCCGCCAGTGGTACAACCTGGCCGCTGACCTGCCGACGCCGGTGCCGCCGCCCCTCGGCCCTGACGGCCAGCCGGTCAAACCGGAGATGCTGGCGCCGGTCTTTCCGATGAACCTCATCGAGCAGGAAGTCAGCAGCAAACGGTGGATCGACATTCCCGAGGAGATTCTTGAGATTCTGGCCATGTGGCGGCCGTCGCCCCTGTGCCGCGCGCGGCGTCTCGAGAAGGCCCTCGGCACCCCGGCGCGGATCTACTACAAGAACGAGGGTGTCTCTCCCCCCGGCAGCCACAAGCCCAACACGGCCGTCCCGCAGGCCTGGTACAACAAGCAGTTCGGCATCAAGCGCCTGAGCACCGAGACCGGGGCGGGCCAGTGGGGCAGCGCGCTGGCGTTTGCCTGCTCCCTGATCGGCCTGGAATGCAAGGTCTTCATGGTCCGCATCAGTTTCGACCAGAAGCCGTTCCGGCGGCTGATGATGGAGACGTGGGGCGCCACATGCATCCCCAGCCCGTCGCGCGAGACCCAGGCCGGCCGGAACATCCTCGCCAAGATGCCCGACACGCCGGGGTCGCTGGGCATCGCCATCAGCGAGGCCATCGAGGCCGCCGTAACCGACCCCACGGGCCAGACGCGCTACAGCCTCGGGAGCGTCCTCAACCACGTTCTCCTGCACCAGACCATCATCGGCCTGGAGGCGAAGAAGCAACTCAAGATCTTCGGCGAGAAGAAGCCCGACATCGTGATCGCCTGTGCGGGCGGCGGATCGAACTTCGCCGGCATCGCCTTCCCGTTCGTGGCCGACAAGATCGCCGGCGAGAGCATCGAAATCTACCCCGTGGAACCCGAGTCCTGCCCCACCATGACACGGGCGCCCTACGTGTACGACCACGGCGACACCGCCCGGATGACGCCGCTGCTGCCGATGTATTCGCTCGGCCACACCTTCGTGCCCGCGCCGATTCACGCCGGCGGCCTCCGGTACCACGGCATGGCGCCGCTGGTGAGTGCGGCCATCCGCCACGGCCTCGTCACCCCGAAGGCCTATCACCAACTCAGGTGCTACGAGGCGGCCGTGACGTGGGCGCGGACGGAAGGCTTCATCCCGGCGCCCGAGACGTCGCACGCCATCGCCGCCGTCATCGACGAGGCCAAGAAGGCCAAGGAGGAGGGCAAAGAGAAGGTCATACTCTTCTGCTGGTCGGGGCACGGCCTCATGGACCTGAGCGGCTACGACGCCTACTTCCGCGGCAAGTTGTCCGACTACGCGCTGCCGGAGGAGGAAATGCAGAGGAGCCTGGCGGTGATCAAGGACCTTCCGAAACCGCCGCCGGTCGCGGCCAAGAAGTAACGCCGCCTGCAACTCCTGCGCGGTGGGCAGTCGTACTTGTTTAGCGTGGTCTCACATGGTTGTCACCCTGAGCGAAGCGAAGGGTCTCGCCGTGCGCTACGGGCAACAACCCAAGACCAAGGCGAGATTCTTCGCTCGCTGCGCTCGCTCAGAATGACAACGTTAGACACATACGAGCAGTCTTGCCCACCGCGCAACAATCCGACACTAAAGTGCGCTAGGCGGGGGGCTCGCGTAAAGGCGCACCTTATTTCGGCGCCTGGATGGCATAGAGATACGTCTGCGTGGCCACGTAGAGGACGCCGTTGGCGGCCACCGGCGTGGCGTAGACGGGGGCGTCGAAGTGCGCCTCGCTCAGCACCTTCTTCTGGCGCGAGCACGCCAGGACCGTCACCTTGCCGGCCTCGTCGCCGATGAAGACTTTGCCGTCGACGGCGAGGGTCGAGCCCCAGACGTGTGCCCCGAGGTCGTGGGTCCAGCAGGGCTTGCCCGTGTCGGCGTCGAGGCAGTGGACGACGCCCGCGTAGTCGGCGACAAAGACGAGGCCGTCGGCGATCGACACAGTAGAGAAACTTCGCTGGATGCCGTAGTACTGCCACACCTTCCCGGCATCCGTGACGTCGCCGGTCCTGGCCGCGTCGATGCACGAGAGGCAGCCGGGGCCGTTGCCGTGTTTGCTGTCCTGGCCCACGGTCTGGTAGATGCGGTCCTTGTAGAAGACGGGCGTGCCGAGGCACTCGCTCGGCCCCTCGTGGTTCTTGTTGTACGGGAGGGGCTTGCCGTCGCGCCCCTTGTTCTGGGGCGGGTTGCAGTCGAACTTCCAGGCGGAGCGGATGACGGGCTTCCCACCGTCGGTCCCCGGCGACGGCGAGGGGTCGAAGGCGTAGCAGCAGCCGTCGCCGCCGCCCCAGAAGATGAGCATCTTGCCGCCGACCTCAGCCGCGCACGGCGACGACCACTCGCCGTGGAAGATCGCGTTGCCGAGCGGCGGGTCGCTCACGGCCACGAGTTCGCCGGTCTTCTTCGCCAGGACAATGAGGTCCGGGCACTTCGGCGAGGGCCGGTTATGGTGCGACCGGTCCACGCCGTTCGAGGTGCAGACGTACGCGAAGTCGCCGACGACGACGACCGAGCAGTCGGCGGCATCCTGCGGCCAGGAGTCCACCTCCTTGAGCATGTCGAAGCGCCAGACGATGTCGCCGTCGGTCGGGCCGACCGCGACGGGCGGTGGCGGCGGCGGGGCGTCCTTCGGGTCGAACCGGCCCGGCTTGCCCGGCAACTCGCCCGGGCCGACCATGTATTGACCCTCGTCGGTAAACGGGCCGTCGTTGCCGTTGGCCTGCCCCTGCACGTCGAGGCACAAGACCTCGCACCGGTTGGTCACCAGGTACACGCGGTCACCATCGACGGTCGGCGACGAGCAGATGCCCAGGTTCAGGTCGTCGAAGTTGAAGTTGTTGTCCTTGGTCCTGAGGCGCGGCACGGGGAGTTGCCAGAGAAGTCTGCCTGAGGCTTCGTCGAGGCACATGATGAGTCCGCCGCCCGACTTCTTGAGGCGAGGGTCGTTCAGCGAGCCGTCGTTGGTGCCGACGAAGATGCGGCCGCCCGAGACGGTCGGGTTGCCGTAAGTCTGCGACCCGAGTCTGACCTTCCACTTGATGTTCTTCTCGGGCGAGCCGGGGACGTTGTTCTTCTCGTCCTTGGCTATGGCGGGGCTGAAGGAATCGGGGATGCCCTTCTCGTCTGAGGCGAAGTTGCGGGCGTTGCGGCCGCCCCACTGGGGCCAGTCGGCCGCCACCGCCAGGGCCGGAAACACGAGCGCCGCCAGGAGGCCGATCGCCGCAGGACGGGTGTATTCTCGACTCATGTACAGTCGGCCCTCGCCGCCCGCAGTGGAATATCGCCCAGTCTAATACTACTGCGCAACTCGACGCCGTGCGCGGTGGGTCTCCAGACCCACCGCGCTTGAGGTGCCCTGGGCGGCCACAAAACGCATGCGCGCGGCGGGTCAGGAGACCCGCCGCGCTATGTTGCGCTGTAGTGTTAACCCTGCGTCGTGCCGGGGGTGACGGCGGTTATCGCCACGGGGAAGCACCGGCGTGCGCGCGGCGCCGCATCAGGCGGTACTTGTTCAGCGTGGCCTTACACGGGTGTCACCCTGAGCGAAGCGAAGGGTCTCGCCGTGCGCTACGGGCAACCACCTAAGACCAAGGCGAGATTCTTCGCTCGCCGCGCTCGCTCAGAATGACAAGGCTAGACACGTACATCAGGCGTCGCGGGGCGCCTGCTTGCCCGCGATCTTCGCGAGGAACCAGATCGCCCCGGCCGTGCAGGTCACGATGACGGGACCCATGCCGGCCAGCATCCCCGCGAAGGGGCCGCCCAGGACGCGGGTCAGCCGGTTGCCCACGAGGCCCGCCAGCGGGCCGACGACGAACGCGGAGCCGATGATGCCTTCGTGTGCCCCTCCCGCCTCGACGGCCGCATTCTTGACGACCATCGCGTAGTACAGCGCCCCGTAGTACACGGCGCCGGCCCCGACGCCGAACAGGAGTTCGCCCGCCAGCACCGCCGCCACGTTCGGCCCGAAGAGGGCCCCGTAGAAACCGACCGGCAGAAGGAACATCGCGGCCACGATCGGCCATCGCCGGCTGTGCCATCCCACGTAGATCTGGAGCACGAGGAACGTCAGGCCGCGGAACACGTCGAGCAGGCCCGACAGCGCCGTGGCCGTCGTCACGGCAATCTGGAGGTTCGTGAAGACGCGCGGCAGCAGGGGCGCCAGGGTCCACAGCAGGCAGTAACTGGCCATCATCAGCCACCGGCTCGACGCGAGCAAGGCCCGGTAGCGGACGAGGGCGGTCGGCGTGGGCCGCTCCGGATGATCGGCCGCCAAGTGGGCCGGGCGGCGATCCAGCGGCCACGCCAGGACCAGGCTGACCAGGTTCAGGCAGGCCGCCGCCACAAACAGGCTCGGCGACCAGAGACCGATGAGCGGCCCGGCCGCCAGGAGACCCAGGGGAATCGCGGACGCCCACGCCAGGTTGAAGCGGCCGACGGCGGCTGCCTGCTCCGACGGCCTCCGGCCGGCGCTGATGTAACTCTCGACCACAGGCCACATCAGACCCATCAGCGCCCCCAGGCACGTGTTCACCGCCACCACCACCCACGAGGCCAGGGAGAGCAGCACGACCGTCTGCACCAGGAACTGGGCCACGAAGGCGAAGGCCAGCAGCCCCTTCTCTGAAACGCGCCGGGCCAGGCCGTGGCTAGCCATCGCCCCCGCCACGTAGGCGGCGCCGAACGCCAGGGCCAGGCCGAGGTTCTCGGCATCGGTGAAGCCCAGGCGCTCGTGGCTGAAGAAGTAGAGGCCGCGCTCGATGAGCGCGGTCGCAAGGCTCTCGACAAACGCAATGCCAAGCAGGCGGGCCAGGGGCGACACGTTCATTCCTTCCGCCAAACCGTGGGGCGCGCCGAGCAGTCTTGCCCGCCGCGCAGGCCGAGCGTCACCGGCGTGCCGGCCTTCCCTTCTCCTCGGCGGCGATCCGCTTAACGAGGGTCAGGAGTTCGCTGTGGCGACGGCGCTTCTCGGCCGTCGGAACATCGTCGGCGAAGCGCTCGGCCGCAAGCGTCCCCGGGCGCGGCGAGTACTTGAACACAAACGCCCCGGCGAACCGCACCTGGCCCACCAGGGCCATCGTGGCCTCGAAGTCTTCGGCGGTCTCGCCAGGGAAGCCCACGATGAAGTCCGACTCGACGGCGACGTCGGGGCGCAAGCCGCGAACCATCGCCACGCGCTCGACGTACTCGGCCGCCGTGTACCCGCGGTTCATCCGCCGCAGGACAGCGTCGGAGCCCGACTGGGCGGGCATGTGCAGGTACGCCGCGACGGACGGCACGTCGCGGAACACGGCCGCCAGGCGCTCGGTCATCGCGGCCGGGTGGCTCGTGATGAAACTCAGCCGCGCCAGGCCCGGCGTCTCGGCCGCCCGGACGACGAGGTCCGCCAGGTCGCACCGGCGGCCGTCCTCCTGGGCGGCGTACTTGTTCACCGCCTGGCCGAGGAACGTGACCTCGCGCACCCCCTGCCCCACGAGGCCGCGGACTTCCTCGAGGATCGACCGCGGCGGGCGGCTGCGCTCCGGGCCGCGGACGTTCGGCACCACGCAGTAGGTGCAGAAGTTGTCGCACCCGCGTATCACCGTGACGAAGGCGTGGCGGGCGGAAGGCTTGCCGAGGAGGCGGCGGCCCTCGACCCGGTCGAGCGCCTGGTCGGCGGCGGCAAAGCCTTCGCGGCCGGCCTGCCGGCGAGGCGGATCGAGGGCGGTCGCGCCGGCGCCGGCCCGCGCGCGGGCGATGAGGTCCGGCAGTTCCGCCAGCCGGCCCGGGGCGCAGACGATGTCGACCAGCGGCGCGCGGCGGCGGACCGCGTCGCCGTACTGCTGCGCCATGCAGCCCAGCAGGCCGATGACGAGGTCCGGCCGGCGGCGCTTCCGTGCCCCCAGGGCGCCGATGTTCGAGAAGACGCGGTCCTCGGCGTGGCCGCGGACGGAACACGTCAGGAACAGCAGGACATTGGCCCGCGCCGCGTCACCGACCACCTCGGCGCCGCCGGCGCGAAGGACTTCGCCGACCAACTCGGCATCGAGTTGGTTCATCTGGCAGCCGTAGACCGTGATGTGGACCCGCGCGGGTTCCATAGCCTCGTTCCGGGCCGCCGCATGCTGCACCGCGGCAGACATTCCTGCCCGCCGGGCTCGGGTTAGAGCGGTTCAGCGTGCATGTTCGTGCGGCGGGCGGTGCCGTACTGCGTCAGAAGTCTCAGGTGTGGCACGGCCGCGCGCCTTCGCGTGGCCATGCAGGCAGCCAACTGAAAACCCTCTCCCCTTGCGGGAGAGGGTGGCGAGGCCGGGTGCGGGGTGGCGACAGCGCACAGCCCCTCGCCCCAACCCCCCTGCGACGAGGGGAGAGGGGAACAACAGCGCCGCGTGGCCCTGCCGCCCGGTCGCCGAAGGTCATGGTGCGGCGGCGCACCACGCCTTGAGTTGCAGAAACTTCTGCTGCATGATGGGGTCTTTGCCGCCGAGCGGCTCGGGCGGTTTCGCCTCCTTGCCCATGATTTCGAGAGTCTTGGTGTAGTCGGCCACCTCCTGCTTGGCGCCCAGTTTGTACTTGCAGTAGAGGAGATGGTATCGGCGTTCCCAGAGTTGCGAGCGGTCGGCGTTCTTGTCTCTGTCGGCCTCGCAGATCTCCTTCAGGACGCGCCACATCTCAACGGCTGTCTCGAAACTCGCCTTGCCCTGGGCGGCGTCGGGGGCGGTATCGCCCAGGCCCTCGTGGGCCCGGGCCTGGCCGTAGATGCACTCCTCCTTGAGGGGCAGGTCCTTGCCGGTCTTGGGGTCCTTCTTGGCCACGTGAGGCTGATCGCCGCCAATCTCCTTGAAGATGTCGAGGGCGTTCCTGTAGCGTCCGACGGCCAGGTACAGTTCCGCGATATCGTAGCGGTTGTTGACGACCTGGTCGGCCTTGTCGGCCAAGGCGCTCTTCTCGAGCCACTGGCGGAGCATCTCGCCGAGTGCCTTGGCCTGGTCGACCTGCGTGGTCGCGCGGGCGATGGAGTCGGGGGTGTTGCGCTTAACGAGGTCCCGCACGTCGTCGGTCATGGCCTTGAAGAGGCCGCGGAGGACCGGCCCGACCTCGTCGGGCTTGGCCACCTTGAGGAAGGCGTCGAGCGTTTCCTGGGCGTCCTTAAGTCTGCCCAGTTTCTGGTAGGCCTCGATGCGGAGTTTGAGGATGCGGCCCCTGTCTACATCGGTGAGGGTGAATTTCTTCTCCGTGTCGGCCAGGATCGGCAGCGCGCGGTCAAAGAGTTCGACCTCGGGGTACAGGAAGACCTCGGCGGCGTTGATGTAGGCCACCTCGGCCCACTCGAGCAACTGGTCTTCCTTCTCCTTCGCGAGGCCCTTGCCCTTGGCGGAGAAGGCGTAATCGGCGTAGGCCAGCAGATCGCGCGAGACGGTCACGGCCTCGCCGACGATGAGTTGCTTGTCGCGCGAGGGCACGATCTTGTCGCGGAAGTGCTCGAGGCGGCACACGGGGATCCAGTACCGCGATTCGGGGTACATCGAGACCTTCTCGGAGACCTTCTTGAAGGCGTCGATGGCCTCGATGAACTTGCGGCCGCGATGCAGGATGATGGCGTAGTAATACTGCTGCTCGGGGTCGGAATCGAGCCACTTGGCGATGAACCACTTGAGGACGTCTTCGTAGGCCTGGCGGTTCTCTTCGGTGCCGGCGTCGCGGTAAACCTCGCCGCGGATGCTGACGGCGTACCGGGCGGCCTCCTTGGCATACTGGTACTTCGGGAACTCGTCGGAGACCTTCTGGAACAGGACGGCCGCCTCGGGCTTGCGCCCGGACATCAGGAAGAGGCCGGCGGCCTGCTTATAGAGCACATCGGAATACTTGGGGTCCTTCGGGCCGGCCTTGTCGGCATAGTCCTTGAAGAGTTCGACGGCCTCTTTCATGGCAGCGGCGTCGTTCTTCTGGGTGGCCTGGGCCATCTTGGCCTCGGCCTTGATCAGGATGGCGAACAGGTCGGTGGGCTTGCCGCCGCCCTCTTCGCCCATCAAGAGGGGCTTCATGACCGCCTCGACGAGGGTCGGGAACGGATCGCGGCGCCCGTGCATCTCCTGGAGGATCTTGATGCCGGTGTCCTTGATGGCCTGGTCGTTCTTGTCTTTGCCTTCAAGGATGTAACTCTCGGCCTCGACGAACGACATGGCGATGCCGAACAGTTCGGTGTCGATCTTGTCCTTCCAGGTGTTGCGGGCCTCGCCGATGATCTTGCGGGCGTCTTCTTTCTTGCCCTGCCTGAGGACCGTCAGTGCCCGCTCGTAGGCCACGCGGATGCGCAGCGGCTCGGCTACCCTGGCGTCGGTGACCTTGCACGTGTCGGCGATGGCCAGGCTCTGGAGGGCCTCGTTGAACTTGCCGAGTTCGCGATACGCCATGCCGATGACCATGTGGGCATACCACTTGGCGGAGACCCTGTCGGGCAAGCGGGTGTAGGCCATGAACGCCGTGATGGCGTCATCAAGCATCTGCTTGCGGGACCGCTCCTTGTCGGCCGGCACATAGTCGGCGGGCAGGACCCAGGCGTAGTAATAGGTGATCCAGTCGCTGGAATATTGCGCTTCGCGCTGGGTTTTCTTCACTTCGCGGTCGAAGTTGAAGAACTTCGCGCGCCCGGTGGGGTCCAGATGATCCATGTCGGAGAGCCATGCCCTGCAGTCCTCGAGGACGGCCTTGTACTGGTCGCCGGAGACCTTCAGGAGTTCGACGGTCCGCTGGCGGTCGCCGCCGCGGCGGTCGGTGATCTGGAGGTAGTCCAGGTCGGTCTTGAGCCACTGCTCGAAGATCATGCCGGCCATGGCCATGCGGATCTTCAGGAGGGCCAGGCGGGCGTTGTACCGGTCGGCGGTCTTGTCGGCGGGAACCGCCGCCAGGGCCTTGACCGACTCCGCGATGGCTTGCTCGTAGTACTGCTTGGCCTTCTTGAAAGCGGCGTCGCGATCGCCGACGATCCTGGCCTCGACGCCCTTCTGGCGCTCGACGTTGGCCAAGGCCAGGGCGCTCCCGGCCGGGGCCGACGGCGTGCCGACGCCCGCCGCGGGGCTTGCCGAGGGGCCGGACTTGTTCTTCAGGTAAGCCTCCATCAGGGTCCCCAGGCCGCGCTCTTCGAGGCCCCTGTAGAAGGGGTCGCTGGATTCCGCCGGCGCGCTCGGCTCGACCGGCGCCGCCGGCGTTCTCGCCGCAGTCGGCGCTTTCGGCGCGGCCGGCGCGGGGCGCAGGCTCTGGGCCCCTTGTGCCGCCGCCACTCCAAGGATTGCCGCTAAAGCGGCCGCTGTCAGGATTCGGGACACCGCTGGCATCACACCCACCTGTTCTCAGGAGACGCTAACCACGGTTCACGGGTGAGGCACCGCAAAGCGAACATCGGAAAAACGGGCTGCCACGGCTTCGTCAAAGGCCCTGACCACCCATTTATGCCGGCACGCAGCCGTGGGGGCGATCAAGACGGGGACCCGCTCCGAGAGGCCCGCGTCTCGCATCCTCTGGAGCGCCGCCCCAAGCGCCTGAAAATTCGACCCGAGCGACTGGCACTCATTCAGCACGATCTCGACCGCCGAGCCCCGCGGGCCCTCGTCATACAGGGCGATCTTCACGGCGTAATCGACTATGGGCCCATCGACGATGCATCCCGGCCCCGCCGGCAGATTCGTCATAAGGAATCCTTCGGCCATGGAGAATGGGGGCGCGAGCAGGAAGAAGATAAGGAGGTTGAACGTGCAGTCGATCATGGGCGTCATGGGCGGCTGCATCCTGGCCCTGTCGGCATGCCGAAGCGCCTTGGCCATGGCAACCTCCCTCGCCCTCTCGAGGCGCTTCACCCCCTGGAGCCCTTACTGGTAGGGCACCGCAAAGTGGATTTCCGAGAACCCGGCCGCCACGGCCTGGTCGAAGCCTTTGACGACATACTTGTGCCGGCAGGCCATCGTCGGCGACAGGAGCACCGGATGGTTGGGCGGGAGGCCCTGGTTCCGCAGGTTGACGAGGGCCGACCTGAGTGCATCGAAGTTGTCGCCCAGGTTCTGGTTGTCGTTGAGGACGATCGAGACCCGCTCGCCCTTGGGGCCTTCGTCCAGAAGTTCGATCTTAATCCGCTGGACGTCGATCTGCTGCTTGCCCGCCACCGGGCCCGACGTGGTCGGGAGATTCGTGGTCAGGTAGCCTTCGGTCATCGAGAACGACGGCGTCAGGAGGAAGAAGATGAGCAGGTTAAAGGTGGTGTCGATCATGGGGGTCATGGGCGGCTGCATCTTCGGCGGGACCCCGGGTCGCTTGACTCTCATCGCCTGTTATCCTTATTGGGCCTTCTTGGCCTGTTTTTCAGGATCGAACATTTCGGTAGTGATCCACCATCCCATAATCTGGGCCCGGCCGGCGGCCAGCATGGCGCGGGCCACCTCCTCGTAGGGGACTTCGGCATCGGCCCGGAGGATGACGTTCATCGTTTCGCCCGGCTGGGCGTGTTCCTTGCGGTCCTTCAGGACGTCGGTCACCTCGTCGAGCGTCATCGTCTGGCCGAAGATGACGATGTGCGGATTGTCAGGGTTGACGACGTTGATGACGATGTTCTTATACTGGGTGTAATCCTTGTTCACGGAAGCCGTAGAGGGCGGCAGGGTGACCTCCTCAATCTCCAGTTTGGCGAACTGGCTGGTGAGGATGAAGAAGATGAGGAGGTTGAACACCATGTCCATGACCGGCGTCATGTTGGGCTGACAATTCACAGACTCGGGTTTCTTGGTTCTCATCGCACGTCCCTTTCGTCCGCGGCGCCAGCGCGAGCGCCCGAACCCCGTCGGCGCCCGGCAGCCTTATGCGGCGCTCGGCTTGAAGTTGGCCAGCAGTTCCTCGGCCACCAAGGCGGCCTCGGTCGACAGGTGCTCGATGCGGGTCTTGAAGATGCTGTAGGCCGAGAGCGACGGAATGGCCACGATCAGGCCGCTGAACGTCGACACTAGGGCGATCATAATACCGCCGGCGAGGTCGGCCGGGTTCGCCTTGCCGCCCTTGCCCTCGATTTCGCCGAAGGCCACCATCATGCCCCATATCGTGCCCCAGAGGCCGAACATCGGGGCCACGTTCCCGAGAAGGTTCAACCACTCGATCTTGCGGTACAGGCGAGCGGTACGCTCCGAGGCGGCGTCCTGCATGGCGTTTTCCATGGCCTCGTAGCCGTTGGCGGCCTCAATGAGGCCCGCATGGATGACGGCCGCAACGAACGAGGGATCGGCCTGGCAGAACTCGAGGGCCTCGCGGAACCGCCGCTCGTCGAACATGGTCTTGATCTGCGCCACCGACAACTCCGGCACGACCGTGGCGCGCCGGATAGTGATGCAGTGCTCCACAATGAGCGCCGTGGAGGCCAGCGAGCAGAGGTATATGGCCATCATGTCGAAGAAGCCGATGGCGTCCGTGAAGGTCGAGACGTAGAACATGCCGCCCAGCGACCGCCGCGTGGACCTCGCCTCGCCGGCGTAGACGGCCTCGCCGGCCACCAGCAGCAGCGCCCCTGCCGCCAGCATCCACTTCACCCACCTGACAACGCTCTGATTACTCATGTGCCTCGACTCCTTTTCCAGATGTTCCCGGGAATCCCTGCGGCCCGTTCGTTCTTGTCCCATCCGCCGGGGGCTATTTGGAGGCCCCCAGCCGGGCCAGTTCCTTCTTGGCGCTATCGGCGCCCGCGGTGCCGGCATAGCGTTGGACGGCTTCGGTATAAATCCTGACGACCTCGACCTTGGGGGCCTTGGCGGCCTCCATGGCCTGGCCGGCCCGCCAGAGCGCCTCGGCCGTGCGCTGGCGGTCTTTCGCCGGGTACAGGATCGGGAGGCGCATAAACTCCACGGCCGCCTCCACGTGTTTCTTCTGCTCGTGGAGCACGCGGCCGGTCCAGTAGGCCACGTCGGCCGGATACACGGCCGCCAGGCTCTTGCCGTATTCCTCGATCTTCGCGGCGGCGGCGTCGGCCTTGCCGGCGGCGACCAGCACCTCCAACTGCTTCAACTGGGCCGGCTGGCGGACCCGTGGGTCGTCGCTGGCGAGGGCGGCTTCGAGGGCCTTGGTGAGGTCGCCCCCAGCGCCCTCCTGGATGGCCAGGCCGGCGCGGAAACTCTTCAGTTCGCTGGCGTACGGCTTGTTGCCCGCCGTTTCGATGGCGCTATCGATCTTCTTGAGTATCGCCTTGGCGCCCTCGTGGTCGCCGGGGTCGGGCGTCGGCAGTTTCAGCCCCTCGACCAGGCCGGCGCCGTTGCGGGCCATCTCGAGGTAGGCGTCGACGGCCTCGGCCACGCGGCCGGAGTCGGCGTAGACCTTGAACATGCGGGCCTGGACGAGCACCCGGAGCCACGGGGGCGCGGCGTCGGCCATCAGCCCCTTGTACAACTTCTCGGCGTCCTTGAGGCCTTTGGCGTCGCCCTTGATGCCGGCCGCATAGGCGTCTTCGGCCTTCGCGAGGTCGGGGAACTTGTCGGCCGTCACCTTGGCAATGTCGGCGATGGGGACGGTCTTCCTGGCGTCGCCGACCGAGACGATGATGCCGTCGCCGCCGACGCCGGCAATGTCGCCGTCGTACCCGATGCCGCGCAGGGTGCGGATCTTGTCGCCTGCCGACATCGAGGCGACCGCCAGAACCACCGCGGCGGCCAGGGCGATGACGCGCGTGTTATTGAGTGAGGGTCGCAAGGTCTGTCTCGGACACGAACTTGTAGTTCCCGTTATTCTGCTCGGCAATCTGCTTCAGGATGGCCTCGCCGGTCTTGTAGAGGAAGCCGATGGTGTGTACCGTCACCTTGCCGCCGACGTTGGAACGCTTCACGAGGTCGACGATGGCCTTGTCGAATTCGCCGTCCGTCAGCAGGTAGACGAGTTCGGCGCCGCACGCAAAGGCCCGTTCGAGGGCCTTTGAGGGGTCGGTTTCGCCCTGGGGAATAATGCTGTCGACGAACTCGAACGCCAACTGCTTGTTGCGTTCGGTGGCCGCCACGAGGCGCCGCGTGGGCATCTCGACCGGCGGGCCGGAAGAGTAGAAGATGACGTGGAACTCGGTGTCTTCGCCGAGTTCGCCGACGGAGCGCTTCAGCTCGTACTTAACGAAGTCGATGGAGTCGGTCATGCTGCCGGAGCGGTCCACGACGTAGACGATGCGATGGGCGATCTCGCCCTCTGTGCCCGCGCCGAAGAACCCGCGCCCCCCGGAGCCCAGCCCCTCGAACCCGCCGATTTCCTTGCCGCCGCCGCCGACGCCGATGACCTGCAACTGCTCCAGGTTATTCGAGGCGACGTCCGGCACGGGATTCTGCGTGAACTGGCGGACGATGCTGGTGCTCGGACCCGGACGGTTCCGGCCGCGCGACGTCTGCTGCATGTCCTTGGTGATCTTGCGCTTCTCGATCTTGTGCTGTTTCGTCTCGATGACCTGCGACTTGTACTCAAACGGAGGCTGGACGGCCTGGGTCTGCCAGGCCACGAAGGCCATCAGGATGAACACGCCGGCATGGAGCACGATGCTCGTCCCCCAACTCGGCAGGTACAGGGCGAGCCACGCCATGACGGTGTCGGTGCCGGTCGTGACCTCTTCCTGTTCCTCTTCGGGGGCGGCCCCCTCGGGCGGCGGGGCTTCGGCCTGGGCGGCCGCATCGCCGGGCCCGGGCGCCGTCGCCGCCATGGCCGACTCGGCCCCCTGATCCTCAGCCGGCACCGTGATCGTCTGGTTGCAGTGCGGGCATGCCACCTCGGTCCCGGGCGCCTCGTTGACGGTCAGCCGTTTGCCGCATTTTGAGCAACGGAATCTCTGAGCCATCCGGACACCTCCTTCTCCAAGCCTGCCTAAGGACGGCTATAGTAAACCAATGGGACGTACCGTGTCAACCACCTTTGAGCCGCCCCGGAGCCGCCCCTCTTGCGCCGGCCCACCTGCCCCGGCACCCTAAGATACGGACAAGGGGGGTGATAGTTCGACGAAAAATCCACCTTGTCGGCGCCTCCGGGCAATGCCGCCTGTCAGCCCGTTCAGCCGCCGACACGGTAGCGGAACCGTCGCGGCGCACCGGCCGGGGCTCCAGCGACGTCCGGCGGCTTATGCTTGCCAATCCCGCCCGAGGCCGCTATATACGCCCCTTCCGGCGGGTGGCATGCCCGGACCATCATAGGAGACGGCCGCATGGCAATCAAGGTGGCATTCATCGGCGCCGGCAGCGTGGGATTCACGCGCCGGTTGTTCCGCGACCTCCTTAGCGTTGCGGAACTGGCAGACACGCACTTTGCGATGACCGACATCTCGAAGCCCAACCTCGACATGGTCGTCCAACTGTGCCGGAAAGACATCCGCACGAACCGGTTGCCCGCAACGATCTCGGCCACGCTCGACCGGCGCCGAGCCCTGGAAGGCGCCGACTACGTGATCAACTGCACGCGTATCGGGGGCCTCGAGGCGTTCGCCCTCGACATCGACGTGCCGCTCAAGTACGGCGTGGACCAGTGCGTCGGCGACACCTTGTGCGCCGGCGGCATCATGTACGGCCAGCGGAACATCCCCTGCATCCTCGACTTCTCGAAGGACATCCGCGAGGTCGCCAGGCCGGGCGCCCTATTCCTCAACTACGCCAACCCCAACGCCATGAACACGTGGGCCGCCATCGAGTTCGGCAAGGTACGCACCCTGGGCCTCTGCCACGGCGTGGAGGGAGGCTGGTGGCAGATCGCCAACGTCCTGGGCGCCAAGGACAAACGCGAGGTCGATATCATCTGCGCCGGCATCAATCACCAGACGTGGTACGTCCGGATCCTATACAAGGGCCGCCTGGTCACCAGCCAGGAACTCCTCGACGCGTTCGAGCGGCACCCGGTCTTCTCGAAGACCGAGAAGGTGCGGATAGACGTCTTGCGCCGCTTCGGCTACTACTCGACAGAGTCGAACGGCCACCTCTCGGAATACGTGCCGTGGTATCGCAAGCGGCCGAAGGAGATCCGCAAGTGGATCGACCTGTCTTCGTGGATCAACGGCGAGACCGGCGGGTACCTGCGGGTGTGCACCGAAGGGCGAAACTGGTTCGAGACCGACTTCCCCGAGTGGCTCAAGGCCGAGGACAAGCCCATCGGCCCGGCCGACCGCTCCGGCGAACACGGCTCGTGGATCATCGAGGCCCTCGAGACCGGCCGCTCGTACCGCGGGCACTTCAACGTCCGCAACGACGGGTGCATCCCGAACCTGCCCGATGACTGCATCGTCGAGGTGCCCGGCTACGTCGACCGAAACGGCATCTCGATCCCGCGCGTCGGCCCGCTGCCGATGGCGTGCGCGGCCACGCTCTCGGCCAGCGTCAACGTGCAGCGGATGTCGGTGCATGCGGCCGTCCGGGGCGACGTAACGCTGCTGAAACAGGCGATGCTGCACGACCCGCTCGTGGCCGCGGTGTGCAATCCCGAAGAGGTCTGGCAGATGACCGACGAGATGCTCGTCGCCCAGGCCCGGTGGCTGCCGCAGTACCATAGGGCCATCCCGGCCGCAAGGAAGCGCCTGGCCGCGGCCAAGCGCAAAGGGGAGTACCTGGGCACGTGGACCTGGAAAGGCTCGGCGCGGCTTCACACCAGGACGGTGGCCGAGATGCGCCGTGAGGCCGAGAAGCACCGCCGCCTCGCGGCCGCCGCCGACAAGGCCGCCGAGAAACGCGCCCACGACGCCGCCAAGGGCCGGCGAAAGGCACGTTAAGCC
>Ga0315289_10004050_pt1 | contig 21988 bp, 36 predicted proteins | sample YL17G11_40_MG_FD_203452 | JGI IMG/M metagenome (GOLD analysis project Ga0315289, IMG submission 203452) | Sediment microbial communities from Yellowstone Lake, YNP, Wyoming, USA - YL17G11_40 | ecosystem: Environmental > Aquatic > Freshwater > Lake > Sediment | place: USA: Wyoming | collected... | reverse complement strand
GCTGTTGCTAGTGCATTGAACACCAGAGCTGACGCGCTAATCAAAATAGCTACTGCTGGAGTCGTTTTGAACGATGATGAACGTAGAGCAATCCTTGGAGTGTAAAACTTGAATTAACCAGATACATTGGGTGCAGTCGTAATGGATTGCACCCTTTTTTTGTGGATTGATTTAGGTATGCTTTTTAGCTCCTCTCACGAACTTTTATACTTTCGCTGATAGATTGTATTCAAAATAGGCCTTTATTTCGGCTCCTCATTACCTAAACTGCTTAAACATTGACTGAATGAATTGGCTCAATCCAGCCATACAATCTGGAGCATCATCATTTTTGTTCTTACCCTCCTTAGAGAATGAAAGAATGTTGTCAATAAATTGAGTCGATTCTGGAGTCCCAGTTGCAACGAATGTGCAGCTACGCATCAAAAAAGCCGAGTTCATTATGATTCGAGTAATTTTATTCTGCTGATTTGCGATTTGAAGTATCTTCGTTTTGGTTGTCCTAGAAAGAACCCTACTGAACATTGCTCCCATTGCATTGGATTCGACTCTACAGTAGGCTACATTCCACTTATTCAGCAGCTCGGCAACCTTTGGAATTGTTATATCGGTGTTGTCCCTAGTGAAAACATAGTCAACGATATACACTCTGTCCCCTACGATTGCTCCGATTGCTGCAGCTAAATAGTCCTTTCCTTGGTCAGCAACATCAACATAAGCTATACAGCCCTCAACTAGTGTCGTTTTCCCTCTGTGAGCTGGGTTATTTGGGTCTGGTGTTGTTATTTTATTGAACTCGGCTTGAGTCGTTTGAGTCAAAGAACCGAATAACCTACCTTGAATGTCGACTGGCTCTTGTTGGTATTCAGCTAACCAGACCTCTTTTGATGTTCGATTTCGTTTGTCCAGGTACTCGTCTGTTGTCATAACGGCTTGACAAAGTGATTCATCATTGTGGTCCAGAGCTGCTAGAATGATTGATTTGTCGTATATTTTATCTGCCATTGCCCTCCCAATAACATCATTGATTGACCAGCGTGTACCAATATCAATACGGCTGCAGCCAGATTCCATACGTGAGTCGTGAGTAGCCTCTTTCCATTGAATAATTCTGTCGTTTACTGTGTCGCTCAATGCGTCCTCAAGCCCTCTGTAAAGGTCATCAGTAATAGCGACCTTTGTTGCACCAAATCCAATGATTGTTCCTCCTACTCCAGCCCCAAAGTATGATACCATTTTCGCTTGATTTGTGTTCCAGCCTTGAAGATTCTTTTTGTCCTCGGATAGCGTTACATCTGCAAATACCTCATTGAACTTATCTGCTCGAAATATTTGTCGAACGTCATACGCAAATTTGAGGTATAAAGTAGCCGTACAAGTGTTTCTCATTACGCTTTCCTTTGGGCTGCGTCCTAGAGTCCAAGCACAAAAAAGTGATGTGATATACGACTTTCCAGCTCGTGGAGGCATCGATACGGATAGCGACTTAATAAGCCCCTCATCAATTTCTTGCATCGCATCAGCTACTTGCTTTAGGAATGGCCGTGAAATGAAGAAAGCCTTGTCATAATACAAACAGAACTGCCAGAAGTTACGTCTAGCCAGTTCTTGTTGCATCAGTTGTATAACAAAAGCTTTTTTATCCATTATCTTCATTTGAAGCCAGAGCCATAAGCTCCTCTGTTGTTAACCCAGATAAGTCTGGCTTGTCTGTTTTGATATCCAGTTCTTGTCGCTCAATGTAGCCTCTTACCTTTCCTTTGGTTTTCAGAAAGAAAATGATTGCTGCTATATTGCCCTCAAAGATTGACTCGTGCAATTTACTCTCTGCAAAGTCCAGAGCCACATTATCAAGGTCATTGACTGACTTTTTGTAGTCGGTATCCTCTTTCATCCATCGGTAGTGAGTATTGCGTGAAATTCCAACTGCCTTTGCTGCATTTGTAACAATTCCCAGACTTTTTTCCAGAGCTGCAACCATACGCTCCTTTTTTATGTTGTCACTTGTGTCACTTGTCTTATTAGCTTCTTCCATTTGATTCATCAATTAGTTTTGTGATTAGCTCCAAAGCTTCGGTAGAGTTTTGAACCTCATAACCATTGCTTGGTAGCTCAATATTGTGTACTCTTGTATGAATGGATTTGATTTGCCTATCGGTTTGCTCAGAGCCTCTCGAAAACCTCCCATCTGCACCATTACCCATAATTCGTATTATAATCGGCTCAGCAGCTTTAATTACTGTTTTATTGGTGAACCTATCTCCCTCCAAAAGTACAAAATCTTTCGAGCTGTATTGAAGAAACTTGTCCAAATCGGTAACCACTGACATTGATAGTCTGTCAGAACCTTGAAAGGTTGAGCCATCGTATTTCCCTACAATTACCAGATTGTCATTTCGATGAAAATAGAACTTTCCTAGCTTCGCTCTCCGATTACATTTATACTTGAGCAGCAATTGTTCCATTACCCAAGTTTTACCAGTTCCAGTTGCTCCAATCAGTAAAATTTTTTTAGGGTGTGAAAAATGGATCTTTTTTGCTTCGGATTTGTGTCCAGATTGCCAATCCGAGAAGTTTCTTGCCCCTTGTTTTTTGATTAAGTGTGGTAAATTGTTTCTGAACAACCCTACCTTGTGATTTGGATGAATAGCAGCTTGTTTGTCATCGTTCCCAATATCGTTGTAACCAGCCTTTATCATTTCGTTGTAGTCGTAAAACACGTCAGAGTGCCTATCCTTGTCCCTATCAATCATTTTGTCTTGCTTCCCTCCAAAGGAATAAATTAGAATGAAGTTTGTCGGTATAAGCTGAGCTAATTTGGTTTTAAACATATCAACCTCCTTGGTATAAGCGTAAAAGTTAACCTCTGGGTTGATTTTAGCAATATTTAACCAGTCTACAGCATAGTCGATTGAGTAGAAGTCCCCAGCGTCGTGTATTCTGATGTATTTTCCAATGTATTTTGGCTTGTTCAACTCCTCATTCATCATCGATATCCATTTATCCCTATGGTTCATAACTAAATCCAATTTCTCTCTGTGAGCCTTGAGTACATTGCTAAATTTGAAAGTACCAGTTTTGGCATAACAGAAAGCAGCACAAATCCCAGCATTTGGACAAGTATTTACCTTAGAACCATCGTCCATTGTAACCCAGTGGGCTGGTAGAGTCCATCCGTATATTCCAGTTCGTTTGAGGTCCGAATTTTGTGTTAATAGTTGCATATTATTTGTTTTGAAGTTCTTTAAGTCTAAAGTGCTCATACGTTTCCTTTCTGAAATCCCAGAGTGGTGACCAGTCAATACCATCTGTAATACTTTGACTCATTTTGGTTATCTCAGCTCCAGCCCTATCGATGTAGAACCCTACATACCTTTTGCCTAGCCTCCATTTCTTGTAAGCGCATAAAGTCGTTTCAATGTTCCAGATATTAGTATGTTCGATTGACATTTTTTGAACGTGATTTTTGATTTCAGCGAACCTATTTTGAAGCAGCTCAATTTCAGTTGGAGTGATTTTTAACTCCGTTCCGTGTGTATTCAAACTGTACATTGAGAAAGCCAGAGCAACCCCATTTCTACAGCTTTCTGCCTCCTTTAAATTGAGAGTTGTTGGCTCGATGTCCAGGCCAGTTAAAACGTGAAGCATCTCCAGGTAGATGAATAACGTGAACCTACCAAAAGTGAAAATACCAGATGATTTCTGGTAAACATTGTCATAGGACTTATCTGGTGTAGATAAAATCAAGCTGCAGAAAAAATTGTGTTGTGTGCTGGAACCGATAAGCTCCTTGTAAGATTGAAAAGCTGCAACAAATTGATTGGAGCTCTTAACCCTTAACCTATCTGTTTGGAAAATCAGAACTTTTTTGTTCATATCCCACCATCGTTGTAGTCTGTTGACATCTACATTCTCAAAGTCTGGAAATTCATTATAAATGTAATAAGCTGTTGTAGGCGAGTAGGTACAAGCGTAAAGGAATGCTAACCAATATCTCTGCTCAATATTCAGCTCAAATCTGTTAGAAATGTACCTCAGTGTATCATTCGCTGGGTCTATGTCCTTTGCTACGGAGCTTTTGCGATGATATTCGTAGTATTTTTTTAAGTCGTCCATACAAATTGTTTAGTACCTCTGTTTTTTGTGTAGTATTCCCCTTCAAATTGAAGTCCACATCTTTCGTAAAATTGATTAGCAGCGTCATTTGTTGCATTGCACTTTACAGTCAATTTTTTGTTCTCTCTGGCAGCTTTTTTCATCATAGATTGAACCAGATGTTTACCTAGCCCCTCTTTTTTGAATAGACTACCTACTGCCATCTCGTCAATGATGTAGGAATTGGCTTGAACTGACCATCTGTATCTCATAAAAGCTTTTTTGCCAATTACGATAAATTTGCTGGTTCCGGTGCCTCCAATGTAATTTACCCATACGTAAAACAGATTGAAATCTCCAATATGCTCCTTTTCATCTTTGTACAACTGTTTTATCCAGATTGCATCTTCTTCCTTGGCCGATGTGATTATAATTCCCATTTCAACAATTTATTTGCTGGTACTTGAAAGGGCTCAACATCTCCCAGAGCTCTTATAAAAATGTCTTTCGTTGAAGCTAAAAACATTGATTCACCTCTGACGTATATCCACATTGGCCTCATACCATTAGTAAACGCGTATAGCGTTCTGTCTTGAAGCAGCAACCCAGAAAATGAACCAACCCTTGAAACAAGCTCTAACATTGCTTTAGGATTGAACTCAGATACCTTTAGCAGTACTTCACCGTCATTGTGAGTTTCCATCTTAATACTCCAGCGTTCCTCCATTTCCTCCTTGGTCCCCATATCAATAACCCCATTGAAGCACAAGCTTGAATTGTCAATATGAATTGGTTGATTGTTTTCGTGATTATGAAAATCACCAGAAGTTGAGTACCGATTATGGTAAATAAAAAAGTTTGAAGTTGGTATTTTTATATCCCTAAATTCATTTTGAAAGAACTTTCTAGTGACAATTTTTCCACCAGAAAGGTATGAATATCCATAGGAATGCACCCCCCTAATTTTTGATTGACGTATCAATTTGAACAAGTCAAAAGCATCTTCCATACTCGGATTTTTGCTAAAATAACCTACAATTCCACACATTTTGTTTGCTTATTAAATATTTTTTACTCCCCTCTACAGTTCTGGCTCACTTGCAATCCGTCACTTCTTGAAATTTACAACCAACGTGTTGCCAGATAGGTGTTAATTGCTTAGAAGTGAAAAAAAGTGTATTCTCGATGATTTGTGTAAACACAATTTTACTGCTCATTTTCATCATATTTGAACGCTCTCAAAGGATAAAAAACAAGTGAATTTCGATATCCTCCAGCTTGAGTAGGAACTATTGGAGTGACTCCGTGAAGTGATTTCCAGGCTGGATAAACTAACATTGAATTTTCAGCTGAATTGAAGATTGCACCATAATCTGGAACTGATAAATGACCTCCGTATGAATTTTCTCGTTTGGCCAAAATTACATTAGCGCAGCCCAAAAGATTAGCACTGTCGATGTGATATGAAGCTGAAATATTGTAATTTGAAATTGAGCTGGTAAACAGATTTCCAAATCTCCACTCCTCTGGAACCTTACTTGAAATCGTTTCGAGTTGAGCAGCATAGATGTCTGGAGCTATTTGTTTTATAAGCTCCTCACATTCCCTACAAACCATCATCATAGCCTTGACAAACAAATCTGCTGTTTTAACATTATGAACGCTGCTACGTGTTGGATAAGCTCTCCTCATATGAGGCTTGGGAGGTATTGAACCAATGATTGTTGAAAACTGTTCAACTCCGTGGCCTCCCTCTCTCCGAGCCACAATTGCTGATGAACGTGACATAACAGATTTCGGAACTCTTTTTGAACGAAATTCTTGATTGGCCAGAGCTAAATATTTAGCCAGTTTAGGACTGTACTTGGTTACGTCCTTGATGTAGAACCCTACCATAACACCATCCTCGTATAACGTGCAATCCTCCGTTACATTTGGTCGCATTGTGCTGCACTTGTCACCAACTTTACAGCTGTGGATAACTTTGACTAAATCAATCCTTTTCATACTCCAGCTTAACTTGTTGCATTAACTCAATCAACTCTCCTCCTATGTAGATTTTGGCATCCCTACATTTTTTCTCCAGCTCTTTCGCGATTTCATATTGGTCGATGTCGATGTTGATTTGCAGAGCTTTTTTAACCCCTTGCTGCAGACTTTCAATATTAGCCTCCAAATCCTCGTAGTCAACATCATCGTAGTTCATTGGCTCTTTACCTAACCATTTGTCTACCAAATCCATATCCCAGTTGAACTCCAAAGCATCTTGGTCCCATTCACCATAGGATAAATTGTCCTTTATCAAAAGCTGCTGAACCTTGTCGTCTGGTAAGTCAACTTGACGCGCAAAAATTGTGGTATGACCAAGTTCTCGACAAGCCAGATAACGCATATTACCAGCCAGAATAACATTGCTCATATCAATTATAATTGGTCTGATTGAAAGCATCTCTGGAAAGTCTTTTATCGACTCCTTTAGAGCTTCAAATTTTGCAACATCAATCGTTCTAGGATTGTCCTCGTATTGCTTCAGTTCCGAAATTTTGTATTCTTTAGTTTGCATTTTCTAGTGCTTTTTTCATTGATTCGATTAATAGAGCTCCAATATCTACCTTACGTGCTTTGAGGTAATTCACCAGTTCGTTAGCGTGAGAATAATCGGTAATAACGAACTCAATCTGAATAACTTTTTTCTGAACTTTCATCGTGTCACCAGAACCAGAACCAAAGTCCGTATCTGAATCTGAATCCAGCTCCTCAGAAGCCTCAAGCGTATAGTCCTCTGGAGTCCAGATATTCATTCCCCATTCACGTAGTAACCCATCATCAAATGAATTAGCCAGAATGTCCCAGTCCCATTTGCCATAGTTGACGTTATCCTTGATTATGAACTCGTCCTTTTGCTCTTTAGTAAGTCCAGTTATTTTGACTATTTGTATTTTCTTTAAACCAGCCTCTACACAAGCCTTATAACGCATATTGCCCCCTAGAATAACCATATTCTCGTCAACTGCAATTTCTCGGATTGAAAGCATCTCTGGAAAGTCCTTGATTGACTTAACCAGCTTCTTAAAGTTAGATTCTTTGATTGTTCTCGGATTGACTGGATTTGGCTTGACTGCGCCAATTTTCACCTCCAGAACTTCTACATTCTGCACCATACTAAACGAAATAAAGGAATATTAAAAAAGTCAGAACAAAACAAACAACCCGAATAACAGATTGTCCGATGTACTTCATATCATCAAAGTACTCCATTGCTGTAGGAGCTTTCAGATGAACTAAAAAAACCATAATAAATCTATCCACAAAAAAAATGGCAGCCAATATTGGTGCCAAACAAAGTCCCAGAATGATTTTACCAATCCTTGAACCTACATTACTTCCCTCTTTCATAATTGCATTTTTTTTTGTTAAACTCTGGAGGCTCCGATATACTCGGTTGAACTACCTCCAGAGTGTGTTCATTAACACGATGACTGCAATATTATGTATTATTTTCTTTATTTGCAAATATCTGAAATTTTGCGTCACTTCTTGAGTTGTGTTGGAACCAAGTATGAAAAGGATAAGAAAGTCGCTCATAATTGCTTAAAAGTGCATATTTGAGCATTACTCGACTGTATTAAAACAAATAAGGCTGAGATTGCTCCCAGCCTTAAACCTAACCATTTGAACATTAAAAAGGCAAATCGTCGTCCTCCTCAAGCTCTTTGATTGCATCCTCCGTAAAGTTGGCTACAATTCCGTTTTTTTCAACCCCACTATTCGGTCCAAATCCGTGATGAACTTTCATATTATCTCCAGAGCTCGAACTCCTAGCACTACCAGAACCAGAGATTGCCCATCCCTCAGCTGAAAGAAAGTATTTCACTTCCCCTTGAGGGCTTGTCCAAGCTCGTCCTTTCAAATTTGCCTCACATTCCACTAAATCCCCCTCCTTGTAAGGATTTAGCAACTCGCATTTGTCTTGAGAAAATTGAACCTCAATCTCTTGAGGATATTTCTCGTCCGTTACGACAATCAGAGCTCTTTTTTTGAATTTATCTGACACCACAATGGTCTGTCCGATATTTTTAACTGTTCCAGTAATTTTCATATTGTAAAGGTATTAAATTTTAAATAAACTATCAGTTTCATCAGTGATTCGCTTGTACATTCCGTCCAAGTTGTTCAAGTAGTCCCTAGCCATACCAACTTGAGTGTAGATTGCCTCGATTTCGGATTGAACTGCTCCCAGAGTCCATACTCGCATACGCTGAGCTGGTTCCAAGTGTGAGAAAGTCATTGACCAGCGTATCTCTTGCTCCACCTCAACTGGCAGCTCAATTTCGCAGCGTTTGTACTCCTCCTTGCGAATTGCATCCAGAATTAAGTGCTCTGGAGTGTCCATAAGGCAATAAACCAATTGAAAGGAACTCTTACCAGATAAAGCCAGATATCCCATACCTTGCCAATAATAATCTGGGTTTGGAAGCTTTTGCTCAAACATTGGAAAGGTAAACAAGTCCCAGCTAGATTTCACGTCTGCTAATAGACCATTTGCATCCCAGTTAACATCTGGCTCTCCAGTGATGAACTCATTTGTCAAACGATTTTTGCTGTCAGCATCAAAATCCATTAGCAGCCCCCAGCCTAAATGATGATTTGCAAAAGCTATTGCATCATTTTCAACTAGATTCCCCTTTTCAGTGTATTTCGAGCTGATTTCCTTGCGAGTTTGGAAAGTTTCCTCTTTCCATAATTGCGTCAAATAGGACTTAGCCCCAGAGCTCAACTCTGGTTTGGCATCTCGCTTGGTAATTAACTCATCTCGTAACAAAGCTTGTTTGTCCGTGAGCTTTACCTTGCTTAGCAATTCGTTAAGCGTTTCTAGTTGCTTATCGGTGATTACTACACCTCGTCCAGCTGACATAATGCTCCCAAGTGAGCTGCAGCGAAATTTATAGTCGTCCCATCTTTTCATATCGCCAAGTTTTTAAGCGTTAGAGATTGTTGAGTTGTCAAAGCGTAATTTTTAGCCAGTTTCTCTACAGTGTATTGTTTGCTTTGGATTGCCACTACTGCCTCGTCAAAAGCCTTATCATCCAAAGGTTGAGGAACTCTTGGAGCTTTACTCGGAGCTGCTGCTTGAGGTTGAGTTCTAACTTGCTCACCAGAGGCATCATTGTCAGCGTCCGTGATTAACCCCAAAAGCTGAGCCAGTCCATAACGTCTAAAATACGTCAATTGAGAGCCATAGACTTGAAAATCATTCATTCCCTTGAGCTGAATACCAGCTATCAACTTGAGTCTGCTCTCAATGAATTGTTGAGTTTCAATGTGTAGAACCATTGTCACCAGATATTCGTCGTCTACGAATTGGGTTGTTACTAGACCATTCTTGCGTAGTAAAGGATTGATTGCCTTTACAATTTGCTTAAGGTCTGCATACTTGTACTTTCCGAAATCGTTGCTCGAAGCTTCGAAAATTACTGGAACCTCTGCTTGGAAGTTCGATAGAGCTTGTAGAAGCTCTTTTTTGATGTTCATCGTGTTCATATTACTTGATTTTAATTGATTACTTGTTTTAAATAAAAGCCAATATTAGTATTGACAAAACAAATGAAAGCCCCATTAGGAAGCCTCCAGTTATTTCTCTATTTTGCTTTTTGCAAACAGTACATTTTCCGTTTACAGTTTGGCGCATTCCAGCGCAACGTTTACAGTAGATAAAACCCATTGTTAGTCGTTTTTTATAGCCTTGATGAATAACGTTTTAATAACCTTTGTCGGTGCAGTTGCAGACTCCTCTATAAGAGTAATTTCAGAGGAATAGCGCGACATTACTCCAGCGTGACTTGCCTCTTGACCAATTTGCTCGGAATAGCATTTTAAAGCCTCGGCATAAGAACCCCCATAGTTGTCCGTTGATGTTCCTTTGAACTCCCATTTATAAACCTTTGGGACTTGTGTTCCATAAATAGTAATCATTTCTACTATGAAGTTGTAGTTGTAATGAGATTCCATAATTAAGAATTTAAAATGTTAGAAAATTGTAAACGAAGCGCAATAACCTTGTTACTACTTGAGCCATACTTCAATGAAGCTTCTTGGATTTTTGCAGAAACCTTGTTCAGTCTGGCTTCTCTGCGATTTTGTTGAGATTGTGTCATCGTGTTTTTTTTTAATGTTCGAAGCGAATCTCTCAACATAGTTTTGTTCTACCTAATTTTTTTTCATCTTTTTTTTAAAATAAATTTTAGATTGTGGTCCGGCTGTACTATTAGCCCCTCAATTTTATTTCTTTTTTCAGAAGCTTTACGTCTTCAATCACCTTAAGCAGTGATTCTCTGTCCCATTTGATTGGCTTACGTGCATTTTCATCTAGCCAGTTCAATTCATTTTGAGAGATTCTATCCAATATCCTAGCTCTGTATTCGTGAGGATTTGAATGTTTGTGCTGGTTACAGTGTACGCATTGGCCGTGTATATTTGTATAGTTAAATCGCACGTTACTATAATTAGTAGCGTAAAAATGTCCAGCGTCATATTTGACTTGTTTAGTTAGGATTGTATTGCAGCTTACACAAGTTTTACCCAAATCCCGAATCCGTATAAATTCGTTAACTTCCCTTTCAGCAATCGCAATAAGTTGAGGAATGGTCATCATATTTTGAAGCCTTATTTTTTTTTCCTTGTTCCAATCTTTAAGAATTTTTTGTTGTTTTTTTTCAGCAGCATATTTGAAACTGCACCCAACTGAACAGACAATTTGAGTTGATTTTTGAGGTGTAAATTCAGCTTGGCAGCTCTTACAAATCTTCTTTTTTATAACTTTTTTTGGTATCATCAATTTCAAAGGTACAAAAAATCAACCTCCTAGAGCTCTGTGATAGATAGCATTCGTCAGTTCTCTGTTTTTATGAACCAACGTCTGTTAAACTACTATAATCGCTTAGAGGGGCTTATTTTGCCTCTCCAAGCGTTTTGTGTTTATTGTAAAAAACTATAAATTCATTCCAGCTTTTAAAAAATAAAGATTGATTTTTTCCAGATTCAACCAAATAAGGAAAACAATCCAAAACAACGATAAATGAATCATTTGTGCAAAATTCAGATTGTGTAAATTTAAAACCTAATTTTTTTAATTTTCCAGCTAGTTTAGATTTTGTCATAGTACTTAATCTATTTGGTTATTAAAATGGATTTTCATCCGTATTTCTGATTGAATTTAAGGAGCTCAAATCTGATGTTTGAACTTCACTTTTAAATGACGGAACAGAGTCCAGAAATTTGCTAGTCTTCAAACTTACTTGCATTTCATAAACCCCAACATCTCCCTCTCGATTTTTACCGATGATAAACTCAGCAATTCCCTCAGAGCTATTTCCATCCTCCATTTCATACTCTCCATAATATTCTGGTCGATGAATGAAAGCCACAATAGAAGCATCTTGTTCGATGTCGCCAGACTCTCGCAAATCTGGTAGTGATGGTCGTTTACCAAGTTTAGAACTGTCCCTTGAGAGCTGAGCCAGTGCCAGAACTGGTACGTGTAAATTTTGAGCCATCGATTTCAGACCATTGGAAGCTCCAGATACGATGTCGAACCTATTTGTTGTAGTTCGTGAAGATATTTTTTGTAGGTAGTCAACAATAACAATATCAATTCCTCCAGAGGCTTTAAGCTTCGCTACTTCGCTGACAATATCCTTTATGGTGTGCGTTCCCTCGAAAATATGAATGTTTGAGAGCTCCTCCATTTCTTGAACCTTATTTATTTTGCTCAACTCGAAATCGTTGCACTCGCCATACTTTATACGATTGCTGTCCACTGATGCTACATTTGCCAGAACCCTCCTCATAACTTGCTCCTTTGACATTTCAAGTGCAAAGAAAGCTACCTTGAGCCCTTGCTGAAAAGCGCATTTGATTGCAGTGGATATTGCAAAAGCTGTTTTACCCATTGCTGGTCTAGCTCCTACTACCATCATATCTACGTCTTCCAGCAAAACAACCCTATTAAGAATTGAATATCCCAGCTGAATCCCAGATACCTCTCCTCTCTTGGCCCTAGTATGGCTATCCATTACATCAAAAATGATTTCTACATTTGATTTTTCTTTTACCCTTTCGGTTGTGCTACTTTTTAGCTCCTCCTCAAGCCAGAGCTTATACTCATCTGGAGAAAAATTGTCCATTCCAACATAACCTTGAAGCCTTAACATAAATACCTCAGCTCTGCGCTTGGTGTATTCGTATTCCATTTCAACGAATAGAACCTTGTAATTAAACTGGTCCAAGTGTGAAAGTGTGCTTGTCATCCGAGATATTTGTACAGTAAATTCCTTGTTCCATCCTTTACTTTCTCTCATTCTACTCACAATTGTCATCAAGTTCGTTTCTAAGCCCTCTCGCAGCATATCACCTATTGCCTTGTGCATTTCCTTGTGTAATGAAGTTATATTCCACTCAGCGTTGATATTTTGATGCAATTGAATACCAGAGGCTCTGTCTGAACATAATATTAGTCCGTAAATTCTACTTAGTGCGTCTGTTTTCATTTTGTTGGTACGTATTTTTTCGATTCCTTTTTAACCGATTGATTAATAAATTTGTCTAATTTGTCAGCTCTTGAAAAGAACTCCAGGGTGCAGTATTTATAGTCGCTGTCGATGTGGTATTGGTCAGCTTTCGCATTCTTCATAGCCAGAACAATCTCAGCTCTCGTAAAACCCTCCTTGAGCCTTGCTTTATACTTGCGTTTCAATGCGTCTGGGAATACTCGTGAGGACTTACCGAATGTTGAATTGAAGATAGATATTAACTTACCCCATTCTATGGTATCATTGTCATTATCATTATCATTATCATTATCATTATCGGCATCCATCGTATGCGATGGCATCCCAGCGTATGCAATGGGACTAATTTGCTCCTTTGTTCCCCAGCGTTTACCAGCGTTTGATTTGTTCTTTTCGCAGCGTTCTTGATACTTCTTTTCATCCTCAACAAATTGCCCCTTGAAGAATAGAAACGGAATGTAAATTAGGCTGCTCGTAGATGGTTCTCTACCATCCAGTTGATAATCAAACAAGGCCTTGAACAGTTCTCCAAGCTGAGCCTCCGGCAAGTGTTTAATTGGTGCATACATTGACGTATACAGAATGAATGACTTTCTCATAACTCCAGCTCCTTGTTAAGTTCAGTTTTCACCTCATCAACTGTCTTCCAGAGCATCTCTATTCGCTGCTCCTTATTTTTCGCCAGATACGAACCAGATTGACAGAACCTATTGGCATAAAGCTCTGGAAAAATATGCTCCATATTACTGTAAATATCTACAATTCCACACGTGTGAAAAAAAAAGAAACAAAGCCCTAAATCATTGTTGCCTATGTTCGTTCCGTGCAACCAATAAGCTCTGTTTAAAGAGTCGTATTCTTCGCTCTGAATCCATTCCAGAGCCAGTTCATAGGCTGCTAATCTCACCTCCAGAACTTCAAACCTTTCAATTGACATCATAATTCGTTGTTTATTTTGGTTGATACTTCCATTCCCTCTACCAGCTTCGCATCGTAATGTTTTCCTCGCAACTCTGGAAACTTTGCTTGTAAAGAACATCTAACCCTCCTTATGCTCTCAGCTGGAGGTAACTTGCTATCAGCAAAGTATCTAAGAAAGTCAATACCATTCATAAGCTCCAGCTTTGCCTTTCCAATTTCGTTGAAGTAGATTGTCGCAATCAATTTGTCGTCACTATCTCTCAGATGTGGTGTAGTCGTGAGAAAGTACTTTACTTTGTCCTTGACTGTTTTCATTTGGCTATAAGTCCTCATATCAATCCGTTGTCAGCAAATGAAAAATAGCTCTCGTCCGTGAGAATGATGTGGTCCAGTAGGGCAATCTCCATAATCTTTCCAGCCTCTACCAGATTGCGAGTTATTCGCTTGTCAGCTTCCGATGGTTTTAGATTTCCAGATGGATGATTGTGAGAAATTATTACCCCAACTGCATTGGCCAGAATTGCAGCTTGGAAAATTGTCCGAACGTCCATTACAGTTCCAGTGCAACCTCCCTCAGAAATCTTAGTTACTCCCAGAACTTTATTAGCACTGTTCAAAAGAGCTATAAACGAATACTCTCGATGTTCAATGATTTCTGAATAGAAAGGTTTGAGAATGTCATAACATTGCTTAGAGCTGCTTATTTTTGCTCTCTCTGAGGCTTTGATTTTTGGGTGATAAGTAATTTTCACCTCCGTTGCTTTCATTGTGTTTTCTGTATTCATCGTGTTTATAATTTATTGGTTATTCATTTTTGATTGATAAACTTGGCAAATCTTTCCTCCAATTACTTGTTCAGTGTAATCGTCTTGCCTTACATTTTCAATTGCCCATTCGTAAATGGCAGTATTCTCCATTTGTCTGTCGTATCGAACCTTTTTACCAGCTATTTTACTTGTAATTTTTCTCATTGACTCCAGAGCTTCATTTAAGTCCGTGTACTCAATGTTGATTGACAGATTTTTTCGACTCGATTTCATATTCTTGCATTATCAATAATTTCTAAAATGTGTTGAACCCCAGCATCTGGCTGACCATCTCGAATAAGCTCCAAAGCTTCGGCTAAATCCCAGTCGGTAAAATCAACCTCAAGCTCTCCAGAGCCTCCACAATTATCGCATTCAATTCGTTTGTAGCAGCCTCCACAACACATCGATGCTGGTTTGTTGCACTCTGGTCCAACTTCGTTGTAACCCTCTCCAGAGCATTCCTTGCACTCCTCGGTCAATGTTAATATTACTTTTGGCTCTTTCATAATTCAATTATGTATTTGATTTCAGTTACTGGTGGAAGCTCCTCTCCTTTGGTTAGTTTCATTCGGTATTCCAATAGAGCTACCATAATATTCTCAGCTTCTACAGTGAAGCCCCCTAATAGGGGTGTGCTCTGAGCTTCTTCCCCTCTACGTATGTAATAAGTAATGTGATAATTCTTCATAGTTCGTCTTGATTTGCATTGTTAACTAACTCTATTAATTTATACTCATCGTAATCCTCGTACATTTTAGCGATTTCCTTTGCCATCATTACCAGATTAACAAAAGCTTGTCCCTCACTTTCCGATAGTTCAGAAATCTCCTCATTGTGCATAGCTTCTAAGCAATCGTCCAAATCCATAGCAGTATTCTGAAATCTGCAGTAGCTCATATTTCCCATAATTATAAAATTTGATTGTTGATGTAACTTACTAAATCGGCTTTCACGTTTTTAAGGCTTTCCGATAATAAACCAGTAGCCTCCGAATACGTACCAGCCATAATAAGACCAATAGTATTGCGACCTACTTTTTGAGCAACTTTATTATACCTCCCTACAAGCATATTGTGAAACGACAAATAAGATTGATATTGGCTTTCCGTAAATTTTGTTTTGATTTTTGAATTTTGGTAAACATCCCCAGCTTCCAAATCTTTCCAAGGTGAAGAAATTACCTCGTAGTTCTCTAATAAATAATGTGTCTTTTGCATCGTGTTTTTTTTTAATGTTCGAAGCAAATAGAAGTAGAATAAATGAATCTACCTAACAAAAAACAATAAAAGATTTCAACTATTTTCAAGATTGTGTCCTAGCTGCCGTTCCAGGAGTGTAAAAAAACTTGTCGATTAGAAAACCGTCAAAAATGGATCAATTTCCAGTCAGTGAAAAATTGACGCGCTACAGCTATGGCTCTCGTGGCATCCGTCACTTCTGAAAGTTTATGAACGAATGTGTGCCAGAGATATAAAGTCGCTTAGAAGTGAAAAAAAGTGTATTAAAAACGATTGATTAAAACTAAAAAAAGCCCCCATATCGAGAGCTTTTTTTCAAAATTTAAGTTGTTATTTTTGATTAAAATTCCTTAATTAAACAATATGTAACGTCCTTTTGAGGCCGACAAAGTTCAATAAATTTAAGGTATTTTGCGTTGTCATTTATAACTTGACAACCAGCTGACCAGTCATTTATATCCTCTTTTTTGACTTGAGATTTAAAATTATAAGTGTTTGCGTGAAAGTTAATTCCAATAAAACCCTCCATTAACATTCCCAGTTCTTCGCTCTTACCATCAAAATCACCATCTCGGTAGAACTTGATTTTTGAACCAATTTGAAGTAATGCATCCATTTTCCCTCTGTGCTTTCCAGACCTCCAGAGGCCGTGATACCATTCATCTGCTTTGACCACTGCTGCTCCAGCCTTATTGTATTCTTTGAACCCTCCAGCCAGAATTGTAAGTCCGGGATTTGTTGTACCAGAGGTAACCTCTACAAACTGCTCTCCTCTGAATAAGTAGAATTTATCATCGAACTTATTTGGCGCGTCCTCGTTGCTTCTAACCCCTAAAATCCAGAAGTCTTTTGGAAAGCCTTTGAATGATGGTAGCAGCTTAACTCGATTGAGCAGCTGGTTGTCTGTGTATGATTTTACGTTGCTCATATTATTGGTTTATAATTGTCCTCGAAAAAATACTCATTGATTGCACACGTCTGAGGCTTGAACCATTTGTAACAAGCTTGAACCATCTTGCGCCACCATTTCAGATGATGCTCATAGATTGCCTCATAACTCATATCTGAGTCCGAGTTGAACAAGTGCCAGAGAAATGATGTATTCACCTCCTCAAGCTTATTACTGATTGAAATAGCTTCATTCTCGAACTTCTTTCTCCGAGTAGAATTATTCAAAGGTTGAGTAAGAAAGATTGCATCCATTATTTCTGTACTTTTTGTGCGTGATAAACTGCCTTTGCTCCGAAAGCTGTTGCTCCAACAACCAGAGCAATGATTCCAAACGGATTAACTACCAGACCAGTTGCCAAAATAGCCCCACAAACTGTACCGATTGTAGTTGCTAATTGACCTTTATTCTTGTCTTTACGTGGTGTTTTCGCTTTAATTCTTTCAACTATATTCATAACTTTTTTATTTACGTAATTCGTGAATTGCTGTTATAATGCGCAGCTCCATTTTGCTCATTTCTGTTTTAATCTCTTGAGTTGACGCATCTTGCTTTTCTCTGTTTTTCTCAACAGTGACTTTAAGACTATCAATGCGCTTGTGAAAAGCTGTATTTGCATCCTTGAGATTGAATTGCAAATCCTTTATATCTGCTGCTTGTGACTCCAGCTCAATGGAAAGAATATCAACCTTTCCTTTTAGTTTAAACCATACTCCAATTGCTCCAGCAGCTCCGAAAACAATTGAGATTAAAACGTCCATTCCAACACTAATACCAGATAAATCCATTACTCAAACAATGTTAAAAAGTCATCAACAATCTGCTTACTTCCTGAGCTGAGCAACAAATAATCTAATTCTAATGAATTGATTGAAACACTATCTGTTGAGACTCTATTGCAGTCAATAGCAGCTGCGCAGTTAGAGATGTTCAAACTAGAAAATGACCCAAAAAATAGGATAAAATTATCATAAATCTCCCTATCTGTGTTGGACATCAATGCTCTATCAAGATAGATGTTTTTAATAACTGGAGCTGTGACCATTCCCATTATAATATTGGAATCTGCTTGTCCACTAATAATATTAATATTCATAACTTTTTTTTTTAGAAACGTGGAACCTCTAATAATGGTTCAATAATTAATCCTTGTGCTAACTGATTTGTAACATTTACATTCAATGGTTTATTAGCGACAACATTTGTAAATTGGCAACTTTTAAGTACAGTGCTGGTAACAAATTCGCCAAGCAAACCTTCGCTTTTTGATACGCAATTTATTACCTCAAGGTTTGTAAGGCCTCCAGCATCAAGACCAATCATTGTTCCATCTTTCATCGTATAATATAAACTACAACCCATTAAATAAAGAGTACCACCATACATATAAATTGAATTACCTGATGTATTTACTTTTTTGATTGTTCCATTTTTAACAACAACTAATCCGTTTCCTTGAGTAATAATCGTATTAATATTTGAGAATAAATCTCCATTTAAAACAATTCTTCCAACACCAATATTTGCCCCCCATAAACCAACTGAATCATTGGCATAAACATTCCCATTTATAGTAACTTGACATTGAGAAGAACTCCAAACTAAAATCATTGATTGTGCACCTCCCAAATATGCTGTTTCGCTTATTAAATCACCGTTTATTGTGAAATAACTTGTTGCGCTTGAATTTGAAGATGAAAGTATGTTTTTAAAGTTACCACCGTAAACATTCAATGCCGTCATTATGTTTCGAGGGCAATTTACAGTAATTGTGCCTGAATGATTTGCACGAATTTCGTGAGATACTTGGTTGACTTTTATGTAATTTTTTACATTCAAAGTTGCGTTGCAATTGTTTCTCCAAGTGAAAGCAAAGCCAGAACCAAGAGTCTGAGTTGACTCCAGAGAGTTGAAATTAAAAGTTATGTTTGAGGTTCCAACAGTCACATTAAAAGCCAAACAAATTGCTCCTAAATTAACCAAAGAATCTCCCTCAATCAAAACTGTACTTGCATTTTGAAATCGGAAAGCCAATGAGCCCATTCCAAGGTTCCATTTTGCATAACCATACCAGTTGAAATCTGTTGCTCCAACTCTGGCATCTGTCAAATAAAAGTAACCATTAAACACAACTCCAGCGTCACAAAAAACGTCACAAAAATTATAAGGATTTGGCTGCACAGAATTAAATTCTCCTTTGCGAACCCAGACTAAACCTCTGTTTGTTTTTGTTCTGGATGTAAGACTTATTGCATTTAATGCAGCCTCAATTGAGAAAAAAGGTTTATCAAAAATACCTATTAATCCAGAGTAGTCATCTCCAGCAACATTGTCAACAAAAGCAACGGTTGAGTATTTAACACTCGACAAGCCCCCACCACCGTCAGAGGGCAAATTAAAACCCGTATTGGCTCTCAAAAATGTAACTAAACTTAGCAAATCAAACACTCCAGCATCTCCTTCCCATAGGTTACTGTTGACATCTGACTTCTGGATAACCACTGTTCCTCCAGAGCTCTCAAGCAAAGTAATTGTATCTTCCAGTTCAGTATAAACTGTCTTTCCCATTGGGAACTCTGACTGGACTATTGTTAAGTTAACCTCCCTTGAAACGATGAGGTAATTTCCAGAAATAATAATTGAATTCATATTATAGTTGTTTGTGTAAAAATACAATATTGCACCCATTTAATATGCACCTTGCATACAAATCTTTTGGAGTTAATCTGTAAAAATCTGTAATTCCGTAAGTCCAAGCCACATATTCTGAGCAGTACATACGCTCTGTAGGATTGCGCTCTCTCTTGTAATTTCCAGTGATTAATTTCCAAGGGTGCTTGATTAGTAAACCTTTAAAATCATACGCAGTGTGACCACTCATTGACATAGCCTTGATACAGTATGCTTTCTCGTCCAAAGGGGCTAAAAACCGAGTTACAATAAAGTCATATTGAAAGGTTTTCATCCACTCATCATAAGGCCTTACATTGACACCATCTTTTTGAGCATCTATGATGTAAGGCTTTCCCCATACTTCAATAAAAACTGCAGTGTGAGAAATTTTTGATTTTGTAAAGAACCTTATCAATTTGGATAAAGTTCCTTTCCCAGAGCAATGTAGTATATCTCCGATTTTCAGTTGTTCCATAATCAATAGAATGAACGTTTATTTTTAAATTTATCTGATACAACTGCCTTTAACGATGCAGACCTTGAAAAGTCGAAGTACGTTATTTCGGCTGATTCCTCCAGAATAACTGGCAAATCATTGTATCGGTACGAATGGTTGTGAGCATTGTAGTCAGATATGTATAGTTCGTTTTCAGAAAGCAAGTACAAATCTGTTAATTTTCTGATATGCTCCTCACAAGTTGGGTCCGTAATGACTTCGTAAGTATTCAGATTTTCTCGAATTACTTTTTTCATTTCCCGATTCTGGTAGATGATATTGTCGATTTCCGTGTTAGGCTGTCTGTTCCCGATGAAACCATAGAACCTAATTGTGTCCTCCACATTTGAACCAGTGAAATTGATTCCCTCGATTTCTTGTTGTGAGTTAAATTTTACACGCAATCTCGCAGTGCTCAGAGCATTGTTCATACTAAAAGGTGACAAATTGTACACCCCCCACGTGAAAGTCTGCTCAAGGCCAGATATGTTGTATGAAATTTTAATCTCATAACACCCAGCTCCGTCACTTGTTAATACATCAAACCAGTTTATTGTCCAATAAAACGCATTCGGCTCGTTAATAAATGCGATTGGAATTGTTACATACATTGTTGGCTGACCATTTTTTTCTAAAAAACATAAAACCGTGTCTGTTGGTCCACTTAATTTTATCCAAGCACTTGTAATATCATTTTTCCAACTATCGCTTGAATTACTTGCAAGAACATTAAAAGGGCAACAACATCTAAAATAACCCCTATCTTCTTCTTCGAAAATTTCTGGTAATCTTATTGAATCATATCTTCTGAAATCTCTATCTTCTTGAATTAAACAATCATCGCAACCAACAATTTGAAATAAATCAATTCCAAATTCAATGTTCGGAATCCATCCATCATAAGGACAAGGTGAAGTTGAATTATTTGTTGCGTAAAAAGTATCTAAATCCGATATCTCTGCCATCACCCACGAACTGACAGATAAATTGTAGTAAATTCTAAAAGTAAAACCACTCCAAACAAATTCATAATAATTGTAACCATTAATCAAACCTAAAGGATTTAATTCCTCCTCTTCAAAAGTTGACATTGGCTTAAACTTGTAAAATACTTTCACACAATCACAAGGAGTATTACATTCACCAGCCTCAGTTGTAAAAACTGGAAATGTAACGCTGTTTTGCCAAACTGGAATAGAGGCAAAAGGACAATCATCCGTATTAACCTTGATTCCAGTTACGAAAGCTGTTCCTCCAACCCCATCTGTGGTAACGTACCAGTTGTTAGTTGCATCGTGCCAAATTGTGTAAGTAATAACGTCAATAACGAACTCCCATACGTTAAAACCATTAGCTGTTCCGGTTGTTAGAGCTGTTACAGTTGTCACTGGGCTGTCACCAGTCTGGTACGTTATTTTAAGACATTCACACATAATTAATAATTTTGAGCAATATAATCGGTGATTTTCGTGTGTATTCTATCCCATAAAGGTTGCGTAACATACCCAGCTACTGGAACTAGCTCACATTTTTCCTTGGCCGTTATCCACCAACCATTATTAATAGCAATTGCCACCTCCCAGAACGCATTCTCAATTGAAGCATTTACAATTCTAGGATAGTTATTCACCATTGAATTTAACCGAAGCTCTGACATTAAAGAAATCAAAGCAACTCTTCCATCAAAAATCCTTTTATCATAAAGAGCAATTTCAGAGGCTAATAAATCAACTTTATTGTGTGTTGCAACTAGATTATCCAGCCCAGCCTCATTAATTATTTCGTCACCATAAACAACCAGTTCATCATCAACCAATTGGAGTCCCACAAACGACTCAATAAAATTTGAATTATCAATCTCTTGGTGCAATTTTGACGCGTTTATTAATGCCTCATCTATTGCGTATATTTTTAAATTTTCCATTTTAAGAAAGTTTGATTGCTGAAATAACTCTATTACGAATTGTGCCAGTTCCAGATGGAACCTTAGCAACCATTGAAATAGTTTGTAACCCAACAATTGTTAATATTTTCTGTGTTGCAAATGCGCTATAATCTCCACCTGCTTTCGCTCTAATTTCTCTACCAGTTCCATTCTCATAAACTCCAGCAACTGCTATACCAACAAATGTTGAAGTATTATTTAAGTTATGAGTACACTCTCCAGATATAGTAACAAGCCAAGTTCCAGTTGGTAAAAAAATGTTTTGAATTACAGTATAAACCAGAGTTGTCACTGA
>Ga0315289_10004049_pt1 | contig 21989 bp, 14 predicted proteins | sample YL17G11_40_MG_FD_203452 | JGI IMG/M metagenome (GOLD analysis project Ga0315289, IMG submission 203452) | Sediment microbial communities from Yellowstone Lake, YNP, Wyoming, USA - YL17G11_40 | ecosystem: Environmental > Aquatic > Freshwater > Lake > Sediment | place: USA: Wyoming | collected... | reverse complement strand
GAAGAAGAAGAAGAAGAAGAAGAAGAAGAAGAAGAAGAAGAAGAGGAGCCCGACGCTCTCCCGCCCTCGCTTCTCCCGCCGCCTCCTTCCTCCCCCTCTCCTCCTTTCGCCTCCTTCTCGACTCCGACCCCCGCCGCAATGGCCTCGGCCCTCTCCGCCAGCCTCGACAGCAGCTCGAACCCTTCCTCCATGATGGTCAGGTCCGCGCCCGTCGCGACGTCGAAGACGCGGTCGAAGCCGAGCAGCCGGAGTGCCGCCACGAGCTGCCCCGGCTGGACGGGGGGCGCGGGCTGCTGCTGCTGTCCTCCCGTGGCCTGGGCCAGGGCCTCGCCGATCGCGACGCGGACGGCGGGGGCCGTCGCGGCGAAGACGACGAGGCGCTCGTCCTCGAGGTCGGCGAGCGCGGCCTCGACGTGGTCGACGACGGGCGGCGCATCAGCGGCGCCCGCATCGACTCCTGCTGCTGCTGCTGCTGCCGCTGCTCCTGCTGCTGCCGCTGCTCCTGCTGCTGCTGATGCCGCAGGGCTGCTGACGTTGGGAGGGGCGGGCGGCGAGGGGCTGCTGTTGCTGCCGCAGCGACGGCCTCGGAGCGGGGCCTCTCGCGGACGCGCGGGGAGAGCTGCAGAAGGGGTCGAGCGGCGGCGAGGAACGAGAGCTTGTCGCGGCATTGTCACGGGCATTGTCGACGACGAGGACGTCTTCCCCCTCTGGCCCTCGTGCCCTCGCGCGAGCAACTTCTTCGACAGACCCGGCGCCGTAGGAGAGATCATGTCGAGACGGTGCGCTCCCTCGGCTGTGCGGGGCTCGAAGACGAGAACAGCGGATGGAGAGCGAGGCAATGTGAAAAAGGTATTTTTTCCTTAACTCTCTCGAGCCGTCCACAGTGATCGAATCAAATTCTCTTTTCATTCTTCCTCTCTCTCCTTTTCCTTCGAGAGCGATGGCCTCCCGCGCTCGCCTGGCGCTGGCGCTGGCGGCCCGAGCGTGGCGATCGTCGTCACACAGCTGCTCGGACTCCGCCGCCGCCGTCGCGAGCTGCAGCGGGCGAGGAGGAGGAGCGTGCAGCACAAGTAGCAGCAGTTTTTCGACGTCTGCATTTGCGTCGGCGAGCAAGCCGCCCACATCACTCCCGCCGGAGTACGCGCCGTTCTACCGCAACGCGACGCTACCGGTTCCCCGGAGGACCAGGCGGAGTCGAGCTTCGGGCGCGGCGGGGGAGTCCAAGGTCCAGGCTACAGCAGCGGCAGGGAGCGGCGGCGGCAGCGCTTCGGCTGGTGGTGCGTTTTCCGTTTCTCCCTCTCTCGACCTCGACCGCAACACTCCCAACCAAAACCTTGACTCACCCCGTCTTCCTCTCCCTCTCTCTCTCTGCCTCATCCGACTCACCACGACACCAACTCACCCAGTCACCCCCTGGATGCTCCCCTGGGAGCGGCGGCAGCTCCTGGGAGACGAGAAACAGGGCCTGCGCCCCTGGGAGAAGGCCTACTGGGGCCTCTTCGTCACCGCCATCGCATTTTTGCTCTACTCGCGCCTGCTCAAGCCCGACTCCGCCGCCGAGGCCGCCGCCGCCGCGGCCAAGGCCGACGCCGCGGACGCCGGAAAAGTCGCTCGCGAGGCGGCCAGGGAGGCCGCGGCGAGGCCGCTGCTGGCCGGCAGGGGGTGCTTCGTCCTCGACGGCGAGGACGACCCCTTTGAGGGGCTCGAGCCGGCAGAGGTCCAGGCCTTCGTGGAGGCGAGCCGGCTGGCGCGGGAGGACGGGGCGAGCGCGGAGGACCCGTTCGCGGGTTTGGACGCGGAGGAGATCGACGCGCTCGTTTCGAAGTGGGGGGAGGGCGGCGGGGATGGTGGTGGTGAGGTGCGGTGATGAGAGCCACGAAAAACTTGAAAAAAGTGAAACGGTGTTTTCGAGTTTTTCTTATCTCGTCTCTCTCTCGCCTCTCTCTCTCTCTCTCCCTATCTCTTTCTCTTCAGAATCATCTTCTTTAAAGAAACAAGACACTCTGGTGTAAGTAACAAAAAGAACTTTTGGAAATAAACCTCTCTCTCCCCCCTTCCTCCCTCTTCACTTCCCTCCCTTGAAGAACGCCGCGATCCCTCTCTGGCCCTTGATCTGCGGCTTTCCGCCCTTGGCAGCGGCGGCGGTGGTGACTGCTGCTGCTGCTGCGGGAGCGGGAGCAGCAGCAGCGGGCTTCTTCTCCTCCTCTGCCGCTCCCCCGTCGCCTTGGCCGGCGCCGGCGGCGGCCTCCTCCGACGCGGCCTCCTCCTCCTCGAGGACCTCCTCGGTGACCTCCTCGCCCTCGTCGTTGATGAAGGTCCTCGTGACCTTGCGCTTCTTCCTGGAGGTGGGGCCCGCGGCAGCGCCCGCCTTGACCTTGCCCCCGGCGGCGGCACTTGCGGGCCTGGAGGAGGAGGCCGCTTTCGCGGCTGGAGCAGCGCGCTTGACGGCGGCCTTTTTCTTCGTCGCAGCCGCAGCAGGCGCCCCGGCAGCGGCAGCGACCTCCACCGCCTCTTCCTCCTCCTCCTCCTCCTCTTTGGCCGCCTGTTCTTCCTCGGCTTCGTCCATGGCCACGTCGAACGGGTCTCGAGCAGCAGCGTCAGCGTCAGCAGCAGCCTGGGCACCTCCGTCCTTGTCCTCTTCGTCCTCGTCGTCGGACGAATCGGCGATCGCGCGGCGGCCGGCGGGGGCGGCAGCGGCCGCTGCGGCCGCTGCGGCCTTTGCCTTCTCCTCGTCCTCCTTCTTCTTCTTCGCCACGGCCTTGTTCATTCTGTCGACGACGCCCCCCGCCCTCTTGTTCGCTACCGCTGTTGCTTTTGCTTTCGCTGCCGCTGGTGCCGGAGCAGTCGCGGTCGTCGCCGCCAGAGGCTTGCTCGCGGGCGCCGCCGCCGCCTCCTCCTTCACCGCGGGAGGCTTCGCCGCGCCCCTCCTCGCCCTCGCGGCGGCCGCGGCGGCCGCGGCGGCGGCGCACGCCACCCCGGAGCACCTCCCGTCGGAGAGCGCGTTCTCGGGAGAAGGGCCACCGCCCGGGCCGCTCTTTCCTCCGACGACCTCGTCGAACAGCTCGGCCGTCTGCTCGGCGTCGGCGTTGAGCAGCGCCGCGGCGTCCCTCGGCTGCGCCGGCGCGACGGCAAAGACGTGCAGCGCCGTCAGGGGGTCGAGGAGCGCGCGGGCGCGCTCCAGGTCCCTGGCGGGGACCAGCATGACGACGTGCTGCTTCGGCGGGGCCGGGACCGTGGCCGGCGAGGCAGGGGGAGGCCGAGGCCGCGCAGGGGAGGGAGGGGCCCGCGACCAGCCCGCGACGAGGTAGGTCGCCGCGACGGCCTGCTGCTCGGCCTCGACAAACGAGAAGAGGAGCTGCTTGGCGGCGTCGGCGGGGATGCCGTGCTTTCGCGCGAGCCACTTGTAGGAGACGGACTGTGGGGTGGAGGGAGTTGGTGTTGATTGAGAGCGCATGAATGGGGTGAAGCGGCGAAGAGGCGGGGGCGGGGGGGGGGGGGAGGTGAATAAAGGAGACAGAGAGGACTGAAAATCAATCGAGGAAGAAGAAAGAAAACCATCGCGCAAGATGCAGAAAAAATCATCCCAGCGTTCTCTCCCCGCTCGTTCTCACCCGCAGCTCCTCTCCCACGAGCATCTTGAGGTCAGAGAGAACCGCCGGCGCGTCTACTTTCGCGGGGGCGGCCATCACGACGCGTTCGAGGCCTGCAGCGGCAGCGGCGTTGGCGACAGCGACGGTCGACGCTTTGGCGAGCGACGAGAGCGCCGCTTGAGGATTGGCTGCCGCGGCGATGGTTGCTGGCTTCGTCGTTTGGTGTTTTTTTTCTGAGGAGGAGCCGGAGAGAGAGCGAGAGGCAGAAGGCGAGAGAGCGGAGGCTTTGGCGCTTGGGCAGAGAGCCTGCGCGAACGAGAATGGACGATGAAGCTCTTCTCGGAGAGGGAGAGAAAAGTCGAAAAATGATTTTTTTTGTTCTACTTTTTTTCAAAAAAACAAAAACTCGCTCTTTCGCTTCAGCAAGCGAAACTCCCTCTCTCCCTCAACTCTCCCTTTCTCCGCCTGCTAGTCGCCCCCTTTCCCTCTCTATATCTCTCTTAACCCGCCCCGGCATGAAATCATCGGACGTCTGATCTCCCTCGCATTCCAGTTGAACCGTCACCATGCGCAGCCTCGTCTCCATCCGCGATGCTCGCTTGAGCATCGACTCGAGAGCCGTCGCCGATGCCGGCGTCGAGTTCGGCGAGCCATCGAGCTTCCCTTCGGCTGCTGCCGCACCCGTGGTCGCTCTCGCTCTCGCTCCAGGTGGCAACGAGCAGTACGTGGGGCTCGAGAGCGGCATTCTGATGAAGCTCGAAGGGACAGACGGAGGAGAGGTATGCATATTTTTTTCGTTTCTTCTTCCTCTTCCTCTTCTTCGGCTTGATTGCTCGACCTCTTTTTTGCCGCTTGCTCAAACTCTCTCTCTCTCTCTCTCTTCGTCCTCCTTTCCTCCACCAAAAAAAAAGCAGCTCGCCTGGGCCGTCGACCTCGATTCCAGGCCGGTCGCCCTCCATTTCTTACCGGAGCTCAACGCCTGCTTCGCGGCCACGGTTGCCGGGCGCCTCGCCCTCGTCGGCTCCGCCGACGGCGACGTCGAGGAGATCGGCAGCGTCGCAGCGGGGCTCGCCGCCGCGGCCGTGGGAAAGAGCGGGGGCAGCGCCGCGGCGTCCTCGATCGCCGCGGCGGTCGCCCAGGGGGACTGCGGCGCCGGGGACGGGAGCGCCGTCGCGCTGGCGGCGGTCACCGCGAGCGGCAGGCTCCTGGTGCTCTCGCTCCCGACCTGGGAGGCCCTCGCCGACGTCGAGCTCTGCCAGAGGGACCCCGTCCCAGTCCCAGCGAGGGAGGTCGCGGCGGAGGAGGCGGAGGCGGCTGCGCCCCCGCGAGGAGCCGGCGGCGACGGCTCCGACGACGACGACGACGACGGAGGCGACGGCGGCGGAGGAGGAGGGGGCCCGCCGCGCCTCCGCCTGGCCCCGGAGGACGTCTCGATCTCGTGGCGGGGCGACGGCGCGGCCTTTGCGACGGTCTCTCGGGCCGGCCGAGGCGGCGGCGGCGGCGGGAGCCCTTCCTCTGCCGCACCCTTCGTGGTCCGCACCTGGGACGCCGCATCGCTGCTCGGGGACGCCGAGGGGGCGCCACCGCCGCCGCCGACGTCCGCGACGTTCGTGGGCGCCAGCGGCGTCGCCGGGGGCATCGGGGCGAAAGGGATGAGCGCTCCCTCCGCCGCTTCTTCGGGCGACGGGCCCGGGCCTCGGTCCCGCCGCCGCCTGCTGACCGCCGTCGGCGAGCGCGTCGAGGGCCTGGCCCGCGCTTCCGCGTGGCAGCCCAACGGCAGGCACCTCTTCGTCGCCGTGGAGGGAGGGGAGGGGAAGGAGGGAAAGATGGCGAAGAGCAGTTCGGTGGCGCTCTTTGAGCGCAACGGCCTCGGCCACGGCAGGTTTGGCCCGCTGACGACGTCCTCCTCTTCTCGCGTCTCGTCGCTCTGCTGGTCGCCAGACTCGGAGCTCCTCGCAGCCTCCCTCGTCATCGATGATGACGGCGGCGACACTCCCTCGTCGTCGTCGGTCGTGCAGCTCTGGAGGCGGTCGAACTGGCACTGGTACCTCCAGGCGGAGCTCCGGAGTAGCTGCAGCAGCAGCAGCAGCAGCACCGAAAGCTCTTCTTCCGCCGTCGCCGTCGCGTTTGCCGACGGCGCCGCCCCCGGAACGGCCCGCCTCTGTCTCGCCACTTCTTCTTCGACGGCAGCGAGTATCTCCGTCCGCACCATAGACTACGTCCTCGACGTCGCGGGGCAGAGCCGGAGGGGAACCGTCGCCGTCGTGGACGGGAGCGCGGCCCTGGTCACCTCCCTGGCGAGGGAGGTTGTCCCGCCGCCGCTGTGCTCGGCGCCCGTCATCGTTGGCGGCGGCGGCGGCGGTGCGATTACCTGCCTCGCTCTCGGCGAAGCGGTGCCTCACTCCTCAGCTTCTGCTTCCGCTTCCTTCGAGGTCCTCGCGGCCCTGCGCTCCGACGGCAGGCTCTTCCTGTCGAGGGCGCGGCAGGCAGACGACTGGGCGAGCGCCCTCGAGGAGGCGACCGAGGGCGGCGCCGACGAGGTCGCGGCGCTCGCCGGCGACGACGCCGAGGGCCGGCCGCCGTCGATGCCGGCGAGGGACTCCGGGCTGAACCTGCGGGCGTGGCTGCCGCCGGGAGGAGGGGCGGAGGACGCCTCGGCTGTACGGTCGCTGGCCTTTGCCGGGAGGAGCGGCGCGCTCCTCGCCGTCGTCTCAGGCTCCTGCTGCTCCTCCGAGGCCGTGGGCAGAGAAGGAGGAGACTTCCTCGTGCCGATCTCCGTCGACGCCGAGGCCCTCACCGCAAGCGTCATCGGCGGCGTCCGCGGCGGCGGAATGGAAGGCGGCGCCGCGGCGGGCCCCTTCGAGCGGACCTCAGCGCCCGTGCTCGCGGCGGCCGACGCCGGCGGCGACGCCGTGCTGCTCCAGCTCGCCGGCGGCGAGCTGCTGCTCTGGTCGGCCGGGAGCGGCGGGCTCCTCTCGGGAGCAGCCTCGCTCTCGCGGGCGCCTGCTGGGTCCTTCCCGGCCCCGTGCCCCTGGATGAGGGCGCTCCCTCGGTCTTCTTCTTCTTCTTCCCCCTCCTCTCCTCTCGCCCTGGGGCTCTCCCTCGCCGGGGAGCTGTGCCTGGGCTCGGCCGTCGTCGCGCGCGGCGTGACCTCGGCCGCGCTCCGGCACGGCGGCGGAGGAGGCTGCGGGGAGGACAGCTGCTCCTCCTCCTCTTCTCTTTCTTCCGCCGCTCCGCCAAAGGAGACATTCGTGCTGTTCACGACCGCGGACGACGTGCTTCACTCGATGCCGCTGTCTCTCCTTCTCTCCGCTGGAAGAGGAGGAGGGGAGGAGGAGGATGGCCTCTCGACGGCCGAGCTCGGGAAACAGCAGCGGCAGCAGCGGCATGAGCTTGAGCGAAACCGCCTCCAGGGCCAGAAGCGGCGAGCCACCAATCTCACCGCGGCGATCCGCACGGGAGAGATGGCCTCGGATATGCGCGACGCCATGCGCGGTGCGGGCGTGGGCTCAACGGCCGCGGGCGACGCGAGCTCGAGGGCCGTCGAACGGGGGTCCCGCCTCGTCGTCGCGCCGCCTGCCGTCGCCGCCGCCGGAGGAGGGGGAGAGGAGGAAGGAGAGGGAGGAGAGGGCTCTCTCTCGCTCTGGGACGGGTGCCGCGTCGTGCTGCAGATGCCCCGGGGCAACCTCGAGACCGTTGTGCCCCGGTCCCTGGCCCTGGAGGCCGTCGCGGCGTCCCTCGCGCTGGGACTCGGCGGCGGCGAGGGAAACGCGAACGGAAACGGAAACGGAAACGATGCGGCGCCAACAAAGCCGCAGCGGCTCGCGGCCCTCCGCCGGGCCTGGCTCTGCGCCGTCGCCAACAGGCTCGACGTCAACTTGGTCGTCGACTATGCCTGGCCGCGCTTCCTCGAACGCGCGGGGGAGTTTGTCGAGGCCCTGGGCGACGACGCGGCGCTCGCAGACCTGCTTTGCGCCCTGAAGCCCGAGTCGACGCTGAAGGCGACGATGACTGCGGCGACGATGGGTCGAGGCAGCGCTGCTGCTGCTGCTGCTTCCGGGGGCGAGAGCAGCGGCGGCGCTTACTCCTGGATACCTCTGGCTCTGCCGAATTTGCATGGAGGCGCAGCCGGAGCGTTCGGTGACGACGCTGACGACGAGGACGAAGCCACGAAAGGAGCAAAGCAGGACAAGGTCCGCCGCGTCGCGGCGGCTCTCCGCGACGCCCTGAAAAAGGGAGCCGGCAGCAGCAACGACGACGGCGACGGCGACGATAGCTCGGAGGCCTCGTTTCTCAAGCCGATTCTGACCTCGTACGCGGTGCTCGGGGACCTGCTCTCGGCCCTCGCTGCCGTCAGGCGCGCGCGGGAGAGGGAGCTCGCGCAGGAGAGGGGGAGAGAAGAGGAGGCCACCGCTGCCGCTGCCGCCAAAGAACCCTCCGCCCTCGCCAGCCCTTCGCCCCTGGGACTCGCCAGGCGCGCTGCGGCGCGCTCCGCGACGACCGCGGACGAGGGGATCAGGCACCTGCTGCTGACAGTGCCCTTCGAGGCGCTCTACCGGGCCGCGCTGCGGCTCCACGACGTCCAGCTCGCGCACCTGGTGGTGCTCTCGGCCGGGAGGGACCCGGGGGAGCACCTGCCGACGCTGCGGCAGCTGGCCTCGGCCGGGAAGAGCGGGTCCGCGATGCGCGCCTACGCGGTCGAGAGGCACCTGGGCCGGCCCCGCGCGGCGCTCAGGGCGCTGCTGGGGGCCGCCGGGGTCGTCGTCGCCGTCGCCGGGGAAGGGGAGCGGGGGGGCGGCGGCGTCGCGGAGGGGGCGGCGGCGAGAGCGGAATTCCCGAGGCCGCTCTTCGACGAGGCGCTGTCCCTTGCCCGCTCCGCCGGGCTCACTCGAGAGCTCGTGGCCGCGCTGACGACTGCGACGGCTTCCTCCGTTCCCTCGACCTCCTCCGCGCCAGCCTCGCCCGCCTTCGCGGAGGCGCGGGCCCTGGCCCTCCGCGCCCACGCGCACGCGCTCGTCGCCCGGGGCAAGGCCGAAGACGCCGCGCTCGCGCTGCTCGCCGCAGGGGACAGGGACTCTGCAATCGCTGCGTACGCCTCCGCGGGCGCGTGGCAGCCGGCTCTGGCGCTCGCCTCGGGCGTCGGCGGCGGCGGCGGCAGCAGCGGCTGCGGTGGCGGCGCCCCCTCCGCCTCCCCCTCTTCGGAGCCGTGGCCGCGCCGCAAGATCGAGGTCCTGGCATCGGACCTCGCGGACGCCCTGGCCCAGGAGGGGAGGCTCCCGGAGGCCGCCGAGGTCTCGCTGGCCTGGCTCCGCGACGACGCGGACCGCGCCGTCGGCTGGCTCGCCGCGGCGGGCCAGTGGCGCAGGGCGCTGGCCGCCGCGGCGCAGGCCGGGCGGCCCGACCTCGCCGAGACGACGCTCGCGCCGCTCGCCGCCGAGGCCGCCTCGACGACCCTGGGGTCGGCGCGGGAGGACGCGAGGCGCGCGGTGACCTACCTGGGGAGGTACAGGGAGGTCCAGGGCAAGCGCCGGGCGATGGAGGCCGCGTTCGCCGAGGCGGAAGCGAACAGAGGAGGCGAGAGCGACGACGACGGCGCTGCTGCTGCCGAGCACGACTTTGACGACGGCGCGAGCGACGCCTCTGGGGTCTCGGGCCTCTCTGCCTACACCTCGACGTCGACCATCACTGGGAGGGGCGGGTCTTCCCCCTCTGATTCTTCGTCCAACTCTTCGATCTCTGCCTCGACCGTCGGCGGGCGAGCCGGGCGTGGCGGCTCGGGGGGTCGCAGGGCGGAGACCAAGCGCGCCAAGGCCGAGCGGCGGGGGCGGCGCCGGGGGCTGCGCGCCGGCGGCGCGCACGAGGAGGAAGGGCTCGCGGCGCTCCTGGTCTATCTTAGGCCCAGCGACGACGCCCTGAGCTCTGCGGGCCAGCTTTCGGAGCTCCTGGTGATGCTGGGCCACGAGCAGGACGCCGCGGCGCTGCAGGTGGCGATGGCGGAGCTGGCCTCCTCGAGCTCGGCGGCGGGCGAGTTTGTGGCGGCCAGCCCGCCGAAAGTCGTCGAGAGCGAGACAAAGGACAAGGAGAAGAAGAAGAAAGGCGTCGCGCCGCAGTGGAAGTGGGACGTGCTTCGCCCGATGATGACGTCGAACGAGACTTCGGCTTTGGACAGCGACGAGGACGATTTCGGGGCGTTTTGTGGGTTGGGCCACGGTTTGAACAAGAGAGGAGCGGCGGCAGAAGAAGAGAAAGACGACGACGACGGCTTGTTCTCATGATGATGATGATGAAAAGAAAAAAACCAAAAATTGAAAAAACTGTTGTTTACTGCTTCAAAAAGTAGGACTCTCTCCCTCTCTCTCTTCTCTCTCTCCCATCTCTCCCTCTCTCTCTCTCGCGCGCAATCCCTGGTGAAACAAAATGAAATCATGCACTAGCGACAGCAGCAGCGGCTTCCTTCACCTTGGCGCCACCGGCCAGCTCCTTGGCCTGCTTGAGCACCTTGCCGGCGCACAACCTCCCGGAGAGCGTCGCCCCTTCCATCGAGTCGATGTAGTCCTGCTTCGTGTAGGAGCCGGCCAGGAACATGCGCTTGACGGGGGTCTGCTGGTCGGGCCGGTAGACGTCCATCCCGGGGGCCTCGCGGTAGAGGGACTGCGCGACTTTGACGACGGACGACCAGGTCGGCTGCAGGTTGGACCGCGCGACCGACGGGAAGAGCTTGCCGACCTGCTCGTGCACCTTGGCGGCGATCTCCTCGTTCGAGAGCGGCATGTAAGGGTCCGCCGGCGTGAGCACGCACTGCAGCAGGCTCCCTTCCCCCTCCTTGTAGTACTCCTCGGGGGAAGTGAGGGCCAGATCGGCGAAGCACGAGAAGTCGGCGTCCGCGGAATAGAGAAGGTTGTCGAGCCCGCGCGCCTCGCGGCACTCCTTCGCCGACTTGACGCCGCCGTCGCCGAGCTCGGTCACCCACCCGCTGTACCGCAGCTGGACCGTGATGACGGGCACGCCCACCAGCGAGTGGATCTTGTCGAACTCCTCGTGCTTGGTGCGCCAGGCCGAAGGGAGCAGGGCCTTGGCCCCCGGCACGTCGAGCGCCGCGACGTAGGCGTCGGCCTCGACGAACCGCTCCCTCCCGGCCCGCGTGAACCGCATGCCCGTGACCTCCAGCTCCCCCGTCGCCGCGTCCTCGCGCCACACGATCTCGCGGCAGCCCGTCCTCAGGTGGATCTTGCCCCCCCTCGCCTCGATGTAGTCGGTGATCGGCTTGAGAAGCCGCTCGGCAGGGGACCCGTTGAGCATCCGCAGCACGCTCGCGTCCGTCTTGGTCGCGAAGAACTGGAAGATGGTGAGCATGCACCGCGCGCTGATGTCCTCGCAATCGAGGAAGCCGAGCGCGTAGGCGATCGGGTCCCACATGCGGTCGATCGACGCCTGCGACCCGCCGTGCGAGCGGAACCAGTCGGCGAACGAGACGCCGTCGAGCGCGCGGATATCGGCCATGCCGCCCTCCGGGTCTACGAGCGAGCGCACGATGGGCGAGGTGCCCAGCGCGAGCGAGTTGGCGAGCTTGTCGATCGTCGATAGCTGCGGCGTGGTGAAGAAGGCCTTGAGCCCGTGGAAGGGCGCGCCGATCTTGGCGCCGCCGACCTCGAAGCGGAAGTCGAGGTCGCGGACGTCGCCGCCCTTGTTGACAAAGGTGTGCGTGTGCTGCTTTTTGAGCAGATTCTGCAAGACGCCGCACTTGGCCATCAGCCTGAACAGGTTGTGGTAGCACCCAAAGAAGACGTGGAGGCCCATCTCGACGTGGTTCCCCCCCGGGACGACCCAGGACGCGACTTTGCCTCCCACAAATGGCCGCGACTCGAAGACCTCGACCTCGTAGCCCTGGTCGAGGAGCTCGACGGCCGTGGAGAGTCCCGCGAGTCCCGAGCCGACGATGGCGACTCTCAGTTTGGGGGAGTCCTGGAAGAAGAGGGGTGTGCGTCGGATTGGGGGGGAGGGGGGGCGAGAGAGAGAGAAGGGAGAGAGGAGGGAAAGAAAGAAAGAAAGAGAGGTGAGAAAGATAGCGGCGACGGAGACGTTTCGAAGGTTGAGGTCGACGTTTGCTTGCTAGCTTTTTCGCGGAAGAGTGACGAGTGCTTCTCAATTCAAGAAACTCACCTTGGTTGGCGGCGGGTTCTCTTCGGGAAAAAGCGACCGCAGGGGTGCGTCTTTCAACCCGACGTCATTGACGTCGCCGAGGGCGGGAGCTGCGGCGCGAGCCGCGACGGAAGAGGAGGGCGAGGACCTGAGAGAGCGGCGGCCAATAATCGGCGCTGGTGCTCTTGTCGACGTCGACGCCACGGCGTTTCGAGAGGCCGACGGCGACGCCTGCACGCCACGCATGCTCATGGCGCGCATTCTGATTGGAAGATGCGTTCGATTAGTATGGTTTCGTAGGAGAGAAGGAGAGAACGTGAGCACGGGTGAGGAGGACGAGAGGGGGCGAAAGAATTGGCGGGGGAAGAGAGAGCCTGGTGTCGTCGAGCAACAGGCGGCGTCGTGTCGTCGAACGAAGAACGAGAGCGGATCTCGAGGCTTTTGGCGCCTTTGTCGGAATCGGTGAGGATCGCCGACAGTACTTCACGCTCACCTGGATGCAAATCGGGCAAGAAGGTTGACGAAAAAGGTGGAGAAGCAGGAGAGATGCGGTGCGAGTTGAGGCTCTTGTCGTTGTGAGCGGAAAAGAAAAAACGGACGACGACACTCGAGAAAATGAACCCTGCTCAGCCATTGTTTCGCTTGTCGGCAATAAACATCGATTGCCAAGCACGGCTCTCGCTCCAAACGAGTCCCAGCTACCGCCTTCCGCGTATCGTTTCGGCTCGTTCCCGCGCGTCGAATGCGAGCCCAGCGCTCTCTGGAATACGCGGAGCCTGTTGCAGGTGAGATACGAGGGAGGAGTCAAGCGCGAAAACGACGGCTCTGGCGTTTCAATGCTTTCTTCCTTTTCTCTTTCGTGCTTCCTCGACGCGCTCTCACTCGACCTCGGAATTTCAAAAAAAAAACTCAAGCCCGCCCTGCGGCGACCATGGCCTCTCCGGGAGGCGGCGGCGGCGCCGGAAGAGGAGGAAACAGCCGACGACATCAGCAGCAGCAGCAGCAGCAGCAGGAGCAGCAGCAATACCCCTCGTTCGAGGCCCCCTCGCCTCCGCGAGTCCCAGCTGCTGCTGCCGCCGCCGCCGCTGCCGCTGCCTCTGCTCAAGAACGGCAACAACAGCAGCTCTACAGCGAAGACACCAACAACGCTTTCGCCACGCTCTCGGCGCAGCTCCCGGTCCTCGCCGCGGACCCATACTACGGCGCCCTGATCGGCACGCTGCCGGCGCCCGTGCGGGCCCGCCTCGAGCGCGAGGGTGGGCACAGGGCCGGCGCGGCGACGGCCGGTGCCGACGTCGTCGGTGCTGCGAGGGAGCACTACTACCACCTGAGCCTGGGCGCGACTCAGCAGGAAGGAGAGGCCGCAGGAACAACAGCAACAACAGTATCAGCGCGAGCGCCTCGGCATCAACAGCAGCAGAAGAGCGTCGTCTTCATCAACCCGAAGCAGTACCACCGCATCCTCGTCCGGCGCGCGGCGCGGGCGCGCGAGGCCGCGAAGGGGGCGGGCGCGCCCAGGAGCAGGGGCGCCTTCATGCACGCTTCGAGGCACGAGGCAGCGCTGAGGAGGCCGCGGGTGCGCGGCAAATTTCTTCCCAAGGGCGCGAGCGCGAACGCGAACGGTGGTACTGGTGGAAGCGGAGGCGGGGGCGGAGGGAACGACACCAACGGAGCGAGCTGAGAAATTGAAATGAAATGAAAAAAACTTGACTTTGTAACAACAACAAAAACTGAACTGTTTTGAGACTTTGAATTTCTTTTTCGTTTTACAAGTGCGCTATGGTATTTCCTCTCCCCAGTAGCCAGGGAGAAATGGGGGAAAGAAAGAAGGGGAAAGAGGGAAAAAGATGAGACAGAAAACGTTTCTTCACTGCTCGTGTTCGCATTCCTCTTTCTCGAGACCTCGACCTTTTCGATATCCCCGCCCGCAGCTGCTCTCCTTTGTCCTTTTCATTGCCATCAGCTTGACACCACCCTCGCGCTCGAGAGCACCAGCGGGCTCGTCGGACGGTCCTGCGCGTCCGTCGCCACCGCTCCGATCCTCTTGACCACCTCCATCCCGGCGCAGACGCGCCCGAAGATCGTGTGCTTGCCGTCGAGGAACGGCGCCGGGGCCAGCGTGATGAAGAACTGGGACCCGTTGGTGTTGGGGCCCGAGTTGGCCATCGCGAGCACGCCGGCGCCCGTGTGGTAGAGGGCGCGGCCCTGGATCTCGTCGGCGAACTTGCCGCCGAAAATCGACTCGCCGCCCCGGCCGGTGCCCGTCGGGTCGCCTCCCTGGATCATGAAGTCGCGGATGATTCGGTGGAACTGCAGTATATTTTTCGTGTTTTTGTGTGTGGATGAGAGAGAGAGAAAAATGAGAGTTTTGATGTGAGAACGAAAGAAGGAAGCGGAGGGGGTGGGGTGGGGTGAGGGGGAAGAGAGGCCCGTCCTGGGCTGCGATGCGAGTCAAACGTTCAGAACTCGCGCCGCTCTCTTCTTCTTCCTCTTCGTCGCCGTCGCCACCTTTCTCCTCCAACTCCTCTGCTTACCTTGGTCCCGTCGTAGTACCCGCGCTTGGCGAGCTCCATGAAGTTGTCGCAGGTCTGCGGGGCCTCTTTGTCGTAGAGCTCGACGACAAAGTCGCCAGCCGAGGTCGAGAGAGCGACGCGGGGAGCGTCAGAGGGAGCAGCCATTTGGAGTTGACTTTTTCTACTTTCTTCCCGCACCAGACGCCCGCGCGCGCTTTTCGTGAGGCAGAGAGTTGAGTGGATAGATTCGAGTGGGGCAATGAGCGCGGAGAGATAAAGAGAGGGAGGCCAGGAGAGAGAGAAAGAGAGAGAGAGAGAGAGAGAGAGAGAGAGGCAGCACGGGAAGAAGCAATTGAGAGGAGAAGGGGAGAAATCAAAATTCTGAACTCGGCCAGCCGGCAGAGTTTTTTTGACGTGGACAACAAAAAAAAGGCGGCGACGACGAACGAACTCCATTTGAATCATTGAGCGCCCCTTTTCTCTTCGTTTTATCCCCTCCGAAAGTTTCCTATCGCTCCTGGTACGTACTATATTGTCTCTTCTACCTCGCCCGCTGCTCTTGCAGTCGAGAGAGACTGAAGAGGCGAGGAAAGCCGAAAAAGCTGGGCTTTTGGTGCCGAATCTGTCAAATGTCACCCAGATTTTCTCTTTTCTCCTTCCTCGTGCGGCTTCTATTTGCCTCGTGCGCGTGCCGGATGCCGCCTGTGGGATGTCTGCTTGCATTTTGTACTAGTGGATGAGTGTCGGAAGTGCTGGAGAGGGCGCTTTAGGCCAGTGCGTTTTTCAATGCATTTTTTTGCTCCTCGCCTCCATTTTCACCTCCCTCGACCCCGACCTCGTTTTCATCAACTCTCTCCTTTACTCGCAGCTCTCAAGATGGCCGACCTCGAAGTCGCCGCAGCGATGGCCGCGGGCGCCCGCATGATGCCTATGCCACCGCAGCAACAGCAACAGCAGCAACAGCAACAGCAACAGCAGCAACAGCGGAGGCCTCCTCAGCAGCAACAGCAGCGCCGCGTCCTCCACGCTCGCCGCCCGCAGCGCCCCGCCGCCGACCCCAACGCGCTCGCGATAGACGACGACGAAGAGGTCGTAGAAGACGATCTCATGGCCTACTGCGAGGACGAGGAGGGCAACGTCGACGATCTGGAGGTGGCAGCTGCGGCGGCCGCGGCGGACAACGCGGCGCTGGCGAGGATCGCAGAGGCGCCGCCCGCCGAGGTCGCCCTGGCCGCGGCGAGGAGCGCGAGAAAGGCAGCAGCAAAGGATTCCTCTTCCGACTCTTCCGACTCTTCCGATTCTTTCGATTCCGACTCCAGCGATGACGACGACGACAAAGACGGGGATGTCGACATGGTGCAGGCGAAGCGCGTGGTGGTGGAGCTGGTGGTGGGAGAAGGTGCGCTTGGTTAAGAGAGAAAAAGAGAGAGAGCAGGTCGCGGTCGCCTGCGTCGCCGAGAGCGCAGAGGTGAACCTAAAACCCGAAAATCGACCATCTGCGGGCACTTAACCGATCTTGCACGCCTTCTCTTTCCACTTTCTTGGTTCCACTTCGGATGCCTTGTGCTGACAAGCGTCTACCACTTGCACATTGAAGCGCGAAAGCGAGCAGAAAAGGTCGAAATGGCCGGAAAAACAGCTAACTTTACCCCGAAAACACGTTTTTTGCTATCTTTGCTGGGAGGGTTGACCACTTTGCGCTCGTTTTTTTGCTTATAATCGCGCAGTTGCGTCAAATAGGGCTCCAATTGATCGTTTGAGCATGATGGCGGGGGAAATAGAGGCGTTTTGCAGATTTGGTGCCCTCGAGAGCGTGAAAAGCGTCGTGAAACGCGAGTCGACCCCCCCCCCCTCGGCGTTGGCGCGACGGCGACAAGGGACGCTTTGGGAGTCCCGAAAAATTGAGGCGCTCTGTTTGCCTCCACGCCTGTTGCAATATGTTCACGTGAGCGTGCTCTGTTGTTTGGTGGCGGAAAGAAGGCCTGGGATGGAGCGGAAATATATTTTCGGAGCTGTCGAAAGGGCACTGGAGGAGAGGGGTGGCACTCGCCCTCTCGCAGCGTAAACGCGCGAGGTGTTTCGCGGCGCCCGAAAATTCGAGTCGCCCTCTCGCTACCCGACCAGCACTGTCTTGCTCTCCGAACGATGCTGATTCCAAATATACCACTCTCGAAACTTCAATCGCGACGAAACAGGTGGAAACGTGGCCGTCAAGTTGGCAGTCACTGGTGCTGTGGCAGCAGCAGGCGGCGGCACGAAGGCGGCGGTGGCAGGCTCCTCCTCCTCGGACTCCGACGTCAACGACTCAGACCTCGATTCGGACTCCGAGGGTGAACACGAGGAACTGCGTGCCGTCGTCGACCGCATGATGAAGGATGAGAGCGACGAGGACGACGACGGGGGAGGCCCAGCTCCGAGGTGCGCGCGTAGGAGTTTTTTTTTGCGGGCGAGCAAGCGCCTGAAATTTTTTTACGTGCTCCGCACCGGCTTCCTCACGCGTGCGTTTTCTCCTCCATTTCAAAAACACACTACCAGCGGTGCTGTGGCACTTGGATTGCCCCCGGCGCAGCCTTTTGACGTCGTCATCGAGGCGGATGACGAAGTTAGCGAGTGCGGCAAGGTCGCTTCGCAAATCGACGATCTGCTCATCATCCAGGTAAGATGCTTGTATGCGGCGCATGTTCCAATTGTGCGGTTTCCCCTGCGGGGCACGCGGAGCACGGCAGAGAAGCGGAAGAGTGTGCGGCGAACGGGGCCATTCGCGGATTTTCGGAATTTCTTCGCACCGCGTCAAGTGCGATCCATTTGCTCCGTAATTATCTGCATCGTGCTTTTCACGGACAACAAAATCGCCGCACGCTAACGCTCAAGAGAACAAATCACCGCAATCATCCAAAACAAACTTTAGGCGACCGAAGGGTCGCGAGCCCTTGCGGAAAACTCCATTCTCTGCCTCGAGGACCGCACTCCCTTGGGCCGCATCGAGGACATCTTCGGCCCCGTGAAGGCGCCGCTGTACGCGCTGCGCCGTTGCGGTGCGGGCGCGGAAGCTCCGGCAGTCGGCGTCGCGGTTTTCGCTGTCACCAAGCACGCGCAGTTTGTTGTCCCGGAAAAGCTAAAATCGAGGGGGTGAGTCCTTGCGTCGCATTGTTTTTGAAAGTTGCGGAGAGAAAGGACTAGCTTTACAACAGTGCGGAGCATTTTCGACTCACTCTCAGTTCTTCCGCTCTCTACATTTTTGCTCAAAACAGCTACGACGCTGGCGCAGACGAGGAAGACGAACCCGCAGAGGCCAAATTCTCGGACGACGAGGAGGAAAAGGCATACTTGCGCGACCAGAAACGGGGCGCGCCGGCAGCAACGAGTTCGGTGCGTCGACCTTTAATTCAAACGCGGTGTTCATCTTCGTCGCACGCGTGTCTGTTCCCTCTCTAATGCGTCGCACTCGTTCTATTACCACTGTTTAAACACCGCAGGTTGCTCCGCGTCAGGAAACGCGCGGCGGAAGGGGCCGCGGACGAGGGAATTTCGAGGGACGGGGGCGAGGTCGTAGCGACGGCGCTCGCGGCGGTGGTCGCTCGGGCGGTCGCGGCCGCGGCCGCGCTCCAAACTTCTACTTCCAGCCGCCCCCGTACGGTTACCCGATGCAGCAGGCCTACGCGGCGCCCCCGCAGCAGCCGTTTTACCCGGGCGGGCATCCAGGTTGGTCTCTTTCTTTTGTTTTGTTGAAGAGGAGGGCATGAAAAAACACGCCGCGAAGACTAACCTCGCGTGTTCTCGCTGACTAATCCTTCTCTCTCCTCTCTCTCTCAACCAAAACACAGTCTCTGGCTGGGGCAACGCCCCGCCCATGGTCGCTGCCTCGCACTATCAGGTGCCTTACAACGTTCAGATGCACTACGCCAACAGTGCGGCTTATGGAGGAGGCGGTTTTGCTCCACCGCCGCCGCAGCAGCAGCAGCACTGGCAGCAGCAGCAGCAACAGCAGCAGCAGCCCTACTACCCTCCTTCTCAGCAGCACCAATACCCTCCAAACTACCAGCATCAGCAGCATCAGGCTCCCCCTCCTCATCTGCAACAGGTCCAGGGAGACGCAGCGCGGTTCTGGCAGGGCGGAGGAGGCAATAATGGACCTCAGCAGCAGTAAAGAGGTGCCTGCTGCTCGGGCTCTCGTTTTCTCTGCGCACTGTGTTTCAACTTTGTTTCCATTTTTACCCCACGTCCGCGCCTTTTCAAGTCCCAAAAGCTAGACCACTGGGTTCAGCACATTGTTTGTAATGCATTACAGTTGGTTTGAGTTGAAATGGAGACGGTCGAATTTTTGGTCTCTCGAATACACCTCGCTGCGCGACGGGGCACCAAAAACGAGTGCGAGACCGAAAACGAGCGCAAAAACGCGCGAAAAATCACTGTTTTCCGTGCCAAAGTCGGGGCCTTCCGCGCCTTCTCCATCCTATTTATCTATCCCGGTCGTTTCGCTGACGTCTCCTCACAAAATCGCAAGTGTCGCGGGGTGAAAGCGACAAGAGAGTAGGGTCTGGAATAGCGGAAAACTCTGAAAAACACTGTTTTTTAGTCTTCTCCTCGCACTCCGCGCCGCTTTCTCTCTTCTCTTTTCCACTATTCTTCACTTTGGGGCTCTTCCAAGCACTTGCATGTTGTTTAAAGTCAGTCGACGGACGCCAAAGGGGCTCCAAATGGACGTGTAAGTGTTCTTTATCCTCGCCTTCTTATCTTACCTTGGGCGCCGTTCACGCTCATTCTCTCCACGCCGGGCCCTTCTTTGAGCTCGTCTTGAGTACTTGCGGACTGTTTGGGGTCCATTAGTTTACAAAAAAGGCTCACGACGAAAGGAAAGAAAATGAGTTTTTGTTTTTTCCATCAATTCTCTTCACTCCCTCGTCTTTCTCTCTGCCTTGTCCGTCTCCACCTCTTGTCGTCTCTTCTCGTCTCTCTCTCTCTCTCTCTAGGCAAAAACGGGCGTCTTCCACAGCCCGTCGTTCAAATAGTGCACGTTCTCGACCCCGATTCCCTTGTTCACAGACTTGATATCCGCCGTCGAGAGCGTCGTCACCCCGACAGCCATCGCGTGCTCGTTGCCCTCGGCGTAAATAGCCACGGGGTGCTCCTCACCGACTTCGTCGTGGATCGTCGCGCCGGCAGAGGTCAGCCCCGGGCACATGATGTGCGCCCCGGAGAGCACAAACTTGATCGCTCCTTTATCGGCTCGGAGCTTGGGCATCATGTCGGGGTACTGATGGAGCAGCCTCAGAGTCGGCAGCCAGGGCCCGTCGCGCTCGCAGAAAAAGAGCGGGGTCTTGTTGATGACAAAGACCTGGACGTGGTCGGGGCTGTTTCGAGTATTTTTCAAAGGCGACAGAGAGGCGCTTGAATGAGTGGTGATGTGCGGAAGTGGACCCCGACGATGGGAGAACGAGAGAGGTGAAAAAGGAAAAGAGAGCGGGGGGTCAAAACCCCGTTCTATCTCCTCTCTTTCTCTCTCTCCCCCCTCCGTTCTATCTCCTCTCTTTCTCTCTCTCACCCCTCTCTCTCTGCCTAAAAAAAGAGCACCTACCACTTCGCGATGTTTCCCTGCTCCTTCTTCGGCATGATGTCGTCGATGGCGCCCGTCTCCTCGAGTGAAGGGTAGAGCTCGCAGACTTTCGCTGTTTTTTTTTTTTGAGAGAGGGTGACAAGGTCAAGGTTGAGAACAAGGCGGCCGATCGTTCGAAATTGAAAAAAGGAGAAGACTAAAACACGCTTCTTTCTCCCCCGGAATCGCCGCACCTCGGATCCCACGCTGCACGCTGGACTTGACTGAGTTCTGCGTCGAGACGTCTGATAGGCTAAACTTGCGAAACGGCCCTCCGCTCGACATGGTGAAGGGGCGGATTGGTTCGCTCTCGTTTTCTCCCCGTTTTTTTTCTTTGGTTTTTTTGTGAGCCCCGATCGATGTTCACTTGTTCTGTTCTTTTCGTCATGATGGCCGCACCGCAGGAAGAAGACGAGTGGGATGACTTTACGCTGTTCGAATTCAAGGCCGGTCTGATGAAGAAGACGGGGACGCAGCTCGCCGCTGACCCTCGACGCGGCCTCGTCAGGCTGCTCAGGGTGAGGGAGGATGAGATAGCGCTGATCGGTTCTGGGAGCAGAGGCTCGTCGCCGCCGGAAGGAGACGCTGAAAAACATCGAAAAAACAATCGATGCTCACCCCTCGACCTCCTCTTCCTTTTTTTTCTCGACCCCCATCTTTCTACAGGCCGGCGCCGACAACCTCATCCACTTCCAATGGTTTGAGCGCATCGACGCCGGCGCCCTCGCCCCTCTCGCCGCTGGTCCCTCGGCGGCCCCGGAGCTCGACCTCATCGTCATGCCCGAGGAAAAGGCAAAGCTCACCCGCATGCCTCGCCCCCCCGGCGCTCGCATATTCAAGCTATCCTTCGAAAACGACGCCTCCAGGGACCTGTTCCTGTGGGCGCAGGAGCCCGACGCCACGGGAGACGAGGCCTCCGTCGAGAGCTTCAACAGGGCGCTCAACACGACGATCGACGTCGTGATGGGGAGCGGCGACGAAAGCGACGACGACGAGAGCGACGACGAGGAGGGGGGCCCGATCTCGGCGGCGTACCTCGCCGGCGTGCTGCGGGACCTGGGGATGCCGCCGCGGCCTCCTGCGCCCTCGGGGTCCCGGCCTCCGAAGCAAGGTAAGGCGAGAGGTGCTGCTGCTGGTGCTGCTGCTGGAGGAGGAGGGCGGGTCGACGCCAGGGCTCTGGCGGCGGCGCTCGCTGCTGCTGCTGGCGGCGGCGGCGGCGGTGGCAGCAGCAGCGGAGCAGCAGCAGCGGCTCAGCAGCAACAACAGCAAGAAGCCCTCCGAGAGATGCTCCGCGCAGCTGCCTCGGGCCCTTCCCTGGGCGAGATCCTGAGACCGGACCTCCTGCTCCCTCTGCTCTTCTCCGGCGCCGGAGAGGGAGCGAACGAGTCGGTCGACGCGATCGTCGAGAGGCTCTCGCAGCACGCCCCCGCGGGCCACCGCGCGAGGGGCAGGGAGGGGGTCGAGGACCTGGCCTCCTCGGCGCAGCTGCGCTCGCAGGCTGACGCCTTTTCTTCGGCGCTGACCTCGGGGGAGCTCGACCTGTCGCACTTTGGGCTGCCAGGGGCCAAGGGGTTTAGCGTCGCGGATTTCCTGCAGGCGGTGCAGGACAGCGTCGACGAGGAAAAGAAGAAAAAGAGGGAAGAGGAGGTCGGAGGGGAGCAGGGAGGTGGGGAGGGCACTGCTTGATTCCATTTTTTTGTGCGTTCGTGTGTGTGTAATTCGCTCCTTTTTGCTTGTGGACTGATTTGAGCGCGCGCGAGAAGAGAGGCGAGTGAGTGAGAGAAAGACGGCGGGGAGAGAGGGTTGTCGAGGGGACAGCGACGGAAACGACGAAAACTCTCTCACTTGTCGACAGCGTCAGTAGAAGAACTATCTTTTCGCTTTCCGGTTTTCTCCAAAGCGAACCCGTTTTTCCTCTTTCATTTTACGCTAGCCGACAACACCATGTCTTCCTGCAGGCAGCACGTGCAGTGGAATGAAGGTAAAGGCCTGCGAATGAGAGAGAAAGGGGAGGAGAAAGAGAGAGAGGAAAGGGACATGCATCGGCGACGACGACGACCTCGGCGATGACATTGAACCAAGCTTCCGTCCCTATTTCGCCACGTGATGCCTCTCTATGCGCCTTTCTTTTTGCAGCAACGCGTAGAAACGATC
>Ga0315289_10004047_pt1 | contig 21996 bp, 11 predicted proteins | sample YL17G11_40_MG_FD_203452 | JGI IMG/M metagenome (GOLD analysis project Ga0315289, IMG submission 203452) | Sediment microbial communities from Yellowstone Lake, YNP, Wyoming, USA - YL17G11_40 | ecosystem: Environmental > Aquatic > Freshwater > Lake > Sediment | place: USA: Wyoming | collected... | reverse complement strand
CTCATGCCGATGACGGCCAGGCCCACCATCGCCAGCCCCATGACCGATCCGGCGTTGAAAGCCAAGCGGAAGGCCTTGTTGAGGCTTTGGATCGCGGCGGTGGCGCTGCGCACGTTGGCGGAAACGGCCACCGTCATCCCCATGTAGCCCGCAACGGCGGAGCAGGTGGCCCCGGCCAGAAAGGCCAGGGCCATGGTCAGGCCCCGGCCGGGATCCACGGCCACGGGTTCGCCATTGCCCAGGCGACCGATGTCGAAACTGAAGATGAAGGCAATCACGATCCCCAGGATGACGGCGACCAGCAACAGCGCCGTGTACAAGCGCTTCAGGTACGTGACCGCCCCCTCGCGGATCCACGAGGCAACTTCTTGCGCCCGCTCACTGCCGGGGTCCTGGCGATTGACCCAGAAGTAGAGCCAGATCGCCGTGCCGACCGAGATGAAACCAGCAATCGTACTGACAATCAACCAAACTTCCATACGCTTTTCCTCCTGGAACACAGATTTGGCGGACGGATGTACCCATCCGCTAGGTACATCCATCCGCATTCCGCATTCCGCATTCCGCTGAGAACCGGCTAGGTGGTGGTAGAACGCCACCAGGCATAATGCTTCGCGCGCAGTTCCTCCTGCGACAGCATCGGGTAGCACGTAAGCCGTTCCCCGTTCCCCAAGAAGACGCCACTCTTGATCATGCGGTAGGGGAACGCAGCCGGGTGGATGCGGTCCACCATCTTGGCGTGCACCGTCTTGGTCTTCAGGTCAACCAGGCAGTCACGCAAGTGCTCAATGCTGGAATATGGGAGATCCCGCACCACACCGTGCAGCGGGTCTTTGGCCAGTTCGCCCAATTGCAGCTCCACGAAGCAGATAGCGGGCAGAGAGAGCAGGCTGGTAGGGGTCTTGACGACCAGGTCGTAGAACCCGCGCGGGCCGAGCGTACTGACGACCAGGGGGTGCACCGGAGCAATCTCCTGGTACAGGTGCAACTCCTCGGTTTCTTCAGGCAACTCAATGCTGGCGTCCAGCCCCAACGCCCGGCCATCTTTGGTCACCAGGTAGAGCCTGCCGATAGAGTCCAGCGGCACACGCTCCAACACGCGGTAGACGGAAATGTAGATGGAGGCCTTGGGGCTGCCATCTTCGTGGGGCACGCAACGGCGAATGCCCTCTTCGACGCGGAATTCGGGATGCCGGAAGCCCGGGTCCACTTCGAAAAAGATGGCCTGGCCGCGCGACCTCTTGGCGCTACCGACCGCATAGTAGACGCCAAACTCCTCGGGTGTCAACATGGAAGCGATCAGTGCCTCAGGTGCCAGGGATAGATACAGGTGGACACTCCTCATAATGTCTCCTTTCTCCATATCAGAGTCCTGCTCACTTTCGGATGCAAGGGGTGCAATCATTCTGCATTCTGCATTCCGCATTCTGCATTCTGCATTCCGCATTCCACAACGGCTACGTCTCCCAGCGCCACCCTATCGGCGGCCGGATTGCCGGCCACGTCCAGCACCGGCACGTTGACCACGTCGGGATACGAGTAGAGGCCGGCCCACACCGCATAACGTCCCGGCGAGAGGTCTTCGGGGATGGGGACGGAGAAGCGGCTCAACACCAGGTCGCCCGCGCGCCAGGAGGCAGTGGGGAACCCGGCCCCGTCGTGCTGGCTGCGCAGCCTCCCCTCCTCGTCCAGCAGGTGGACGAAGAAATGATAACTCACGCCGGGCGGTGGAGGAGAGGCCACCCACCAGGCCAGCCACACCTCCAGTGCACTGCCAACGCGGATGGGTACATCCGGTACCACCTGGTCCATCTGGTAACCCAGGAAGGCCGTGCCGTTGGCAAAGCGCAGCGCTTCTGGGAAGCGGGTCAACCCGGCCAGGACGTCTTCCCGGTCCGGCCCACTCCGGTAAAAGAGCCGGTAGGTCCATCCATCGGGCAGGCGCACCAGCGGGCCAGGCCGCACGTTTCCCAGCCCTGCCAGCCGCTCCAGGACCGGCGAGAGATCGGACGCGCCATCTTGTACCGGCCCGGCCAGGTAAACAGTCTCGGGAGCATCTGGAACCGGCAACGCCAGACGCCCGTCGGCGAAGCGGTGCGCATGGCCGAACAGCAACGCCTCGAACACCGCCGGCGTCTCGTCTGTAGCGGGGTTCACGGCAGCGCTCAACACCACGATCTCGGACGGGCTGGCCAGGCGCAGCGCCTCCTGCGCCGCGGCGCGGGTGTACTTGAGGGGAATGCCATAGCCCCCCGTGGTCGGGTACCGGTCGGTAAACAGGAGCAGCCGGCCGACCACAGCGACCTGCCAGCCTCCCCACACCAGGGCCACCACGGCGAGCACCAGCGAGCCCACCCGCACGGCACGCTCAGGGCGGCGCCACCGCAGAGCAGGCAGCCGGCCGAGCAGGTCCACCAGCAGCACAGCGATCAGCAGGAACTGGACCGGGTAGAGCAGGATGAAGTAAAAGGGCTGGACCGGCGCGGTTGGGCGGCTCTGCAAGGCGACCGGCACGGCAAACCACAGCAACAACAGCAGGAGAGGACGGCGGCGCTCCTGTGGCCCGCGTACGACCTGCACCAGCGCGTACAGGAGGGCCAGAACAAGAAGCCCCATCATCAGATAGTTGAGTCCCCACAGGTTCGGCAGGCCTGCCAGGTACTCGGGATAGAGGCCACCGGCCAGGCCGTGAATCCCGGCGCTGCCGGTGAGGAAAAAGGCGTAGCGCAGCGCATCCGCCGTCAAGCGCCCCGCCCCGCCCGCGTAGCGGGTCAAGTCCCGCAGGTTGGACCAACCGTGGAGCGCATCGTGCACCACGTAGGGGGAGAGCGCCAGGAGAAATAGGGCCAGGCCCACCAGGAACGGCCAGCGCGTCACCTGCTTGCGGTAGAGGAGCAGGGCCAGTGCCAGGAGCGGGACGAACGCCACTCCTCCCAGGTGCAGGCCGATGAGGGCGGCCAGGCCCACGAAGGCGCCCACCAGCGCCCAGGGCTTGCCTCGCGCCACGGCCGCCAGCAGGGCGGCGAAGAAGCCCAGGGTGACCAGGGGCAGGTTCTGGCTCCAGATCTTGCGGCCGTAGACGACGGCCCACGGGCTGACGGCGAAGAGAAAGGCAGCCAGCAGTCCCACGCTCCGGCCAAAATAGGCGCGGCCCAGGCCGTAGCAGGCCCACACGGCCAACCCATTGAGCAGGCCGGTGAAGAGCACGAGGGCCAGCGGGTCCCGCCACAGGCGCAAGGGAAGCGCCAGCAGGTAGAGGGTGAGCGGCAGATGGGCCATGCCCCTGGAGGAGTCTGCGCCGGTGGCCGGCAGGTCCCCTTCGTAGGCGATGGCCAACGCGCGGCGGACCACGGCGGCCTCGTCCCACTTGAACTCGGCCAGCGTGGGCCAGCCCATGCGCAGGAGCAGAGCCAGCGCCACGATGCCCAGCACCGCTGCGCGGGCCCCCCATTCCCGGCCAGGAAGCAGCCACCCCCGCTCCACGTTACCCTCCATATCTCTGCGTCTTTGCGCCTCTGCGTCTCTGCGTTAAAGCAAATTACGTTGCGCCAAGAGCCCGCACTATATTCGCTCCACCAGGTCCGCGATTTTGTCCACCTCGTGCGGACCAAAGACAGGGACCTCTATCCCCTCGACCTGGCCGGCCGGGCCGACGGCGCCGATCACCCACTCGTCGAACAGGCCCCGGACGTCGCGGATGGGTACATCCGACTCGTCCGCGTCGTCAGGCTGCCCCCGCAGGCACACGATCTTGGGGAACGTCTGCTGCCCCTTGAAGCCCTCGACCAGGACAATGTCCGCCTCCAGGTGAGAGATGACCTCCTCCAGGCTGAGCGGTTCCTTCCAGAAAATGCCGGCCCCCTCGGGCGAGATAAAGCCCACCTGGCCGGCCGCTTCCGCCAGCAGGGCGGTGTCCTTCCCCGGCACATCCTCGTAGTGCGACAGGTGCTTGACCGCCGCCACCCGGTACCCCCTGGCGATCAACGCGCGCGCCAGCGCGCAGGCCAGCGTGGTCTTGCCGCTGTTGTGATAGCCCACGATCCCGATAACTTTCGGCATCCTCGCTCCACTACCCAATTTATTCTCACACAAAGACACAAAGACGCAAAGTAAAACACGAATACATGCGGATGTCTTTGCGTCCTGGCGTCCTGGCGTCCTTGCGTTAAGGATTTGTGCGGACCACGCCAACGTTGTGAGGCAATACTATACCTCAATGGGTGCTATGAGTCAAATCGCGCCGGACCTTCCCGAAAGTTTCAAGGTGCGCCGCGAGACCCAAGGGCGCCCGTAACTTTCGGGAAGGTTAGGCCGGTGGGACAGCCACCGCTACCTGGAGATGTACTTTGGCATCCCCGGCATCCGCCTCCCCTCCATCCGCAAGGTAACTGCTCACCGCGGAGGCGCAGAGAACGCTGAGGCTCCATGTAAGCCGCAGAGAAATGGTCGCTCTCTGCGAAAATGGTAAATACTCTGCGTCCTCCGCGTCTCGGCGGTGAAATTGGAATACGGCTGAGTAGTTACCTCCCAGCGCCAGTTGACGCTCCACGCGCTCGTGGCGGGCATCACGGTGTCGGCCTTTGGCAACTATGGCGGCGTGGGCAAGCACGACGTATACATGCCGCTCACCCCTATGTTCCACGTCCACGCCTGGGGCATCCCCTACATGTCCACGCTGTACGGCGTCAAGCAGGTCTATCCCGGCCGCTACCAGCCGGAGATGCTGCTCAAACTGATCCTGGGCGAAAAGGTGACCTTTAGCCACTGCGTACCGACCATCCTGCAGATGCTCGTGACCGCGCCGGCGGTCCAGGGGCTCGACCTGAGCCACTGGCAGGTGGTGATCGGCGGGGCGCGGCTGCCCAAGGGGCTGGCGCTGGCGGCCAGGAAACTGGGCGTCAAGGTCTACACCGGGTACGGCATGTCGGAGACCTGCCCGATCCTGACCATCGCCACGCTCAAGCCGTCCATGGACGAGGACACGCATCTGGACCAGGCCATCTCGACCGGGTTCCCGGTGCCGCTGGTCAACCTGAAGGTGCTGAACGCGGCGGGCCAGGAGGTAGCGCGGGACGCGACAGAGACCGGCGAGATCGTGGTGCGCACGCCCTGGCTCACGCCGGGCTATTACAAGGACCCCGAGCGGAGTGAGGAATTGTGGGCCGGCGGCTGGCTGCACACCGGCGACGTGGCGCACGTGAACGAGCAGGGGTACGTGCAGATCGTGGACCGCATGAAGGACCTGATCAAGAGCGGTGGCGAATGGATCGTCTCGCTGGAACTGGAGAACCTGCTCAGCCTGCACGAGGACGTGCTGGAGGCGGCGGTGATCGGGGTGCCCGACGAAAAGTGGGGCGAGCGGCCGCTGGCGATCGTGGTCCCCAAGCAGGGGGCGGAGGGCAAGATCACTGCCGAGGGCTTGCGAGCGCACATGGAGAAATTCGTGACCGACGGGGTGATCGCGACGTGGGAGGTGCCGGACCACTACGTCGTGGTGAAGGAGATCCCGAAGACGAGCGTGGGGAAGATTGATAAGAAGGTGCTGCGCAGCCGGTATCCGGCAGCGCCGGAGGCGTGAGGTAGGGTCAGGCTGGGCAGTGGCATGTCAGGATATGGGGGAATCACAGGAACTGGCCCCGCCGATCTGCGATCGGCGGGGCCAGCATCTGGTTGTTGTAAGGTAAGGGCAGCGGCTGCCGATACGCCTGTTCGGGAATACGTCGCAGGGGTAGTCCCATCCCCTACGCTACTGATACACCGCCCGTAGATGATAAGGCTGCAAACACCCAGGTGTGTAATAGTACGCCTGGATATGGTACCGCCCGGCTGGCAGCGCTGCAGTGTGAACGTACTCATTAGCGTTGCCAGGCTTGTTGGAATAATACTCGTCCACTAAGGCGCAGGTAGCATCACGCAACGCCAAGTCATAGTCACATCCAGATGGGATATCAGTCAACCAAAGATCAATACTGTGTGAATTGGTCATGGTGAAATAGAAATAATCCTTCAGGTCAGTCGTGCTTGTGAACGTGCCAGCATAGGTCACACCAGAGACGATAGGCCCATTGACCTGATTGGGGCATGAGTTGTTGGGCTCACGCTCCCACCACGTACCCACCGATTCCTTGTTAGACCAACCACTACGTCCCCAACTACCGCGTGCCTCGACTCGGTAGTAGTACTGCCCCGCATCCCTTCCGCTGATGGAGACGCACGTATCTGTGCCACTGTAGACCACTGTAGGGCTGGGGAAGTTAATATCTGTGTCCTCTTCCAGAACACTGTAGGAACCAGGTGGGGTCACATTGTTCCCACAATAGTGCCAACAGACATCGTAACTACCATTAATATCGTCATTACCAATGGGGTATAAAGCAGGGGTGGGCGGCCAACAGCGTAGAACCAAGGGCAAGCACAATCGTGCATGCCATGGCGATACGGAGGTTGTGGTGATAGCCGTGGTCCTGGTCACGGCCTTGGTGCAAGGCAATCCACAGACAAGGGTCGCAGTAATGGAGGTGACATCCGTAATGCCATTGAGCACGTCCCGGGGCACCCCCACTGCCACCTTCAGATCTTGGGAACTACCCGAAGGCAGTGTATACGGCGACGAGGGCTTGACAGTGATGGGCCAACCCTGAGACGAGGCGGTGGCCAATTGGGCTACCCCATCGCAGGAACCGGCATTCCCCAATCTCAGGTCGTAGTCCGTCAGATAACCGTATTCGCCAAACTTCTCATCGCTAGGGAGGAAAATGGAAACGGCACATATAGGACCATCCGGGGTGCAAGCAGTACTAGCAGTGGCGTAAACTGGATTCGCCAATGTCTCACTGCTGAAGACCAGCACATTATTGAATAACCAGGAGCACTCCTGTACCTGCACCCAGACTGTAATCACGCCACTCGCGCCAGGAAGCAGAGTTGGAATGTACCAGACATTTTCTGTGCCGAAAGAGGGATCTGGTTCCGCATCCGTAAAAACCACATGCTCGTCATAATCAGGCTCGATGACCTGCACGGCGGTGGCTTTCTCTCGGCCGGTGTTACTATACACAATCGTATAAGTCAGCATCTGGCCCGGGGATACCCGGTCCGGATAACCAGACTTGCTGATATCCAGGCATATAGCCAGGCCCAGGAAGACATCATCGAACCACACCGAACCCTCACTCGATCGGGCGAGAACAGCCTCAACCACTGCATACTCGGCTTGGGCAGGCACGAGTACTGAATCGGCGACCGGGACCCAGACGGACTGAGTATCTGTCACAGACCGAGTGCAGCCCCCACCGCCAACAGGTTCACAATTCGATCCATCTACATCGCACTCCTGAAAGCTGATACACAGGCGTGCACTTCCTATCCCCTTCACGAAATCAGACTTCACCCATGCCGAGTAGTCATAGTGCTTGCCGGATTCCACGCGAATCTCATATAATGGGGCGGTATAGAATTCACAGTCACTGGTAATGTTTCTTCCCGCATGTATCCTGGCCGCAATGGCGCTACCGTTGTGTCCAGGCACGTCCGCTTCAAAGGTGCAATTCCCTTGATGGTACCAGTGATTTGACCACCCTATGCCCCACTCAAAGCCCTGGTTGGGCACCAGGTTCTCGGTCTGCTGGCACACAGATATGCTGGTCTGGTAGCCTAGCAGGTCGTAGCGAATTCCCCCTCGTGACATTGCCGGGGATGGTCCTCCGGGCTCGGCCCCTGTCACCTTAGCCAAGCCGCAGAAGAGTATGACGAGCAGCAAAGAGGAGAAAGCGAGTGACAGCAATAACCTGACCAGATTTGCCTGTAGTCGCACTTTCACCGTCCACCTCCGTTAGTCTTATCATGCACGTAGCAAGGTTCTAACACTCTGCAGCGCCCGCCCTTAGCATAGTGTTGCCCAAGGTACCCGAGATCATAGATGCAGGTTGTTCCTACACTTAATCATCACGGAGCAGGTTTCGGCTTAGGTTTGGGTGTCTCCTTGGTCGCGCACCCTCCAAACTCGAAGAACCCGTACTCACTGGCAACCAACTCAGTCCCATCAAGCGAACTGCAGTGTGCATCTTCCGGCTTGCCCTGACAGATGGCGATTTGCCAAGCATATTTACCACTCTCGGTGAGCACGTACGTGTACTGGAGTTCTTGGGTCCAGGTCTGGGCACGGGGTGGATTGGGGTCTTTCCCTACTCTCACTGCGAACCACTCATCCTTGGCCAATGTCCCGGTCCACTGCCACCTAAAAGTCACATTGCAGTGGATGATCCCCCCCCATCCCAATACAGGCGGAGGGTATGGTGGGCGCACAGTAGGCGGTGGCGTCAGCGCCTGTACCGTAAAGGAAATTGTAGAGGAAATAGATGTTCCGCCTACCGGGTCTTGCACGATCACAGGGTACTGACCAGCCGCCAAGGTTGTCGGGATCGTAGCTGTGATCGTACCGGAGTCCACAAATGTCGTCTGTAGAGGAACACCAATGATGATGATCAGTGAGGGGGTAAAGCTCTCCCCATTAACATCTACTTGCACGCTACGACCTTGTGTGGTGCTGTCCAGCGATATGCTACGCACGACCGGAGTTGGCAGGACGATATGGAAGTGAAGTGACTTGGACTCCTTGCTCACCGGCTCATCCGTTATGGAATTGACCACAACAACTCCCCAGTTGTATGTGCCTGGGGGAAAATCGGAAGTGGAAAGATCAAACCACTCCTGCGTTGTCGTGAGAGAGAATAGGGCAGAGGCATGCTCGGCTTCCCACAATCTCAACTGGTAGCATTCATCGGTCTCCAGTCCATGGGGCCAGCTCCAACGTAGTGTTACCGGCGCTCCACAGTCTACTGTATCCTTCTCCAGTGTTGCGAGCGTCACTGATGGATGCAGCGTAGGTGTTGGGGTCGGAATAACGGGCGTGACTGGTTTGGAAGTAGGTGTTAGAGTACGTGGCGTCACAATTGGGGGGGTTGGCTGTGGACCACAAGAGATATTCGAGAACATAGCCAACACTGCCAGACAGATTATGATCAGGAGGGCTGGCATAGCGGTTGAAGCAATGCCCAGACGCTCAACAACGAATCTGCAAAGTCTGCTGAAATCATGACTCAATGGGTTCATGTTCTCCCTCGGCGTTGTTCGATGATCAAAAGCTCAACGAATTTGCACATCGTCAACGTGCGTCCAAGTATTCCACCATTCGTATTTACCGTTAACATTGCTGAGCAATACTTCTACGCTTTGCCCTTTGTAGCGACTCAGATCAAACTCGACGGTCTGCCAACCAGAGTCCCAGGGTCCAAGATCGCAACTGGGCACACCTCCCGATGGATTCCCAAACTGGCCGACCAAGTCGCCGTTGATCTTCACCTGGAACCAGTCCTGGGTATCCAGATCATAACTGAAGACACGGTATCTCAGCGAAAGCGTGGGGCTCGTCGCAATCGTCGGCGATATCTGGAAAGACTGCTTGATCCAGGCTTCTGCCAAGGGTACTTCGCCCTCACACTTATAGTCAGGGCTGCCCAGGACGGCATAACATTGCCCCCCTTCACACTTGACAGATTGCTTAAGTTCACCCCCGTATTCCCAACACTCGAATTTGTCGTCAAAGGTACCATTGCAGGGCGTCGGTGGCTTCGGTATCGGCGTGGTAGGATTGACAAAGGTATCCCTAATGAAGGGGGACACTGCAACAATCAGCGCTATGAGAGCAACCAGACCGCCAATACCCTGCCACACCGGGTCGCGCAGAGCTTCGGCAACCCATTTGCTTCGGCGCGAACGCTCGCGAGCGACATCCAACCTGGCCGCCGCGTCACGATAACCTGAATCCAGGATTACCACCTTCACAAGGGCAACCCTTGCTCTTCCCCACTTTCTTTTCTCGAAATACTCCATCCCCTCATCGTATGACTCCTGAAGTCTAAGCTGCTTCCTCCCCTCTTCCAGTTTCGCTATTGCACTGGTATCCAGCGGAGCAAGTCTGTGCAACTCTTCAAAGGCTTCAATCGCCTCTTGCCAATTCTCGGCACACAGGCTAGCTTCGCCTCGCTCGCGGAGTCCTTCAACATGAAGTTGCCATCGGGCTTCCTCAAGTCTTATCTGAACATCTCTGTAATCCGGATCCGCCATATGAACTCGCGCAAATTCCTCCTCGGCCTTTTTCCACTGCTTCTGATGTGAGTAGTTTTCGCCGAGTTTGAACCACCTGTCCATATCCTGTTGCCTCTGGATCCTGGCCAGTCTCCCTGCAACATCCTTGTAGACTGGGACCCTTCGGGTGATTCTCCCAAATTTGTCAATAGCATCGTCAAATTTACCAGCTTCCTGAAGCCCCACAGCAACACTATACAATTCATCAAGTCCCAGCTGTTTTCGTGCTTCTTTCAGTCTCTGAGCAGCGTCCCGATAGTTGGGAATCGTTTCCAAGATCTTGATGGCCCGAAGCCATCTTTCTGCACTGAGATAGCCCAGCGCTTCCTCATACAGACTTTGGAGTCTCTGCTGTTCTCTGGCGTGGTCGAGTTTTGCCTTGGTCTCCTTGTAACTCGGATCAATGCGGACGATCTCTTCCAGTGTCTTGACAGCCTCGGCCCACTTCTCCGCCTTGGACTGCGCCTGAGCATCAGCATATAGGGTTTGCAGCCTCAACTGCTTGCTGGCCTTTTCGAGCAGAACATCAGTGTCCTTGTACTTCTCACCTGAATCAGCTATGAGCGTCAAGTACTTGACAGCAGCTTCCCATCGTCCATTTGTACAACACACCATGCCTGCAATATATAGCCTTTCAAGTTTTCCAAACTTCTCAGCCTCTGCCACCACATCATTCAGTTTCTGCCAAGCATCCCGGTATTCTGGGTCAACACTAATCACCTCTTCGAAAGCTCGCCTGGCTTCTTCCAAGAGCCCACGACGGAGAGACTCTGTGCCTTGAATGTACAACTCCTCTAAACGTCCAAGTAGAGCACCCAGGGAAATGGACAGGGTTGCCACAGGCACCTCTTGCCTCGAAACCTCCTTAGTTTCCTGGACGCTTGACTTTTTGACCTCAGGCGACACCTCAGATACAACGGTCTCGTGCACTTCATCGCTGTTCGCCTGACCCTGGATGTGAAATAGCATACCATCAGGAGATCGCATATGTAGAACTGGGATTCCCCACTCAACTGTATCCTTTACCGCCAGGCTGACCGTCTTGCGCGCCTCTGCCACGGCTGCATCCACGGGCATACCCTTGGCCAGAGCACCATAGAAACTGCGCGCGAACTCCACTGCCGCCAGATCGGTAATCTCGCACTGCATCGCCACCACGGCAGCAAAACCCCGACGTATGAGAGTAGCAGCGGTACTCGAAGAGATGTCCTGTCCGCTCTCCCGCGCTCCTTCACAGGCGTTCAACAACGCCAGTCGCATAGAATGGCGGTCAGCCAGCAGCAGCCCCAACTCTCTCGCGTGCAGGCGATCATCCTTGCCAGATTCATTGGCCAGGACAATGAAGCCTTCATCGGCCTCGCGGTCAAACCCACCATGCCCGATAAAGTGAAAGACGTGCCAGGGTCCTTCCTGCATAGCATCCTGCAGGTCACGCCACGTCTGTCCCTGTAGCCAATTCAGCGTCACCAAACCCTTCGCCTTCAGATCCTGGGTCGCTTCTTCTATCCATTGTCGCTCACGATCCAAATCCAATTGCTCAAAGTTGCTGGGACATACAGCCATTCCTAGGATGCGCAGCGGTGGCGTCACGCTCAATGGAAGAATGGGCTGAGGCACTTCCAGATAACGCACCAGTGGCGTGTCGCGAGAGAGGCACACATATTCCTCCTCACGCGAGTCGTACAGAAACTCCCAGGGTAGCACGGCCAGTTCTGGTGATTGGATGTGCAGCTTCAACCGCAATCCCTTTCCTTGTTCCCATGCTGCACGCCGGCTTACGTCATAGCGACTGCGCACTTCTTCGACCAGCAGTGCATCGAACAGGACCTGACCAAAATCTCGGACGGTCTGATTTTCCTGTGAAAGTACTCGCCGCCGCTTCTTACCGGAACTCAGCAGTACATTTCGCACGGCTAGAAACCGGTTTTCCAACTCCAGATCGCCAAAGGGAAAGCGCATCATTTCCTGTGACTGTCCCGCTGGCGAACGTATGACCGCCACTCGATACCCTCGACTGCCATCAGAATCAATCTTCAATTCGAAATCGAGATAATCTACATGTCTTCCACTGAACACGCTGCTTTTGCCTTGCATCTCTCTCCTTGGCTACGATTCATATTGCCCATCTCGACCAAACATCGCAAATTTCAGTATGCACATTTCCGGAGAATAACAGAGTGGGTAGACTTGACCGGGGACAACCAGCGGTCTGTAGTTGAGTGGCACAACTACAGTAGGTGTGACGAGCTACAGAGTGCCCATGTTTCCTGCTCATCGTGGTCCCCCCAGAACGCTGACCCATCAGGTTGCCTAGGCCCGAAGGGCATCTTGCCATATTAGGAAAATGGAGGTGTTGCCCGCGGACAGTACCTATTGTGCTATGCACGCAAAGTCAATCGCATGCCCACAGAAATTGCCTGGCTGTCACAGCCGGGGCTCAGTCCCCACAGCTTGCTCTTGGATCACCAAGTATAGCACAGGCCTCTGAACGAACCTCTGAATAGCCGCATACACAGGTAACTACCGCAGGCCAGTCTCTGCACCCCAGGCTGGAGTGAAGGATCTGTCCAGCCGCCGAGCAGATAGAGAATACTACACCGCCAGTCCCGACCTTGCATCCGCCGCATGAGTCAGAACTGGCCTGGCGGTGGCGCGCCTCAGATGTAGAAATTGCGGATGCTGGCCCCGCCGATCAAGGATCGGCGGGGTCGGCACTCTGTTTCACAAGGTGCGAATGGTCGGTAGCCCAGAAGCAAACGCAGATCACTCCCTACCCCTAACGGTACACTACCCGTAGATGATACGGCTGCAAACACCCGGCCGCATAGTAATATGCTTGAGCATAGTGTCGTCCAGGTGCCCTCAGGCCAACCAGAATGTGCTCATCACCATGACCAGACTCGTTTGAATAGTCCACTAAGTTACCATTGGCATCACGAAGGGCTAGATCATAGTCACAGCCGGTCGGGATGTTAGTCAGCCAAAGCTCAATGCTGTGCTGAGCGGTGAGGTCGAAATAGAATAGATCCTTGATGTCAGCAGTGCTCGTAAAGGTACCAGCATAGGTCATGCCAGAGGTAACCGGGCCATTGGCTTGAGGACATGAATCGTTCGGCTCGTGCTCCCACCACGCTCCAACCCCCTCCTTGTTGGACCAACCGCCACACCATCCATCGCCACATACCTTTACGCGATAATGGTATTGTCCCATGTCTTGACCAGTAATGGCATAGTACGTGTATGGACCAGTATAGATCTGATTTGCACTGGAAAAGACGTCGTCTGTGGCTTCTTCCAGAATGTAGTATGAAGCGGCTGGACCTACACTGCTCCAACTCACTACGTAACCGCCATCAATGTCCGCATTGTCTATGGGAGACAGCACAGGCACAGGCGGCCAGGAGCGTAGAATCAGAGGCAAACGCACTCTCGGTACGAGGCCTTGTGTCACGGTCGTTTTCACTGTTGCCGTTACCATCGCCGTCCTGGTACAAGGCAATGTACACCCAAGTGTAGCGGTGATCCAGGTAACATCCACCGTTCCACTCATCTCGCACGAGGGCACATCAAGCCTCACTGTCACTTTCTCTTCAGCATGCCCCGACGTCAGAGTGTACGGCGGCGATGGCATAATCCGAGTGACCCAACCCTGAGAGGACACGGCCACCAAGTTGGCCCGCCCATCGCAAGAGCCGGCTTTACTTAAGACCAACTCATAGTCTGTTGGGTCACCCGATTCACCTGATCCCTCGACAGATGGAAGGTAAAGAGCGACATCGCACCCGTCTCCGTTCGTTACAGTAGTAGCGAGGGTCGTATAAACAGGCTTTTCCAATGTCTCTCTGCTACGGATCTGGACGCCGTTGATTAGCAAGGCACGATCTCTCGTGTCGTCCGCCACCTCTACCACAACCGTGATCGTATCACTGATGCCGGGGGGCAGATCGGCAATATCCCAGTGGTTATTCGTGCCAGTAAGAGGAGCTGGTTGAGCCCACGCAAAGTACTCATATCTGTCGTAAGCCTCTATGACCTGTACGTCAGTAGCATTCTCTCGACCAGTATTTGTGTAGACGATGGTATAGGTCAGCATCTGCCCAGGTGTCACAGTGTTTGGGTCGGCGATTTTGCTGATATCCATGCATGTGGCCAGGCCCAAAAAGATGTCATCGAACCACACATAACCTTCGCTCAATTCATCAACAACAGCCTCAACCAATGCATATTCCGCTTTGGCAGGCGCAGTTACCAAACCGGTAACTTGGACCCATGCCGACTTGGTATCCGTCACAGACTGAGTGTAGGCACGCTCTATGACTTTGCAAACAGATGGACCTAATTGGGAACTGCAGAAGGTAACACACAAAAAAGCACTTCCTCTTCCCTGGGCAAAATCCGAACTCACCCATGCCAGGTAGTTATAGCGCCTACCTGGCTGCACAGGAATTTCATGTAGCGGCGTGTAGAACTCGCACACATTACCTACAGGTCTCCCTGCATGTATCCTGCCCGCGATGCCGCTGCTGCCGTGTCCGGGCGTGTATGTTTCAAAGGTACAGTTGGCACCAGAGTAACACCAGTGGTTTGAGCATCGTATGCCGTCCTCAAAATCGTAGTTAAGCACCAGGTTTTTGGCCTGCTGACAAACAGACACGCCGGACTGATAGCTCAGCAAATTGGAGCGACTTTGCCCTTGTGAGATCATGGCAGGTAATACTCCAGGCTCTGCTTCCGCCCCTTGAGCAAGGCCACCGAAGAGTATGACTAGCAACAAAAAAGCCACACCGAGCGGCAATACGAGTCTGATAAGGTCCTTCCACAGTTGGTCTTTCATTGTTCATCCCCCTCACGTACTATCTTAGGCATGTCAGCTCCGAGCAGTCGCTGAGATCATCACGGCGGAGTAGGTTTAATAGGTGGAGGCTTAGTCGCGCACCCTCCAAACTCGAAGACCCCATACTCACTAGCAACCAACTCAGTTCCATCAAGCGAGCTGCAGTGTGCATCTTCCGGCTTGCCCCGACAGATAGCGATTTGCCAAGCATATTTACCACTCTCGGTGAGCACGTACGTGTACTGGAGTTCTTGGGTCCAGGTCTGGGCACGGGGTGGATTGGGGTCTTTCCCTACTCTTACTGCGAACCACTCATCCTTGGCCAATGTCCTGGTCCACTCCCACTTAAAAGTCACATTGCAGCCGATGATCCCTCCCCATCCCAATACAGGTAGAGGATATGGTGGGCGCACAGTAGGCGTTGGCGGCAGCGCCTGTACCGTAAAGGAAATTGTAGAGGAAATAGATGTTCCGCCTGCCGGGTCTTGCACGATCACAGGGTACTGACCAGCCGCCAGGGTTATCGGAACCGTGGCTGTGATTGTACTCGAGTCCACAAAAGTCGCTTGCAGAGGGACACCAATGATAAGAGTGAGTGAGCGAGTAAAGTTCTCTCCACTGACAACTACCTGCACAGCGCGACCTTGTGCAGTGCTGTCCGGCGATATACTATACACGACCGGTTTCGGTGGGACGATTTCGAAGCTGTGCCAGTCCGACTCGTCGCTCACCAACTCGTACCTGTCTTCACCTATGGAACGCACTATAGCAACGGCCCATTCGTATTTCCCCGACGAGGGTGCAGAAAGAGTGAAATCATCTTCCGTGCTGTAGAAGACAAGAGCGTTCTGCCCTTCCGCTTGCACCTTCAAGCGGTAGCATTCACCAGCCTGTAGCGTGTAGAGGGAACTCCAATGCAGCGTTATCTCTGATCCCCACTCAAACTCCGAACCACTCTTCGGCTCTGTGAGCGTTACGGGTGAAACCAGCGTAGGCGTCACGATCGTGGGAACATCTGTGGACGCAGTTAGAGTGGGTGATGGGGACGGAGTCAGAGTGGGTGACGGTGACAGCATGGGCAGGTGTGGTGGCGGCTCAGTCGGCGTCGGTGTACCACAAGCAGACATCGAGAGTATGATGAACACCACCAGGCACGCCGCGGTCAAGAGAGTGGCTGGTGTAATGGCTGCGGTAATACCGGAGTAGCCACCGGTGAAACCGCGGGACTTGGTACAATTGCTACGAAGCAGATTCATAGTCCTCCCCCGGGAGTGGAGTGATAGGCAACGACGTAGCCGCACAGTGGTACCCGTGGACATAGCCTTTCCATCCTCGACGGCTCTGCACAGACCTCACTGGATTTCCACATCGTCAACGTGTGTCCACGTGTTCCACCACTCGTGTATTCCGTTGGCAGTGCGGAGAGTCACTTCTACCGTCTCTCCCCTGTAGGCACTCAGATCGAACTCGGCGGATCGCCAGCCAGAGTCCCACACCTCGCGGCCGCAATCAGACTCACCCCAGTCTGTGTTCCCAAACCGACCTACTGACTGGCCGTTGACGTCCACCTGAAAAAAGTCATAGTCAATCAAGTCGTAACTAAAGATGCGATATTTCAATGAGAGCGTAGGGCTGATAGTCTGTGGCACCTGGAAGGACTGCTTGATCCAGGCTTCCCCTACCGGCACACCCCCCTCACACTTGTAGTTGCGGCTGCCAAGCACAGCGTAGCATCGGCCCTCCTCACACCCGGTCGCTTGAGCCAGTTCGCCCCCCGTTTGCCAACACTCGAGTTTGTGCTCAAAACCACCATTTTCGCCGTCGCACACCACCACCGGCGTTGACTCTGACGTGGACGAAATCAGACGCCATACGGCCATTCCCGCTACTACACTCAAAGCGACAACAATGACCCCGGCCAGCACCGCCAGACCCACTTTCAAGCGGCGATCCCGTGCATCCCACCAGTTCTGCACCCTGACAGCAGCCCGGACCAGCCCCCCTCGCTCCCACCGGTCCATGCAGACCTGCGCCCGTGCCAGGCGGCGCGCCGCCCTGCGGTTGTACAGATCAACCTTCAAGATCTCCTGATACACCTTGATCGCGCCTCGATAATCGCACGCTCGTGCATATTGAGAAGCCTGCTCAAAGAGTCGCCTCACATTCAATTCTTTCTCTACTTCCCTCAGCCGCTCCGCCACGTCTCGGTAGCCGGAATTACGGTCATGGGCCTTCTGCAGATTCTCCCTGGCCTGCTCCAGGTCCGCTTTTGTCAGTTGAGCCATCCCCACTGCCAGTTGAGCCGTCCCTGCAGCGTACCACTCAGCGAGCTGCTGCTCCGTTCTCGCCTCAGCCTGTTTCCTCGTGGCATACCTCAATTCCTCCATCACGTCCAGGTGGGGCGGTGCCAACTGCTCAATCTCTTCAAGACAGCCAATCACCTTTGCCCACTCTCCGCGTTCCTTGTGATGCCGGGCCTGCGCGAACAACTGGTCTGCTCGTACATACTGGCGTGCCTCCCCCAGCCGCTCGTCCACGTCTTCAAACTCCGGATCCTGCCCAGACACCTCCCCCAACGCTTCAATCGCCCGCGCCCACTGGCGCGTGCGAAAGTACCCCATCCCGGTCTGGTATTGAACCATCAGATCGCGCCGGCTTCTCTCCCGCCGCAACGCTTCTGTCGCCCGCTCCAGTTGCGCACGGGCTTGCCCCCCTTCATAGTCCGGATCGTGGCTGACTACCTGTGCCAGGAATTGTTGCGCATCCTCGCAGTTCTCTTCCTTCAGGCATTGGATACCCTGATCGTACAGGCGCTTTACCTCTTGTTGCTCACGGGCCTTACGTAAGCCCTCCCGCACCCGCCCATCGTCTGGTTCCAGCACATCGGCCTGTTCCAACGCCGCGACGGCTGCCTCCCATCGCTTTCCTTTCAGATGTGCCTCTCCTTGCTCGAGCAATGACCTGAACCTACGCTGACGTTCCCTCCTGACGGTAATATCCTCCAGTGCCTGAAGCGCTTCGCGCATGTCGGCCGCGGACTGATAGCGCTGCCCACGCTTCTTGGCCAACGCTCGCAACACCACCCGCTCCAGTGCCTCGGGAATGTCCGGCCTGAGCTCCCGGGGTGGCTTGGGCGACACATACATGTGTGCCCAGAACACCTCCTGGACCTCGCCACTGAACGGCACCTGACCCGTGAGCAGTTGGTAGAGCACAATGCCCAGGGAGTACAGGTCGGAGCACAGGTCAACGCCAATAGCCGAGTCCAATTGCTCGGGGGACATGTAGTAGAGCGTGCCGTAGATCCCTGACCCCGTCGAGGCTTCCATTTCGGTGGCGGGTGCCTTGGCGACGTCAACGGCCGGGGCCCCGGCGATGTCAATGGGGAGTGCCTTGGCGATGTCAATGGTGGGTGCTCTGGCGATGCCAAAATCGCTCAACTTGGGTATGTCCCGGCCCTCCCCTCCATCAAACAAGAGGACATTGCCAGGCTTGACGTCGCGGTGCACCACTCCCAGCCGGTGCACCGCCTCCAGGCCGCTGCAAATGCCTACTGCCAGGTGAACGACTTCGTCCACCGGCAGTCCCCCAGGAGACCGCTCCAGCCGGTCGGCCAGGCTCCCTTTCTCCGCGAACTCGGTGAAGATATAGTGTAGCCCGCTCTCCTCATCGTGCTTTAGATCGTAGACCGCCACCACGTTGGGGTGGGTGAGCCGGGCCACGATGTTCGCTTCGCACAGGAACCGCTGAAGCGTGCCCTCGTCCTCGACCAACTCTGGCTTCAGTTGCTTGATCGCCACCACCTTGGGTAGCTTCGGGTGCTGGGCTTTGTACACGTAGGCCCAACCGCCTTCACCCACGAACTCGAGCACGCGGTAGCCAAACAGCGTCGTACCCGGTGCAGAAGTGCCAGTATTTCGGGGGGCTTCTCCACTTCCAGCAGTACCCATAGTCTCAGCCGGCATCGCACTCCTCTCACTTCAGATGGTACTTGTATCCGCTTGACAACCCACTATTTCTGTGTATAATATACATTAAAATTACGCTATTCATACACAGGAGAGAGAGATGACGTCCCGAACACGCTATAATCTTGAGATCTCTACGGAAAGTTACAAGAATCTGCAGAACATTGCCGCGCGAGAAGGAACAAGTATCGCCGACCTGCTGCGCAGAGCGACGAAGCTATTACTGTTCGTTCGTTCCATCAAGGAAGACCCTAACGCTCGCCTCCTAGTCGAACGCAATGGCGAGACTCAAGAGATCGTCTTGGATTTTATATAATATGGCAACTCCCCTTGGCGTTGCCCTTGGCTTCTTCTTTAGAGAATCACAAGGTGACTGGCCCATTCGGCTTCTCGAATGAAAACGAGATTGCCACTCGCGGACAATCTTGATTGCACCACATTCTGATCTTAAAGTCAACAACGTGACCTGACATTCAGTCGTGAATCACTATGGGGACTGCCTATCCAGCCAGCGAGCACCCGCAACTCATCGAATATCCACGTCATCAACGTACGTCCACGTGTTCCACCACTCATGCGTCGAGTTGACATTGTAGAGAGTCACTTCTATTGTCTCCCCCCTGTAGGTGCTCAAGTTGAACTCGGCGAATCGCCAGCCGGAGTCCCACACCCCGCGGTCGCAGTTGGACTCACCCCAGTCTGTGTTCCCAAACCGGCTCACTGACTGGCCGTTGACGTCCACCTGGAAAAAGTCATAGTCAATCAAGTCGTAACTGAAGATGCGGTATTTCAATGAGAGCGTAGGGCTGATGGTCTGTGGCACCTGGAAGGACTGTTTGATCCAGGCTTCCCCTACCGGCACCCCCCCCTCACACTTGTAGTCGCGGCTGCCGAGGATAGCATAGCATTGGCCCTCCTCGCACCTGGCCGATTGAGCCAGTTCGCCCCCGGATTGCCAACACTCAAGTTTACGCTCAAAGTCACCATTCTCGCCATTGCACGGCGGCACTCGCGCTAGAAGTCTTACAGCCGCGATCACACCCGCAGTGACGACAATCATCACGAATAGGATTGCCAGCACTGCCTTCACGCGGCGATCCCGTACATCCCACCAGTTCTGCACCTTGACAGCGGCCCGGACGACCCCCCCTCGCTCCCACCGGGCCGAGCAGCCCTGCGCCCGCGCCAGCCGGCGCGCCGCCCTGCGGTTGTAAGGATCAACCTTCAGGATCTCCCGATACGCCTCGATGGCTCCTCTCCAATCGCAAGCCTGCGCATATGCAGACGCCCGCTCAAAGAGTTGCTTTACATTGAGTTCTTTCTCTACTTCTCTCAGCCGCTCCGCCACGTCTCGGTAGCCGGAATCACGGCCGTGGACCTTCTGCAAACTCTCCTTAGCTAGCTCAAGGTCCCCGGCTGCCTGTTGAGCCACCCCCGCAGCGTACCACTCAGGGAGTTGCTGCTCCGTCCTCGCCTCAGCCTGTCTCTTTCTGGCGTACTTCAAGTCCTCGGTCACGTCGAGGTGGGGCGGCACCAAACGCTCCACCTCGTCGAGGCATTCAACCACCTTCGTCCACTCCCCGCGCTCCTTGTGACGCTGAGCCTGCGCGAACAGTTGGTCTGCCTGCGCATACCGGCGTGCCTCCTCCAGCCGCGCGGCCACGTCTTCAAACTCCGGATCCTGCCCAGACACCTCCCCCAACGCTTCAATCGCCCGCGCCCACTGGCGCGTGCGAAAGTACCCCATCCCCGTCTGATATTGCACCATCAGGTCGCGCCGGCTTCTCTCCCGCCGCAACGCTTCCGTCGCCTGTTCCAGTTGCGCCCGCGCTTGTCCCCCTTCGTAGTTCGGATCGTGGCTGACTACCTGTGCCAGGTATTGTTGCGCATCCTCCCAGTTTTCTGTCTCCAGGTATTGGATACCCACATCGTACAGGCGCTTCATCTCCTGTTGCTCACGCGCCTTGCGCAACCCCTCCCGTATCTGCTCGTTGTCGGGCTCCAGCACGTCGGCCTGCTCGAACGCCGTGACAGCTTCCTCCCAGCGCCGTCCTTTCAGATGTGCCTCTCCTTGCTCAAGCAACGATCTAAACTTAAGCTGACGCTCCCTCCTGACAGTAACATCTTCCACTGCCTGGAGTGCCTCACGCATATCGGCCGCAGACCGATAGCGCTCCTCACGCTTTTTGGCCAACGCACGCAACACCACCTGCTCCAGCGCCTCAGGAACGTCCGGCCTGAGATCGTGTGGTGGCTTGGGTGACACATACATGTGCGCCCAGAACACCTGCTGGACATCACCACTGAACGGGACCTGGCCCGTGAGCAGTTGGTAGAGCATGACACCCAGGGAGTATAGGTCGGAGCGCTGGTCAACGCTACTATCCTGGTCCAACTGCTCGGGGGACATGTAGTAAAGCGTGCCGTAGATGCCTGACCCTGTCGAGGTGGCCGTGTCAAGGGGGGATGCCCTGGCGACGTCAATGGCGGGTGCCCTGGCGATGCCAATGGCGGGCGCCTTGGCGATGCCAAAGTCGCTCAACTTGGGTATATCCCGGCCCTCCCCTCCGTCGAACAAGAGGACGTTGCTGGGCTTGACGTCGCGGTGCACCACTCCCAGCCGGTGCACCGCCTCCAGGCCGCTGCTGATGTCCATTGCCAGGCGAACGACTTCGTCAATCGGCAACCCTTCGGGAGACCGCTCCAGCCGGTCGGCCAGGCTCCCTTTCTCCGCAAACTCGGTCACAATGTAGTGCAGTCCGGTCTTTTCGTCGTGCCTCAGGTCGTAGATCGTCACCACGTTGGGGTGGTTGAGTCGGGCCACGATGTTCGCTTCGCGCAGGAACCGCTGGAGTGTACCCTCATCCTCGACCAACTCTGGCTTCAGTTGCTTGATCGCCACCACCTTGGGCAGTTTCGGGTGCCGCGCCTTGTACACGTAGGCCCAACCACCTTCACCCACAAACTCAAGCACGCGGTAACCGAACAGCTCCGCACCGGGCTCCAGGATGCCGGCAGGCCGTGTATGGACCAGCTGCCTGACTCTCA
>Ga0315289_10004046_pt1 | contig 21997 bp, 10 predicted proteins | sample YL17G11_40_MG_FD_203452 | JGI IMG/M metagenome (GOLD analysis project Ga0315289, IMG submission 203452) | Sediment microbial communities from Yellowstone Lake, YNP, Wyoming, USA - YL17G11_40 | ecosystem: Environmental > Aquatic > Freshwater > Lake > Sediment | place: USA: Wyoming | collected... | reverse complement strand
CACATGCCTAGCTTGGGTGACGAGGGTGGTCGCGTAGACACCAGCGACCCAAGCGGGTTGCCGTCGCCGCTTGATCCGACGCGCGCCAAGCGTTGGTTTGAGATCACAAAGGAAGCCCTCAGCTTTGACATCGGTAGCTGGTTGGGCAACCTTGGGGCGGTCGAACCTCATCCGTCGCAGCGTCCACCTAACAAAAGTGGCCTACTTGGCGGTAGTAACAGTTTTGCTGATGGTGGGCTTGTCGGCTTTAAGGATGGTGGGGAGGCTGACGACGGCGGCTGGTGGAAAAACGTCAGCAACTTCGGTATGGGCTTCCTGGACAACGCAAAGAGCGTTTGGCGAGATACCGGTGCATCTTTATCTAATTTTGAGAAAAATGCTCAGAGCGTAGCCCCGGCAACAGCCGAAGCACTTGCCCCGCTGGTTGGACTTGGAGACCCGCTTAGGCGGCATCTTCACCCCGAGCTACAGGGTCCTTCTGGGATTGTTGGCGCAGATGAAGCGCGAAGGAATTTCGCATCCAATATGGCACGCGCAGTGGGAGCTGCGCCCCAGGTCAATAACTTACTTGGAATCAATGACGATCCCAAACGCCGCCGAAATAGGTTCGCCACTTCTGCGGATGTTGAAACTGGAACTGCATCTTTTTATAAGGATACGGTTAAAGCCGTAACCCAGTATGACAAGTTTGCCGCTGGGGACACTTCCGGTGCCCTTGGCTCCATGGCGGGGGAAGCCGTTCTTGCGCTTGTAACGGGTGGTAGCGGTTATGTCGGTAAGACTGTCGCAAAGACTGCGTTAACTTCGGCGATCCGGGATTCAAAGCCAGTCCAGTCGGCTATCCAAAGCGCCAACATGGCCGCTGCAAAAGGGCAGGCTCGCATTGGCGCAATGGGGGCCAATCTCGCCCCGGCCATGGATTTGTTCCAGACGTTCGGCGGCTTCGGCGGCGGCGCTGGAGCAGCCATGGGGGCTATCGACTGGGGTAAAACTGCTGAGCTGGGTCGGCTTTTTTCGAGGCCGTTAGCTGAGCGAAAAGCCGAGAGCATGAAGCGATACGGTGACGCTTACGACGCGATCACCGACCAGGATGTAATTGGCGAGATTGGCACGCCGTACAACAAAAAGGATGCCACTAACCGACTAGGGAAAGAAACAAATGCTGATGTGCTGGCCCTGGACCCTGCGCTTATTAGGTCCTTCCTTACTGGAAACCAGGCCGGAAGGGCTACCGATGCCCCGACGCTTAATGATGAGCAGATAGCTCGACTGACCGTCACCCCGTGGGGCGCGCAGGTGACCGCAGGCGCAAAGCGAATACAGGAAGCAGACCTAGAAGGTCGGTCGCGCATCCCGGTTGTTGTCGATCAGCAGTTCTTCCTTCGGCCAGAGTCGTGGGGGCAGCAAAAGGGTGCGACGGGGGTCGGTCCCGTAGCGAGGGATATGGCCGACCGATCCTTCCGGGGGATAAATGAAAGCCTGGGCTATTACCCAGGCGACTCAGGAAGGATCGGTATCAACGCTGCGTACAAGGACGCAATGCAAAGAGTGTGGCCTGAAAACGAAAGGATGTCGCCAAGACCTGACCATTTTATGGACGCAACCAGCAAGATCGCGACCATAATCGCCGCCATGCGCGGAGAGGGCGATTATGGCGAACCTTTCTACCGGAGACGTCTTGCTGAACAGGGGATATATCTTCCGTCAGAAGTTGACGGCGGACTGTTCCAAGTTCCGGAAGCGATGTACGAAGCACCCGCAATTTCTGCTCAAATTGCGCGGCTGGTCGGACTTCCGGTAAGTGGCGGCTATTCTCGTGACCCCGCCGCCTTGCACTGGGCACTGCGGGATGCCCGCCGTGACAACCTGGGCGCGAAAGCAATTCTGGGCATGGATTTGACAGGCATCGGCGGGGTTATGGGTATGCACCATGTTCGGATGCTAGGCACACCACAGGCGCGAGAAACCCCAGCTTTTGGGGACACCATTGGCGTGGCAGCGCGCAGCTACGGAGATAATTCGCTGCGGGTCTACAACTACGCAACCCTGAAACGCATGGGTTTTGACATTAACGAACTAGATCAGCTTACGGATGAGTTTGGTGATCCGATGTCGGATTCCGTGATCGACAGGCTCGGTTACAGCACCAATGAGCCAGCCGCTTACCTGGAGTGGTACACAGGCCGGTCAAGCGGCGTAGACCGCACTGATGAAATTTCGATGCTTAAGAGCAATGACGGCGAGTACACGCCAGATGCGCGAGGCGGCCCCAAAGTAGTCATGTCAATGTTTGAGCGGGTCTACAACGGGGCAAACCCCAACCTCCGTCCCGCGCCTGATCAGACCCATGACGGTACAAACTGGTCAGGCAACAGCATCGTTGGCTTCAATGTTAGGCCCCTCATTGGTGGGCCTGAGTATCACACGTCCTCTTCGTCGTCATCTCGCAGAAATCAGGTGCTTCGACCCGGCGGCCTGCCCATTGGGTACAGGGACACGCTGAATGCGCTGATGCTGGAAAGCCTCCCATACCACGCAAGGGCCATGTACCTTAGCGACAGCAAAACATGGTCAGGTCATGCGGAAGGCGGGCCAGTCGGCTACGCCCCCGGTGGGGCAGTTATCCCACAGGAAGAATTGCTTGAAGGCGGCGGCGGGGACTTCAACTCCACTGATGCAGAACCCGGCACATGGGCCAATTTCCGTCAGGTGTGGAGCGATACCGGGAACATTGCTTCCGCCACGGTGGGCAAGTTCTTCAATGCCGCTAATGAACTGGTTGACGGCGCGGCCCCGCTGGTTGGCGCGGGCAACTTACTGAACGATGCCGTGCGCCTAGAGTCACAGGTTCTCGGCAGACCTGACCAGAGCATCAAGGACTACAAAGCGCCCGGTGTTGTCGAATCTTGGAAGGCCTACGCCTCTGGGCTAGCCCCCCTGGTCGGCGCAGGCAACGTCGTAAACGACGCCTTGGGCATCAGCTATGAGCCGCGTCGGCGCGTTGGCGACGAGGGCATCCCATCTGGTACGCGCGATGCGTGGAAGGGCGCTGTTAAGGGTTCTATCCGCTATGACGAATACAAGCAAGACGGTGCCCCAACGATTGGCGCGACGGCATTTGATCTAGCGACTGTACTATTTCCCGGTGGTGCCGCCTTTAGGGCTGCCAGGGCCGGAACGCTTGGAGTTAAGCCCGGTGCACATCGCTCGCCGTTTGCCAACCCCGCCAACTACCTCAACAGGCCTACGCCTAGCCCGAGTACCTATGGCGGCGACCGCATGGGTGACGCGCTCAAGGCACTTGACGTTAAGCCAATGGCAGGTGAGATCGTCCGTAGCTCGACTACGACAACTCCCCGCACCCAGCCCGTGCCGGGAGCTGGGGTATTTGGACAGGGCAGCAGCTACACGGGTGGCCTTACGGATGCCGTCGCGCGCGCCAAGGAGCAATTCGGCGACACTATCTTTGAAGGCCTTGGGCCGCGACTGGACCCTGATGAGCTGTCATGGCTATCGTTCCGCGCGAGAAACGGCTATGCCCCAGAACTCTCCATTCCTAACGGCATAACGAACTCCCTGTCGGTGCCAAGGTCAATGCTTAACAGTGCTGTTGATCTGACCGGGATGCTTGGCAGGATGCCTGACGAACTCCTCAACGATGCCTACAACGCGGCCTACAATATGAGGGTACTTGCGCCCGAAGTCGGCATTAGGGACGTAAAGGTTGGCAAGTCCACCGACGGGGCCATTGCGCACTTCGATCCGAGAACCTTCTCAATCGTTCTTGCGGACCTTTACTGGAAAGACTCGGACCTCATCAGAAAGGCCGCTGAGCAGTCTGGTGGCCGTGGCTTCTGGGGTATGGATTCTGGAACAGGTCCACCCGCTGACAGCCCCATAGTCCACGAATGGATGCATGGCTTGCAGGAAATGATGACCCGTAAGGGCGGGCTGCAATTCGCAGGTGGAATGCAGGACCGCGCCTTGTTTGCCAAGTTCCAGGAGTTCGCCCCCGAGTGGGCCAACATGGACCGTAATAGGGCCAGTGATGCTGCATACGAACAGGCCATGAAGGAGTTTGCCGAATGGAAGGGTGAGAAGTTCCCGGGGTACGCACTGAAAGACGACTTTGAGATGTTTGCCGAATCAATGGCAGACGTGATGCGCAGTGGTGAGGGTGCCTACGCCGGTCCCAAGTGGTACTACGACTTCACCACCGGGGATATGCGGTCACTCGGACTGGGCGGTGAACGGCTACCCAGAATTACATCGGATATCGAAAACGACCTGCACCGTGACTTTGGTGCCGAAGAGGATTACACCAATGAACTTCTAGCTGCTGCGGCGGCCAGAGAGCAGGCCTCATTTGGCCCACAGGGCATGGCCGACGCAGAGGCGCGCACCTATGGCGATGCGGTGCGCCAACCCGATGGCCGATTCCGCATAAAAGCCGCCCAAATCAACTGGGCTGCCAATGCCATGATGGCAAAAACCCCGGTATCTACCAGGAAGGATAACGCCGACCGGCGGTATGGCCATGCCTGGGAAGCGGTTCAGGAGGGGCTTGCGGATAGCGGTGGCTCTGATTTCGGAGCGCTGTCCATGGACCCCGCAATCCTGCAAAGCTTCCGCACCAGGGCGCAGCAAAGCCGACCCTCCCCTAGCGATGATGCTATGGCTCGCCTGACCGTCAGCCCGTGGGGCGCGCAATTAACCGCTGGCGGGGCGCGCGTACAGCAAGCAAAAGAAGAGGGCCGCGCACGGATGCCGGTCATTGTCGATGAAAGTTTCTTCCTTGAGCCAGGCTCCTGGGACGGGCGCGGTCCATTGGCCCAGGAAATGGAAGACAGGTCCTTCTTGGGACTCAAGGGAGATATAGAAACCGAGGGCTTTGACAGGCTAGCGGAGCGGGCTTGGGGGGCCGACTCGTTTGCGCCGAACATCGAGGGTAAACAGCGACTGCGGCCGTCCGCCGTTTTCGAGGACGTTAGTGGCAGGATCGCGCAAGTAATAGACGCAATTCGCAAGCCTAAGTACGAGGATCGGCTTCGTGAACGCGGCATATCCATACCGCCGCGCGCCCCAATGCTGCGATCTGTTTACGGTGACATGTCTGATGCCGACCTAGAGGTCGCCCTTGCTCGACTTGCAGCCATAGTGGGCCTGCCGGTAGACCAGCGTTACTCAAATGACCCTGCCGCTTTGCACTGGGCGCTACGGGACGCACGACGTGACAATCTAGGAGGGAAAGCTGCCCAGCTTTTGGCTCCAGATACCTTTAAGCAACTCCCCACGGTGCGTTGGCTGGGTACGCCGGAGGCGGCTGAAACCCCCGCCTTTGGCGATCTCATTGGTGTTGCATTTAATGGCATCACAAATTACTTTGGTGGCAAAAAAGAGAGTGTCAGGTTGTACAACCCGGAGCTGCTTAGGCAGCAGGGGTTCAGGGACTTTACAAGTCGAGAGCTACCCCTTGGTTGGGATGACGGCTACGGCCCCCGAGATATGAGCGCAGAAGACCTCAAGGACCTACCGGAGGAGATGGGCAGGGTTGCGCTCCTTGATTGGTATACCGGAGGGGTTCGCGAAAATGAAATCGCGATGGTTAAAAATAAGAAGTACGCAATCAAGTCCTCACTGGCGTTGTGGGACGCGGTATTTAATGGGATAAACCCCAACCTTCGGCCCGCATATGACCAGACCGCGGATGGCATGAATATGTCAGCCAACCGCATAATTGACTTTAATGCTAAGCCTCTCGTCGGTGACGCTCTGATGAGCAAAAGCCGCGTGACTGGCCAACCCCTTCGACAGATAAAGGAAGCCGGTCTGCCTTTTAGTGCATACGGTGAAGATAATCAAAACCTTTTGCAAAGCCTCCCGTACTGGGCTAGTGAGCTTTTGTCCCACAACTCCAGGACATCTCAAGGCTATGCAGCCGGTGGTGCAATCTTTGGTGCTGGCAGCGCTACCTCTGACTGCATCCCGGCATGGGTGTCTAATGGGGAGTTCGTTCACAACGCGGCGGCGGTAGAACACTACGGGCTTGACTTCATGCACCGGCTTAACGCCCGCCAGTTGCCCAAGACGTCGGTCATGCTTGCGGAGGGCGGTGATGTTGCAGCAGCCGCTTCCATGAACGGCGTTGGCTACAGTCAAACATCCTTCCCGCGCACCGACTGTTCCGGTGCGATTTCTCTTGTCATCAACGGCGCGCTGGGCTTGCCGCAGGGTCCTAGCATGTCAACGCGAGAAGACGCAGAGCCTTTCTTGGCCGACCGTGGCTTTGTCCCCGGTGAGGGCGGCGAGGGCGACATGACCGTGTACTGGTACAACAACGGCCCGAACGCCAATGACGGCCACATGGTCATGAGGCTTTCCAACGGGGTCATGTTTGAGTCTGGCGGATCAAGCGGCCCGAATGTGGTCTACGGAGCAAACCCCGACATGGGTCCGATGACCTATGCCATGCACCGCCCCCCGCTTGGGTACGGACAAGGGGAAGCGACCGGTGGTGGGGCAGGCGCGCCCAACACGTCCAGCTACAGCGTCCCCAGCCAGAGTGGTGGCGGTGGCGGCGGCGGCGGCGGCGGCAGCCTTTCGTTCGGCCCCCAGGCATATGCTGGGGGCGCTCCTGGCAACCCCTACTCAAACATGCCAGGTGGCATGGACGAAGATCAGCGGAAGGCCTACACGCGGGCCTACATCACTTACCAGCAAAATTACGATTCGATTCAGACGGAAATCTCTAATTCCGTCACGGCGCAGGCCAAGGCCCAAGCAGATCGGGATGCTCAGCTACAAAAGTCTGCTGACATGACGGCTGACCTCAAGGCAAAGGAGGAGGCGCAGGCAAGGGCGGAGGCGGCTTCGTCGGGTTCAGCGGGTATCAATACAGCAAGGGTCGCTGAGATTGAAAAGCTGAAGAAAGAGCTTGACGCCGTTAATGGCGTAGCCAAGACGATGCAGCAGACGCTCATTGATGCCAATAATCGGGTGCAGACGGCCAAGGAACGGGAACTCCTTTTCAACTTCGACGGTCCTCCCAAGCCGCCCAAGGGCAAGGGCCAGCAGGTTGACGAGAATGCAAAAGACCTGGGGTCGGGTCTGGTCAAGGGCGTCTTTGAGGCGCTGGGCTTTGGCGACATATTCGGCAGCGACCCGACTCAGTGGGGCATCTGGAAGCTGCTTACCAGCGGCCTGAGCTACGGCATGAACCTCCTGGGGCCGGGTGTGTCCATCCCCGGTGGCGCGCTAGGTGGCAACACCACTCAGTCTGCCGTCTACGGTGCGGGCAACGCCGTAATCCCCGGTGTCACTGACCTAATTCCTGGACTAAAGCCGGGTGGGTTGCCGCCCGTGCAACCCAACGCATCCGTGAACGCCGTGATCCCCGGTGTCACTGACCTAATCCCTGGACTGGCTCCCGTGGGGGTGCAGCCCAACGCCTCAGTGACCCCGGCAATGGCGACCAGTCAAGCCCCGGTGGCGGCTGATGGACTTTCTACGGGCGCGCCGTCCATCAACGTGACGACAAACGTGAACAATAACGGCATGACGACGCCGCAGGAGTACCAGAACACGTGGAATGACGCCCACCTGGCCAAGGATCGGGGCCTTGCAGCAGCGGCTCCCGCCAACGGCGGTGCCGGGTTGGTGTCGGTAGGACCGAGCTAGTGACCAGCTTTGCGCCCCTGCATGACGCGGGAATGGCCCGCCTTGTCGCTGACCCTGATGAGTTTGGTCGGCTCCCTGGTCGCATGCAGAGCATGGAGACACACGTCATTTACCTCTCGCCTACGGGTCAGCGTTTTGACCTGGCGGGTCCAAACCGTGGCCATCAGGGCGTGCGGTTACAGAAGCAGCTACTAGGGGATCAGCAGTGGCCGTTTTCTCAGGTCATGTCAAACTCGCCCTACATGATGGGTGCGACCGTAGAGCGCCAAAACATACCTGAGCGCAGGTACAACATTGGCGTCATCATCGGCAGCCATGCGCCCCAAATGACCTCGTACCAGTACCGCATGGCAGAGGCGAACTGGTGGGCAAGTCAGGATGAAACGCAGGACGGCTGGCTGGGCATCTACACCCGGTTCTCAGGCTGGCGATGGAACCCGGTCAGGCCCGACTCAACCGTCGTGACGGCGCAGGCCACAGACCCGGTTGCGTTCGGCAACAACAGCAGCGCATGGGACATAACGTGGATGGCTTCTCGCCCCTACTTCACTAAGCCTGCCCTGTACCGGACATGGGAGGCAAAGACTGCGGGGCAGCCTGCGCTGCCGCCAGGGAACGGCAGCCTGCTGGGTGGGCTTATCGACAGCCTGGTGGGCAAGGAGTACTACTGGGGCACGATTCCCTTGGTTAACCGGGGTGATCTACCCAGCTATGTAACGCTGTTCGTGTCATCTCCCGGTCAGGCCATTGTTCAAGACAATGACTCAACGCGGCTGGTCCCCCTGCCTAATACGTCCAAGAGTGTGGGGACGTACATGTGCGATACGGAGCCTGGTCACCGGACCCTGACGGCAGCCAATGACCCCCGCGACAACTTGATCTTTGACTTCATCCGGCAGTCGCAAGTCCTAAACTTCTTCCTGGACGGCGTTGCCAATGAGGGTCTGCCGTTGCAGTTGACCTGGAACAACCGGTTCATGTACATGATCCCGCCCAAGACGGCCATTAACCTCACGGTCGGTCACACCAACCGCAGGGCTGTTATTACCGCCGTCGTCCCGCAGCGTTGGAAGCGGAGCCGGTAGTGAACTTGAATAGCTGGGTGGGTGACGTACTGGCCCCCGTTGGCCCCGAAGTCCCTGACCTGGCAGATAGTCCTTGTCGGACGGCTACCTACCTATCCGGCCTGCGGGACATGACCATAGCGGCATCCAAGGTGCGTCCGTTGGTGAGGATCGCAGACAGCGACCTTAATGCCATGGTTGAGCTGCGGGGTGAATTGAGCTGTTCCGTTGAAGAGCTGATGAACGACACCGGCACCTGCAAAATGACCATCCTGTATGACAACTGGCTGGCCGACTGGATCAGTAACCAGACCATGCCGGTTGAGGACTTGCACCTCATCATTGACTTCAACCCGACCAGGCCGAACTGGCGACAGCGGTGGGGCGGCAAGATCAGTGAGATTCACATCAAGTCGGATCGCATGGGCAGCCGCACCATTGAGCTGACCGCGCTGTCCTTCCGGGAGCACGCCAAGCGAATTCTAATCGCTGCCAATCCCTTGTTCCCGCCCGAGATACAACTGCCCAAGATGTGGGTCATGCCCGGTCCTGTGCGGACCATCTGTGCCGCCACGCTGGCGATAAATCTTGCCCGCCTCTTCGTGCCAGGGTGGTCGGCTGTTACCAACATCTTTAACCCGATGGGGTGGATCAACCCGTTTAGTGCTGACGCGCTACTTAACGTGCTGCCTACTAGCTGGCCCATTCAGGTTGCCTTCGTCAACACTGCCTTGGATCAGTCCAGGTGGTCGTCCATTGGCGGGGTATGGCAAGACGCGCATAGCGTCTTCAAGGAAATACTTATGGACGCTGGCGTGATGATGCGGGCCTACACCTACCTCACCACTGATGAGGACAGCCCCAATGTTGAGCTAGCGCAGCTACTGAGGCTAGCGCCGGACATCCTTGACGCGGCGGGCATTGACTCCACGCGCGTTGGCGAACTTGCCGACCGGGTTGCAGCCCCAATCCGCAATTGTGTGGTCTTTAGCTTTGAGGACAAGTCGGGCCATACGGGTCCTACGGGGACCGTTGCTGATGGCGTGATTGCCACGACGGCGGTGACCTTGGACGACCTCATCACCCCGGTTACCGTCAACCTCTCGACGGGGGAGACTTACGACCCTGGCATGGTGCTTAACGGCATGCCGATTCAAGAGGCGTCGGGCATTGACCGGACGCACCTTATTGAGTCGCTAACGCTGACCGCTCCCCAGCCGCCCAAGGTTATTTGGTGGGACGGGACGTGGAATGGCATGTTAACCACCGACCTGTTCTGGCGTAAGGGCGCGGTGGCAACTGTGATGACAGGTGCGCGCAGTCCAACAATTGTGAACGAAGCCCAGACCTTTGCCATCAGATACGGGCTGGCTCAGTTGTCAGCCAACATCAACACGTATGCGTCGGTTTTTGCGGCTGGCCTAAACCAGACGCCAGGAAGCCCTGGTCTTGACAATCTCTATCAGGATCAGCTGGACAATACCGTCCTCGCGTGGCAACGCTTCACGGACCCGATACGGGCAATCCGTGGTGGTGACCACAAGTGGCAAGAGCATTTTGAGAAGGGCTCAGGCACCGCCTACACGCTGTCCAGCGTTATTACCCTGCGCAGCGGAATCTGGAAAACCAGGGCGTTCTCGTCCTTTAAGGCCGAAGTGATGAATGGTCGCCCCTGGATCGCTGACTACGACTTTTCGGTCGGTGACCGGCTTGGCTTTGAGAAGGAAGGCGTTATCTACGTCGATAACATCTACGGGATTAAGCGGGAGTGGGATTGGAATACGCCCATGACCGTTAGCTTGAAGATCGGTGAAGATCGGGATAAGGACGACCCGCTTACTAGTGCCTTTAAGACGATGGCCAACGTGTACGAGTTCGTAAGCCACCTCGCTGGCGAAGGCACGTTATTCGGTTAGAGTCGAGCAGTGACCGAGATTGTAGATTCCGTCGTACCGGAGCCTGATTTCCCCGGTAACCGCAAGCGCGGCCCGGTCAGGGTGACGCCCTTGCAGTTTGGCGACCATGGGGAACTGACTGCACGGACCATTAGGCAGGCAAACCTAACTGCGGACGAGCAGGAGCGTGCCTACGAGATGCTGCGGGTGCAGGCCGCTTACCTGGAGATACTTGAACTGCTGTCCTACCCGGTGGACCCGGAGGGGCATACCCACGACCTGTCTGCGCTGGGTCCGACAAAGATTGCTATTGCTTGGACAATGGCCCTGGCGGGGATGCGGCTTAGTGGCCCGAAGTACATCAAAAAGCGCAGCTTCTCTGCGCCAGGGTGCTACGCCGACGCGCACACCTGGGTTGATTCGCGAGAGCCGGATGACGCGGCAGAGGCACTGCGGCCCGAGGATAGCGCCTACGACGACAAGCTTCCGCCGGATACGCGCCGGTTGGCCGCACTGCGCGACGGCGCGCCCCAGCCGGAAACGCCGCCGACCTGGAAAACTGTACCTAAGATCGTATGGGATAACGCACCAAGGGAGGAACTGTGACTGTTCCCCTTGGCTCGATCATCCACCTGGCCAACTACATGATTCTGACCAAGGTCAAAGCGGAAACTACCATGCCGGATACGCCCGACATGTACAGCGCAGACCTTGAAGTCCTCGATGACCACGGCGCAATGGACCTCTCTAGCCTTGCTGGCGTTAAGGGTCCAGACGGGCAGGTTGTCCACGCCCTACGTCGGCAGGAAGAGCGTTACACCGACCCCGACGACCTTCCTGTGCTGACCAACACGCAGGCCGACATTGGCAAGTATTGGGTTATTACGGAGCGGGATGAAGAGGGGAACATCCTCTCGCAATGGGCGTACATCTGGTACGGCAACCGCTACCGCAAGACCTTTATGGGCGTGGAGGGTCCTCCAGGTTCCATGCCCAAGGTGCGCCCGTCCGTCAAGCTGCTTGACCCCCGGCAGGATTCCTTTATCGACACTACGGGTGGATCGGTCACCCCTAGCTGGCGGTTTAATCTGGCTGCGCCCGCAGGCGCTTCCGGTGCGATAAGCACGCTGGACTCCTTCACGGACTTTCAGGGAATTACCAACACGTCTACGCCAACGGACGGGACGCTGGTTCCCTTCCCTGCGCCCAGCAGGGTTGGCACCGGGGGCATGGAGCCACGCGATGGCCTGGTGGTCATGTTTACCGGCGAGTATGACGACTTAGATCAGCCAATCTTTACGCCCATGGACGTTATGGCACTGAACCCCACGGCTTACTCAGTCCCACAGAGTGCCTTTGAGGAATACAGGGGTCTGTCCCAAAGGGCGGCAGTAGCTAGCTTCTCTATTCCTCCGCAGCCCTTTGACTGGACTCCGGTGGTGTGGGGGCACGTCGGCATGGGCGGCGCGACCCTTAGCCTTAACCCGCTAATGATTGGCGTAGAGGTACTGCTGGGCAACCCCACTACGGGGATTCGCATTGGTCGTGGCCTGGGCAACCCCTTTGGTGATGTCAACGTCATGCCGCACTACAGCACCCCTGGCGACAAGAACAAGTCGGTCACCCCCGTCAACCGGCACGCTGTTGTCCCTGCTAATCACAGTAATCCGGCTGACGGTACGGTCTACGTTAATCTGTATAACGACGGTCAGCTCTCGTATTACAGCTTTAGCCCACGCAATGCGCAGCTTCTTGTGTTGGTCGTTCCGATTGACGCTTACGACACTTATGCTGCACAAACGACTAGAAGGGTGAGGCGATGAGCGCGCTAGGTGATGCGACATACCTGACCGACTACCTGATTAACACCAAGGTGTACGGCGTGGTGGTCCCGCCGGGAGAGCCGCCAGAGTTTTGGGCAACCTACGAAATCCAGGGCGATTCAGGGACGCTGTTTATGGCTGCCGTGCTGGGGCCGGATGGGGAGCCTGGTAACGATGCCTTTGCCCTGTCCCTACAGACTGACATTTACGACACCCCTGACCAGCTTCCACGGACGCTGACTGATACGCAGGCCGACATTGGCAAGTATTGGGTCATTGATGACGTAGACCAGCAGGGCAACATCATTGGCTCAAGCATGTACGTCTGGTACGGGACCAGTTGGCGCAGGCTGATGCTGGGAACCCCTGGACCTCCTGGGCCGGTGCCAATCATCACCCCCACGGTGGAGTTGGTGGACTCAGAAACCAATGTGTCAAAGGTGGTGTCGGGGGGAACCCCGTACTACCCCAATTGGCACCTTGAGCTTGCGGTTCCTCCTGGGCCAACCGGACCCTCCGCTGCGCTGTCGGTCTGTCCTGACGTTGACCTGACGACTAATGAGCCTGTGCCGGGGGATGTGCTGGGCTTTACGGGTCGGTACACCACCGACCCGACCCCGTTACCGATCTGGGTTCCGGTGTCCATTAGCCAGCTAATCCCCAGCCCGTACTCCATGCCCAGCAATAGCTTTACCAGCTTCTCGGGCATCAGCCAGCGCGCCGCCATTGGGTCGTTTGCAATCCCGCCGCAGCCCTTCCCCTGGACCCCTATCGTTTGGGGGCACATCGGGGCATTTGGCATAGAGCTGTCAGCCGACCCGCTGCTGATTGGCTGTGAGGTACTGCTGGGTGACGCAAGGACCGGAAGCCAGGTAGGTCGCGGCTTTGGCAACCCGATGGGGGAGGTCAATATCATGCCGCACTACAGCACGCCCAACACCCCCAGTGTCGCGCTCTCGCCCTATAACGGTACGGCTGTTGTCCCGGCCAACCACAGCAATCCGGCTGAGGGAACGGTCTACGTCAACCTGTACAACGACGGGGCCATTGGCCTGTACAACTTCTCGCCAGTTGATGCGCAGCTATTCGTGCTGGTCATGCCCGTTGGATCGCCGCACACGCTGACCCCGGCCTATGCGCCGACGACTCGCCTGGATTCCTAATGGCTGGCGCTATTGATTTATTCTCAGGCGCTCGGCCAATTTCGGGCACCAACAAGATGAAGGTGGACAAGTCCCCGCTAGACCAGCTTGACTCTGGGATTGAGAATGTTATTGGCCAGCACGCCAGCAACGCCGGTATCCCGTTTCTCTCACTGTTTCAATCCCTAGTTGACGCCCTACTGTTGCTGCCGCAATCCTCTCAGCCCGTGACCGGCGTACAGGGCGGCAGTGTCGTTGAGGTCTACCAGTTCTTTGGTGGGCTGATGAACTTCCTCGGTGGACTAAACCCGCTAGACCCCGACTTTGACATAGCGGCGGCTGCTGAGAACTTTATCGAGATGATCCTGCAACCAGCCGAACTGCTGGCACCGCTGGTGGACGGCTTTCTGCCGTTTGAGTACCTGAACATAGAGGCACTGATCGAAGCCATCCTTGACCGTCTGGACCTTGGCGGGCTGCTTGAGGCAATACAGGAATTGGTGGACTTACTTAAGCCTCGGGCCGCGTCCATTGTCACCCGTAGTGGAGATGGCCCACCCGATCCGACCGGGTTGCCTGACGGCACCCTGTGGTTTGAGGTCTAAAGCTTCAACCACTTGGACACGCCGTTGGATACCAGCCTGACGGCTTCCGCTGGCTTAAGCACAATGTTGGCCGCGCCTTCGATGAGGTTGCCCGAAGTAGCGGTCAGGGATATGTCAGCGGTGGTGTTGTTCTTAACGACGTAGGTAGACGCTGCGGTTACCGACGCACTGGGCAACGTCGGCACCGCTCCTGGGTTAAGGATTGCGGTCACGTCACTGGATGCTACGGCGGGGAGTACCGCCGTCGTGGCAATTTCCGTGACCTGCTTGGAGAACGACGAGGCGGTCTTGACCCAGTTAGTAACACCGTCTGAGATCAGCGTCGTCGCCTCACCGGGGTTCAGCATTACACTGGTCGCCCCGTCGATCAGCTGTCCCGCCGCTGCCGTGATCCTGGTCGGCACTGTCGTTGCGTTTTTGATAACAAAGGAGCTTGCTGTAGCTAGTGCCGCTGATGGCAGCGTGGGCGCAGCGGCAACGGCGTTAAGGATTGCCGTCACGTCGGTAGCCGCGACTGCGGGGAGCGTAGTGGCCGTTGACACGTTGACCACCTGCTTGGAGAACGATGAGGCGGTCTTGACCCAGTTGGTTGTGCCGTCTGAGATTAAGGTTGTCGCCTCTCCAGGGTTAAGGACAATTGCGGCTGCGCCCTCAATCAGTTGTCCCGCCGCCGCCGTTAGGGTCTTAGGCGTAGTCGTGACGTTCTTAACGAGGAACGAGCTTGCGGCAGCTAGTGCCGCTGACGGCAGGGCGGGCACTGCCCCGTCCTTGAGGACAGCCGTTATGTCGGTAGCCGCTAGTGCCGGGAGGGTGGTGGCAGCCGTGACATTAACTACCTGCTTGGCTACCGATGAACTCATCTTGATCCATTTATCGACACCGTTGGAGGCAATGGTGGTCGCCTCGCCTGGGTACAGGACCATGCTCGCCGCACCTTCGATGCTCTGGCCCACCGCTGCGGTAATAGTCTTTACCGTGTCCGTGGCGTTCTTGATAACAAAGGATGATGCGGCGGCTGCGGCGGCGGTGGGCAATGTCGGCACGGCCCCCGTCTTGAGGATCGCCGTTACGGCGGTACCGATTACCGCTGGGAGAGTGGTCGCACTAGCAATCTCAGTGACCTGCCTACCAAACGATGAGCCGGTCCTTGACCAGCCAACGCCATTGGAGATAAGCGTAATTGCCTCACCCGGCTGGATGATCAGCGAGCTTAAGCCCTCAATGAGCTGACCTGGCGCGGCCAGGACGGTCTTTACCGTGTCGGTCACGTTTTTGATGACGTAGTTACTGAGGTTGGATACAGCGGTCGGCAAGATCGCCTGCGCGCCCTGTTGCAGGATGGCGTTAATGTCCAGACCCTGAATCCCCAACAGCGTTTGCAGGCCGCTGATGACCTGGTTCTGGCGCGAGATTCCCGGCGACGGGGCGTTGGGGTCATACAGGGCGTTGATGGCGCTGGCCACGGCGTTCATGGCGGCGGCGTTGTAATACTGACCGGCGTTGTCCACCCAGTTGTTCTTAAGGGGGACAAATGCCGGTGCCGCTGCTGCGACGGGCAGGTTGTCAGCGACGGCCTCAATCTCGGCCTCAACTGCCTCTACAGCCTCTGCTGCTTCTTCGACTACCGGCTCTACCGGCTCAACTACCGGCTCAGCGGCGTCACTGGTCTTCTTCGTTGCCATGACCGGATTCTAAGCCCATTCCTGCATCGGTTGGCCACCTGGACCGCGTGGCGGCGTGGTGTACTTACATCAGCACTTGGATTTGAGAAGATCGGCTCAAAGCACGGAAAGCGAGCTATGGCGACTTTAACTTACTTCACGGTTGTCGGGCACTTTTTGTCTGCAAACGGGCAGGATAGCTGGGAGCCACCCACGCCCGATCCAAGGCCACTGACCGGGACCATCGTCTTTACGCCCATGATTAAGACGGGTGAGGTGCTACAGGCGCAACTTAGCCCCCAGGCCAACCTTGTCCTTCGGCCAGTCCAGGCAACCATCACAGATGGTGACGTGACGACCAATGGCGTAGATGGCTGCCGCTTGGTGGCCAACACCCCGGTATTGAACCTGGAATCCGATCTGATTTATCTGGTCGAGTTCTTTGACGTGCGCAATGCTGATGGCGCAAAGATCGTCATCAACTCATTTTACTTTGTCGCGCCGACCGACGACACCACCATTGACCTGGCAACCGTTTCCCCCGCCCCCGGCAAGCCCGCCGTTGGCGCAGGAGTGCCTGGACCTGCGGGTCCTCCTGGCCCGCCCGGTACTGGCGGTGGCGGTGGTGAAGGAACGGTCGGCCCAGAGGGTCCACAGGGGCCACAGGGCGTCCCCGGCCCAGAGGGTCCACAAGGCATCCCCGGTGAGCAGGGCATCCAGGGGTCCGCAGGGTTGGGTATCAGGTTTAAGGGTCAGGTGGCTGACGAGGCCAGCCTGCCTACAACCGGGATGGTGCAGGGCGATCTGTGGGTGGCGTTGGACCCATTCCCATCGCACGGCTTCGTGTGGGACGAGACCACTACAACGTGGGTGGATGCAGGTCCGGTGCAGGGGCCGCAAGGCGTAACCGGAACGCAAGGCCCAGCCGGGGCCAAAGGCGACATTGGGGCCACCGGCCCAGCCGGGGCCAAAGGCGACACCGGACCGACTGGGCCTGCTGGCGCAGCCTCAACAGTGCCGGGTCCGACCGGCCCAGCAGGGCCAGCGTCCACCGTGCCCGGTCCCAAGGGCGACACCGGAGCAGCCGGTGCCGATGGCACACCGGGAGCTGATGGACCGGCTGGGCCGTCAGCAGTATCCAAGGATGCCGACAACGCAACTACGCTAGGAACTGACGGCTTGGTCTACACGCCACTCGGTGGCGGTGCTGTCGGGCCGGAAGGTCCCGCTGGACCCACCGGGCCTGCTGGCCCGACAGCCGTGTCAGTCGATGCGGGAAACGTTTCCAAGCTGGGCACAGACGGGAAGATTTTCACCCCGGCGAGTAGCAGCTATGTCCTCCCAGCCGCGACGGCCACAGTCCTCGGTGGCGTCAAACAAGGCACCGGAGTCGCCATTGCGGCTGACGGGACACTGACGGCCAGTACGGTTGATGCGGCACTCTTTGAGAAAGTCGCCAATAAGGCGGTCGCCTCCGGCTATGCCAGCCTTGACGCGACGACACGCATCCCCGCTGCGCAGTTGCCGTTGACGGCTGTTGAGTTCAAGGGCGTATGGAACGCCACGACCAACTCGCCCGCCCTCGCTAACGGCACTGGTCAACTAGGTGACATGTACCGGGTTTCCGCTGCCGGTACGCAGCTAGGGACAGCGTTCACTGTCGGTGACGTGGTGCTGTATGACGGCACAACCTGGCAGCGGCTCGGCCCCAACGCTGCGTTGTTTGAGAAGGTCGCCAACAAAGGCGTGAACAACGGTTACGCCAGCTTGGACGCTTCGGGCAAGCTGCCCTCAAGTCAGCTCAGCGTGTCGGCTTTGGAGTACAAGGGCACCTGGGATGCAGCTGCGAACATTCCGCCGCTGGCAGAAGGTGTGGGTTCGCCGGGTGACATGTGGCGTGTGACCACCACGGGCACGCAGTTCGGGGTTAAGTTCACCGCCGGGGATTTCGCGTTGTTCAACGGCACTAAGTGGGAGACCGCCACGTCGGGCACGGCGGGTGTCTCCACGGTGGCGGGGCTGACGGGGGATGTTGCGGCTGCACCACTCAAGACGGCTCTCGCGCTTGACCTCGTTAACAACACTGCTGACGTAACTAAGAACGTCCTGTCAGCGACCAAGCTGACCACGCCCAGGACGATCAACGGGGTGGCCTTTGACGGCACCGTCAACATCATGATTGCCGATGCCACCAAGGAACCGGTTATTGCTGCTGGGACCGCAGCGCAATACCTTCGCGGCGACAAGACGTGGCAGACCCTTCCGGCTGCATATGCTCTCCCGGTCGCCACGGCTGCGGTTCTTGGTGGCGTCAAGGTTGGCACTGGGCTTGCGGTGGATGCAACCGGGCTGCTGACCGCAACCGGCTACGCCCTCCCCATTGCCACAGCCACCGTCCTCGGTGGTGTAAAACAGGGCACCGGAGTCACTATTGACGCTGCGGGTGTGCTGTCGGCGGCTGCGCGAGAGCCGGTAATTGCCGCTGGAACTACCGCGCAGTATTGGCGCGGCGACAAGACCTGGCAGGCGCTTCCCGCCTCTTACGCGCTTCCCCCGGCTACGGCCACGGTACTCGGTGGCGTTAAGCAGGGCGTCAACGTAACCATCGCGGCTGACGGAACCTTGTCAGTGGTGACAGTCAAGGGCGACACCGGAGCGACCGGACCTGCTGGGCCTGCCTCTACCGTTCCAGGTCCTACCGGCCCCGCCGGTCCGAAGGGTGATACCGGAGCAGCGGGCGCGGCCTCCACCGTGCCGGGTCCGACAGGGCCGCAGGGACCGGCTGGCGCAGCTTCTACGGTTGCTGGCCCCAAGGGTGACACCGGAGCTACCGGGCCTGCTGGCGCGGCTTCTACGGTTCCTGGCCCCAAGGGTGACACAGGTGCAACTGGACCGACTGGGGCTGCGTCCACTGTGCCCGGTCCTGCTGGACCGGCTGGCAGCAAGGGCGACCAAGGCAGCACCGGGTTGCAGGGGCCAGCAGGACCGACTGGGCCTGCGGGTGCCGCGTCCACGGTTCCTGGTCCCGCTGGACCGACCGGGCCTGCCTCGACAGTGCCCGGTCCCGCTGGACCCGCCGGGCCAACCGGGCCTGCTGGCCCGACAGCAGTGTCGGTGGACGCAGGCAACAGTTCACGATTGGGAACAGACGGCAAGATATTCACGCCGACCGTAACGCCTAACATCGGCACCGTCACGTCCGTGGACGCGGTGGCTCCGGTCTCAGGCAACGTGCCGCTGAACGCCGTCAAGGGATCGCTGGCCGGGACCGCAACCTCGACGCTGACACTGTGGGCGGGAACCAAGGCGCAGTACGACGCGATTGCCAGCAAGTCGGTCACGACGGTCTACGTCGTGACCGGGACGATGGTGCTGGCAGCCGAGGCTCTCAAGGACGCGGCGCATGACGCGGCGGGTGTGGCGACCGGCGAGGGTGTCGCGTGAGCTTCGGGCCGGGTGGGTTGAACGCCTCAGAGGTGCATGTCGGCACCACCCCGGCGACTGCGGTGTACTTGGGTTCAGAGAAGGTGTGGCCGATCTACACGCCGCAGCAGTCGCCGTGGTACAAGTTCGACAACAACAACGGGCAGACGCTGGGAAACAACATACCGTGGCCTGCCGGGGCTGAGTTTGTGGACGTAATCATGGTCGGCGGCGGGGCCGGTGGCACCGGCACCGGAGTCGGCGGCAACCCGCAGAAGGGTGGCGGCTCAGGCGAGTGGCAAGGGTTCACCATCCCGCGCATAGAAGCCAAGCCGGTCAGCGGGACGTATACCTACACCTCCCTAAACGTCCGACAGACAAGCTATTCGGGACAGGATGGTGTGGGCGGCGGCAACTTCAACACCGAGGCCGCTGACGGGAAATACATAATCGCCAGCGGCGTGCAAGGAGGTGTTGGCGGCAATAACAAGACCGGAAGCAGTGCGCTCGACAAGACCAGCAACACCAACAACCGCAACGGCGGCAACGTACCGGAGACATTCACGTTCAACGGGCGCACCTACACAATGGCGAGCTACGGCGCGAACGCCGGTCGCGGCGGTGCCACCAGCAACAAGAACGGCGGTCCCGGCAACGCACCGGGCGGCGGCGGTCAGTCAGCCGACAACGGTGGCTTGACCGGCTACAGCGGTGGCAACGGTGCCAATGGTGCGTTCATCCTGTACTGGTACTGAGGGGCGACATGAGCGGGTTGTCGCTGCGGGGCGACAAATCTAGCTTATTCTGATGCCTATGGCGCTTAAGAATACCTGGAAAGATGGCGAGACCGTCTACGCCGCTGACCAAAATAGCATCGCCAATGCCGTCAACGCGCTGGAATCCGGGGGGACCGGTTCCGCCGGTCCCACTGGACCCGCTGGTGCTGATGGGGCGACCGGCCCAGCCGGTCCAAAGGGTGATACCGGAGCCACCGGCCCAAAGGGCGATACCGGTGATCCCGGTGCCGCAGGGTCGGCAGGGGCCACCGGCCCAGCAGGACCCGCTGGTACTGACGGAGCCACTGGGCCTGCTGGGCCGGAGGGTTCTCAGGGAATAGCCGGATCGGACGGCGCAATTGGACCGGCTGGACCGCAAGGTGAACCCGGCGTCCAAGGCGAAACCGGCTTGCAGGGCATCCAAGGCGAACAGGGCATTCCTGGCCTGGGGATCACTTTTAAGGGTGCGCTGCCTACGGAAGAAGACCTACCAGACGGCGCAGAGCAGGGCGACCTTTACATCGTTGAGGACCCCGCCCCGGCCCATGGCTGGGTGTGGGATGAGGCAGAGGTCGCATATGTTGACGCTGGCCCGGTTCAAGGCCCACAGGGCATTGAGGGACCACAAGGCATTGAGGGACCGGCTGGCCCAGCCGGAAGCGACGGCGCAGCGGGTGAGCAAGGCGTTGCCGGTCAGGATGGAGCCGTGGGACCGGCTGGACCCGCTGGCGACACCGGAGCCGCAGGTGATGATGGCGCGCCCGGTGCAGATGGCGCGACCGGACCAGCCGGTGCTGACGGGGCACCAGGAGCCGATGGAGCCGTGGGACCAGCCGGTCCAGCCGGGGCTGATGGGGCACCGGGAGTCAAAGGTGACACCGGAGAAACCGGACCAGCAGGCCCGAAAGGTGACCCCGGCGATGCCGGGGCCGTGACCGGATTCCTCCCCACCGCTGGTGGGGAAATGACCGGGGCAATCACCCTGCCTAGCGGAGTGAACGGGCTGGTTGTTAAGGGTACGTCGTACAACCTGTTGGGTGGCTCGGGTGGGGTGGCGTATAGGAACGGCACGAGCAACATCATCAACTTCACGGGCGGCGAGGTCGCGGCGTATGTTCCGATCACCACTGCCGGTACAGGTGTGGGTGTCAGGTTCGGCTCTGGTGGCCCGTCGTTGTCCAAGTCAGGCACCAGCATCGCGGCTTCTGCCCCGATCACGGTGGCTGCTGCTCCTGTTGCCGCAACAGAGGTGGCGAACAAGGCGTATGTGGACTCCAAGATTTCCCCGGCGAGCGACTACAAGCTGTGGGTCGGCTCCCAGGTGTCGTATGACGCCATCGCCACCAAAGACCCAAATACCATCTACAACATCGTTTAGGGGTCGGTCATGGCAGTGAATCCTGGCGGCTCCCCAATGGTGCGCGGCTACGTCGGGGTGTCCCCGGTGCAGAAGGTGTACGTCGGCGGCGACCAGATATGGCCGGTGTCGGCGGTGCCGGATGGGCCGCAATACCTGTACGACATCGAGCAAGTAAACAAGCCCAACCGCAGCGTGGACTTCACCGCCCTCAAGGGCTTCATCCCCGACGATCTGACCGACGAGTCATTCATCTTCCGGTGCGTCCAGCAGTCGGGTCTGAACGGCTACGTCGGGCGCACGTTCAGCAAGTCTTTCGCCGGATCGTCCTACGCCGAATATGACTGCCACCTGGAAGATCAGTACGGCGACGGCACCGCCAACCCTGACATGCGGAAGGCGATCACGTTCAAGGTGCATCCGACCGGCGCGGTGGCCGACGCGACGGCCATGCCAGCCGGGGCGATCAAGGGCAACGCCGACTCAGGGCTGTACCACGTCCCCGGCGATCCGCACTACGACGAAACCGACGCAGAGCAGTGGTTCACCACCGAAGCCGAAGCGCAAGCCGCCG
>Ga0315289_10004045_pt1 | contig 21999 bp, 18 predicted proteins | sample YL17G11_40_MG_FD_203452 | JGI IMG/M metagenome (GOLD analysis project Ga0315289, IMG submission 203452) | Sediment microbial communities from Yellowstone Lake, YNP, Wyoming, USA - YL17G11_40 | ecosystem: Environmental > Aquatic > Freshwater > Lake > Sediment | place: USA: Wyoming | collected... | reverse complement strand
AAATCAACTTTTACCAGAACCGCAAGCTAGTTTGCTTTTGGGGGTTGTTTTTGGTGTAAAAAGCCAAATGCCGGAAAATTTCTGGCAGAATTTGCGGAAAACAGGCACACTTCATCTTGTTGTTGCTTCAGGACAAAACGTGGTAATGGTGACAGGCTTTTTAATGAATAGTTTAGTTTGGTTTTCCAAAAGACGAGGGGCAATTTTAATCACCTTCTTGGGGATTATCATTTATGTGCTAATGGTGGGGGCGGAGGCCCCGGCAGTTCGGGCTGGCTTGATGGCCATGATGATTTTTATGGGTCAATTGTTAGGCAGGGAAGGAAATCAGGGAAAATTTTTATTACTGACAGCCATGGTTATGCTATTAATATCGCCTTTGATACTTTTTGATATAGGCTTTCAGCTTTCTTTTGCCGCCACCGCCGGGATAATTTGGATTTATCCAATATTAAGGAGTAAAACACTGAACTTGGTTGCCGACTCAACGAGTTTTCCAACGCAAGCGTCCCGCCTACGGCGGAATATGGTCTCGTTCGCCATTCGGCGAACGGACCTAAGGAAAACATCGTTTCGCGGCAACCTTCGTCGTGTTTTAATTTTTATGGCTTCTTTTCCTCTTTTAGGGGAAGCTTTTTTAGTCACGATTTCAGCGCAATTGGCCACTTTACCCCTTTTGTTGGTTAATTTTGGCCAATTTAGTTGGCTTTCACCCCTAGTTAACAGTCTTATTTTACCGACAATTCCCATCGTTATGGCTTTGGGGATAATTTTGTCAGGCTTAAGTTTTGTTAGCAGATTATTAAGTCAATTGCTAGCTTGGTTTATTTGGCCCTTTTTAAGTTGGTTTATTAAGGTTGTGAATTGGTTTGGCCAATTACCAGTGGGTAATTGGGAAGTAGGAAAAATTTCTTGGTGGTGGGTGGTAGGCTACTATCTAATTTTGTTTCTATTAATGGGTGGCGCGAGCCGGGAGCCCAAGTGAAGGGGCTCGTCCTGAAGGCTCGCCCTGAAGGGCCCCGACTTGTTAGTCGGTGGAAAGGCACTTGGGCTGGCGAGCGACAGGACCCATGTCTTAATTATGAGAGAATTAGAAATTCTTAAAAAGCCGCTTTTTTGGCTGATTTTAATTTTAATTTTGGTTTGGGTGGCCCTTTTTTCCTTACCCGATAACAAGCTTCATTTGGTTTTTTGCGATGTGGGACAGGGTGATGCCATTTTAATTTCTTATCAAAAGACGCAAATTTTAATCGACGGCGGGCCGGATAATCGTGTTTTGAGTTGTCTTTCTCGTCATTTGCCTTTTTGGGATCGCCGGCTGGAAGTGGTTATTCTCACTCATCCGGAGGAAGACCATTTTGGCGGGTTAATTGATGTTATAAAAAGATATAATGTGAATTACTTTGTTGTTAATTTTTTGGAGAAAAAATCAACAAGTTTTGAAGCCTTTTACCGGTTAGTCTTAGGGAGAAAAAGTTCGGTTTATTCACCTAAGGCAGGGGAGAAGATTAAAATTGGGGCACTCGAACTTTTAATTTTATGGCCGAGGGAGAAGTTGTATGTGACAGAATTAAATGACAACTCGATTGTTTTGAAACTTGCTTTTGGCCATTTTTCGGCGCTTTTACCTGGCGATCTTTCTACCAAATTCGAAAACCAGTTGGATTTAACTCCGGTTGAGGTTTTAAAAGTAGCTCATCATGGGAGTCAATATTCCACCAGTGAGGAATTTTTAGAAAAAGTGAAGCCGATTTTGGCGGTAATTTCTGTAGGCAAAAACAGTTTTGGCCATCCTTCGCCGGAGGTGATTGATCGTTTAAATAATCTTGCGGTTAATGTTCTGCGGACCGATCGAAATGGGGAAATTGAGATTGTTTCCAGCGGCCAAGCGTGGCACGTAAAGTCCGCTAATTAGCGGACAACGTGCCTACCACGTAATCTGCCTTGCGGCAGATTATACGTGGTGGTATACTAAGTGACATGATTTCCCAACAAATCAAAAAAGACTTAGGTAAGGTTTGCCAAAAATTAAAAATTAATCCCTCTAAGCTGGTTTTAGAGCATCCCGCCGACTCCCAACACGGTGATTACGCGACCAATATTGCCCTGCGTTGCTGGCAAAAAGAATATCATTCTCCTTTTGATTTGGCCGCTAAAATTGTCAATACTTGGCGTTCGGAAGGGTTGCCGGCTTATTTAGCGAAAATTGAGGTAGCCAAACCTGGTTTTATCAACCTTTGGCTGGAAAGAGACTTTCTTATCAGTCAAATTGATGAAGTGATAAAGAAAAAATATCTAAAAGCAACGGCGAAAGAAAAAAAAGGAATCATGGTGGAATTTGCCCATCCCAATACTCACAAACAATTTCACATCGGTCATTTACGCAATATCTGCCTTGGTGAAGCCGTTTGTCGTTTGATAAAGGCAAACGGAAATCAGATTTATCGGGTCAATTACCAGGGTGATGTTGGTCTTCATGTGGCTAAATGTCTTTGGGGGCTTTTAAAGCTCAAAAAATCCAACCCCAGGTCTTTAGACAAAAAAATTGAGCTTTTGGGTAAAGCTTATGTGGTTGGAAATAGAGCCTATGAGACTGAGGAAAAAGCCAAAGGAGAAATGGAAATTCTTAATCAAAAAATTTACCGTCAGGACAAAGAAATTTTGCCTTTATGGAAAGAAACCAGAAGCTGGAGTTTAGATTATTTTGATCAAATTTATCAAAGATTGGGGGTTCAATTTGACCGTCTTTATTTTGAAAGCCAAGTAGCCGAGGAAGGTAAAAAAATTGTTTTGCAAAACCTCAAAAAGAAAATTTTTGAACAAAGTGAAGGGGCGGTTATCTTTCCTGGGGAAAAATATGGCCTTCATAATCGGGTTTTTATCAATCAAAAAGGGCTGCCGACTTATGAGGCTAAAGATGTCGCTCTGGCCCAAAAACAATTTGCGGATTTTTCTCCCTTAAAGATTGTTCATGTGGTTGGGCCGGAACAAAAAGGCTATTTTGAAGTTGTTTTCAAGGCTTTGGAGAAGATTTATCCTAAGACTGCCGGTAAAGAATTTCATTTGATGTATGGTTGGGTTCGACTTAAAAAAGGCAAAATGTCTTCACGCACCGGGGAGGTTATTTTAGGTGAGTGGTTGTTGAATGAGGCTAAAAAAAGATTAACCAAAAAATTTAAAATGCCGGAAAAAATTGCCGAGAAAGTTGCTGTCGGAGCAGTCAAATATTCCATGTTGAAATTAGGAACCTTGAGCGATATTGTTTTTGATATTGATGAATCTATTAACTTGGAAGGTGATTCCGGCCCTTATTTGCAATATACTTATGCTCGCTGCCAATCAGTTTTGACCAAATCAGAAATAGATTTAAAGAAGAGTGAACTTAACCTTTCTCGCCCTTATCCTAAGCCTGAAGAGCAGGCTATTTTAAGAACCGTTTACAAGTTTCCGGAGGTTGTTCAGCAGGCAGGGGAGAAATTTAGCCCCAACCTAATCTGTAGTTTCCTTTTTGACTTAGCCCAAAAATATAATGTTTTTTATAATAAACACTCCATTTTGAAAGCTGACAACAAAGAATTGATTAGATTTCGTTTATTTTTAACTTTGGCTGTTTCTCAAGTTGTTAAAACCGGTTTGAACTTATTAGGGATTGAAGCTCCGGAGAAAATGTAAGAACCTGCCTTCGGCAGAACCTTGTTTTCGCTGGAGCTCAAATAAAAATGCTAAATCATCAATTAACCACCCTTGAGAATGGTTTGCGTTTGATCACCGTCCCGATGAAAAGTGTCGAATCAATGACGGTGATGATTGGGGTAGGTGCTGGCAGTCGCTATGAGACGAAGGAAGCCAACGGCCTTTCTCATTTCTTGGAGCATATGCTTTTTAAGGGGACAAAAAAACGGCCGAGGACTTTGGATATCGCCGTAACACTTGATAGTATGGGGGGAATATTTCAGGGTGGGACAGGTAAAGAATTTACCTTTTTTTATGTTAAAGCCAATGCTAGCCATCAATCTACGGCCTTTGATATTCTGACAGACATGGTTTTAAATTCAAAATTTGCTCCGGAGGAAATTGAGAGAGAAAGAGGAGTGATTATTGAAGAGATTAATATGTATGAAGATACACCATTCCTAAAAATTTTTGAGGTTTTTGAGTCTCTTTTATATAGTCCGACATCTTTAGGTTGGTATATAGCCGGGAAAAAAGAGAATATAAGGGCAATAAAAAGGGAAGATTTTCTTACTTATCAAAATCGTTTGTACTCTCCGGAGAATATTGTTGTTGTTAAAGCAGGGAAGGTGGAGGAAAAGGAATCTTTAGAATTGACCGAAAGATATTTTTCTAAGCTAAAAGGGAAACAAAAAGAAGAATTTAAACCGGCTTTATTTAAGCAAAATGCACCCCGGGTAAGGTTAAGACAGAAAAAGACTTCTCAATCCCATTTTTGTTTAGGAGTTCGGGCTTATGCCCAAAACCATCCTGACCGTTATGTTCTTGAAGTTTTAACCACAATTTTAGGGGGAAGTTTAAGCTCAAGGATGGTGGTTCAAGTCAGAGAAAAGAGGGGCTTGGCTTATTATATCAGATCAGTAGCTGAAAATTATTTGGATAATGGTTATTTAATGACTAAAGCTGGAGTTGATATCAACAAAATTGATGAGGCGATTAAGGTTATTTTGGATGAATATCAAAAGGTAGTCTCAGAGAGAATTAGTCAAGACGAACTAAAAAGAGGAAAAGAATTTTTAAAAGGGAGATTAATTTTAGAGCTGGAGGACTCGCAAGAAGTGGCAGAAAATTATGCCTTACAGGCGATTTTAGAGGATAAGATTCGTGATCCCGACGAAACGATTCAATTAATCGAAAAAGTCACTTCTGAAGACCTTCAAAGAGTGGCTAGGGACATTTTCCGACCGGAAAATCTTAATTTAGCCATCATTGGCCCCTACAACGACGAGGAAAGATTCTTAGGGCTTCTCAAATAAATGAAACTTTGTTTCTCGTAAAACTCGAAATAAAACTATGACTCTCCAAGAAATATTTAAGTCACTCGAGAAAAGCAAATACGAAATTGATACCGAATCGCGTTTGGCTCGCGTTGGCTTGAAAGATGAACAGAAGATTGCCCCTATTCTTAAAAAATATGACTGGCTTTATGATTTGTCGACCGTGAATTTCGTGAAGGAAAATTATAAAAAGGAAACCAAGCCCAATATTAAAGAACAACTCCGGCTTTTATTTTTTGAACTCGCCGATTTTTTTTTGTATAAAAAAGTAGCAGAAATAGATGATCGACTTTCCACTTTCTTCAATAAAACTGAAGTCGAGCTTGATGGTGAGAAAATTTCTTTTTATAATCTTGGGCCGCTTATTAGTAAAACAGCTGATTTTGGCAAAAGAGAGCGGCTTTATGAGGCGGGTTTGAGAGTTATAAAAAAGGCCAATTCGGATTATCTTTTGATGTTGGAATCAGCCTTAAAAAGTACCAAGAGTGATTTGAACTTTGACGGTTATATTGATTTTTATCAGAACAAGAAAACAATTGATTATAATTTTTTCCAAAATTTGGTTTTCAAAATCAATTCTCAGCTTCAGGGTTTATATCGTGAGAAGATGAATAAGTTTGTTGAGAAAAACCTTAATTGCCTTTGGAAAAATCTTAAAAGCTGCCATCTTTCATACCTTTTGGTTCTTAATCGTTTTGACCAATATTTTCCCAAAGAAAAACTAATGCCGGTTTTTGAGGCTTCAATGAAAGATTTGGGGTTCAATATTAAAAACCAGCCCAATATCCAAATCGACACCGAAGAGCGGCCCAAGAAAAACCCACGGGCAGTTTGTTATCCTGCCAAAGTTCCTCAAGAAATCCATTTGATTATCAAACCAATCGGCGGATTTTATGATTTTACCGCCTTTTTCCATGAAGCTGGCCACTCTGAACATCACGCTCATGTCAAAGCAAGCCTGCCTTTTGCTTTCCGGCATCTGGAATCTTCAAACGCTTTAGCTGAATTATTTTCCTTTCTGTTTGAATCTTTGACCAGAAATCCGCTTTGGCTTGAAAAGTATCTCGATTTGACGAAGAAAACTGCCAATCAAATTACTTATGACAGCGAAATGGCTAATTTTTATCTTTTGATTCGCTATTTGGCTAAGTTTTGTTACGAATATCAACTTTTTTCTTCTGGTGATTTTTCCGTTGGTCCTCAACTTTACGCCAAAACTCTTACCAAATTTACCAATTTTATCTATGACCCGATTGCCTATCTTGATGATTTGGATGACGGATTTTATTCGGCTGATTATTTGCGGGCCTGGATTGGCCACAGTCAGCTAGTTGCTTTTTTTGAAAAAAAATTCGGGGGAAATTGGTTTGAGAAAAAAGAAGCTGGCGAATGGCTTAAGAAAATTTGGGAATTAGGTTCTCAGTTTGAATTAGAAGAGGTTTTGGAGAAAAGTCACATCGGCAAAGCTTTTGATATCAAACCTCTGGTTTTAAGATTCAAAAAATCTCTGGCTAAAAAATAAGCAACATTAATTCTGTCGGAGTGCTGGGAATTGAACCCAGTGCCTCTCGGTCCCGAACCGAGCGTTCTACCGATGAACTACACTCCGAAATTTAGGCGGGCTACGCTACCAACTGTTTACCCCGTTGTCCCGCGAAGCGGGATTTACGGGGCGCTACACCCCGTAAGCGCCCCCGGCAGGAGTCGAACCTGCATTGCAGGTTTAGGAAACCTGTACTCTATCCGTTGAGCTACGGGGGCAGAAACTGCTTTTCCTAGACTGATTTTACCACAAATGTTTAACGTAGGGTAAGCGCGTAGAGGTTAGGCGGAGTGTCTTTGCTTAATGAGGTTAAAATCAAGAGTCGATTGCCCGAGGGGAAAGGAAAAGCAAAAGAATTTTCAAAAGGTCCGGAATAGACATCGACCCTATTGGTACCATCATATTCAATGATGCTAATTTTATCCTTTTGTACTAGAAAAATATGTTTGGAGGTTGGAAACCAAGAAATGGCTGATGGTTGATAACTGGTGGCTGGTAGCTTTTGGTCTTTGGCCGGCGCATCCATGATGTAAAAGTTGCGATCTTCTTTAAGATCATAGATGTAAATCTTCCCGGGATTGATATCCCTTGATTCAGTTTGGTTTGAGGCCCCCGGGAGAGGAGGAATGAGCTCTTTAGGAATTGTCGCCGAAGCTGTGGCTGTATATAAAATTTTTGTTTCATCGGGAGAAAAAAAGATGTCTTTGGCTGATTTCCCTAGGATTCCTAGCAGTTCTTCCGGTAATTTGCCAAGCTTGGCTTCTTCAAGGATTTTTTCCTCATTTTCCCACTCTTTTTTAATCGCTGGTAGCTGGTCGGTGACATCAATAAGATTCGTCGCTTGATTTAGATTATTAGCGTCAATCAAAAAATTCTCCTCAATTACTTTGGTTTTGGTGGTGCTTTTGACAAGAGTCACCAGAATTTGTTTTGAATCAGGCGCCCATTGATAAGTGGCTTTGGCAAAATCCCTGCCCTTGGGGGCGCTTTGAAGAATTTGGTATGGTTCTCTGGCCAAACCCAAAGGTCTTTCTGTTAAATCCAAAATCCAAAGACCATTTTTTTCATCTTGATTAGCTACAGCAAAAACAACCTTTTTGCCATCAGGAGAAATAACTGGATTGGAGGCACTCGTTGAAGTTAAGGCTTTAAGATCAGGGTAGGTTGGGAAAAGATAAGCATCAGTTTTAGCTACCAGCTCTTTTTCAATTAAGATTTTTTTCTTCCAAGAACTAAAACCATCTTTTTTGATTTCGATATTATATTCGCCTGGGCCAAGGCTCAAAGTAGTCGCAGTTTTAGCCTTCAGTATTTTGCCATTAACTAAAATTGAGGCTTGATTGGGGGTTGAAGTGGCGACTAAAAGTCCGGTGGGTCGCATCGTCTTGGTCGAGAAATCAGGTCGATAGCCAGAAGCTAGTTTAACTAAAAAATAGGCGACAAGAGCAATACCAAGAAAAACACTTAAGAAAATAATGAGTCTTTTTTTAACCACAGCTCAGTTTATCATAAAATTGCAGTCGATAACAAGGCGCATTATAATCACTATATATAAGCAAAGCTTGTTTTCACTAACGCTCAAATAAGCAAAGCTTGTTTTTCGCTTTGCTCAAAATAAAAGCCGAAAGGCGTAGTATAATATATCTTAATGTTAGCAAAACATATCGGTATTGATTTAGGGACAGCCAATTCTCTGGTTTGGGTTGAAGGACAGGGAGTGGTTTTAAATGAACCAACAGTCGTCGCGGTGGCGATTGATGATAATCGGGTCATTGCTGTGGGGAATGAAGCCAAACAGATGTTAGGGCGAACACCCAGTAATATTCGAGCTTCCAGGCCAATGCGAGATGGAGTTATTGCGGATTATGTGGTGACCGAGGCCATTTTGCGCTATTTTATTCAAAAAGCCAGTAGTAAAAATTTCTTTTTCAAGCCTGAAGTCATGATTTGTGTTCCGGCCGGCTGTACTCAAGTGGAAAGAAGAGCGGTTTTAGATGCCACGATGTCAGCCGGTGCCCGATTAGCTTATCTTATTGATGAACCTTTAGCCGCGGCGATTGGGGCGGAAATTCCCATTGCGGCTCCTTCAGGCAGTATGATTGTTGATATTGGTGGCGGAGCGTCGGAAGCCGCGATTATTTCTTTAGGAGCAGTGGTGGTTCATAAAAGTGTTCGGGTAGCCGGCAATAAAATTGATGAAGCCATTGCCTTCTGGGCTCGCAAAAGACACAACCTGATTATTGGCGACCAAACGGCCGAAACAGTCAAAATTAAAATTGGTTCGGCTGTCCCTGTGCCTAAAGAGGAAAAAATGGAGGTTAAGGGCCGAGATTCAGTTACTGGTTTGCCTAAGATTATCGAGCTAACCTCCACGGAAATCACCGAAGCCATCAGACCAACCTTAAACCAAATTGTTGGAGCTGTCAAAAGTGTTTTGGAAGAAACACCGCCTGAGCTGGCTTCTGACATTATTGATAAAGGTATTGTCATGAGTGGGGGGACAAGTCTGTTGCGGGGTTTTGACAAGTATCTAACTCAAGAGATTGGAGTGCCGTCTCATGTTGCGGAAGATCCAATGCTTTGTGTGGTTAAAGGCATTGGCTTGGCATTGGAGAACATCGACTTATATAAAAGAGCCATCATGCAAAAATAAGCAAAGCTTGTTTCTCGAAGACTCGAAATAGAAAACATTGATAACTTTTAATTTTAAAATATAGGACTAAAAAAATTAATGTTAATTTTTCAATCTTAAGCAGGGGAGAGCTTGTAGTTTAAAAGATAACGATTTGAATAAAATTGACAGTCGATTTTTAAATTAAGACGATAAATAAGGAAAATATCAGGAGTAAAAAAAATACCCAAAAGAATTGATTTAGAACCATAAATTAAAAGATAAATAGTCTTATAATAAATTGTCTTAATTAATAAGTTAACGAATTTTTTTATCTCTTAAAAAACTTTATATTTGTTGCTATAGGTTTAAAATTTCTGTCTAATTTTTGAAAATCTTTTAAACTTTTTAAGGGATAAACAAAAAATTTTTACCAAAACGACCCAATTTTAGTCACAAAAGGTTTAAAAACGAAAAAATGGCCCTAAAAAAGGACGGAAATATCTTTAAAATCTTAGAAATAGAGTTGATTGGCAATTCATTGAAGGAAGTGCTAGGGTTAATTGAACAAAGGATAGCTAAAAAACAAAGAACCCTTGTTGTTACCCCCAATCCCGAGTTTCTGGTCTTCAGTCGGGAAGCCCCTTGGTTTAAGAGGATTTTGATCCAGTCTGATATAGCTATTCCTGATGGGGTAGCTTTGTTATGGGCCAGGGAAGTTTTGAAAAAAAACAGTTTTTTTGGTCGACTTTTAACTGCCTTTTTGACAGGTTTGAAAATTATTTTTACCGGTTGGGGTCAAAAAAGAGTAAACGGCACCGATTTAATGGAAAAACTTTGTCAACTGGCGGCCGGGGAGGGGTGGACAGTTTATTTATTAGGGGGTAAACCAGGCATTGCTCAAAAAACACTGAAAATTCTTCAACTGAAGAATCCAGGTTTAAAGGGTTGGGCTAATTCCGGCCCAAGATTAGAAATTAGAAATTGGAAATTAGAAATTACAGAAAAATTGGTAAGGGAGATTAATGAAAAGAAACCAATTTTTCTGTTTGTTGCCTTTGGTATGGGTAAGCAGGAGAAATTTATCTTCGATAACTGGGGTAAATTGAATGTTAGGGTAGCAATGGGAGTAGGGGGAGCCTTTGATTATCTAAGTGGTCGGGTTAAAAGAGCACCTCAATGGATCCAAAATTTAGGCCTTGAGTGGCTTTATCGTCTTTGTCATGAACCTTGGCGATGGAAAAGACAGTTAAGATTGTTGAAATTCATCTGGTTAGTCATGAAATAAAATAGAGAGCAGCATGGAGGTTTTAAAACTTTATGATTGAGAAAAATGACGCGCGGCGTCTTTATTTGGTTGATTTTAAGGGAGAAAAGGAGTAAAATTTATCTATGAAATCAACTTCTTTGCCAAAGTTTCTCCACCGTTATTTTTGGGATATTGACACTCAAAAACTTAATCCTCAAAAACGCCCTCAATATGTAATTCAACGGCTTTTGGAAATGGGGGACCAGAAGGCTGTTCGTTGGGTAAGAAAAAACTTTTCCAAAAAGCAGATTAAAGAGACTATTTGTCAAAGTCGCCAGATTACTCCCAAGACAGCTAATTTTTGGTCTTTATTTCTAGGTCTTAATAGGAAAAAAATAAAATGTTTTCAAAAGGACTTTCGCCGGACGCAGCGCGCAATTTGGCCTTATTAGCTCAAATTCCGCAGGTGAAGAAATTTTATCTTGCCGGAGGTTCAGCCTTAGCTTTGCATTTTGCCCATCGTTATTCTTTTGATCTTGATTTTTTTAGTCCAGCAAAATTTGATTCTAAACAACTTCGTAATCGCCTTCAAGAGTTAGGCAAGTTTTCCTTAGACCAAATAGCGGAGGATACGCTTCTGGGAAAACTTAATCAAACTAAAATTTCCTTTTTTACTTATCGTTATTCACTATTATTTCCACCCAAGAGTTTCTCTGGCGTTAAAATTGCCAGCATCTTGGATATTGCCTGTATGAAATTAGATGCCATTTCTGCTAGGGGGACAAAGAGAGATTTCATTGATCTTTATTTTATTTGCCAAAAAGAAAAATTATTAAAGATTTTTAAATTATTTGAGAAGAAATATCAAAAGGCTGATTATAATCTTGCTTTTATTCAAAAGAGTTTGGTTTATTTTGTTGATGCTGAAAAAGACGAAATGCCGAGAATGATTAAGGAGGTTTCCTGGGGAGAGGTAAAAAGATTTTTTGAAAAAGAAGTGATTAGGTCGGGTAAGAAATATCTCTAAGTAGATTAATGAGATATTAATTTATATTTTGATATATTTTTTGAATTTAATGAAAGTTTTTTCAAAAAACCAAAATCTTTTTATAAATTTTATAAAGACAAATGTCCATTTTTACAAATTTCTTCAATAATGTCATCTATAGAATATTTATATTCCCATTCAGGATAATCATTTTTAAATTTTGATACATCAGATATATACCAAATATGATCACCGGGTCTAGCTGTTTTAGAAATTTTTATCTTAGCTTTTTTACCCAAAATAGATTCCACCTTAGAGATAGCCTCTAAAATGGAAATATTAGAATGTCTTGATCCTCCAATGTTATATACTTCTCCACATTTAGGGTTTTGATAAAAATGATAGAAGGCATTTACCAAATCAAAAGAGTGAATATTATCCCTTACTTGTTTGCCTTTGTAGCCGATTACAGTATATGTTTGTTTGTTGTATATACATTTAATTAAATAGGAGAGAAATCCATGTAGTTTTGTACCTGAATGACCAGATCCTGTTAAACATCCGCATCTGAAGGAACATGTGTGTAGCCCAAAATATTTTCCATATTCCTGAACCATAATGTCGGCAGCCACCTTTGAAGCACCAAAAATACTATGCTTACATTGGTCTATACTCATTGTTTCGTCTATTCCATTAAACCATTTATGATTTTCTGGCAATTCATACCTAGTTTCTAACTCTTTTACAGGCAAAAGATTGGGATTATTTCCGTAGACTTTATTAGTTGATGTAAAAATGAAGACGGCCTTAGGACAATATTGGCGATATAACTCCAAAAGTATTAATGTTCCGTAAGCGTTAACTTCAAAATCGGTAAGAGGTTCTTTTGAGGCCCAATCATGTGATGGTTGAGCTGCGGCGTGAATGATTAAATTAAATGAGTTATTTTTGAAGATCTCTTCTAACTTTTTTTTATTTCTAACATCAATCTCATAATGATGATAACATGGAATGCTGGTTAATAGTTCTTTTACTCTCCATTTTGTACTTGCTTCTTTACCAAAAAAATAGGCGCGCATATTATTGTCAATTCCATGTACCTCAAACCCCCTCTCACTAAAGAACTTAACAGCTTCTGAACCTATTAGTCCACCTGAACCCGTAATTAATATTTTTTTATTCATATTTTCAAAAAGAATTAGCGTTATCTAAGCAGATTTAAAATCAAAAAATTTTACAGATAAATTAATTTTATATGTTATTTTTCCAAAAGACGTTTATAAAGACATACAAATTTCCCATAAATTTTTTCTGCAGAAAATTTGCGATGAGCTGTATTTGATCCTTCGATGCTTGCTGTAATATAAGCATTTTCATTATAAATGTATGATTCTATGGCTTGGGCGAACAATAAAGGGGAATTAGTTGGCACCAGTTTTCCTATATGATTATTAATAATTATTTCTGAGTTTCCACCAACATTATTAGCTATGCTGGGAGTTCCAGACATCATCGACTCGATCATGGTATTGGGAAGTGCGAAATTTCTTGCAGGAACTACTGACAAAAATGCCGATTGAAGAATTTTTGCTATTTTTTTTCGATTTGGTTCATAATCTTTAAAGATAAACCACCCTTCAAGATTTAAAGATTTCACCCGCTTTTTTAATTCAGAGAAATACTCTTCATCTACATAGCCCTTTAAATAACCATAGTGTAAAAATATAAGTTGTGGGTATTTTTTAACTAATAAAGCCGCCATGTCGATAAAAATTTCTATATCGCGTACAGGCGCTACACGACTCATCATGATAATCTTTTTAGCTGGCTGGTGAAACTTCTTTTGGGCTTTTTCTTTGCCACAATAGGTAAATATTTTAGAATTTATGCCATCGTAAATAATAACTATTTTTTCTTTTCTAACTTTATATTTTGTGGTAAATAGTTTTTTTACGTATTTTGAGACGGCGATATATAATGTTCGTTTATTAAATTTCATTAATATGCGCGCTAATTTTGGTTCCAGAAGAATGACATCTTTTAAATGAATAATAACTTGCTTTCTTAAGAGAAAACCCGCGAGGTTTACATGGGGGCTCCAAAAATAATTATTACAATGGATAAGTGTTACATGGTGTTTAAGTGCTATGGCGATAATGAATAATATTGTTGAAAAATAATGATATAAAGTTCTTAAAGAATGATCGTATAATTCAGAAAGTTCATATGCCTTTTTGGTATAAAAAAAATCAATAACTTTGGTATGTTCACGAAGTATAGAATCAGGTGGGCCAATAACTACTGTTTCAAATTCTTTAGAATGATGAGTTTTTAGATATTCAAGTTCAGCTAATAATCCATTAACAGAACCACTGTTCGAATGAAACTCAACGAAAAGGATTGATTTTTTTCTCATATTGAGTAAATTTTAAACAATTTAGACTGTAAAAACAATCTAAACCTGAAATATTTTAAAAAATTTAACTTAAAATAAGAAGTTTATTCAAAATATGTTAAAATTTTAGTTAAGTCTAGCTTGTTGTTTTTAATATATCATGTATTTTTAAGAAAAATGATTTCAGTGATAATTGCTACAAAAGACAGATCGCAAAAAATAGAGCTTTGTTTAAAGTCTATCTTAAAAAATACCTATAAGGATTTCGAAATAGTTCTTGCTGATCAAAGCTGCGATGGGAAGACAAAACAAGTCGTTAAAAAAATTAAGTCCCCAAAAATAACTTATTTGAAGCTTTCTTCTTGCGGCAAAACAAAAGCGGTAAATCAGGCAATTGGTATTGCCAGAGGCAAAATTTTAAGTTTTATTGATGATGATATTATTGTTGATAAATTTTGGTTAGAACACATCAAGGCATTTTTTGATCAAAATAAAAATCATCAGCAAATCGCAGGCGTGTTTGGCAAAATATTACCATATGAATTGAATCAACATAGGAATCAAATCTGCCCGTCAATTTTTACCCTTAATAGAAAAGCTTTTATTGCTAATCAATACGTTACTCATTATGAAGAATTGGGTTTAGGAAGTAATATGAGTTTAAGAAAAGAAGTTTTAAGCAAGATTGGTTATTTTCGAGAATGGCTTGGGCCAGGTTACTTAGGTTTGGGTGGCGGCGAAGACGGAGAATTGATTTATCGTTTATTAAAAAATGGGTATTCTTTGGCTTATAATCCTGATATTCGTGCTTTTCATAATCGGTGGCTAACCTACCAGGAATATAGAATTCAACAAGGAAGATATACTTGTGGCGAGATTACTTTTTGTTGTTACTATTTCCTTAAAGGTGATTTGCATATGGGAAAAATTATTCTGATGAAGATAATTGAGAGAGTTTTTAATAGTGAATTTAAAGATGCCACCAAGAAAATCTTAAAGATTAAAAAGGCTTTTTGTTTAAAAGATCAAAAACGTTTCTTAAAAGAGTTATTTTTCTCTGGATGGGAAGTTATTTCAATAATTAAGGGTTTTCTCGTTGTCTTTAATTTGATTTTTAGAGAGAAAATTATTAATTTTGGTTCTCTTGATAGGACTTAATTGTTTTTTTGCTTTTCTCAAACATTTTTATCCTCCCATTGTCTAGCCAAAGGGTTTTTGTGCAGAGTTTAAGGATAGAGGAGAGATAATGGGAGATGAAAAGAATAGTTTTGCCTTTTTCGAAAAGTTCTTGCATTTTTTGATAACTCTTTTTCTGGAATTCCTGATCACCTACTTCTAGAATTTCATCAATTAAGAGAATATCGGGTTCAGAATAGACGGCGATGGAAAAACCAAGTCTTAAAGTCATACCGTTGGAGTAGGTATAAAATGGGGCGTCGATAAATTTTCCTAAACCAGAAAATTCAACGATTTTATCAAAACTTTTTTTGATTTCTTGTTTGTTCATCCCCAAAAGCATTCCATTCAAAAAAATATTTTCCTCACCAGTTAATTCTGGATGAAAACCGGCTTCGAGATCAATAAGGGCAACAACTCTACCATTAACCTTAATTTTCCCAGTTGTAGCCGTCGTAATACCGGTAATAATCTTCAAGAGAGTGCTTTTCCCCGAGCCGTTATCGCCGATGATTCCTATTTTTTCTCCTCTTTTGATTTCTAAATTTATGTCTTTTAGAGCCCAAATTATTTCCTTAGAGCCTAATTTAAAAATGTTTTCTACTAAGGTTGGTTTTTGATGGTGAAGAATATATTTTTTAGAAACGTTTCCCAATTTAATGGCAATATTATCCATAAGAATTATTTATAACCAATCACTAAAGTTTTTACTTTCTTTTTTGAAGAAAAAAATTCCTAAAAAAATAACAAGTAAAGAAGAGATGAAATTAGCTAAAAAAATCTTTATATGGGGCAAAAAGGAAGCAATAAGACTAAAGCGAAGCATTTCAAAAGGATAAGCGAGGGGATTTATCTGAAAAAAAACTAAATATCTTTCTGGCAAAATTTGGAGTGAATAAATAACCGGCGTAGCATAAAACCAAAGAATAACGAGAGCTTGAACCAAAAAATTAATATCTCGATATTTAACATTTAGAGTAGAGCTCAATAAAGATAGACTGCTAGTAAAAATGAAAATCCAAATTAAGGAGCCAAAGAAAAAACAGATTTTAATCAGAGAAGAGAAAAGAAGAAGTTGATGGGTAAAAAGTAAAAAAAGAATAAAAAGAAGTAAAGAGATGATAAAGTGAAAAAAATTAGAGAAAACAATCGAAAGAGGGATAGCGGCCCTAGGAAATTTAGCTTTTTGAATAAGGTTGCGCTCGAAGACAAAGGATGGAGTAGCTTTAGTTAAAGAATAAGAAAAGAAATTCCAAGGTAGTAATCCTGCAAAAAGAAAGATGAAATAATTTGCAAGAGGAATTTTAATGAAATTTTGAAAGATAAGGCCAATAATTAGCATTTGAAAGAGGGGATTTAAGAAAATCCATAAAAAACCAAAGACAGCATTTTTATAGCGAGCTTTAATATCGTTTTTTGTCATTTCTAGGGTTAATTCCCAAAAACCCCGGAAATTTTCCTTAAATTTTTTCATTTTTGTTGATTAAGTAAGATTTGGTCAATTTTTTCAATTTTATTGGCCCAACTATTGGCAATGGCTAGTTTTTTTTGCTTTTGTACATATCCTTTTGGCCAACCTGTTTTTAATATTTTCCTAATCTCTCGGGTAAATTCTTGGGCGTCTTTAGCAATCTTAACATAAGGCTGAAGTCTTTTTAATTCTTCGATAGGGGTTGAGATAGTTGGCTTGCCAACATAAAAATACTCAAAAACCTTCATTGGATAACAGAATTTGTTGAATTCTTGCTCGATATCGTAGGGGATAAGACAAATATCAAAATACTTGATTATTTCTGCTAATAATTCACGAGGCTGGTTTTCTAGGAAATGAGCATTCTTTAATTTTTTTAATTCTTCTAATTCTTGCGCAAAAGTCTTAAAGTAATCTTTTTGTAAGGGGCCAATAAAAAGGAAGGTTAACTGAGGATTTTTTTGAACGACCTTGATTAATAAATCGTAATCAAGCCGATAGTTAATTCCACCGACATAGCCGATGATCGGCTTTTTTAATTTAAAAATAAAATTGTCTTTAGGTAATTTTATTGGTAATCGGAAAGTATCAAGAGAGAAACCCTGAGGAACAACCACGGCTTCCGACTTTTTTGTGCGATATAAATTTTTTAAAGTTTGGGAGATAACTGTCATAAATTGAATATTTTTAATTAATTTAGCCTCTTTTTGTCGAATCTTTTTTTCAGTAAAGGGGTCAACAGAAGAGAAATAATCGATACAATCATATAAAGACAGGTAAGATTTTCCAAAGACTTTAGGTAATAGCCAAAAGTCTGGATGGAAAAGCCAGAGAATTTTTTCCTTTTTTTGATTGCCGCTAAAAAAGATAAAAAGCTTCAATAAATAGCTGTTAATAATCAAATTTATGAATTCAATAAAAGGGAAACGTCTCAATGGTAAAAAATGAATTGGTCTTAAATAATAAATATCCCCCTTTTTGTTAATAAATTTAAATTTAAAATGATCTTGATTTCTAATTTTTCTTATAAAGATTTCTTTTATGGAAAGAGAATCCTGCCATAAAAAAGAAAAAACAATATTTTCCTGCGAAAGAATATTTTCAGTTTTTTTGATATAATCAGCTATCCAAAAGCGAGGGTTATTATAAGGGATAATAATAAGTTTATTTTTAAGAAATAAGAACCTGCTTTTAGCAGAACCTTGTTTTTCAAATGAAAAAGACATTTGGTAAAATTATAGCATCAAAATCAATTTTTTTGAATCGGGCTACTAATTTTTTTGAAGACCTGCTTTCTAAAAATGAATTTGCCTTTATTTTTTGGTCAACAATAATCTTTTATTTTTTTTTATTTTTTAATCCTAATAATAAAACTCTAGTCATTTCTTTCTTCCTTTATTTGGGTTTTCTTTTTTTCTTTACCAAGGATTTTAAAAAATCTTTGCTTTTGGCTTTTTTAGCTTCTTGGCCAATTTTGGTTGGTAAGACTTATGAGATTAAATTGATTACTACTCAACAACTTAATATGCCCTCACGGCCTTATGGCGTAAATGAGCTTATTGTTATTTCTGTAAGAGAAATTTTTATTAGCTTGATGTTTATTTTGTTAATCAGAGAGTTTATTTTAGGCAAAAGAAAAATCTTTAAATTCGATATTTTTGCTTTTTCGTTGGGTCTCTTTTTTGTTTCCTTAGTAATTGCTGCAGTTTTTGGTTCGATTAGACCAAACATCTCTTTAATTTTTAGTCTTTTTTATCTTGAACCGATTATATTTTATTTTTATTTAAGAAATTTAATTCAGGAGAAAAAAAAGATTTTGATGCCTTCACTAATGGTTTTTGCCGCCGTTGTTATTTTTGAAGCAATTTTAGCTACTTTACAATTTATTAAACAGGGGGCTGTAGGTCTCTCCTTAGAAATTTCTCAAAAATTTTTACCTTTGAGCTTAGGTGTTGATGAGGATATATCTTTTTTACGGCCGGTGGCAACCTTTTATCACGCTAATCAGTTAGCCCAGTTTATTTTACCATATCTTTTTCTCCTCCTTCCTTCATTATTTTTGTTTTTCAAAAAATTAAACAACCTGATGCTTATTGCCTTTATGGCTAGTTTTTGGGTTTTGCTTTTAAGTTTAGGTCGGTCAGCTTGGATTTCTTTTTTAGTCTGTTTTTTGGCCTTTCTTTTTATTCTGGAAAAGAGATGGCATTTGAGGTTGAAAATTAGAAAGAAGGTTATAAGATTTTTGTTATTGAGCCTGCCTTTTGTTTTACCAGTTTTTTTCCTTTATCTTATGCCTCGCCTAATCAATACCTTTTATGCCTTTCAAGTTTATGGCGGTGCTTATACCAGGATAATTTTATTTAAAGAGTCATTTGATATTATTAAGCAGTTTCCTTTTTTTGGAGTTGGTTTAGGTATGGATGTTTTTTACTCTTATCAGCAATCACTTTTTAAGGCAACTAGTATTTTTTCTTACTTGCCAGAAGCAGTTCATAATGGTTATTTGCACTTATTGGTTCAGGCTGGGATTTTTTCCTTATTGATTTTTCTTTTTACTTGTTCACTCTTTTTAAGAAATTTATTAAGAGCCATTAAAAATCAGCCAAATTTAATAATAAAAGCTCTTCAATTAGCTGTCTTTTTAGGATTATTAGCTCCCTTTTTGAATGATCTTTTTCAAGGTTATATTCCCAACTTGCACGAAATTATCTTTTTCACTATAATTTACTCCAGTAGTAATCAATTAAAGGACTTAATATGAATTTTAAAATGAAAAAATTGACCAAATTTTTTAAAGAATTTAAACTTTTTGATATCCTAATTATTGTTTTGTTTTTAATTTTGGCGGCAGCTTTTTTTGTCTTCTTCTTTCGACAAAGTAAGTATCTAACAATTAAATTAAAAGTGACCGAAAAAAATGTTTTATATGCCTCAAGTACACCCCCTTCTTGGTTTGTTTATCTTTTTAAACCCGGCATGAAAGAGAAAGACGGATTGGGGAGGACTGTCGCCGAAGTCTTAGATGTTTATTTTTATGAGACTGCTCCGGCTAATAAGGCAGTTTACCTAACTATGAAACTAAGGACTACCTACAATAGCCGCTCCCACGAATATATATATGAGGGGACAGCGGTAGCTATTGGCGAGGGGTTGAGAATAAATTTGGAAAAAATTCTCGCCGAAGGATTGGTGGTTGAAGTCGAAGGTTTGGAGAATCCCTATGAAGAAGTTTATTTTCAGATAAAGGGACGACTTTTTGAAATTGCTCCTATTTTTTCTGAAACCACCGGAGTTGAGCCTTTTGTTGCCGAGTCAATTAAAGTTGGCGATAAGGTTTTTGATTCCTCAGGTAAACTTATGGCAGAGATCTTAGAAAAAGAAGTCTTGCCAGCGCAAAAGAACACCTTTGATGACAAGGGAAATGTTTATTTGAAATTTGATCCTCGTAGAAAGGATGTCTTTTTGAAATTGAAAGTTAAGGCCAAAAAAATTAATAATGAGTTTTATTTCTTCGATGATATTCGAATTAAAGTGGCCCAGCCTTTGCCCCTCCACTTTCCCAATATTAGTATTTATCCAGTAATTACGGAAATAAAACAGATTCAATAGCACTTTTTAACATAAGACATAAATTTCTTTCTAAATCTTTCCTGACTGAATTTTTTTACCTGATTATAAAGAATTTTTCTGTTAAATTTTATTTGGTTGAATTTCTTTATTGCTTTAGCCATTGATTGCCAAGAATGGTGGTAGAAAAAAAAACCGGTTTTACCCTCAATAAGTGTTTCTTTAGCCCCACCACCAAAATAGGCAATAATGGGAATGCCATAAGCCATAGCTTCCACGGGGGCGATACCAAAATCTTCATCTTTAGAACAAAAAAGAAAAGCGATGGCCTTGGCATAGAGTTTTTCTTTTTCTGACTCAGGAATAAAACCGAGAAATTCAATGGTTGGGCCGGCTAATTTTTTTAGTTTTTCTAAATAAGAAGGATTGTTGGTTGCTCCAGCGATTTTTAAGGGCAAATTGAGGTGTTTACAGGCTTTAACGGCCAATTCTAGAGACTTAGTGTTATCAATTCGAGAAATAATCAAAAAATATTCTTTTTTTCCTTCTTTAGGCAGTATTTTAGGAATTTCTACGGGTGGATAGATAACGCTTGAATTTAACCCCGTCTTTTCTTTAATCTTTTGTTGCGTATTTTTAGAATTAACAATAAGATATCCCTTTTTAAGGGATTGGAGATAGAGTTTTTTTTGATAAGAAAAATTTAGACGACTCTGCCAAGAAGATTTTTTTTCCAAACCAAAAAGATTTTTGGGGAGAGTATGGAGATAATGGATTGTTTTAGTTAAATTTATGGTTGCAAGAGGGGAAAGATAATAAGCGGAACTGGTAATGACCAGGTCAAAATTTTTAAGAGAATTAAATTTCCAGATAAAGGGTGACAAAAACTGGATCATTGTTGTTGTTTGCCGGGGAAATCTTTGGAACCAAGAAACATGAAGATTGTTTTTTAACTGAGGAAAATGATTTTTAAGAATTTCCTTTTTATAGTGACTAACAAAAACTTCAGCTTTAGGAAAAATCTTAAGCAATTCCTGGAAAACTCTTTCAGCCCCGCCAAATTCAGCCAGAGAGTCATGAACTAAAGCGACTTTCATACAAGCGTAGTATAATAAAAACACGATGAATTTTAAAGCCAGTGTTTTGGTGCTTACTCAAGACAGGCCCCTAATTTTAAAAAGATGTCTCATCTCCTTGATTAGCCAAACTGTGTTGCCAGATCAAATTGTGGTGATTGATAATGGTTCTGGAGAAAAAACAGAAAAAGCGATTCTTGAATTTAAGAAAAAAATTAAAATTGATTACTTTCAGGAGAAAATTAAAGGAGAGGCTTTTGCTAGAAACAGAGCCCTAAAGTTAGCTAAAGGAGATATTTTAATATTCATTGATGATGATTGTGTGGCTGACAAAAATTGGTTGGAAAATATCATTAATTTTTTCCAGAAAAACCAAAAAGCTGACGGTATCGTCGGTAAAGTAGAGAATCTTTTAAGAAAAAACATTTATACCAATGTCTATCAATGTTATTATTGCCGTTGGTTAATGGAAAATTTTAAAGATTTTAATCAAGTTCAATCATTGGCTTCAGAGAGTACTTTCTTCGATACCAAAAATCTAGCCCTCAAAAGAGTAATTGTTAAAAATTTTTCCTTTGATCCCGATGTCCTTTTTCATGGCGTTAATGTTGATAGCGTGGCTGGTGAAACATTAGTTAAAAAGGGGAGTTTTTTTTATCATCCACAAATAGTTGTTTATCACCAAAATTGGGGTTCTTTTAAAGAATTGTTGGTTAAAAATTTTTATCAAGGAGTGGCTGATGAATGGATTTGCCGGAAACAAAAGATTGAAAATCGAGACAAACCTTTAAATTATTCTTACTGGGCTTGGTTGAGAACTTGTCAAAAGGAAATTGAAAATCTAAATTTTCAGCAAAAATTAATCTTTTGGTTAATGTTATTTTTATATCCACTACCTTACAAAATTGGTAGAA
>Ga0315289_10004044_pt1 | contig 22001 bp, 19 predicted proteins | sample YL17G11_40_MG_FD_203452 | JGI IMG/M metagenome (GOLD analysis project Ga0315289, IMG submission 203452) | Sediment microbial communities from Yellowstone Lake, YNP, Wyoming, USA - YL17G11_40 | ecosystem: Environmental > Aquatic > Freshwater > Lake > Sediment | place: USA: Wyoming | collected... | reverse complement strand
TTCGAGGCACGCCTGCTGTGCCGAATAAGATGTCCATGCAGGCATTCTAACAGGTGCTTGGTAGAGGAATACGGATTGTCCTACACTAAAGCGATGGCAACGAACGAATCGCGCAGTATAGCTTCTGGCTCAGGACGAATTCTTGTGATCACCGGCTCAGGTAAGGGGAAAACAACTGCAGCCCTGGGCTTGGCATTACGCGCCATCGGGCAGGGCATGATTGTAGTGATGATCCAGTTTGTCAAAATGGACAGAAGCGGTGAACACTCGTTGCCAACTTGCCTGCAACCCTGGCTTACGATTATTCCAGCCGGAGCCGGTTTCGTTCATGCTAGCTCTAAAAAGGACTTGGAAAACCACCGTTTGAAAGCGAACCAAGCCATGAAACTGGCTAAGTGCAGCATGGATGCAGGCGCCTGCCAGATGCTGATTCTGGATGAAATCTTCGTTGCCCTCCACCTGGATTTGGTTCAACTTCTAGATTTGGTGAACCTGATTCGGCAGAAATCGCCTTCGATGCACCTGGTGTTAACCGGACGCGATGCTCCTAGTGAGATTTTGGAGATGGCTGACACTGTTTCCGAAATCCAAGATATCAAGCATCCCTTCAAGCATGGCGCTCCCGCCCAAAAGGGGATCGAATTTTAATCCATTGTGCTACAATCTCCATCGATCGGCCAAGGCTTGAGGCGATTTCTGAATCACGATTTGAGGGGTAATACACTTGCCTGACAGAATTCGGTGCCCTCGTTGCGGGATGGAAAACTCTGCAGAGGAAATCCTTTGCGTTAATTGTCATCAGATACTGCCATTGCGCCCGGAAGAGAGCGAAGTGTTAGCGGGATGCTCTTTCTGCGGGGCGAAAAATCCACCGGAATCCGTTTTTTGCAACCGTTGCGGGTTCCTATTGTTGGAGGAATGTCCCGTTTGTGGAGCCAATAATCCCATTGAAGCCATAGCCTGCCTGCATTGCCGGACTGCACTGACCCAAGCCCGCCAGGATCAGAAACACCGGGAACGTCGAAGAACAACGGCCAAACGCAGTTTCATCGCTCATCTCTGTCTTTTGGCTGTGGTAGCAGGTGGGTTTTTGTACTTTTGGTTGGCCTGGTCTTCCAAGGTGTCCATCTTTTGGTCTGTCATCGCTGTCATTCTTTTCGTTTTGATTGGAATACTGATTGCCTTGCGCATTATCGGAGTGATCTACCAATGGCAGGAAACCGAACGACAGACTCGTAAATCGCGTCGTCTGCGTACATTATGAAAAAAATGATTGGTTTTTACCTATTGGTTTGTCTATTTCTGCATCTCTCGCTGCCGCTTGACGGGGTCATCGGAGCAGCCGAAGTCCGATTGCTTTTGTTGCCTTCTGCACTGGAAATCGGCCCTTCCTCCCGCGCTGTTGTCACTCTTGTGCTCTTGGGAGAGCCTGGTCAAACGGTACAGCTAAGTACAATGCAGTTGCCGGCAGAGCTCTCCGCAACGATCGATCCACCAAATCTTTCTATTCCTGGTACGGCTAAATTGCATTTGGAGACAACAGCGGGATTTCGTCCCGGTCCTTACACACTGGAGATCTCTGCCACGGATGGGACACAGGTACGCTTGGCCTCTCTCAGTTTGTCCAGCCGCAAGGACTTGGAAATCAGCGTCTCCCCAACTCAGGGTGTCGTGATGCCGGATCAATCGATGGTGTTCTCCCTCTATCTCTATCACACCTCACCGTTCACCCAACTTCGATTGCAGCTGCAATCCAGCCCCCCATTGGAAGCAGTCTTCTCATCCTTGCAGCCTCTATCCTCGGAAACTTCCAGTTGTACGTTGAGCATCTCGCCTCTGCTACCCGGATTGCATTCGCTAGAGGTCGATGTGTCGGATGGAACACGATCCACCGCACTCTCTCTATCAATCGTGGTCCTGTTTCCGGATGTAGAAGGGCATTGGAGCCAGCCGATGGTTTCGGACCTGATGGGTAAAGGGATCTTAGCCGGGTATGCAGATGGGACTTTTCGACCGGAATCTCCCTTGACGCGGGCAGAATTTGCCAAGATCGTTTCTTTAACTTTCTCCTTCGAACCGAAGAGATCCGATTCACCCCTGTTTTCAGATATTGAGAATGGGTTCTGGGCTCTACCTTTCATTGAACGACTGTGGAAAGCCCAAATCATTGAAGGTTTTCCGGACAATACCTTCCGCGCGCAAGAGCCTATCAAACGTGCTGAACTTGCGGCCATGCTGACCCGCGTCATCAATTGGCCATTGGTGGCAAGCAGTTTTCCTCCCACGTTTACAGATTTGGATAGCCGTCATTGGGGATTTCGATACATCGAGACGGGAGCCTGGCAGGGCGGCTGGGACGGGTATCCGAATGGTTCCTTCCAGCCGGATCGGTATGCTTCACGGGCAGAAGTGGCTGCATTGATCGCGCGGCTGCTGCCGGACTAAAATTGACAGTGCATTCTGCATCTTTTAAGATTCTGGGAGCGCTTTCTAGGCGCAATTGGACTCGGGGTGTGGCTCAGTTTGGTAGAGCGCTTGGTTCGGGACCAAGAGGTCGTCGGTTCAAATCCGGCCGCCCCGACCACTTCCAATGAGTGATCAATCCGATCAACCGCTTCTGCGATCTTTGCTAGCTTACCTGAGAATGGAGCAGACTTCCTTCCATGTCCCCGGACATAAAGGAGGTCTTGCGGCGCCATTGAGCTTGCAAGAAGCCTTGGCTGCCGGCCCATTTCGCTTAGATTTGACTGAGGTTGGATTGCTGGATTCGCTGCAACATCCTGTCGCAGAGATGAGGGATGCAATGATTCTGGCAAGTCTGGCTTTCGGAGCGGATCGCACGTGGTTCCTGGTCAATGGGAGCACTGCTGGGGTTCATGCCATGTTGCTAGCAGTCCTAACAGAAAACGAGGAAGTGTTGATTTCCCGGGATTGTCACCTCTCCGCTATCGGGGGAATGATCCTTTGTGGTAGTCATCCGCAATATCTCTTTCCAACTTGGGACTCGGATTGGCATCTTTTTTTACCGGCTGAGGCATCCAGTATCGCGGATGCATTAAGATTGCGTCCCTCCGTAGCGGCTGTTTTCCTCACGTCTCCCAGTTATTTCGGTATTGCCAGCGACCTGGGAGCCGTTGGTCAGATCTCATCCGGTAGAGATTTGCCCATCATGGTCGATGAGGCGCATGGAGCGCATTTTGCCTTCCATCCGGCTTTTCCAAAAACCGCGATGGCATCGCGAGTCGATTTATCCGTGCAGAGTGCGCACAAGACCCTGACGAGTCTAACGCAATCGGCACTCTTGCATTGGAAACGAGGGCGGGTCGAAGAGGAAAAAGTACGGGCTGCGCTCGATATTTTGCAAACGAGTTCGCCATCGTATCTCCTGGCGGCTTCTCTTGACGCCACGCGCTGGCAAATGGCGAATGAAGGGACGAAACTTTGGCAATCGACCATTGAACTAGCAGAGGAAGCCCGCGAGCAAGTGAACCGGATCAATGGTCTGCGGTGCTTGCATCCCAACGATCTGCGAGACCGGGGGTATACACTGGATCCCACAAAGCTTCTGGTTGATGTTTGGCGTTTGGGAATGGATGGTTTTCGAGCAGCTCGGATCTTGCAAGCATTCGGCGTGGACGTAGAATTGGCCGATCCCTGGCATGTCCTGGCCGTTTTTAGCATCGCGGATACCCCGGACAGCCTGAAACGATTACTCCTTGCTCTAAAAAAATTGCCTGAATTCGTCCCGAATTCCAGATCCCGCTTCGATGGTTCAAGCCTGCCTTCACCTCCCATACCAAGCTCATTCTTCACCCCTCGCCAGGCTTTCTTTTCTCCTTGCGATAGAGTGCGCCTCTCTGAAAGCAGAGGACGGATCGTCGCCAGATCCCTCGCTCCCTATCCACCAGGAATCCCAGCCCTGGTTCCAGGCGAAATGATCGATGCCGATACAATTGAATATCTCCGTCTCTGGCAGCAGTTGGGCGCTCGCATCCTTGGTTTGGAGGGAGAAGAGTTATGGATCAAAGTCGTCCATTGAGGGTTGCCTTGGGTTCAGATGATGGAGGTTTTCTCTTGCACGAAGAGCGCAAAGCTTTCTTAGTAGAGATGGGCTACCAATCAGATGGTTTCGGCACCCATTTCCATGCTTCCGTGAACTATCCCGGTGATGCCCTTCTTCTAGCCAAGGCTGTGTCTAGGGAGGAGTATGAATCCTGTTTTGCTCCACCGGGGGGGTGTATCGCAACGAACAGGGTTCCAGGCGTCCGGGCGGCTCTCTGTATGGAATTGTTCACTGCGGAAATGTCACGGGTTCCTACCGACGCAAATGTGTTGTGCTTGAGTGGAAAAACCATCGGACCGCTTCTGGCTGGGCGCACTGTAAAATCTGACGAGAAACAGAGCCTTCAAAAGAGGATGGCATCGCAGAAGGATTGTTATATCAAGCAAGCAGAATGTCGAGGGGTGACGCAATGGGGGGAAAATGAATACAATCGTGAGAGATTTTGCCCTGGTTGGTGATGGAAAGGAGTCTTGAAATGAATATTGTGTCTGGAAATCCGCTGAGCATGGTTGATCCTGAAATCAGCGAGATCATACACCGGGAGGAGAATCGCCTCCGAACCAAGTTGGAGCTGATTGCATCAGAGAATTATGCAAGCCGTGCCGTATTGGAAGCCCAAGGCTCTGTCCTCAATCTGAAATATGCGGAAGGTTATCCTGGGAAGCGATACTATGGTGGTTGCGAATATGTGGACCAAGTAGAAGAACTAGCCCGGGAAAGAGCCAAGCAACTTTTTGGTGCTGACCATGCCAATGTTCAACCGCACGCCGGAGCCCCCGCAAACATAGCTGTATATACAGCCCTGGTTCCCTTGGGAGAAAAAATCATGGCTCTGAATTTGACCGACGGTGGGCACCTCACGCATGGAAGCTCAGTGAATGTTTCCGGCAAATGGTGGAAATTCATTCCCTACGGCGTGCGGCGAGAAGATGAGCGCATTGATTACGACCAAGTCCGGGACTTAGCGCGGGAACACTGCCCCCGCCTCATTTTAGCCGGTGCTACGGCTTACCCTCGCGTGATCGATTTTCCCCGATTCCGGGAGATTGCGGATGAGGTTGGTGCCTATTTCATGGTCGACATGGCTCATATTGCCGGTTTGGTCGCAGCCGGGGTTCACCCTTCTCCCGTGCCCTACGCAGATGTCGTAACCTCCACCACCCACAAAACGCTTCGCGGTCCTCGTTCAGGAATCATCCTGTGCAAGTCTAACCTTGCCAAGGAAATCGATAGAGCAGTTTTTCCCGGCTTACAGGGCGGGCCTTTAATGCATGTCATCGCCGCCAAGGCCGTCTGTTTCAAAGAAGCGATGGAGGAAGATTTCAAACAATACCAACAGCAAGTGGTCCGGAACGCATCAACCCTGGCTCAAGGTTTAAAAGATGAGGGGTTCCGGCTGGTTTCGGGGGGAACAGACAACCACTTGATGCTGATCGATCTCACGAGCAAAGGGATCACCGGAAAGGATGCGCAATTCCTCTTGGATTCAGTGGGTATTACGGTCAACCGAAACACGATTCCGTTTGAGCAGTTAAGCCCGTTCGTTACATCGGGTCTTCGGCTGGGGACACCTGCTCTTACCAGCCGCGGCATGATGGAGAGTGAAATGTTGGAAGTCGCTCGATTGTTAAGTCAGGCGATTGCTTTTCGAGACGATCCAGCAGCTTTGGACAGAGTTCAGCAGGGTGTCTTCAAACTGACTTCCCAATTTCCGCTTTGGTTTTCGCGATGAACGACGCAACGGTCGTCAGCCACCCTCTGATCCAGCACAAGCTTGGTCTGCTTCGTGACCGTCATACCGAGACAAAAGAATTCCGCGAACTGGTCGAAGAGATCAGTATGCTACTGGCTTACGAAGTCTTTCGCGATCTCCCCGCCGCTTCCGTTCCGATTGAGACGCCTTTGGCTAGCACTTCCGGCCAGATGATCGACGGAAAAAGTATCGCCGTGATCCCGATCCTCCGCGCGGGCTTGGTAATGGCTTCCGGTATTCTACGCCTTTTGCCCAATTCCAAAGTTGGACACATCGGGCTGTATAGAGATCCTGGAACGCTCTCCCCGGTGCGCTACTATTACAAACTGCCCAGTCATCTGGACGAGAAGCAAGTGATCGTGCTGGATCCGATGTTGGCTACCGGTGGTTCGGCTGTCCATGCGGTAAGCCTTCTAAAAGAACAGGGAGCGGTCATGATCAAGTTTCTCTGCATTCTCGCTGCTCCGGAGGGCATCCGGGTTATGGCCCAGGCGCATCCAGACGTGCCAATCCTCGTGGCAGCGGTGGACGATCATTTAAATGATCATGGGTATATCGTGCCCGGGTTGGGTGACGCTGGTGACCGTCTCTTTGGAACCAAGTAAACCAATTCGCCTTCTTTCCATTTTTGGGACTCGTCCTGAAGCCACAAAAATGGCACCTGTGGTCAGGATCTTATCCGGTGACGGTCGCTTCCAACATGTTCTAGTGGTGACCGCGCAGCACAGAGAAATGCTGGATCAGGTCATGGAATTATTTCAATTGAAGGCCGATTTTGATTTGGACATCATGCGGAAACGCCAAAGCTTGAGTCAAATAACCACCCGCAGTTTAACAGGTTTGGACCGCGTGATTGAACAGGTCAAGCCAGATTTAATTTTGGTTCACGGCGACACAACGACCACCTTTGCCGGTGCTTTATCCGCCTATTACCATCAAATCCCAGTGGCCCATGTGGAGGCAGGTCTGCGTTCCGGAGATCGTTTGAATCCATACCCGGAGGAACTGAACCGTATCTTGACCGATGATATCGCTGATATCTGCTTCGCTCCCACCCCCGGGGCCGCCTTGAATCTAAAACGAGAAGGGATCACGAAGAGCAAAATCTTCATCACCGGGCAAACCGCTGTGGACGCTCTTATGAGCCTTTCACATTCGTTGAACCAACGCGTGCTTCCACCTCCGCTCTCCAAGACTCGACCGTTTATCCTGGTGGAAGTACATCGGCGGGAGAATTGGGGAGAGCCCTTGAAGCAAGTATCCCTCGCCTTGTGCGATGTTGCACAACAATTTCCTCAGCTTGATCTGGTTCTTTCCCTGCACAAAAACCCGGCAGTCCGGCAAAGCATCCTACCTCAACTCGCAGGCCGCGCTAATGTGCATATCTTCGAACCATTGCCTTTTCTTGACTTTTTGCTCCTGATGAAACACTGCCTGTTCGTGGTAACTGACTCCGGTGGTGTGCAAGAAGAAGCGCCTTCTTTCCATAAGCCGGTTCTGGTGACACGGCGGGTCACCGAAAGGCCTGAAGGGGTTTGGCATCACGTTTTGAAGATCATTGGTACAAACCGTCGGCGGGTTCACAAAGAGATCGTCCGTTTACTACTAGATCAGGAAGAATATGGTCGCATGATCCAAGCCAGTAATCCTTTTGGCGATGGACGAGCAGCCGAGCGAATCCGGGATTACTTGTTGTACAGATTCCACCTTCAGGTCAGTCCACCCAAAGAATTCTTTCCTTGTGACGTCAAACACAAAGGAAGGAGGAAACCCGATGCATTACTGGATTGAAGGGGGCTTCCCATTACGGGGCAATGTAAAATGCCAGGGCGCTAAGAATTCTGCTGTTCAATTGCTGGCAGCGTCCCTGCTAACACGGGAGCTGGTCATTCTAGAGAACGTCCCGGCAATTGAAGACATTGTCAGTATGATCGATTTGCTCCACTCCCTCGGGTCCCAGGTGGAATTCGACCAAAAACGACACCGTGTCTGCATTGAAAACGCTGGACCGATTCACCCACATATCCAGAATCCGCAAGCCAGTGCACTGCGTGCTTCTTTATCGCTGGTGGGACCTTTGTTGGCACGGGAACGGGAAACTAGCATTCCCTTTCCAGGTGGCTGCAATATTGGTTCTCGTCCTATTGATTTACACCTAAAGGGTTTTGGCGCCCTTGGGGCGGATGCGCTGCTCGAACATGGCAGGATCATCGCGAAAGCCAGGTCTCTGCAAGGAAAACGGATCTACCTCGACTACCCTTCTGTAGGTGCTACTGCCAATTTAATGATGGCTAGTTCGTTGGCCCGGGGTGAAACCATCCTTGAGAATGCAGCAGAAGAACCGGAGATAGTGGACTTAGCCAATATGCTGAAAAAGATGGGAGCAAAGATTCGCGGAGCCGGCACCAAAATGCTTCAGATCCGGGGAGTTCAATGGCTGAAGGGTGTTCGCCATCACGTGATTCCTGACCGGATCGAGGGTGGGACATATCTAGTGGCAGCTGCTATTACTCGCGGTAAGCTTTCGCTGCGGGATTCCATTCCACAGCACCTGGAACCCTTGCTGGTAAAGTTGCAGGAAGCTGGAGCCACGATTGATGTGAATGGGAACAGAGTCAAGGTTTTCGTTTCTGGTCGCTTGAGAGCATTCGATATTAAGACCATGCCCTACCCCGGTTTTCCCACAGACCTCCAGAACCAAATGACCATCCTGATGACTCTAGCTGAAGGGACCAGTCTTGTTACTGAAACCGTCTTCGAGAATCGCTTCCTCCTGACCTCGGAATTGCGTAAAATGGGTGCCGATATCCGCACCGAAGGACACGGTGCCGTGATTACAGGCGTAGATCACCTCACTGGCGCTCGGGTAACGGCTCCCAATCTTCGCGGCGGCGCCTCTCTAGTGCTGGCTGCTTTGTCAGCCCAGGGAGTCTCTGAAGTACACGATATTCAGCATATCGATCGTGGATACGAGAAAATGGAGGAAAAACTCGAGCAGGTAGGCGCCAAAATCCAAAGAATAGAGCTGAAAGGGAGTAAAGATGCCAATCCTTGACGAAAAGGGTCGTTTATTCGGCAAGATCAACCTCTTTGATCTGCTGATCATCCTTCTCATCGTTTTAGTTGCGGCCTTTTTAGTGTATAAGTTCGCATTTTCACCCAGCCAGGACTTTGCTCAAGATTGCATGGTTACATTGGTTTGGGGTAACGTGGAGCCCGATGTCGCCCAATGGGTACGAGTGGGGGACCAAGCCACAGATGGCTCGGGTAATGTGGTCTTGGAGGTATCGGACGTCACAGTCCGCGCGGCGCGGGTACCAGTTGCGACCGCCGATGGGCAGATGCTGGTCATCGACCATCCTCATTTGAAATCTGTGATTCTCACCGCTCATGCACCCAAAATAGCCAAGACAGGGAATTTTGAGATCAAAGGGCAAGAATTGAAACTGGGGATCAATGTCATTGTACAAATGGATGCACCCGCCTTGGGTTCTCCTTATAAATTCTCTGGATTGTGCACTGCAATAGAGTTCGTTCCACCCAAGGGTGAATATCCCAAGCTGAACAATTTGGTCACACCATAAAGCAGTGATCAGCGCTCGCATCGCTAGATTCGCCAGCATTTTAATGCTGGCCACTGTTTTTAGCCGCTTCCTGGGCTACATCTGGAAAGCCTTGCTGTCCGCCTTCTTCTTTGGTGCGCCCTCGGATGCGTTTCTACGGGCAAATACGTTGCCCAACATGTTCTATAACATTTTGATCGGTGCCTTGCTGTCTGCCTTGTTCATCCCATTCTTCACGCGCTATATCGTTCGTGGAGACCGCGAAGAACTTTGGCGTCTGGCATCTTCTTTGTTCATCGTTTTGCTGATTGGATTGTCCCTGATCTCCTTGCTGGGGGTAATATTCGCACCCACCCTCACCCAATGGTTGGACCCCTCTACCGATGTCCAAACCCAGGAACTGACAACGCGCTTGTCCCAGATCATGTTTCCTGCACTAATCTTCTTGGCCTGGGCTGGTCTGCTTACGGCTTTACTCAACTCATTCCAAAATTTCACCCTCCCAGCGCTGGCGGTGGTGTCATTCAATGCAATATTGATCCTGTTTATTTGGCTATTCGGCCGATCGATGGGGATTCAGGCTGCCGCCTGGGGTTGGGCCATTGCCGGCTTTGCTCAGTTTGCTTCCCAGCTACCGGGTTTGTTTCCGATTCGATTTAAGATGTATTGGCGCTCGCTGTGGCACCCAGAGTTGAAAAAAATGGCTCTCCTAGCGCTTCCGCTGCTAATAGCCACCGCTATTGATCAGCTTTCACCATTTTTTGAGGCACGTTTGACCTCCTACCTTGCGCACGGCAGCTTCACCGCTTTGCGCAATGCCGGGGTTCTGGTGCAATTGCCCTTGGGAATCTTTGCCATGAGTGTAACGACCGCGGTTTACCCAACGCTGACGGGCCAGCTTTCCTCCAGTCAGCATAAGGAGGCCAAGGAGAGCATTCTCTGGGCGATTCGTGCCATCTCTCTCTTCATCCTGCCTTCTGCGGCAGGTTTGATCGCCTTGTCGATTCCGATCACCCGCGTTCTCTATCAATACGGTGAATTCACCGCATTTGGCACTTCCCTTTCCGCCTTTGCTTTATCGTTATATGCACCCGGGCTGCTTGCCAATGCAACTTTGATGGTCTTGTTCCGCGCATTCTACGCAATGCAGGACACGCTCACTCCCGTGCTGATCACCTTTGGCGGATTGGCCTTGCAAATCGCATTGTATTTTTTACTGATTGGTCCTCTTGGCATCGGTGGGTTGGCTCTTGCTGCCACCGTTGCTGCGTTCTGCAATATGGCTTTGATGATCTTGTTTCTGCGAAGGAAAATCGGACCCTTAGGACTTCGTTCCATTTTTCCCTCCCTGGGCAAGATGATCTTCGCCGCAGCAGTGATGGGAGGAATCTGCTATTTGTTGGATCGGTTGGCAGTATGCTTTTTGGACCCCAATTTTGTGGTCGCGCGGATCGCAGAAACAGGCATCCTGATCCTGATTGGTTTACTAATCTATGGGTTCCTGCTGTATTTGATGCGGGTTAAGGAGATTATTCCTATTTTGGAGAAAGCCAGGAATCTCCTGTCTTTCCGTCGGAGAAAAGTTTGATGAATACCCGCAAACCACCTAAAATGCCGCCTATGAGACGGAAGGGTCCGGGTCTGGGCCAGAAGATTTTGGTTCTTGGGATATCTGTTGTGATTCTTGTTATTGGTGTTCTGATTGGCTGGTTTTATATGAAATACCGGGCAATGAACACCTCAAACTCCAATGGGGGTCCACCGATCGAGCTTCCAACGCCCACCCCTGGTGAACGCACGAATTTCCTATTTATTGGTGCTGATGCTAGGCCAGAGGAAATCACATCCGGCTTTGATGCCCGATCCGATACGATCATCTATGGCAGCTTGGATCCTACTGTGCCTGAAGCATTCCTCCTTTCCATCCCTCGTGATTCCTTGGTGGATATTCCGGGATATGGTCAAGATAAGGTGAACGCCTCCTTCGCTTTCGGTGGAATCCAGCTGCTCTCGGAGACAGTATCCCAATTGGTGAACAAACCAATCCACTACTACATTGAGGTGAATTTCGAGGGTTTCGCGAAGGCAATTGATATACTAGGGGGAGTGGATCTGAATGTTGAGGAGCGGATGTACTATCCTTGGGAGGAAATCGATCTTTACCCGGGATTGCAGCATTTGGACGGCACCCAAAGTTTGGCGTATGTCCGCTACCGTGGTTATCCTGAAGGCGACATTGCCCGAGTACAGAAACAGCAGAAATTCATCACAGCGCTGATTGACCAGCATTTCACCCTTGGAAACGTCGGGAAAATTCCGGCCATTTTCGACGAGATTTCCTCTTATATGAAAACTAACCTGCCCATTGACGAGGCTATCAAGCTGGCCAAGGTTTTTGTCGGCCTAAGGATGAACGAAATCCGGATGGAAATCGTACCGGGTGAATTCTACGATGAACCTGTAACCGGAGCTAGCTACTGGGCGGTAAACCAGCCTGCGCTGGTGCAATTGATGCAAGTCCTGGAAGAACCATGGGTGACCCAGACCGCCACTCCAACCATCACCGGAATTCCTTCGGAGAGCGAGGAGATGAGCAACTTCCCGGTGATCAATACGACTGAGCCTGCTCCAGAGACTTCCACAGAGCCCAGCGGCTCAATTCCATAAAGATGGCCGTTTCCATTCGAGAGAGTATGGCGTATCGAATCAGTCAGAGGTTTTTATTCGTTTGGTTGAATAGCCGAACGTATCAGATTCTTGCAAGCTTATATGTACCCTGGGTCCGCATCCTGGATGGGTCTTTGTTCAACCGGCTGCTGGCTCCATACATGTCCGTTCGTTCTGATTCTTGGGGGATAGGCCAGCTTAGCATCGTCCGGTCTTTTTGGAACCGGGTGGGCGGAGCCATCGTTGTAGCGATCACAAAATGGCTGAACGGCTCTCGGGTGCAACACTCTGTCACGATCTTGTCCCAGGAATTGCGTGAAGCTCCCATTTCCAGCCTGGGAGCAGTGTTATTCGGTTTTGCAACGATTTACTTCGCCCTTGAATTTCTTTTTGGATCCCTGTCAGGTTCGATTTGGGTTTTTATCGCGATCGCGATCACTCTTCTCGGTTTGCTCGGAATTGCACTCCCATCGACTCTTTTCCAGGGATCCGTCCTTAGCAGACGCATACCTCACCGGGACACCAAGCACTTGCCGGGATTGATTTTAATGGGTGTTTTTGTCGCAATCTGCGGATTTTTCTGGAACCCTTTGTACGTGGTATTACTCTTGTTGTCGGTTGTATTCTCAGTCTGGGTCCTATCTCGGGCAGAAGTAGGATTGTATGCCATCGCTGCCTATGCCTTGCTGGATTTCCTGATCCGTTCAAGTTTCCCTAGCACGATCGCGAAGTATTGGTCGTTCGGACTGCTTACTCTAATCCTGGTCGGTATTCTTTTCCAACTGGCAAAATACCCCCAGAGAAAATTTTACTTCACCTGGGTAGGATTCCCTTTGTTGGCTCTTCTTTTATGGTGCATCCTTTCCATGGCCTTCACCAAGGTGTCTTTCGATGTCGGCTTTGAAGGAGTTCGTGCCATCCTACAAACATCTCTTTTTTTCTTCGCCACGCTGAACGCCATACGTACCCGCCGCCAATTGCAGCGGTTTTTCTTCGTATTGGCCTTGGTTCTAGCTGTTGTGTCTTTATATGCGATCTACCAGTACATCATTCAAGTCCCGGTAAAACCAGGGTGGGTGGATGTTGATTTCGAGCAGGATATCAAAAGTCGTTCCTATTCCATTTTCCCTAGTCCGAATGCTCTCTCTGGCTACCTTGTGTTGTTTATCCCCTTATTGCTTGTGCTGCTTTTTGAAGAACGAGCACCCGCCGCCAAAATGCTCTATCTTGCAGTCACAGGTTTGGCAGCCTTGGCTTTGATTTTTACACTGACTCGTGCCGCCTGGTTGGCGTGTGGATTGAGTTTGATCTTCCTGGGAATTCTTCACGACCGGCGCATTTTGCTTCTTGTTGGCCTTGTGGGTGCCCTGTTGCCGGCATTTCCGGAGTTTTCCCAGCGGTTTGCCACTTTGATTTCTGGCGAATATTGGGTTAAGAGTGCGACTGCGGGTCGGTTGTACCGATGGCAGCTCGGCCAACAAATCGCCGAGGGCAACCCCTTGTTCGGCAGTGGACCGGGTACATTTGGTGGAGCGGTAGCTTTCCGGGCTGGGTATTGGCCCGGAATCTACGCGGATAACTATTACATCAAGACAATGGCTGAGATTGGCTTCCCGGGGTTGATCTTTTTTCTTTTAACTCTACTATCCATGCTGGTAGCCGGTTTTCAACGTATTCGGTCCTTGGTAGATCGAAAACTAAGGAATATCGGATGGGGGATTCAAGCAGGGCTTATCGCCTTCTTGATCCACATGTTCACGGAAAACCTCTGGGAAGAGCCATCTCTTGCCGTGGCATTTTGGATGCTTGGCGGCATCATGCTGGCCCTCCCTTGGTTGGAGAAACCCGTTGAAACCTCTTAGTATATTGCAGGTGATTGGTGGAGGAGAAATTGCCGGTTCCAAGCATCAATTCCTCGAACTTTGTCGGGAGTTGCAAGGCAGAGGCCACCACCTCACCATCATCACCTTCCTGGAAGGGGAGTTGTCTGCGGACGCGCGTAAGCTTGTCATCCCCATCCAGATTCTGCCTATGCAAAGCATATTCGACTTTCACGTCATTCCGCCCCTGCGAAAGAAAATCAAGCGGGAAGGCTTCCAGATTGTGCATACTCATGGCATCCGCGCGAATTTCATTGGTCGTTTGGCAGCCCGACCCACCACAGCAAAAATCATCACCACTATCTATTCCTTTCCCAAGGAAGATTACCGGAATATTCTAAAACGAGCGTTCTATCCCCCGATTGATAAGTTCACCACCCCTGCGGCTCACAGGTTGATTGCTGTATCGGAAGGACTCCAAAAAAAACTGGTGGAGGCGAAGGTGGCCCCGCAAAGCCGTTTTTCCGTGGTCCATTGCTCCATTGATTTGGATCGGGCTCTACCCTCAAAGCCGCGTGGAATCATCCGGCAAGGACTAGGAATCCCGGAAGGTTCGGTGGCTTGTGGGATGTTGGCACGACTGGTGGCGGTAAAAAACCCGTTCCTCCTATTAGATGTAGCGCGGATTGTCCACGATCAATGGCCTGGGGTCCTCTTCTTTTTCGTCGGAGATGGCCCCTATTTGGAACCCTTACGACACGCCGCCAAAGAAAGGGATTTGGACCGTTTTATTCGTTTTACCGGTTACCGTACTGATCCTCTTGATATTGTGGAAGCAATGGACATCATCGTGTTGACTTCAATCTCCGAAGGGTTGCCTGTTACTCTTTTAGAAGCAATGAGCCGGAGCAAACCCGTAGTCGCCACCCGTGTCGGTGGTATTCCAGAAGTAGTGCAGGATGGCCAGACGGGTTTCCTGTCTGCTTCGGGAGATGCGCAAGCCTTCGCTAGCAAGATCCTGAAATTGCTGCAAGACCCCGCGAAAGCACGGTGGCTGGGCGAACAGGGGCGGCAATGGGCTCTCGACCATTTCTCTTTGTCTGGAATGGTAGATCAAACAGAGCAGATCTATCGTGAGGTGTTAGCCGAGTGAGAGAGCAAAAACGGATACCGATTTTTGGAGCAAACCTCCTTCTCGCGTTGATCAACGATGATACCGCCAAGATCGGCTTGGAATGAAAAAGGTCTTGTTCGTTTCGTATTATTATCCTCCTTTGGGTGGAGTGGGAGCTCAGCGATCTCTCCGGTTCATCAAGTATCTTCCGGTGTATGATTGGGAACCCTACGTGCTGACAGCGGATCCTTCTCCGTTTCTCCCAGCAGACGAGGTCCCATCCGACATTCTGCCGGAAGATCGAGTCGTCCGGGCGGAGGTGATGGAACCTTTGCATTGGATCTCCCGGTTCAGCCTTTCCACTCTTTCAAAGACAGCACAGGCCTTGCCGCGTCTGAACTCTGGCGAACTGAACCTCAGGGCTTTGAAAGAAGAATATCGAGAATTACCCATCTCATGGAAGAGCAGGATTCGTTCTTGGCTCTTTCTGCCTGATGACCGGATTGGTTGGCTGCCGGATGCTACAAGAGAAGGTGTGGCTCTGACCCGCAAAATACCCTTCGATTGCATCGTGTCCACATCTGCTCCGTACACTGCACATTTGGTTGCATGGCGCTTGGCTCGCCGCACTTCCATTCCCTGGGTAGCTGATTTCCGCGACTTGTGGTCCACCAACACTTTTCTATACTTTCCGACACCAGCCCATCAAAGATTGAATGCGTTTTTGGAAAAGGTGGTTGTGGAAGGTGCGGATCGCATTCTGACGTGCACTCCACTTTTCAAAGAGGATTTTCTGCAGCGGTATAGCCACATGCCACCAGATCGTTTCGCCATGATCACCAATGGCTTTGATCCAGCAGATTATCCTCTCCCCCACCCCGACCCTTATCCTCGGTTTACAATTTCTTACGTCGGGGATTTCTATGGTCCCCAGACTCCCATTTTCTTCCTATTGGGGTTGAAGAAGTTCTTGGATCTCAATCCAAAAGCCAAGGAGAATACCCAGGTTTTGTTTGCCGGTCCTTTTGAGAGTCGGGTAAAACCCCTGGTGGAAGGTTTGGGGTTGGAAAACGAGGTTCGATTTCTTGGATTCCTTCCGCACGAACATTCTGTCGCCGTCATGCGTCGATCCCATGTATTGCTGCTCGTCCTGGGTGAGAAACAGGGAGGTGAGAAGATTTACCCGGCAAAGTTGTTCGAGTATCTTGCCGCTCAGAAACCGATTCTTGCCTTGGTGCCTGATGGGTTGACGAAGGACTTGCTGAAGGAATCCGGTGTGGGTTTTGTGGTTCAACCATCAAGCGAGGACTCCGTGGCAACGGCCTTGGAGAAGCTGTATCAAGCGCACTCGGATGGAAGCTTGTTCTCAGTAATCGAACCGGCAACTCTACCCTTCTTTGATGCAAAAAAACTGACTCGGGATCTTGTTCATGTGCTAGAAGGAACCCTGGAATCCCGTAAAGCCGCCCGAATCTTTATGGAGAGAAGAAAATGACACTACCGAAAGTTGCTGGGGGTCAAGCCACCCGAGACCAATTCCTCCCATTCTCCGCACCTTGGTTGGAAGAGGAGGAAATCGAAGCCGTCACGTCGGTATTGCGTTCCGATTGGCTCACGACCGGCCACAAGACTCTGGAATTTGAGGAGCAGTTTTCCCGCTATATTGAGATTCCTTACTCTCTTGCTTTCAATTCAGGCACTGGTGGATTGCATACGGCTCTAGCTGCTTTAGAGATTGGTCCGGACGATGAAGTGATCACCTCCGTGTTCACGTTTGCCGCCACCGCCAATGTGATATGCCATCAGGGCGCCAAACCGGTTCTAGTGGATATTGACCCACAAACGCTCAATCTCGATGCCAATTTGATTGAATCCAAGATCACCAAACGCACCAAAGCGATCATCCCTGTCCATTATGGTGGTCGGCCTTGCCAAATGGACCGGATTCTGCAAATTGCCAATGCCTATCGCCTGCACATTGTGGAAGATGCTGCCCACGCTCTCGGTGCAGAATGGCAGGGAGTAAAGATTGGCCGCTTGGCGTCTGATTGCACCTGTTTCAGTTTTTATCCAACGAAAAACATCACGACCGGTGAAGGAGGGATGAACACTACCTCATCAATGGAGCTGGCCCAGTCTATGAAGGTTTGGCGTTTGCATGGAATTAATCGTGATGCATGGAACCGTTACCTCGAAGGAGGTTCCTGGTATTACGAGGTTGTCAAACCGGGTTTCAAGTACAACCTGACGGATATTGCTTCGGCGATCGGACTGGTACAACTCAGCAAAACTGAGTTTTTTCAAAAGCGAAGAGAAGCCCTGGTGCAACAATATTGGAAAGCGTTAAGCTCCCTTCCCATTGATTTACCGCCTCCATTTGCGGAAGGACGCCATGCCTGGCATCTTTTCCCCGTCCAGCTGAAATTGGAGGACCTCCGTGTCGGACGAGACGAGTTCATGGAAGCTCTGCGCCTTGAGAATATTGGCACATCTGTTCATTTCATCCCGCTGCATCGGATGCCCTATTACCGCGATCGCTTCGGATTCCAGCCTCACGATTTTCCTGTTGCGGAACGTGTGTTTGGTAGATTGCTCTCCTTGCCTCTTTTTGCCCGCATGACCGGGGAAGACCTGGATTCTGTGGTTCGGGCAGTAAAGAAGCTAGTGGAATGGTTCGGGCGTTGAATTTACCAACTATTGAAATACTCGGCCTACCCATATGTACGCTGCCGCGGGTTGTGATTACCTCATTGGTGAACGAGTGGCTTACGGAAGTTAAGAGGCGCACTGTTGTCACCCTGAATCCGGAAATCGCACTGAAGGCACAAAAAGATCCCACATTGCTCAAGATCATTCAAGAAGCAGATCTGGTTGTACCTGACGGATTTGGTATTACCTGGGCAGCACGAAGAGTACACAAACAGCGTTTGGAACGGATCCCGGGAATCGAATTGGCGGAATCCCTGTTGACCTTTGCCGCCCACAACAATTATCCCGTGTTCTTCCTTGGTTCCAATCCGGGAGTAGCAGAACAGGCTGCGAAAAATCTGGCTGCGCGTTGGCCTGGTTTGAAAATCCACGGGACACATTCTGGATATTTTTCCGCAGGAGAGCAGGAGCAATTGGGTCGAGAGCTTGCAGAAACAACCGTCCCTTTGCTGATAGTAGGTATGGGAGCGGGTTTGCAGGAAAAAGTAATCGCTTCATTCCCCTCAAGAGCTTTCTGTGTCGCATTGGGAATTGGTGGCTCCCTGGAAGTGTGGGCTGGTCGCAAACACCGGGCGCCACGCTTTTTTCAGACTCTCTCGTTAGAATGGCTGTACCGGGTCGTAACTGACCCCCAGAGATTCGTGCGATTATTGCTTCTTTTCCCTTTTTTTTGGAGGATTTTGTGGTTTCGACACCCATAAAGGCGGTAATTTCTGGCTATTACGGTTTCGGAAACACAGGTGACGAAACCATCTTGCAAGCCTTGATTGGCCTTTTGCGCCGCGACCCGCGGCTTGATATTCTGGTCATCTCCGCCAATCCCCGTCGGACAGCGTACCAGCACAAGGTATCGAGTGTGAATCGGTTGAACTTGTTCGGAATCATCAAGGCAATCGTCCGGTCCCGGATCCTCATCTCTGGCGGTGGTGGTTTATTGCAGGATGTGACCTCTTCCCGAAGCTTGCTGTACTACCTCGGTATCATTGGGATAGGTTTACTATTCCATAAACCTGTGATCTTGCTGTCGCAGAGTGTGGGGCCGATTCATCGCTCGTTGAATCGCCGTTTTACTCGCTGGATGGTAAATCGATCTACCGTCATTACCGTCCGCGACGAGGCATCGCTTAAGGAATTGTCCGCATTGGGTGTAAAGAGGCCCTCTATCACTCTTACCGCGGATTTGGCTTTGATGTTGGATCCAGCTTCGTCTGATCAAACAGAAGCGTTATTGAGACATTTCTCTCTTGAACCTCCCTTTGTGCTGTTTTGCTTGCGGACGCTGAAGGGACAGGAGTTCCCGCTGGACCTTTTCGTCCGGACCGCCTCCGCCTTCCAGCAGGCATGGGGCACTCGCATGGTTTTTCTGCCCTTTCAAGCCTCTTTCGATTTGAGCTTGGCTCAGTCTCTTGCTCGTTCGATTCCGCAAAGTCTCTGCTTGGATGGGGTATTCGCTCCCGGAGAAATGATTGGGTTGCTATCTCGAGCGGAATTGGTGGTGGGGATGCGACTACATGCCTTGATTTTTGCTGCAAAAGCACGCACACCATTTGTGGCTTTGTCTTATGACCCCAAGGTGAAGGCGTTTGCCGATCTATTGGAGCAAGAGGCGCTACCTTATGGTGCACTTACCGAAAAAATTATTTTTGAAAAACTTGCGCAAACATGGCAAAATCGTTCCACAATAAAAAGGGACTTGGATCAGAGAGTCTCCAAGCTTGAAGCGAGAGCAGAAGACAATTGGAAAAGTCTGGAATCTCTGCTCAAACTACTTGGCTAATACCTGGAAGTGAAAGGAGGACACCCATGCCGGCAAAGAAACCAGCTCCCAAGGAGAAAAAGACTTCGGCTAAGAAGCCAGCCAAAAAGAAATAGTTAAGCATCATTCAGAAAACGAAAAGCTCCTATTGCAGGAGCTTTTCGTTTTCTGTTTCGGGTGACGGTTCTAGACGTCAGTTTTCTCCTGCGTCTCTTCCTTTTGCTCTTCGCGTGTTTCTGTCAGGCATTCACATACTTCGACGTCTTCCGGAGCCACCGACATGGCAATCTCGTTTAAAGCCACTCTGGTTTCTCCGTGCTGGTATCGGATGGTCCACAATACGCAGACTGTGGCTAAAAGCGAAGCGGGAACTCCAATCGTCTGTAAAGCCTGTGAGAAGGTGATCATCTCGGAATTGCGAGCCATCTCAACGATGATTGTCACCATCGATGCCACTGCAATTACGGTAAAAAGGATACCTAGCACTTCCCAAAACGTTTTCATTCAATGTTTCCTTTCTAGACTTGTCTTCAGAGCATTATTCAGTTTAAGGCTAGGAAAGGTTTCTGTCCAACGCGTCTCTATGCTGTTTGAAGGCATTGGCCCACTCGTACTTCTTTAACCCTCCTGCGCCTTCTGCGGATGACCTGCATTTTCCAGAATGGTTTTCGCCCACTTTGCCAATCTTTTGCGATAACCAATGGCCATTCCGATCGCACAAAAGAGGACCACCCCGATCGAGATCCAGGCCCATAGGGGTAGCTCGAGTTGCCAGACTCCCGCCCCCACCAATGTGGCTGATACGCATCCTGGGAATCGACCCAGTACGACTGCCGCGAAAAAGGCTTCATTGCGAATCGGTGTCAGACCGGCCACATAGCACATCGCATCCTTTGGCAGATAGGGAACCCAGTAGTACAGGAGAAAAAACCAAAAACCACGGTTCCTCGCCAGCTCATCAATTTGGCCCAGCCATTTGCCTTTGACCAAACGGGAGACCAAGGGCCGGCCAAAACACTTCGCCAATGCAAAAGCGATCATCGATCCCAGAACCGTTCCGAAGGTGCAATACACGAGTCCTGGACCAAAACCAAAGAGGAATCCTCCCAGCAGACCAAAAAAGCCTGGAATCGGCAACAACACGACCTGTAGGGCTTGCATGGCAATTAAACCCACAGGACCCCATGGATCCATCTCGTGGACGAATTGTTCAATCCGCGGTCGGTCACTCAAAAAATTCCACAAAGGGGGAAGCCACCAATAAGCGGAAATACTGAAAGCGACTAACAGTAAAAGAATTAAAACGGCTTTTCGCTGTTTGGGCCCTCCGGAACGAGCAATCATCAAGCGATTATAGCGGCCACCTCAACCGGATACCAGTAAAGAGAGGGAAAGAATACTCAGCATAGTTCCTTGGCCATGTTAGACTGAAACCATCCGAACACCGAGAAGGAGTGGGGAAAAATGTATGCCGCGCGCATGAGCCGTTTGAGCAGCGAATCCGCCTTTTTTGTCCTGGCTAAAGCCAAAGCCCTTGAAGCAGAAGGCCGAGATATTATCCATTTGGAAATTGGCGAACCGGACTTCAATACGCCACAGAACGTCAAGGAAGCTGCCATAAGAGCAATCCGAGATGGATATACCCACTACACTCCGGCAGCAGGGATCCCCGCTGCAAGGAAAGCGATCGCAGACTATGTTAGTCGCACCCGCGGCGTAGCGTTTGCACCGAACGAGGTTGTGATCACTCCCGGTGCAAAGCCAATCATTTTTTATGCCATCCTGGCCCTGATCGAGGCTGGCGATGAAGTCATTCTGCCCAATCCTGGTTTTCCAACGTACGAATCAATGGTCCGGTTTGCAGGAGGAAAACCGGTTCCCATTTCCCTTCGGGAAGAGCTTGGTTTCCGACTGGATATGAAAGAGCTGGAAACCTTGTTAGGACCTCGTACAAAACTGATCATCCTGAACTCCCCCCACAATCCGACCGGGGGTGATCTCAGTGCTGACGACTTGGCAGCTATCGCCGAAATGGTGCTCGATCGTAAGATTCTCATCCTTTCCGATGAAATATACAGCCGGATTGTATACGAAGGCGATCACCACTCCATCGTTTCATTGCAGGGAATGAAAAACCAAGTGATCCTGCTTGACGGATTCTCGAAAGCATTTGCAATGACGGGCTGGCGATTGGGATTCGGCGTAATGAATGCATCACTGGCAGAAAAAATCACACTACTGATGATCAATTCCAATTCCTGCACCGCTGCTTTCACCCAAATGGCTGGCATCGAAGCGTTGGAGGGTCCGCAAGATGCTGTAGCAATGATGGTGGCAGAATTGAATCTTCGGCGCAGCTTCATTGTCCAGGGCTTGAACCAAATCCCCGGGGTAACTTGTCGCTGGCCACAAGGCGCCTTCTACGCCTTCCCCAATATCAAATCCTTTGGCATCCCGTCGCACGTGCTAGCGGAACGAATCTTGATGGAAGGAGGTGTAGCGGTTCTTGCTGGCAGCGATTTCGGTAGTGCCGGCGAAGGATACCTGCGCATCTCC
>Ga0315289_10004043_pt1 | contig 22002 bp, 21 predicted proteins | sample YL17G11_40_MG_FD_203452 | JGI IMG/M metagenome (GOLD analysis project Ga0315289, IMG submission 203452) | Sediment microbial communities from Yellowstone Lake, YNP, Wyoming, USA - YL17G11_40 | ecosystem: Environmental > Aquatic > Freshwater > Lake > Sediment | place: USA: Wyoming | collected... | reverse complement strand
TGAAATATTCTTGTTTAGGAGCGCCTAAGCAGACAAAGGTTATTTGAGGTTTGATTGAGTTAATAAGGTTGATGAGATTTGGGTCCGTTGAATTACCTTGGCTATCAAACAAACCGCCATTGATATATTCGACTTTTAGATTTGGATATTTTTGCTTGAGTAAGTTTCTTACGCTCTCCCCCGTTTCTTGTTTCCCGCCCAAAAATAAAATTGAATAATTTTTTTGTTCAGCCATTTCCAACAGCTCCCAGCAAAGATCAATGCCAGTTGTGAGGTTATTTAATTTGCTGCCAAAGATTCTAGCGCCTAATTTTAAGCCAAAGCCATCAGGAATGGAAATAAAAGAATTGCGAGTGATCTTTCTGAATTGTTTGTCTTTATAGCCGACCAAGCAAATTTCTGGATTTGGGGTGACAATATACCCCTTTTTATTGTCAGAAAATAATTTTTGAATTTCATCAATAACTTCATAAAGTGAGATGTCATTAATTTTTGAACCTAAGATATAAATTTCTTTCATTTTTTTGAAGCATAAATATTTACAGGCGTCCCTACTTCAGCAAAATTATAAAGCCATTTGGCATCCTTTAATTTTAAATTTACACAGCCATGGCTGACTCTAGTGCCAAAGCGCCAATGCCAGTAAGCGCCATGGATAGCATATCCCTTATAAAAATACATGACATTTGGCACATCTGGTAGATTATAATTATCAGGGTTATCAGGGCCGTAATTGCGAACCATGTTAGTTTTTTCAACTTTGGATTGAATTCTAAAATTCCCCACTGGCGTTGGGAATTTCCATTTACCAGTGGAAATTATAAATTCTTTTTCCAGAACGCCTTTATAATAAGCAAATAATTTTTGTTTGGTCAGATCAATTTCAATAATAGAGTGCGATTCATATTTATTTAAGGGTGAAATTGTCTGTGTAGAGGCAATAATTTGTTTTTGCTGATTATTATTTAAATCAGCTACAGCTATAGAAATTCCGCCTTTATAATCCGGATAAATAGTAGAATTAAGATAAGATTTTTCAAACCCCAAGTTGTCAAAAACTCTTACATGCGCTCCTCCTCCATATCCAGGACTAGTAATTATTTCCACTTTATTATCATTTTCAATATCGTTGGTGGTCAAATTAATACCGCCATGAAAATTTTTTCCTTCTGCTAAAAATTCACTGATAACTTTGGCCTGATCATCATATATTCTGATAAGCGGCTCTTTGTTTAAAGCCGGCGCAGTAATTATTTCATCTTTTTTATCATTATTAAGATCAGCCGCCAGGACATTTACCCCACCATTAAAAGATTTTTCATAGGCGTAAAAAGAGGTTAAAAAATTGCTGTAATTACTGAAAATTTTAACTACTGGTTCCTGCCCGTAACCAGCAGCGACAATTATTTCCTTCTGGCCGTCAAGATTTATATCGCCGACTGTGATGTTAACTCCTCCAGTCACTTTTTCATCAAAAGCAAAGAAGTTATAGAGCATATTACCAAAACGGTCAAACACTCTAATTTGAGTATTGCCTTTTTCATTTTGGGCAGTGATTATTTCTAATAGCCCGTCGTTAAATAAATCTGTGGCGATAGCTTTGATTCCTCCCGTGTAACTTTCTGGATATGCTAGAAATTCAGATTTAAAATTACCCTGGTTGTTTAAAATTTTAATCAAAGGTTTTTCATTTCTGCCAGCAGCCACGATGATTTCTTTATTTTTATCATTATCCAAATCAGCTACAGTAATATTAAAGCCCTCAACCTTTGAATTCTCTGGAAAAGGATATATTTCCCCGATTAATTCAAAAGTTTTCAAATTAATAATTCTTAAAGAGGGGCGCACCATTTTAGTCTCTTCAGAAGCTAAAGCAGATAAAGGTAAAAATAAACAAAGAAATAATAGGAGTAAGGTTTTTCTCATGCTTTTATTTTATGAGTTTATATTGTTTGAGGCAAGTATAAATTGGGCCGGTTGGTATTAAATTGCTTTCCATAAGGTCAATGGAATTGACATGGAAATTAGAAATTGGAAATTGGAGATTAGTCCGGCTTCGGCCGGCGAAGCCGAGACGAGGGATTTGAATATTTGTTTTGAATTTAACGCGGCCTAAAGTTAAATGAAGCTTAAATGGCCGATAATCTATTTCAAAATCCATCTTGCTTAAGCTTTTCCCTATTTCCCTTTGTAACTGAATGGTTTTGCCGTCATTTAATTCTTTCATTTCCAGAAAAATAACCTTGGGATTGTTGAGATCAGGGAAAGCATTGATTGAGCTTGAAAGTGAAAAATTTAAAGTTGGAAAGTTGTTAACGATAGGTTCTAAAGTTTGATTTATGTCTGAGATTTTTTCTTCGGGCACATCACCTAAAAAATGTAAAGTAAGATGAAAATTTTCATTTGCTACCCATTTAATGGATTTATTTTTATTTGCTTTGTACAATTTTAAGACAAGATCAGTCAATTGTGCTTTAATTTCGCTTGGCAAATTAATAGCTAAAGATAAACGTTTGGTCATAAGATATGTTATACTGAAATTATATGAAATTAGCTCTATTTTGGCAAACCAAAAATGGCCAAATCCAATGCCAACTGTGTAATCATTATTGCTTAATTGCTGATGGCAAGCGTGGTATTTGCGCTGTGAGAAAAAATATCAAGGGCAAGCTTTATGCCCTGGATTATGGCAAAGTGATTGCGGCCAATATTGATCCGATTGAGAAAAAGCCGCTATTCCATTTTTTGCCTGGCAGCTTAAGTTATTCAATTTCAACAGTGGGTTGTAATTTTCGCTGCATGCATTGTCAAAATGCTGATATTTCGCAGTATGCAGAAAGGAAATTTGAGGTTGATTTTGTACCGGGTAAAGAGACAGAACCAGCTGAAGTTGTTAAAATGGCTCAACAATCGGGGTGTTTGTCAATTGCTTATACTTACACTGAACCAACAATTTATGCCGAATTTGCAATTGATTGTATGAAGCTAGCCCAAAAAGCTGGCTTAAAAAATGTCTGGGTTTCTAATGGTTATACTGCCAAGGAGGCCTGGTCAGAAATACTCCCCTATTTGGATGCTATAAATGTTGATTTAAAATTTTTTATTAATGAAACTTACTTAAAAATTTGCGGAGCAAAATTGCAGCCGATTTTGGAAAATCTAAAATTATTGAATAATAATAAAATCTGGCTGGAAATAACAACATTGATAATTCCCGGCTTAAATGATTCTGATAAAGAGCTGGAAGAAATGGCGAAATTTATAAAAAATTATTTGGGTCCGGAAACACCCTGGCATATATCGCGCTTTTTTCCCCAGTATAAAATGGCTGATGAAAATCCGACTGAAGAGGATTTAATTTATAAGGCATATAAAATTGGCAAAGACGCTGGTTTAAAATATGTTTATGGTGGCAATATTATTTCAGAAACTTTGGAAAATACTTACTGCCCAAATTGTAATGAATTAGTAATTCAAAGATCAGGTTATACTTTAAAGCGTTTTGATCAAGAAGGATTTTGTTCCAAGTGTAAATATAAAATTGATTTGATTTTAAAATAAAGGCAATAAGAAAAGACCCGAGAGTTTCGGGTCTTTTTAGGTTTTTAAGAAGGAGTTATTTTAACAACCTTGCTGAATTTTTTTTTGGCTTCAGGTGAAAGGCTGTCAAATTTTTTCAGGTGATGATCTGCTGTTTCAATGATGTAAAAATCATCGTTGCTTATAGCTTCAGCATTTTTGCTGATCTTTAGATTGGCAACCTGGATATTGTAAGCAGCAATAGTGTCGGAATATCCTTTGACTTCAAACTGCTGTGGAAACTCATCAATATCAATGTTCTCAAAGAAAATATCATTTACCAATTTAAAAGTATTTCCTGAGATTAAGATGTCGCCGATCTGGCAAGCAGATTCCATTCTATTGGCTAAATTAGTTGTTTCGCCAATAGACGTATAGTCCATTTTTTCGTCGCTGCCCAGGGCTCCAACAATTACTTGGCCTGAATTAATGCCAATGCGCATTTCTAGTACTGGTTTTTTCTGTTTTTTTCGAATTTCTGTTAGCTGGCGCATTTTAAGCTGCATTTCAATGGCGCAAGAAACTGCCATTTCTGCATGATTGCCTAATTTTAGCGGGGCGCCAAAAATCGCGACAATGGCGTCGCCAATGTATTTGTCAGGAAAACCGCCCCATTTTTTTATAATGGGGATAAGCTCGCTAAAATATTCATTGAGCATTTGAAAGATTTTTTCCGGCGGCATGTTTCTGGTAATGGTGGAAAAACCGGCAAAGTCAGTGAACATAATCGTCGTCTCAACTTCATGGCCTTCAAGAACCATGCCTTCTTTTTCCACTCTTTCCGCTAATTCCTTGGAAAGCAGCTTTCCTAACATTTGCTTGAGATTGACTCGGCCTTTGAGCTTGACAACCATGTCATTGAATATTACGATGAATTCCTCAAATTCACGGCTGCCAATTTTAGGCACGATAACATCGTAATTGGCGTCAATGACTGATTTGGCACCAGCCATTAATAATTTGATCGGCTGGGAAATCTTGCGGCTTAATATCTGGGTAATTAGAGCTATAACCAGAGCTAAAACCAAAATCGTGGAAATGATATAAGCTCCGATTGTCCACATCAATTTTCTTACATGGCTGGCATCGAAATCCAGGGCAAAATTATTGTAACTGCCAGTACTTGTGTCTGCCAACCAGACCGAAAACCAATTACCCCATTGGTCTGTATCAAACTTTGGAAAAATTTTCAGGTGGTATCTGATAGGATTAGTGTCAAACCCTGGCCCATTTTTGAGGTAGTTTCTAAAATACGGACAGTCATTTTTTACAACGTCATATTCCAGCCCAGGGTATGAGCTTTCCCACCAAGTTGCTCCATCCAGTAAAAAAACCAATTTCTGGCCATCATCTACCATGACGTACGTGTCGTCGAAATTAAAGCCGGCGACTTTAGCGGATATTTTGGCCCGCATCAGTTTTTCTTTATACTTTTTGAAGAGCGGAATCAGTTCCGGCTGATTAGCAAATTGCTCTTGCCAAAAGGCAAAAGCTTTAACTAAATTCGCCTCGTCTACCTTTTTAATTTCCTCATTGTTTTCCAGGACTGTTTTATTGATTTCCTCATAAGACAGATTTTGCCCAGTGATTAAAAGATTGAATGTCCAGATTAAGCAATCTTCATTGTTAGGGTCGGCTTTTTTTTGGGATTCAAGGGCAAAATTATTCATTTTTTGTAAGTCCCATAAAGTGAAATCAGTTTTCACTTCAGAGACAATGATTTTGCCTCGGCTAATAAGCTGACTTAATTCATCCCAAGGCCTTTGGATTTCAATTATAAGTGGTGGCAAAGCAACGATCATGACTAGGAGTAAGCCGAATAAGACTAATTGGGCTCGAAAAGAGAGCCGTGCTTTCTTGGCATTTTTCCTTTCCATTTATTAAACTCCTTTCTTAAGTTGTGAAGAACATTTTTTACTTTTAATCGAAAAGTTAGAATAACTTTTGATTATTATTTTTTATCATATATAAATTTATTTGTCAACCCAGCCTTTCGCAAAAGGCTGGGTCAATATAAAAGACGGCTTTTTAGGGCCGTCTTATAATTTTAGTATTGTGGCCGGTAAAGGCCGACATTTTCTGGTTCATGCAGCTGGGTAACCGAGTCATCTTCTATCGTTTGTTTAATAGCTTCGGCTAAAAGCCCAGCTACAGAGAGAACCTTGAATTTTTCATGCCCTTTTATTTTGTCTTCTACTGGGATAGTATCAGTAAAGACAAAGGCGTCAATTGGTGAATTGTTTAAGGCAGCGATTAATTCCTCAGAAGTTTTACCCTCCTTGGAAAGTGGAGCATGCGGCGCAAACATAATAATTTGTTTAGCGCCATTTTCTTTTAAGGCCAGAGCATCCAAAATCGCTGTGCCGCCAGAACAAATTTCATCATCGATCATGATACAAATTTTACCCTGGGCATTTATTTCACGCTTAATTGTTACCTCTTTGCCAGATCTGACCTTGTCTATATAGTCATGAGGCAACCGGGTAATTTCTGTTAGTTTGGCAAATCTTTTGGCCGCACCACCATCAGAATAACAGATCAAAACATCATCTTTATTTCCACCCAGTTTGGTTTGGATATAATGCATAAGATAATCTGCAAACATATAGATGGTGGAAATTTCATCAGCTGATGGCTTGAAATAATGTTTGGCAGTGGTGTTGTGAGGATCGACCAAGAGAACCTTTCTCACTCCAAAGGTATTATTTAGCATGTGAGCCAGAGCCACACTCATAACAGAGATTCTGGGCTTATCTTTACGGTCACTTCTGGCATAGGGTTTGTATGGAAAGACCAAAAGTAATTCTCCGGGATTGGAATTATAGATAGCGTCTAAGAGTAAAAAAAGCTCAACAAGACGCTGATTGACTGGCGAACATTGAGTGTGGATGACGACCACAAAATTACCCCGTACATTTTCTATTTGTACTTGCCCATTTTCATTGTCAAAAATTGTAACTTGTGGTTTTGTTAATTTCAAGCCACCCTCTGGTTTTAAAGCGCCAGGCAGGCGTTTTTCTAGTTCCCGGCAGACATTAGCTGCCAAAATGTCTGAACCTGGCAAGGCCATAACCTTTACTCCGCGAATACTCATTTTTTCCTCCTTTGTTTTTTTGAAGCGTTTTGATTTTTAATTCCCAAGATATTTTAACCTTAGCAATTTGGGATAAAAAGTCAAGCAAGGCACGTAGTTTACATACTAAGTGCCTTGACATTCGATTTTCTATTTAATATACTTAAATTAGCACTCTTGATATATGAGTGCTAAGTGAAGCGTTAGGCGGTTACGAGGCACGTTTAGTTAGGCGTCAAACGTAGAATGTCACATTAGACGTTAAACGAAACACGAAACCTGCATCGTTACCGTATAACCAATTATCAAAATAAAAAATATGTTTAATCCTAATAAGCTCACCACTAAATCCCAGGAAGCTTTACGTAATGCTCAGGAAATCGCTGTTGACCATCAAAACCAACAGGTTGATGCTTTGCATTTGCTCGCTTCCCTATTCACCCAAGAAGAAAGTTTAGTCAATACAATTATAAAAAAGCTGGAAGTTGATCCAGCTCAATTAAAGAACCAGATTTTTCAAGCCATTGAATCATTCCCTAAAACCAGGGGTGAAATAAGCTTGACCCAGATGTTCTTGACCGAAGATTTGGCTCGAGTTTTGGCTGGTTCGGAAAAGGAAGCCAAAGACCTCAAAGATGAATATATTTCCACTGAACACATTTTTTTATCAATGTTAGATACTAAAAGCAAGGTTAAAAATCTTTTAGATTCTTTTGGTATTGCCTATGAACAAGTTTTAAAATTATTAGCGCAGCTGCGTGGTTCTACTAGAATTACTGATCCAGAACCAGAGTCAAAATTTCAGGTCTTGGAAAAGTATGCGCAGAACCTGACAGAGATGGCTAGACAAGAAAAGCTAGATCCAGTAATTGGTCGTGATTCTGAAATTCGTCGGGTAATGCAAGTTTTATCCCGCAGAACGAAAAATAACCCGGTTCTAATTGGCGAAGCTGGTGTTGGGAAAACAGCTATTGCTGAAGGCTTGGCTCAAAGAATTGTGGCAGGCGATGTGCCTGAAACATTAAAAAATAAAGAAGTGATTGCTTTGGATTTAGGTTCTTTAATCGCTGGCACTAAGTTCCGTGGCGAATTTGAAGATCGACTCAAAGCTGTTTTAAAAGAAGTGGAAAATTCCAATGGTCAGATAATTTTATTTATTGATGAACTTCATACTGTCGTCGGCACTGGTGCTATTGAGGGCTCTATGGATGCGTCTAATATGCTTAAGCCAGCTTTGGCTCGCGGTAAATTGCATGCCATTGGTGCCACAACTTTAAAAGAATATCACAAATATATAGAAAAAGATCCGGCTTTGGAAAGGCGTTTTCAGCCGGTTATGGTTTTAGAGCCCTCAATTGAGGATACTATTGCCATCCTACGCGGTATTAAAGAAAAATATGAAGTGCACCATGGTGTCCGAATCACTGATTCAGCAATTTTGGCAGCGGCTGAATTTTCTCAAAGATATATTACTGATCGTTTTTTACCAGACAAAGCAGTTGATTTGATTGATGAAGCGACTTCTGCTTTGCGTATGGAAATTGATTCTATGCCCGAAGAATTGGATAAAATGAAACGTAAAATCAAGCAATTAGAAATTGAAAAAGCTGCGCTTAAAAAAGAGTCAGACAAGGATTCTAAGGATAATTTGAAAATTTTAGATAAGGAACTCCATGATTTGAAAGAGAAATCTAATCAATTGGAACTGCACTGGAAAAGTGAAAAAGATATTATTACTCAAATCCGTGAGGCCAAAAAGCAAATTGATTCTTTAAAACAGGAGGCAGATATTTTGGAAAGAAAAGCAGAATTGCAAAAAGTGGCGGAAATCCGTTATGGCAAGATCCCTGCAATAGAAAAGAAAATAAAAGATTTTGAGAAAAAATTAGCTAATATTCAAAAAGACCATAAAATTTTAAAAGAAGAAGTTAAGGAAGAAGATATTGCCCAGGTTGTATCCCGCTGGACAGGTATTCCTGTTTCTAAAATGCTGGAATCAGAAATGGCTAAACTAGCGCATGCTGAAGATGAATTGAAAAAACGCGTGGTTGGTCAGGGAGAAGCAATTACTGCTGTGGCCAATGCAATCAGGCGCTCACGTGCAGGTGTTTCTGAAGAAAATAGACCTATTGGTTCATTTATATTTTTAGGCCCAACTGGGGTAGGTAAAACAGAGCTAGCCAAAGCCCTGGCAGAGTTTATGTTTAATGATGAAAATGCCATGATCCGGGTAGATATGTCAGAATACATGGAAAAGCATTCTGTTTCTAAATTTATTGGCTCCCCCCCTGGCTATGTTGGCTATGAAGAAGGCGGACAATTAACCGAACAAGTGCGTCGCCGTCCTTACTCTGTTATTTTATTTGATGAAATTGAAAAAGCGCATCCTGAAGTTTTCAATATATTATTGCAGCTTTTAGATGATGGTCGCTTAACCGATGCCAAGGGCCGGGTAGTAAATTTTAAAAACGCTATTATAATTATGACTTCAAATTTGGGTAATCAGCTTTTAAAAGAAGTTTCTTTGGGTTTTGAGGATAAAGGAATAAAAACAGAGCAAAAAGTTGATGAAGAAAAAATGCGAGAGCGAGTTTATGAGGCCATGAAAGCGCACTTTAAACCAGAATTTATCAATCGTGTAGATGAAATTATTATTTTCCATCCCTTGGGTAAAAAAGAAATTGAAAAGATCATTGATTTGCAATTGGAAATTGTCAAAGCCAGATTAGCAGAGAAAAAGATCAAATTAGAATTCACTCCCAAATTAGAAGAATATTTGGCTAATAAAGGATTTGATCCGCAATTTGGCGCGCGTCCGCTTAAACGCGTGATTCAAAATCAGATTCTGGATGATTTGGCTTTGCAAATAATTGAAGGCAAAATTAAAGAAGGACAGAAGGTTAAAGTGGATGTTGATAAAGATAAAGTGGTGTTTAAATAAAGTTTGTTAAATATAAAAAAGCCGCCCTTAACTTAAAGTTATGGGGCGGTTTTTGTTTTGCTTCAAAATCTAATGAAGATATTTTATTTCGATCGTTGTTCTGACTTTTTCAGGGTCTTTTTCGTTATCACCAGCCAAAATTTCGGCTTCAAAGTTAGAAATTTTGTCAGTATCAAGCAGTTTTAAAATATTGATTGCATTTTGGATAATGGTATTAGCACTACCTTTTTGCGGGACAATCATTTGCTTCTCCTTTCTGAAAAATTGATATTATATTATAGCAGATTTTTAGAATTTGTCAAGGGTTTATTTATAAATTAAAAAGGGCTCCGATTGTGGCGGAGCCCAGAGAGTAGAGGGCTTGCTTCTTTGACCTAGCCGGAGGTCATTATAAATTATTGCCGGCTCTATAAAAAGCGAAGCATAAATCCCAAAACTCTGTATAGATATTGTTAGGCCCCGCTGTTCGAACCTTATAGGTCGCTACTAAGCGGGGCCATGTGTGGGGAGCTTTCCTTCCTTTGCGATTCGTCGTCTGCCAGCCGATAAATTCCGGCGTACCATGTGCAAAAGCACTACGCCGGCAAGACGCTGACAGTTTTTCCGTGCGGGTAATCAATCGTCGGTTTCCAGGCCGAGATAGAACAAACTTCCGGCACTTTTGTATCTTTAAGCGCCGATATATGGCGGCCCGGTTTTTGCGAATTTTTTCGAGGCGGCATTTCGTCTGTCCACCCTCTACGAGCTTGGCGCAAGCCGAAAGCCGCGCCAAAACTCAAATTAAATCCCCTGGACATGCTTTCGATTAGCCTTTCCTCGCTTCTTTGGCGGTTCAAATACCGCTTGGGCACTTTTTCATCGAATGAGCTTTCAGTGGCCGGCTCGCGGCGGTTTTTAAATCCCGCGTGCCGGTATCTGTTCCCGCTTTTTCCGCATTGGAAGGTTGTGTCGATGTGCTCCCCACACTTTCATAATTACTATGGTAGCATATTTTTAAAATTTTGTCAAGAATGATTGAAATAAATCTAAAATTCTGTTAAAATAAAGATATGAAAATAAACAAAATAATTACCATTTTGATTTTATTAAATTTGTTAGTTTTTTTAGGTCTTGCTTTAAAGCCAGCCCTGGCGCTTGATTTTGATCCTAATCAGATTATTGCTAATGCTGATTTGCTGGAATATGAATCAATGAATATTAATGATATTCAGACCTTTTTAAATAATCAAAACGGCATTTTAAAAAACTTTAAAGTACTAGATAATTTTGGCATTGAAAGAACAGCAGCTGAAATTATTTTTAATGCTAGCCAGACCTATAAAATTAATCCCAAATGGATTTTGGCGACTTTGCAAAAAGAACAAAGTTTGGTTACCAATCCCTCCCCTTCCCAGAAAAATATTGACTGGGCAATGGGTTATGCTGTATGTGATTCTTGTTCTGTAGATGATCCTGCCTTAGCCATGTTTAAAGGTTTTGCAGTCCAAATTGATCGGGCAACTTATCGGATAAGATATTATTATGATCATCCTGATGAATTTAATTTTAAAATGGGGAAATTATGCTCTATTGACGGACGCGATGTCTTGCCGTTTAATCAGGCCACGGCAAATTTGTTTAATTATACCCCTCATATTCATGGCAATTATAATTTTTGGAATATTTGGAATCGCTGGTTTGCCAAGATTTATCCTGACGGCAGCTTGCTTAAACAAGAAGGACAATCAGATGTTTGGCTGATCGCTGATGGCAAAAGAAGGCCTTTTTGGTCTAAAGCCGCTTTGGCCAGTCGATTTGATGTTTCTAAAATTAAAGAAGTTTCACGCAATGATTTATTAAGATATCCAGAAGGTTATCCGATTAAATATCCTAATTATTCTTTGCTCAAATCTTCTTCGGGGAAAATATATTTATTAGTCAATAATGAAAAAAAAGAAATAGAATCCAATGAGGTTTTCAGAATGATTGGCTATAATCCTGAAGAAGTAATTGAAGTGACTGATGAAGAATTGTCATATTATGAAGATGGCCGAAAAATTACTTTAGACAGCATCTATCCGCAAGGCGCTCTATTGCAAGATAAATCCACAGGTGGTGTTTTTTATGTGGAAGATGGCATCAAATATCCGGTTTTGAGCAAGGACGTTTTAGCTATAAATTATAAAAATTATAAATTGACTGTTGTCAGTCCTGATGAATTAGCCAAATATATAACAGCGGCCAATGGCGTTAAATTAAAAGATGGCACTCTGATAAAATTAGCTGCAGATTCAAAAGTTTATGTAATTTCAAACGGTCAGAAAAGATGGCTGGCTAATGAACAAACTTTTAATCAATTAGGTTACAACTGGAAAGATATTGTCACTGTCAATGAAAAAGTTTTCACCTTGCATCAGGAAGGTGAACCTTTGGACTTACTCTTGCCAGCTGAAACAAATATCGCAATTAAATAACATTTTTTAATTTTAATTAAAATATTATGATTGTCTTTAACGCTATATGCCCCCATCCTCCGATCTTAATTCCTAATATCGGCAAGGATAACTTGAATAAAATTAAAAATACTGTCAATGCCATGAAAGAATTGGAGGTAGAACTCTATGCCAGCAAACCCGATGTTATTTTGATAATTTCGCCCCATGGCGAGATTATCCCGGACGCATTTTGTTTAAATTTAAATTCTGAATATACAGCCGGGTTCGAAGAATTTGGCGATTTTACTACCAAGATGGAATTTAAAAGCAGTCCAATGCTGGCTTTGCATCTTAGGGAAAGAGTAGAAAATGAATTTCCCATGGTTTTATCAAGTATGGATCGTTTGGATCATGGAGTTGGTGTGCCTCTTTATTATCTGACTAAACATTTAAAAAATATTGAAGTTATTCCTCTAAGCTATTCCCTGCTTGATTATCAGAAGCATTTTGAATTTGGTCAGCTTTTGAAAAGAGAATTGGTTAAAAGCGAAAAACGCGTGGCCGTGATTGCTTCTGGCGATTTATCTCATGCTTTGACCAAAGGTGCGCCAGCTGGCTTTTCACCCAAAGGCGAAGAATTTGATCAGAAATTAATTGCCCTATTAAAACGCCAAGATTTTCGCGGTGTGCTTAAGCTAAATCACAAGCTGATTGAAGAAGCAGCTGAATGCGGCTTGCGTTCTATTATTATACTTTTAGGCATTATTGAAGAATATAAAAATGAGGTTAATATTTTATCCTATGAAGGACCATTTGGCGTGGGTTATTTGGTAGCGGAATTTAAATTGATGTAAAATCGTTTTAATAAAAATAAAAACCCTCACAAGAGGGTTTTTTTAGTATAAAACAGTTAATTTTTATTTTAGGCCTGGCTTATGGACGCTCCAAGAGTCAATGCGCCGCCTCTATATCCAATAGACTTGCTTGTTGTTTTGAAGGTGTTGGCTTTTTTGATTTCTGCCCACAATTTTTTTTCAAGTGCTTGTCTCTCTTTTTCCATGTACAAAATATCAGATAGGGTATCCAATAAATCAGGACTATACCCTTGAATTATGTCTAAAACCTTGAGCTTGGATTTTAGAGAGTTCAGGGCATACTTAGACCCCATAAGCTGCATAAGAGCTGGGGGTGCGCCCTCTATCGCTGTTAATTTGGCCTTTTTTTGCACAAGTTTGTCAACCTTGTTTTTTAGCCTTTTTATTTTTTGGGCTAATCCTTTAGATATTTTTGTAGCCATTTTTTCCTCCTTTGGCTATTTTTTTTATGTTAACATAAAGGGAAGGTTATAGTCAAATTATATTGGCTTATCATTTTAAAAAATGCTAATATTTTAGTATATGGACTTCTACATTAAATTAGCCAAAGAAACAATCAAGCATTATCTTTTAACTAAGAAATTTATTGAAGTGCCAAATGACTTGCCAGCAGAAATGCTAAATAAAAGAGCTGGTGTTTTTATTTGTTTTAAAAACAAGGGTGAATTGCGCGGGTGTATTGGCACTTTTATGCCAGTATATGAAAATATTGCCCAGGAAATTATTCAAAACACAATTTCAGCCGCTACTCAGGACCATCGTTTTGTGCCAGTCGATGCCGCTGAATTAAAAAATTTAAAAATTACGATTGATGTGCTGGCCGAACCAGAAAAAGTGCCAGAAGAAGAAGCTGAAAAATTAAATCCTAAAATTTTTGGTATTTTAGTTAAATCAGAAGACGGATTTAAAAGCGGTTTACTTTTGCCTAATTTAGAAGGCGTCAATGCAGTTGATGAACAAATATCCATAGCTTGTGATAAAGCTGGTATTGATCCTTATACTGAAGATTTTATTATTTATAAATTTACCGTAGAAAGACATGAAGAGTAGTAGTGTTGCGCAAATTATCCCACTTTTGCGCCTGAAACGAGATTTGCATTTTTTTGATTATTCGGTTCCAGACAAATTTAAAAATCTTATTAAGGCCGGGCAACTCGTGGAAATCCCCTTTAGAAATAAAAACATCAAAGGGGTTATTTTAGATTTAGTGACAAATTCCAAATTTAAAAGTGAAAAGCTGAAAAGCATAAATAAAATTATTGATCCCCTGCCCTTTCTCGCTACTTGGCAATTAAAATTAATTAAAGAAATGTCAAAATATTATTTTGTTTCCATGGCAGTTATTTTAAGAATGATTCTTCCGGATATACCTAAAAAAATAAAAGCCCTTAAGATAATGCCTAAATATGATTTTAAAGTTATAAGCAAAGAGCCCAACCAGGAGATAAATCAATATTATCAGGCAAAAAATTCAGTTTTATTAAAATATAATAAATTTGAGGATAAAATTGGCTTGTATTTAAGTTTGATTAAAAAGGTTTTAGAAAAAAAGAGCCAGATTTTGATAGTCACTCCATTAATTGCTGATGCGCAAAAAATCTATCAATATTTAGGCCAATTTACAGATCAAACTTCTCTATTTTTAAATAATTTACCTCATAATCAGTATTGGCAGGAATGGCTGAAAATTAAAAAGGGACAAGCCAAGATTATTATTGGCACCCGCAGCGCTATTTTTGCGCCCTTTAAAAATTTAGATTTGATTATAATAGATGATGAAGATAATGAAAATCACAAGCAGGGGGAGCCAAATCCTCGCTATAATGTAAAAGAAGTAGCAATGAAATTAAAAGAAATTTTAAATGTCAAAATTATCTTTACTGCCTTAACGCCGTCAATAAACAGCTTATACCAAATTGACCAAAAAAAGTGGCAATATTTTGAGATTCCTAAAATAAATGAGTGGCCGCAATTAAAAATTATTGATCAGCAATCGGAATTTAAAAAAGGAAATTATTCTATTTTCAGCGAGGAACTTACGCACAGAGTTAATTATAATCTGAAAAGAGCTATAAAATCCTTTTTATTTTTAAACCGTAAGGGCTTGGCTACTTTAACCAGCTGTAAGGATTGCGGGTATCTGGCTGTCTGTCCTAATTGTCATTTGCCTTTGACTTATCATCAATCAAAGGAGCTGATTTGCCATCATTGCGGTTATAAAGAAGCTTTATTTTTATTTTGTCCAAAATGCCATGGGCCAAATATTAAATTGACCGGAACTGGCACTGAAAAGGTGGAGCTGGAAGCCAAAAAAATATTTCCCCAAGCCAGAGTGGTCAAAATTGATATTGACACACCCCATACAGGCGATTTAAAGGATGCAGAAATAATAATTGGCACTCAATATGCCCTTGACCATATTAATTGGTCGGAGATTGATTTAATTGGGGTAATCAATGCTGATACTTTATTATATTTGCCGGATTATCGCAGCAGTGAGCGAACTTATAATCTTTTAAATAAACTAATTTTATTTTTAGATAATAAGCAAAAAGAGATTTTGATCCAAACTTTTTCACCGCAAAATTATGTTTTTGAATCTTTAAAAGATTTAGTCAAGAGCTCTTTTTTTAATAAAGAAATAGAAGAAAGAACCGCCTTGAAGTATCCGCCGATTGCCAAGCTCATAAAATTGATTTATCAAAGCGTGGAATTTAATTATGGGCAGAGTGAAATAGATAAAGTTTATAAAGATTTGGTTGCTAAAATAAAAAATCCTGAAATAATTATTAATCCTCCGAATTTGGCCTATACCCAGCAAGTGCGTGGTCGTTTTCGCTGGCAGATAATTATTAAATTACTTTCAGATAAAGGTAATTTGGATTTTCTTGATACTTTGCCGGAAAATATTATTATTGACCGTGATCCGGAAAGTTTATTATAAAAAAACCGCTGATTTAATTCAGCGGTTTGATAGTAGTTAAGCTGCTATTTTTTCTAGCAGCAAAAGTTCGGGCAGGTCTTCAAATAAGAAATATTCATTAATTAAGGTAGGATTTTTCAATTCGTATGAAAGTGTATTTTTTGTGGCATATACTTCCACTACTAAACGAGGTTTTATTTTCTTACAGACCTCGATCACTTTTTTAAAATCTGAGTCGCCGGTAATTAAGACCACCACATCGACCAGATTTTCAGTTACGTCGTTAAGGATGGAAAAAGCCATTTCCCAGTCTGTCCGGCTTTTATAACCATATTCAGCATTTTGGCCATATTTTTTCAAATTTACCGGACAGGCAGTAAAGCCTTTATATTTTAATAAACCAATGAAGCGCTCAAAATTTTCATTTGGTTTATCAGGGTTACGGTCGAAAAATACCTTTTTGACAGCTATGTTCCTTTTTTTGGTATTTAAGCGCATTAATAGTTTATCAATATCAATTTTTTTGTTCAAAGATCGGATCATGCCCAGCATATTAGGAGCATCGATATAAATGCCGATTCTCATTAATTGTCCTCCTTGACCTTGATTTTTCTCTCAAACTCTGATAGAATGGGTATAAACCATTTTAATACATTTTTTAAATTATGTCAAGTCCTATACTCATAGCCGAGCCAAATTCTATCTTGAGAATTAAATCCCAAGAAATTGTTCAAATAACGCCTGAAATAAAGCAGTTAATTTTAGACATGGCTAAAATCATGAAGGAATCCAAGGGTGTTGGTCTGGCAGCGCCTCAGGTCGGTTATAATATTCGTTTATGCCTGATTGAAACTGAAAAGGGTCCGTTAGCCCTGATAAATCCTAAAATTACCTGGAAATCTTTACGTCAAGAAATAGAAGAAGAAGGCTGTTTAAGCTGTCCGGGCATTTGGGGCTTAGTCAGACGTTCAAAAATCATTTATCTTAAAGCTTTAGATAAAGAAGGTAAACCAATTTCATTTCGAGCCAAAAGTTTATTCGCCCGAGTTATTCAGCATGAAGTTGATCATTTGGATGGGATTTTAATAATTGATAAATTTGAAAAAAATAAAAAGAGGTAATCAAGAAAGATCACCTCTCGGCTTAAACCTCAGCCAAAAATCATGTTGTGCCATTCTTTTTCTACTTTGCGAAACACATAGTGCCCTACAGCGATTAGTACCACTATGATCAAAACGACGCCTAAAATTTTCCAAATCATTTTATTCCTCCTTTTTTAAATCTATCTTAAAACTAACACAGAATTTAAATTAATGTCAATTTATCTAAAAGAAATAAAAATAATTTTTATGGGTACGCCTGATTTTAGCGTACCTATTTTAAGTGCCTTGGTTGAAAATTATAAAGTTATTGCAATTGTAACTCAGCCAGATAAAAAAGTAGGACGTAAACAAACCTTGACCCCATCCCCTATTAAGGAAATTGCTTTAGCGAATAAAATTGAAGTTTTGCAACCTGAGAAAATTTTGGGTAACGTCGAATTTATTCGGCGTATAAATGATATAAATCCTGATTTAATTGTCATTGCTGCATACGGCCTAATTTTACCTAAAGAAATTTTAGATATTCCAAAATATGGGGTAATCAATGTCCATGCTTCATTGCTGCCAAAATATCGTGGTGCCTCCCCTATTCAGGCAGCAATTTTAAATGGCGATAAAGAAACTGGCGTGACAATTATGTTAGTAAATGAAAAAATGGATGAAGGCGATATTCTTACACAAAAAACAATAACTATAACTGATAACGATAACTTTGGGAGTTTACATAATAAATTATCTGTTTTAGGTACAAATTTATTGATTGAAACTTTGCCCAAATGGTTAAATGAAGAAATTGTGCCGCAAAAACAAGATGAGAGCCAGGCAACATATTGTAAATTAATAACCAAGGAAGACGGTAAAATTGATTGGCATAAATCAGCAGTTGAAATTGAACGTCAAGTAAGAGCTTTAAATCCATGGCCTGGAACCTGGACCATTTGGGGCAATAAGAATTTGAAAGTTATAAAGTCAAAAGTTTATAAGGTTAATAAAGTTTATAAGGTTGGTGAGGTTTTTAAAGTAAATGATGGTTTAGTAGTTAAATGCGGCCAAGGAGTTTTGGAAATTTTAGAATTACAGCTTGAGGGCAGAAAACCCATGACAGCTAAGGAGTTTTTAAATGGCAACCCAAAAATATTATCCACTATTTTAAAATAATAATTTTTAAAACTCTTTAAGATAAGAAAAATCAGGATTTTTTTCCTTGATAGCCACTGATTTGCGGTAGCCAACCCGGTCGGGCGCATTGTCTTTGGTGCCCCACATTGGGCCAGTATAAATAGTGAAGTCCCCGAATTTATCATTTATTTTATCCAGAGCCAGGCAGAGCGCCAGGCTTTTTTTTGGGTAAAATAAGTTTAATTGACCGGTTAATGGTTTAAGGCCGCTGACTGAGATGGCGAGCATGCGGACCGGACCTGGCGGCGGTTTGTGCAAGATAATTTGAGAGGCGGTTTGGAAAATCTCCTGGCTGGTAAAAAGTTTTTCTGAGATAGTTTGACGCTTAAAATAGCCGTCGCCATATTTCAAAGTGTAGCCAGCATAAATCACTTTGGCTTCCAATTTCTGAGTGCGCAGTCGGCGGCCGGTTTTTTCGCAGAGTTTCATTAAAATGGCCTTAAGGTAATTTAAATCATTGGTTTGTTTATATAGACAATAGGAATGGCCAATTGATTTAGGAGGTATTTCCTCTGGTGTCCTGACACCTTCGATTTCAATCCCATTGACATTGGCCCAGAGATAATAGCCGGGCTTGCCCAAAACCTGCATAAGGTTAGCCACTGGATAATTTTTTAAATCCAGTAAATTATAAATGCCCAGCTGGTTTAAACGAAATTCCAGATTCTCAGCAATGCCCCAGGCCTCGGTTAATTTTACTTTTTTATAAATTGCTTCGGCTTTTTTAAGGGAGTTGATAATCAGATAGCCATCCTTTTCACAAATATCAGAAGCGAATTTGGCCAAAAAGCGGGTCCAGGCAAGCCCGCTAGAACAGGTCAGCCATTCCCCTACTTCGTTTTTGATTCTTTTTTTTATGGTTAGAATAATTTTTTTGCCTTGCTGGAAATTTTTAATATAGCCTGTTAAATCCAAAAAGGCCTCATCAATGCTGTAGGGTTCAATCCGTTCAGTGTAATCGCTTAAAATGCTGAATATTTTTTCCGTGGTGGATCTGTATTTGGCTGGTTCATTTTCCAGCAAAATTACCTTAGGGCATAATTGTTTGGCTTGGCTGACTGTGGTGCCGGTTTTTATGCCCAGTTTTTTGGCTTCTTTGGATGAGGCAATAATACAGCCCTTGGGAGATAAATAAGCGCAGACGCCAACTGGTTTTCCGCGATAAAAAGGATTAGCCTGCTGTTCCACAGAGGCAAAGTAGGAGTTCATGTCGATATGGAGGATGAAATTTTTCATATTGGTTGCGGGAAGAAAGCGGCCGTTCTTGTCACCCTGAGCCCTTCGACAAGCTCAGGACAAGCACTAAGAGTTTACAGTGAGCGAAGTCGAACTGAATGGGTGACGCCGTCGTGTATGGTTCGACTAAGCTCACCATGACACAAGAACGGCTATTCATGATAAACCTCTTCCAGATGCCATTTTAGATTATTGGCATCAAAAACCAGCTTGAAAAAATTATTTTGGGCAGTGACGGAAAAATAAACCAGTTTGCCATCCCCTGCTTTTTTTTCATAAACCAGGTTGATTTTCTCAATAATATATTTCTTTTTCAGCCACTTCAAAGCATAGGGCTTAGGGCCCTTTTTGGTAAAAATAGCCAGCACTTCCACTTGTTCATTGGTTTTAATTAAATTTCCCATGTTAGTATTCTATACCGAACAGAAACCGAAAGCAAGGGATAACAAAAAAACGCTCAGCGAAGAGCGTTTTTTTGTTTATTTGATTGCGATTAAAATCTGCGGAAACTCTGTCGTCTTTTTCTGTTGCAGTCTCGGCAATAAACAGGTTTATCTGGAGATGGGTCAAATGGCAGCTGGGTAATATCTGTACCGCATTCTGCACATTTTAAGCCCAAGGCACTGACATCTTTTAATGGAGGTCTTGGACGATTGTCATCGCGAAAATTTGAATAAGCCATAATTGTAGTTAAGTCCTAGATAAGGACATTTCTTTAATTTTAATTTGGTTTTTGCCTTGTCGACTCGTTATTTCAAGGACTTAACTTTTGACTTATTGATAATCTCGCTAAGTTTGTTAGTTAAAGTAACCAAATATTTTATAAATTTATAATACAGTTAATTTATTCTTTTGTCAATAGTTGACAAAAGGCATTTTTTTTGCTAAACTAAATTATTGTTAAATCTGGCTGTGGCTCAGTGGCCCGTCTTGGCCTGGCTTCGCCAAGGCGAGCCGAGCCAAGCCGAGGCCAGATAGAGCACTTGGTTTGGGACCAAGATGTCGCGGGTTTCTGCCTACGCTAAAGCTTTGGCAGACAGGCAAATCCTGCCAGCCAGTTTTACCCAAAAGTAAACAAAAAAGGAGGTATTAAAATGGTTCATAAGGCGCCAGATCTCGCGTTTTTTTGTGAGAATGGGCACCTTGTTTCTGCTACTAACGAGGCAGAAATGGTGGAAATTAAGCAAATCCCGCCATGTTTCTGTGGTTCAAAGCATTTACGAGCGCTAGCTAATTGGCCAGTGGAGAATCAAAATGTTGTCCCGTTACAACCGATTGGTTCTATAAAAGTTGGATTCGAACAAATAGAAGTGGATGTCTTTGATGTTCTAAGATTATTCGCTCCTTGGTTTGAACCAGCATGGGATATAAACTGGGATAAAATTCCAGACGATCTTAAGGGAGCATTCTAGGCGGATGAAATAAAAATTTTATCCGTCTTTTTTATTTGAAAAATTGCAGTGCAGAGCATTAAATAGCTAATGCCCAAGGGATGGTTTAAATACGGACTAAACATATTTACTACTATCAAGACAATTAAGCCAATTAAAAATCCGGCATAAAGTGGTTTTGCTGATGGTTCGACTGAGCTCACCATGACAGCAAAACCTCGATAAAATATTTGCGCAATTAATCCCAAGTATATTAATAAACCAATTATTCCCATTTCCGTTATTGTATCCAAATATCCCCATTCAAAAGTATAAGTTGTATACCAGCCCTCGGGATTTGATTCATTTTTAATGCGCGGGTCATTGGATTTATAAGTTAAGCTGGTGCCAAAGCCAGTGCCTAAAATAGGTGCTTTTTTAATTTGTGCAGTTAAAACCGGCAACTGATTCCAACGGCTGGACACTCCTGCTTCGCCAAAAAAAGCTGTAAAACGGTTTTTAAATAATAATAAAGCCAATTCAGATGAGGGCTTGGGAATTGGGAAATTGGCAATAGAAATCAACAACAAGATGCTTATAATTCCAGAAATAAGAATAATGAGGAATATTTGCGCTAATTTTTTTAATTTTAATCTTTCCTTAAAAATTAGGTAAGCAAAAAGAGCTAAAAATCCAGCAATTCCCCCGAGCCAAAAGCTGCGGGAAAGGGAGATTAAGATTGATGTTTGGATGATAATTAATAATAAAAAAAGCCGCCCTGTCATTCCGAACCCTTCGTTCACACTCAGGGTAAACTCCGTGAGGAATTTAGGACTTTGGGCAGTAATAGATCCTACGCTCTGCTCAGGATGACAGAGTGGCTTTTTTTGCGTCAAAAGTATTGCGATTATCAACCCTAAAATTACAAAAATCCCAATTAAACTCCAAATCTGGGACTGAAAAAATATTCTAAAAAAATTAGCGCCGGCATAAGTAATCTCCCCTACCCTGGTATCCCGAATCCAGTGGTAAAGCAAATCAGAGATATTTAAAAAGCCATGGGAAAAGAAATATAAGGTAATAAAGATTTTTAAAGAAATATAAATTAAAGAAGCAATTAAAATTTTTAAGAAATTAATGATTTGCTTCTCATTTTTAAATACTTCTAGAAAAACAAAAAAGAGGCCGAAGTAAAGATAGCCATTAAAATCAAAAAAAGTATTAGTCAAACCGTTATGATGTAAAAGTCCATTAATAAATCCGATCCCAAGGAAAGCTAAGAAAAGAATGAGATTTTGAACAATGCGCG
>Ga0315289_10004042_pt1 | contig 22002 bp, 17 predicted proteins | sample YL17G11_40_MG_FD_203452 | JGI IMG/M metagenome (GOLD analysis project Ga0315289, IMG submission 203452) | Sediment microbial communities from Yellowstone Lake, YNP, Wyoming, USA - YL17G11_40 | ecosystem: Environmental > Aquatic > Freshwater > Lake > Sediment | place: USA: Wyoming | collected... | reverse complement strand
AGAGAAAGAACACGGCTTCCCGATGATGGCCCTCCTCAATCATCTCCAGGACGCCGCCGAAGAGCTTGGTCTTGTTTTCCGGGAAGAGCTCACGATCACCCCAGTAGGGCGACTTGTGACGGACCACAGCCCGGTCAAACAAGGGGGACATCAACGCCAGGTGACGGCGCACGGTTTCCGCCGGGATGTTGCGACTGCCGAGAATTCCCAGAAGCTGTTCCTGCAGCGCTCCAGCCCCGCACTTCCGCAATGCGATATCAGATTCGACCAAGCAACGACGGAGGGTGAGATTGCGAAGGCCGGCGACCGATAGCAGGACGGCCGTGTTGTGAATGCCGCCGATGAACCGCAGGATCTTGCCGAAGACGCTGGCGTTGCTCGCCTCGATGACCGTGCGGTAGTTCCACGTCGCCTTTTGGTGCACGGCCCGCAGTCGCTTCCGGATCCATCGCACATCCGTGTAATGTGCGCGGACCATCTCGTATACCGGGGCAAGAAGCCGATACGGATCGTCGATGGGTTTCATTCTGGAGAACTGCGGTGCAATGTAGGGCATGGCCAAGACGCGGCGTGGGTTGCTGATATCTCTGAAGTCGTGGTAACTCACCTCAAGCACCACGCCTTCGCGCGGCACTTTGCGGGCATCCAGGCGGCTGACGGGATTGATCTGGTACACGTAGATGTCAAGATCGGAACCGATCGGCCAGTCCCTGCTGCGGGAATACCACAGGGATGATCCCGCAAAGATCGCGCCGCAGTATCCGGGTATGCCCGCTTTGTTCTCCTGAACCCAGCGCCGTCCGATTTCCCTTGCCTCGTGTACGTTCATAGTGACCTCGCCGCCGCACTCAGTCGTGGGGACTGGTTCATCGCCGCAGCTCCTGGGACAAGGCGGGTTCCCATCGTTCGCCCGCCGAAATTCATCCGCTTTGTCAGTCGGTAGGTCGGGCATACTTGCCCGACGTTTATTCCGGGATCAGCGTCCGCAGATACTTGATACTCTGGGCGACCCAGGCATCCTCCTTGGCGATGGTCTGCTCGATCGTCTCTTCCGGCGCGGGCCAGGTCTCCAGGATCGCGTTGACCTCCCGCTTGGCCTTGCGGAGTTCGCCCAGCAGCCAGGGCACGTTAAGCTGGCCCTCCCCGGCCGGCGTGCCCTGAAGCAGGAAGCCCAGCGTGCTGGGTGTGCGGCCGATCTTGAAGTCCTTGATGTGCAGGTTCACCACGTACTTGGCCAGCCGAACCACCACCGCCTCGGGGCCTTCCAGACAGCCGAACGAGTTCACTGTGTCCAGGCACAACCCCACGTAGGGGCTGCTCAGACGGTCGAACACCTCCGCCAGCGTGCGGCTGGTGAAGCGGTCGTGGTTTTCGATGGCCAGGATGATGCGCTCCGCCTGCAAGTCCGGCAAAAGCCCGCGAATGGCTTGGACGACCTGGTCGGCGGTCGGCTCGGCGTGGGCGGCCCCGGCCACCACCCGCAGGATCGGCGAACCGAATCGCTTGGCGAGCTGGAGGTAGGTCCGCAGGTGCGCCTCGTCGATGCCCCGCGTGCCTACCTCGATGTCCACGCCCAGCCGCTTGGCGTGCGCCTGGAGGCGGCCCAGCTCCGTTTCCGAAAGCTTGTGCAGCGGCAGGTTGTCGCAGATCTGCACGAGATGCACCCCCAGGTCGGCGGCCCGCTGCGCCAGATCCAGCGGCGTCATGGGGCGGGGCGGGGTCTGGTTGGCGTTGCCGATCGCCCAGGCGTAGGCGTAGGAACCGATGCCGAGTTTCATGAACGTTCTCCGATAGGACACCGGACATTAAGTCGGCGCCGGCGGCGGCTGTCAACTGCCATCGCGGTGAGTCGGTCAGGTTGACTCAACTGGTCCGGCCGGTTAAAGTATGCGCGGCCGGCGGCGGGGGTAAGACAATCCTGCCGTCCCGCCGCCGCGGCATGAGGATTGGCGCCCCTTCCAGGCAGGAACACGTCATGTCAGAGCCACAGGCGACCCAGCGCATCAGCCTCCAGGCCGGCCCGGTCAGCATGGTGTTCGAGCCCGCCGCCGCCTTTCTGCGATACGTCCGCCTAGGTTCCGATGAGATTCTCCGCGGCGTGTATGCTGCCGTCCGCGACCGCAACTGGGGGACGGTAAGCCCGCGGATCCGCGACTTAAAAGTCCGCCAGGACGGCCGATCGTTTGAGGTGTCCTTCGAGGCAATCTGCCGCGAGGGCGACATCGACTTTGCCTGGCAAGGCCGGCTTAGCGGCGCCGCCGACGGGACGGTGGCGTATGAGTTTGACGGCCAAGCCCACTCGACGTTCCTGCGCAACCGCATCGGCTTCTGCGTGCTGCACCCGATCGCGCCTTGCGCGGGCAAGCCCTGCCGCGTCCGCACCACCGACGGCCAGGTGCGCCAGGCCGCCTTCCCGCAGCGGATCTCCGCTCACCAGCCGCTTAAGGATCTCAGGTCCATCGCACATGAAGTCCGCGGCGGCGTGTGGGCGGAGGTGGTGTTCGAGGGCGATGTCTTCGAGATGGAAGACCAGCGCAACTGGACCGACGCCTCCTACAAGACCTACTGCACGCCGCTGGGCCTGCCATTTCCCGTGGAGGCGCCCAAGGGCACGCGGATTCGCCAAAGCGTCACGATGCGCCTGGAGGGGCCGGCCCAAGGCAAGGGCGGCCGCGCGCCGGTGGCGGCCAAGGCGCCAAAGGCCGTCGAGCTGGCGGTGGACTGGGACCGGCGGGTGGAGCTTCCTCGCCTGGGACTGGGCCTGGCCAGCCACGGCCAGCCGCTTACGCAGCGGCAAGTCCAGCGGCTTAAGGCACTGAACCTGGACCACCTGCGGGTGGATCTGCCGCTGTCGTCGTCCACCTGGCCGGCGACCCTGGAGCAGGCGTGCGACCAGTCAAGGCAGCTAGACTGCTCGCTCCAGGTGGCGTTGATGCTCACCGACGACGCGCCGGCCCAGCTTAACGATCTCCTCCAACACGTCCGGCGCCTCCGCCCCGCGGTGGCGCACTGGCTGGTGTTCCACGTGGGCGAAAAGTCCACCAGCCCCAGGTGGGTGGAGCTGGCGGCCAAGCAGTTGCGCAGCTATGACGAGGCGGCCTGGATCGCCGCGGGCGCCAATGCCTATTTTGCCGAACTCAACCGCGGCCCAAGGCCCGCCGATGCCGCCGACGCCGTCTGCTACTCCATCAACCCGCAGGTGCACGCCTTCGATGACGCCAGTCTGGTCGAGACGCTGATGGCCCAAGGCTACACGGTGGACAGCGCCCGGCACTTGGCGGGCGGCAAGCCGATCCTGGTGACCCCCGTAACGTTGCGCCCGCGGTTCAATCCCAATGCCACCGGCCCCGAGCCTCCCACGCCCCCGGGTGAGCTGCCCTCGCAGGTGGACCCGCGCCAGGCCACGCTGTTCGGCGCCGGCTGGACCATGGGAAGCCTCAAGTACCTGTCGCTGGCCAGGGCGGCGGCGGTGACATACTATGAGACCACCGGCTGGCGCGGCGTGATGGAGCGCGACGAGGGCAGCCCGCTGCCGGCGAGGTTCGCATCCCTGGCGGGCGGGGTCTTCCCGCTATACCATGTGCTGGCCGGCGCGGGGCGGTTTGTCGGCGGCGCTGTCGCGGCGGTTAGCTCAGCGGACAGCTTGGCTGTGGACGGCCTGGCCCTCGCCCGCGGCAGCGACCGTTGCCTGCTGGTGGCCAACCTGACCGACCAGCTTCGGCAGGCGCGGATCTCCTGGCCGAAGCTAAAGCAAGTTCAGGTGAGGCCTATGGATGAGTCGAACCTACAGGCAGCGATGGCGACGCCGGAGGAGTTCCGCCGGTCGGCTGCTGGCGCCGTTATCGCCACCGGCGGGAAGATCAAGCTGGACCTGCCCCCGCACGCACTGGTGCGCCTGGATGTGACCTAGAACTGGTTTCAAAGCCGTGGCACGGGCATCTTGCCCGTGCGTCGCAGGGCTGTCTCGGCCCTGCCTTGGGCCGTTGTCCCCGGGCGAGACGGCCCGCTGGACGCATGGCCGGGACGGCCATGCTACGTTTTGAAGCAGCCTATCGGGAAACAGGAGCAGACGTGGAGCGGATCGTCGCGACGTACCTGATCGAGACCCCGCTGTCGCCGGAGGCGGCGGCCAAGGCCCTGGCGAACATGTCCACGGGGACGTTCGTGGAGGTGCCCGGCGAGACGGCCGAGCTGAAGGCGCGGTTCGGCGCGCGGGTCGAGCGTGTGACGCCGCTGGACCGCTCCTCCACGCCGGCGCTGCCCGGCTCGCGCCCCGCCGACGCCACCAGCTACACCCGCGCCGAGGTGGTGCTCTCCTGGCCGCTGGAGAACATCGGCACGAACCTGCCCACGCTGCTGGCGATGGTGCGAGGCAACTTCTACGAGATGGCCGAGGTGTCGGGCCTGCGCCTGATGGACCTGGACCTGCCCGAGGCGTTCGCGCAGGCGTATCCCGGGCCGCAGTTCGGCATCGAGGGCACCCGGCGGCTGACGGGCGTGCCTGATCGGCCGCTGATCGGCACCATCGTCAAGCCCAACGTGGGCCTGACGCCCCAGCAGACCGGCGACCTGGCCCGCCAGCTCGCCCAGGCCGGCGTGGACTTCATCAAGGACGACGAGGCGATGGCCGACCCCGCCCACTCGCCCCTGCGGCAGCGCGTGGCGGCCGTCATGCAGGCCCTCGACGAGGCCGCCCAGTCCACCGGCCGAAAGGTCATGTACGCCGTCAACATCACCGACGAGCTGGAGCAGATGTATCGCCACCACGACGCGGTGGTCGCCGCCGGCGGCACCTGCGTGATGGTGAGCCTCAACAGCATCGGGTTCGTGGCCCTGTCGGCGCTGCGGCGGCGGTGCCAGGTGGCCATCCACGGGCACCGCAACGGCTGGGGGATGTATAATCGCCACCCGCTGCTGGGCGTGGAGTTCGCGCCGTACCAGAAGCTTTGGCGCCTGGCGGGCGCCGACCAGTTGCACGTCAACGGCCTGGCCAACAAGTTCTGGGAACCCGACGAGATGGTGCTGCGGTCGTTCCGGGCGTGCCTGGCGCCGATGTTCAACCTGCGCCGGCCGATGCCGGTGGTCGGCTCGGGCCAGTGGGCGGGCATGGCGGAGCGGACGTACCAGTTGACGGGCACGACGGACTTGCTGTTCATCTCGGGCGGGGGCATCCTGGGCCATCCGGGCGGGGCGGCGGCGGGCGTGACGGCCATCCGCCAGGCCTGGGACGCCGCGGTGCGGGGCATCCCGCTGGCCGAGCACGCGCGGACGCATGAGGAGCTGCGGGCGGCCCTGGAGAAATTCGGAAAGCGCAAGGCATAGCCTCTGGCGACGAAGGAGACGCACATGGCCAAGAATGACGACCTGGTGCTGAGCTTCTATGGCGACGACTTTACCGGGACCACCGACGCGATGGAGGCCGTCACGAGGTCGGGCTTGCGGACCGTGATGTTCATCGAGCCGCCCCGTCCCGAGCAGCTTGCCAAGTACGAGGGGCTGCGCGCGGTGGGCCTGGCCGGCGGCAGCCGGACGATGAGCCCCCAACAGATGGATGCCGAGCTGGCGCCCGCGTTCAAGCAGCTCCAGGCGCTCAAGACCCCGTTCGTGCACTACAAGATGTGCTCGACGTTCGACTCCTCCCCGCAGGTCGGAAGCATCGGCCACGCGATCGACCTGGGCATGGAGGCCTTCGGCAGCAAGTTCGTGCCCCTGCTGGTGGGCGCCCCGGTGCTGGGGCGCTACTGCGCGTTCGGCAATCTGTTCGCCCGCAGCGGCCTGGACACCGAGCCCTGCCGCCTCGACCGCCACCCCACCATGCGCCGCCACCCCATCACGCCCATGGACGAGGCCGACCTGCGCGTTCACCTGGCCAAGCAGACCCGCCGCAAGATCGGCCTGCTGGACGTGCTGACGGTGAACTCCCCGCCCGAGCAGGCCAGGGCCAAGCTCGAGGCCCTGCTGAAGGATGGTTGCGAGATCGTCCTGTTCGACGTGATTTACGACCCGCAGTTGGAGCTGATCGGCCGGCTGATCTACGAGCAGAAGCAGGCCGGGCAGGCGCTGTTCATCGTGGGCTCCTCGGGCGTGGAGTACGCGTTGACGGCGTACATGAAGTCGCGGAACCTGCTGCCCAAGCCCTGGCGGCTGTCGGCCGACCCGGTGGACCGACTGGTGATCGTCTCGGGGTCCTGCTCGCCGGTGACCGACCGCCAGTTGGGCCACCTGATCAACCAGGGCGCCGTGGACTGGCCGCTGGAAACCGAGCGCCTGGTCGAGCCCAAGTCGGCCCAGAAGCTTATCGCCGAGGCCGCGCAGCAGGCCCTCAAGGAGCTGTCGGCCGGGCGCAGCGTGGTGCTGCACTCCTGCCGCGGGCCGCAGGACCCGCGCATCGAGAAGACCCGCAAGGCCTTCGAGGCCGCCGGCCAGGACCCGCGCCTAGCCAGCGGGCGGGTGCTGGGCACGGCGCTGGGCGAACTAATGCTGCGAATCCTGGCCAAGTCCGGCCCGATCCGCGCGGCCGTGACGGGCGGGGACACCTCGCACTTCGTCGCCAAGGCCATGGGCATCGAGGCCCTCGAGATGCTGGCGCCGCTGGCCCCCGGCGCGCCGCTGTGCACCGCTTACGCCCCCGGCTCGCAGGCGGATAAGATGGAGATCGTTTTCAAGGGCGGTCAGAACGGCAAGACCGACTTCTTCGACACCACCCTGAGACCGCTGACGGCCAATTGAATGTGATCCATACCCCAAAACGGAGAATTGCCATGACCACGATTGCTGTATTCGGCGCCGCCGGCAAAATGGGCGCCCGCATCACCGGAAAGCTTAAGGATGCCAAGCAGTACAAGCTGTTGTGCGTGGAGGCCGACCCGAGCATGGAGAACAAGGTCCGCCAGCGCGGGCTGACGGTCGTCCCCGCCGACCAGGCCGCCAAGGAGGCCGACGTCGTCATCCTGGCCGTGCCCGACAAGCTCATCGGCACGGTCGCCGGCCAGATCGTTCCGAAGGTCCGCCCCGGGACGATGATCATCGGCCTGGACCCGGCCGCCCCGCACAACGGCAAGCTCCCTCCGCGCAAGGACGTAACGTACTTCGTGGTGCACCCGGCCCACCCGCCGATCTTCAACGACGAGACCGACCCGGAGGCCCGCAAGGACTATTTCGGCTCCGGCAAGGCCCGCCAGGCCATCGTCTGCGCCCTGATGCAGGGGCCGGAGAAGGATTACGCCCGCGGGGCGGAGATCGCCTCCGTCATGTTCGGGCCGATCCTGCGGACCCACCGCGTCACGGTCGAGCAGATGGCCCTGCTGGAGCCGGCGCTGGCTGAGACGCTGGCCGCCACGTGCCTGACGATCATCCGCGAGGGGCTTGACGAGATCATCCGGCGAGGCGTGCCCGAGGAGGCGGCGCGGGACTTTATCCTGGGCCACATGGGCATCGAGACGGCCGTGCTGTTTGGCATGCTGGGCAACGTGCGGTTTTCCGACGGCTGCCTGCGGGCGATCGAGGAGGCCAAGAAAGACGTGTTCCAGGCGGACTGGAAGAAGATCTTCGACCACAAGGAACTGATGATCAGCATCAAGAAGATCTGCGGCGACATCCCGTGAGGCCGCGGGGCCGGGTTGGCCGCTGCATTACCGATCCGCCCCCAGGGGCAGGGCCGCCAGGACGGCCTGGATGGTCGCAATGCCGGCGGCGGCCTTTTCCAGGCCGTCGATCAACATCGGCTTGGTTCCTTCCTCGATGGCGACGGTCCGGATATCGCCCACGCTCGCCCCGTCGGTCACCATCTGCCGCAGGCGGTCGCTCATGATGAGAATCTCATAAATCGCCGCGCGACCCTTGTACCCGTGCCCCCTGCACTGGTCGCAACCCCCCGGCTCGTAGAACGTCGCATCCGGGTGGGCCTGGAACCACTGGCGGGCCTGCGGGGACAGCACGTGCGGCGCCGACGGGGCGGGTTTGCGGCAGGCGGGACAAAGCCGCCGCACCAGCTTGGGCGTGATCACCCCGGCCACCGTCGTGGCCGCCAGGTAGCGTTCCAGCCCCATGTCCACCAACCGCCGCACGGCCCCCACCGTCGTGTCGGCATGCAGCGTGGTTAGCACCAGGTGGCCTGTCAGCACGCACTGCACGCACAGGTTGGCCACCTCCAGGTCGCGGATCTCCCCCACCATGATGATGTTGGGGTCCGATCGCAGAACCGCGCGGATGGCGCGAGCGTGCGTCAATCCCGCCTGCGGGTTGGTCTGGATCTGCGCCATGCCCGCAAAAGACACCTCCACCGGGTCCTCGACCGTCACGATCTTCACCTGGGGAGAGTCCACGTCCTTGAGCATGGCATAGAGGACCGTCGTCTTGCCGTTACCGGCCGGCCCGCTGACGATGATCATGCCCGATGGCAGACGCTCCAGCCGCCGCACCTTGGCCAGATCGTCCGGGCTCAGCCCAAGCCTGTCCACACCCAGCAGCATCTCGCCAACCGCCTCACGGGGGGACATTCGGACGGTGACCTGCTCGCCTTCGTGCGCAGGCACCACGCCGATGAAAAGCCTGACGTTCTGGCGGTTGATGGCCATGTCGCACACCCCGTCCTGGGGCAGGTGGTGCTGGGCGGGGTTCATCGCCCCCATCATCTTCAGGTACACGATGACCTTGGCCAGTAGGCCCGTCGGCGGGGGGTCGATCACCTGTAGTACACCGTCGACTCGGATGCGGACCCGCGCCGCGCCGCCCGGCAACGGCTCGAAGTGGATGTCGCTCGCCCGCTCCGCAAACGCCTTCTCCAGCACCGTCGACACATACTCGCACGCCTCGCGCGACGGCACGATCCCGGCAGCCTCGATGCGGTTCAGATCCCCGGCCTCCAGTGCCTCGACGATCACCGGGAGCACGCGGTCCACGATGCCTCCGTATTCGCCGGCTTTGACGGCGGCCACCAGGCGCGGGTCGAAAACCTCCGGGTGCTTGGCCATCGCCTGCGATACAGTCTGTTCGCGTTCCATCACGTCAGCCAGGACGCCCGCCAGCGCCGCCCCCAGATGCGAGCCTGCAAACTGCTCGGCCGCCTTGCGAAGCATGTTTCCGAGATTGTTCCCGGCGGCAACTTCCTCGTTGAATAGCCGCCAAAAGCGGAGGACGTCTGCGTGTGGTGCTTGAGCGTTCATCAGGCCACTCCTTTCCCTACCCCGGCGGCCGCGCGGGCCGCCCAGGATTCGCTGCGCTGGCGGCTGTAGTTCCGCTCGCGCTGCTGGACCCACTCCAGCAGCCGGGCGCGGCGGATGCGAAGCTGCCCGGCGATCTCGAACAGCGGCAGCTCATCCATCACCTCGGCCAGCTCGCGCGGGGTCACCTGGAGCATCGCCGCCGCCTGCTCCAGCATCAGGACCTCCGCGGGTGGCGGGGGCGCTAACTCAGCCGACACCGCCTGGTAAGCCCTTAGCACCGCCTGTGCGGGCACGGCCGCGCGGCCTAACATCCGCAGGCCCGTGTCCGCCCGCCGCAGCGTCGCCAGCCGCTCCTGACAGGCCTGGCAGGCAGCCAGGTGCCCGTCCAGTTCCCGACGGCGATCCACATCCAGGTCAGCGTCCAGATACGCCGCCAGGTCTTCGCATGGAATCTCAGGGTGCATCGTGGTCTCCTGTCAGCTTTGCCGCCAGCCCCGCGCGGGCGCGACGGATCAGCGTCTTGACCGTGTTCAGCGGCGCCTCCATCGCCTCGGCAATGTCCTGGTACGTCATCTCCCGCAAGGCGTACAAGGCCAAAGCCTCCCGCTGCCGCTCGGGCAATTCGGCCATCGCCAGTCGAATCCGCTCCCGTTCGTCCGCCTGCTCGGCCGCGGCCGCCGGCGTCGGCTCACGCGAGGCCCATCGCTCTTGGTCCATCCCCATCCGCCCAGCCGACATCACCGCCCGCAGCGCCCGCTCGGCCTGAAGGCGGTTGACGCACAGGTTGCGGGCGATTCGCAGCAACCACGGCCGAAACCGGCCGTCGCCCAGATATCGCTCCGCCCCGCGCAGGGCGGCCAGGAATGTCTCCTGGAGCACGTCCGCGGCGGCTTCGGGCCGGTGCAGCATCATCCGGGCAAACCCGTACACGCAGCCGTGGTGCCGGGCGAACAGCGCCCCAAAGGCCTCTTTGTGGCCGTCGCAGAACAGCCGCATCAGGTCGTCATCACTCAACTCGTCCATCTGGGTCGCCCAGCCGGTCCGGCAGCCGCTGTCATTATGGAGAACAAGTCGAGTCCTGGAAATGTTTCAGTGGATGCCTTTTCCCCCGTCATGGCGGCACGTCGGGCGCCATGCCCAAACTGTTGCGGGCCTGGGCTTGAATGGTCGCGTACGCGGCCTGGCGCCGGCGGCTGTGGACAAGGACACGTCGTTGACCACGGAGGAATCTTGGGGGACCAGCCTTGCGACGAAGCCTGCTCAGCTTTGTTTACCACGCCGTCGGCATAACCCCCACCCTGACCAGAGGGATACGATGCTCCCTTCCCAGCCCAACACACAGGAGCTTTTTCGTTGACAGGCGAGGGGGGTGTTTCTAGCATGAGGCAGTCGGAAGTTATGCCGTACGCGGCAGGTCCAAAGACGGACGAACGAACGTGCGAGGTGCGAGGATGAGGACGCTACTGATACTGTTGGCCGTTACGTTGGCAGGGCTGCTGGCCGGTTGCACGATGGTGGAAACCCCCTCCGAGCACGCCCGGCGTGTCGTCAACGTGATGGAAGTGGACATGCGGATGGCTGCGGAGGACTTGGACTACATCCTCCTGCTGGACCGGAACTCCCGGCTGAGCCAGTGGCATACCCGCGTCGGTTACTGATCCCCGCCGAACCTGAGCTTCAGGCCTCCGGTCCTTGGACCGGAGGCCTTTCTGCGCGCCGGCCGAGCGGATCCTGCCACGGCGCCCCGCCTGAAGCACCACGCCGCCCATGCCTGCCCTGCCCAGGCCGGCCCACTGGCAACGCTTTCACCTGGCGGTCGTGGCGGATATAATCCCGCCGCTGCGGCACTTGGAGCGGCGGACGCACCCATGAGCAAGAAGACCCAGCGGCTGGCCATCTTTCCCGGGACCTTCGACCCCCTTACCAACGGGCACGTGGACGTGATCCAGCGCGGCGCGCGGCTGTTCGACGAGCTGGTGGTGGCCGTGGGCGAGAATCCTGAGAAACAATCGCTGATGCCCCAGGCCCAGCGCGTCCAGATTATCCGCGAGATCGTCAAGGCGCTGCCGAACGTCCGGGTGGAGGCGTTCCGCGGCCTGACGGTGGACTTTGCCCTCGCCGTCGGCGCCCAGGTGATCCTCCGCGGCATCCGCAACACCTCCGACCTGCACTTCGAGTTCCAACTGGCCCTGACCAACCGCGCGGTGGCGGGGGTGGAGACGGTGTTCATTATCTCCAATCCCCAATACGCCTTCACGTCCTCCAGCCTGATCAAGCAGATCGCCCGCATGGGCGGCGACGTGTCGGCCTTGGTGCCCCAGCCGGTTCAGGAGGCGCTGAGCAAGATCAGCCAGGCCAAGGGGCCGGGTGGCGGCGTGGAGGAATAGGCCCGGCTGCGTCAGCCGCCCGGGCGGTACAGGACGTGGTCGAGGATGTATTGCTCCACCGGCGGGGGGACCAGGTTGCGGATGGACCGCCCGTCGGCGACGCGGCGGCGGATGTCGCTGGAGGATATCTCGATCTGCGGCGTGGCCGCCACGTGGCGGCGAATCTCCCGCACCCGCGGGGGGGGCAACTGCTCCGCCAGGCGGACAAACACCTGCTCCAACTGCCCCGCGGTCCAAGGCGGGCGATAGGCTACCACCAGTTGGGCTGTCTCTAATAACTCCCCCGCACAATGCCAGGTCGGCAGCATCTCCAGCATGTCCGCCCCGATGATCCAGTGCAGCGGCACGGCCTGGCCGTGCACGGCCCGTAGACGCCGCAACGTGTCAAGCGTATAGCTGGGACCCCCGCGGTCCAGCTCGATCGTGCTGATCTCGAACAGCGGATCGCCCTCCACCGCCAGACGGAGCATCGCCAGGCGATCATCGCTGGAGGAGGGTGCCGCCTGCTTGTGCGGCGGCGTAGCCGCCGGCACCAGCACAACCCGCCGGTAGCCCTGCTGCTCCGCCACCGCTCGCGCCGTGATCAGGTGCCCATGGTGAACGGGATCGAACGTGCCTCCCATCAAGGCTAGCGGCTCAAGCATGTGTCATATCCCTCGGCGGCGCCACTACTGCTACCACCTCCCCGGCTCGTCCACAAGCCCCCGCCTCTAGTGGTGTCATGAGTCAATAGTGATGTCCGGTCTTTGGCGGATAGGAAGGTCCGCTTTCCTTAGTCCGTTCGGGCAAACTGAAGAAGAGCCGGCAAACATGGCCTGTTCTATTGGTGATACAGTGACGTACAAGGTCAAAGAATAGCCAGCTTTTGGTTGACTTTCGGGCAAGGACAGGTAAACTGAACGTTGGATGGTATGACGATGGCTTGAGCTGGTCTGGCCGCGGGGACCACTGGCAACAGCGAAGGCTCAGGCACCAGCAACGCCCAAGGCCGAGCGGCCGGGCGAAGTTTTGACGCCTCGGCATCAGCGGCAACCCTGGACGGCAAGACGAGGGAATGGCCGGGTCCCCCGGTCAGACGACGGCATGAATTGCCGTAGGCCGACGCGCCCCCGGGTCAAGCTGGAGGCGTCGGTCTAACCTTTTCCTGGCATGGGGGCCTCTTGTCCGCCACTCGAATAGGTTGTGGCGTGCCCACGCCATGTTCCACCGGCTCGCTGCTTTCTGACGAACTGGGATAAAACGCAGCCGGGCTACCCCGTGGCCAAGCGGCTGTTGAAGCAGGGCGACAGCCTCTTTACCTTCCTGGAGCATCCCCAGGCGCCCCACGACAACAACCACGCCGAGCGAATGATCCACCCCCCGTCATCCTCCGCCGGACCAGCCAGTCCAACCGCTCCGGGAACGCACCGCCACGCAGGCCATCTGGATGAGCATCCTTCGCACCCTTAAGCTCCGCAGCCAGGACCCGGTGGGAACAGTCATCTCCGCCCTGCGCACCTACGTCACCACGGGCCACCCACCTCTGCTGCCCATGCAGTTCATTGCAGACGGGCGAACTATTAGCCCCGGGTATCGTCGAGACTCAGCGGGGTATCGGGCCGGACGCCGTCGGCCTTGATCCGCCATCGGTTCCTAGCAGGCGCATGGTGTTGGGAGCTCTTAGTGCACGAAAAGCTTTCGGGTGGCGAAGCTGGGATCGCAGGTCAGGTTAAGGCCCAGCCGCCGCAGGCCCGTCTCGTCGCCGGGCGTGGGCATGTGCGTCAGGTGCATCTCACAGCCGCGAAGCTCCTTGAGTTTCTCCATCGCTAGACGAGAGGCGTGGTTGGTCGTGGAGCTGATCGACAGCGAAATGAGCGTTTCCTCCAGGTCCAGACTGGGGTTCTTGCCGCGAAGAATCTCCCGCTTGAGCAGCGTGACCGAATCGATGATGCTAGGGGCCAACAAGTGTAGATGCCTGGGGATCTGCGCCAGGTGCTTGGCGGCGTTAAGGATCAGGCTTGACGACGCATGCATCAGCGGGGAATTGCAGCCGGTGAGGATGGTCCCATCGGACAGTTCCAGCGCCGCGCCACAGAAGATGCCTTCGTTGCCCTTGTGTATCTCCTGGGCGTCAAGGGCTGCCTGCCGGGCCGGTCCCACCACCCGCCGGTCGGCGGGGGCCAGGTTGAACTCCTCCATCAGGATTTGGACCTTGTCCACCGTGGCCTTGTCCGCCAATCCCACGGCGTACTCGCAGGCGTATCGGAAGTATCGGCGCAGGATCTCCTGCTTGGCGGCCTGCTGAACGGCCTGATCGTCCACGATGGCGGCCCCCGCGCGGTTCACGCCCATGTCGGTCGGCGAGCGATAAATGACGCCGGAATGGGTGATCCTCTGGAGGATGGCCCGCAGCACCGGAAAGCTCTCCACGTCGCGGTTGTAGTTCACCGCCCGCAGGTTATACGCCTCCAGATGGAAGGGATCGATCATGTTGACGTCGCGCAGGTCGGCCGTGGCGGCTTCGTACGCGACGTTGACCGGGTGCCGCAGCGGAAGGTTCCAGATGGGGAAGGTCTCGAACTTGGCGTACCCGGCCCGGAGGCCCCGGCAATGCTCGTGGTAGACCTGTGACAGACAGGTGGCCATCTTGCCGCTGCCGGGCCCGGGGCCGGTGACCACCACCAGCGGCTTGGACGTCGGAAGGTATGGATTGGCGCCGTAGCCCTGATCGCTGACGATCCGCTCGACGTCCGCGGGATAGCCCTGGATGGCCCGGTGGGTGTACACCTTCATGCCCCGGCGCTCCAGCTTGTTCTGGAAAGCCGTCGCCGCCGGCTGGTTGTCAAAACGGGTGATCACCACCGCCAGGACGTCCAGGCCCCAGTCCCGGAAATCGTCGATGGTCTTGAAGGCGTCGCTGTCGTAGGTGATGCCGAAATCGGCGCGGACCTTCCTTCGCTCTATGTCGCCGGCATGGATGCACAGGAGGATTTCGGCGTCGTCCTTGAGCTTCTGGAGCAGGCGCATCTTGACGTTGGGATCGAAGCCCGGCAGGACGCGCGCGGCGTGGTAGTCAAAGAGGATCTTGCCCCCGAACTCCAGGTACAGCTTGTTGTCGAACTTGCCGAGGCGCTCGAGAATCGCCTGGGTCTGCTCCGCCAGGTACTTCTCGTTGTCAAAGCCGACTGTCCGCACGGCCAGCGCCGCATCGCCCATCATCCCGCGTGCCTCCGCCCTGGGGGTTCAAGGGAGATGGTACGGCCGGCGCGGGCCGGAGGCAAGCCTCAGCGAGGACATGCTCATCGCTGACGCGCCAGGACCTGGGTATCTGATTAAGGTGGAGGCCGTAGACCGTAGGTGCCGCAGGCTTATCCCGCGCCGAGCGACGTGTTGCCCTTGGTGCCTGGGAGCCACTGACGTACTTGACCACAGGCCAGGCCGTATCGTCCGTCAACCCCTGGGGCATCACGAAGGACGAGTTTGATCTCATCGCGACAGAAACCCCAGCCCGGCAGCGCGAGCCTTTCTGTAATCGTCGTTGCCTTCCGGGCCCCCGCAGACGGTCCACTCCCACCCGGTGACCGGGCCGTCGTCGTGGCCGCAGATTTGCCGCGTGGACTCGATAGCCTCGAAAAGCCGCCGGAACATCTCGCGGGCCGGGAGCGTGCCGCCGTACCGCATGCCCAGACGCTGAAGCAGGTCCAGGTCCTTCTTCTGGTCGCGCAGGCCCATTACCCGCCCGTTGACGCAGAGGTGGGTCTTCGGGTTGTAGCTCGAGCAGGGCGGGCAGATCATGCAACATCCGCGGACCAGCATGATGGGGAGTCGGGGGCGGCGTGGATCGCCTCGATCGCCTCGATGAGGTTGTCCTCCGCGATGATTTCCAGGCGCTGTTGGAGCGATGTCCGGCCAGCCAGCGAGTCAGCCGGCTAGCTCCGCCTCCACCAGCTCGCAAAGGATATGGTACATCAGGGCGTGGGCCTCCTGGATGCGTGGGGAGAGCGTGGCCGGCACATCGAGCAGCACGTCGGCCAGGCCGGCGCATTGCCCGCCACCCCGGCCGGTGAAGGCGATGGTCCGACAGCCCATCTGTCGCGCCTGCTTCAGCGCCGCCAGCACGTTGGGGCTGTCGCCGGAGGTTGATAGCGCGATCACCACGTCGCCGCGCCGCGCCTTGCCGGCCAACTGGCGTGCGAAGACGTTCTCGTAGCCGTAATCATTGGCGACGGCGGTCAGCACGGACGTGTCGGTGCTGAGGGCCTCGGCCCGTAGCGGCGGCCGATCCACCAGGAACCGCCCGACCAGCTCGCCGGCGATGTGCTGGGCGTCGGCCGCGGAACCGCCGTTGCCCAGCGTGAAGACTGCCTGGCCCGCGCGCAGACAATCCGCCACGAGGCGGGCCGCCTGCTCCAGCGGCTGGGCTAGGTGTTCCCGCGTGGCCGACAGCACGTCGGCGGCCTCGGCGAATCGTCTAGCGATGATGTCGCGCATCGAGTGCTCCACTTGACGGCCCCTCGGCCGATTACCGCACCATGATACTCGCCGCCCCCCTGCCTGCAACGCGCTGGCAGGGCATATTTCGATCCAAGGGATGGACAATTCGTAATACTTCGCTATCATTCAAGTTGCGCATCGGCATTCGCGCGGCGTTCTTTTCGGGTCGGGGCGAGGCATGGGCCGGGGAGTCTGTACCCTCCCGCAGCCATCTCCCCCAGCAAATACTACCTTTATGGGTTTGTGGCCGGTAACAAGGAGCACCCAATGCGACGGGAACCATCTCGGACCGGGTCGGCCTGGGGGCAGCTTCGCGCGCGGTGCCGCCTTCTTCGGTGGGCAAGGCCCATCGCACCATGGGTGACGGTGGCGGCGGTGCTTTTCCACGCCTCCAGCCTTCACGCACAGAGACGCTACTACGTGGACGATCTGGGCACGCTGGGCGGATATGACAACCGGGCCCTGGGCGTCAGCGAGCAAGGAGGCATCGCCGGCTGGTCGTCGTGCGTCGAAGCCGGGCGGCCCCGCGCCGTTCTGTACGCCCCCGGCGGCCCGGTGAACCTGGGGACCCTCGGCGGGTACGACGAGAGCTACGCACAGGCCATCAACGATGATGGGCGAATCGTGGGCTACTGCTGCCTCAGCACGAGCAAGCGGGCCGCCATGCACTTTGGCGGGTCCTGGACCGACCTGGGCAGCCTGGGGGGCACGGTGAGCTTCGCCTACGACATTAACAATGCCGGCCTGGTGGTGGGGGCTTCGACCAGCAGCACGCTCTCCGCCAGCACCTACGGCTTCCTGATCACGCCTGTCGACACCAACCAGGACTCCGTACCCGACCTGTGGTACCGGGACCAGGACCAGGACGGCGCCAACGATCTCATGCTGAAACTGGGGACGTTCGGCGGGACGTCAAGCCTGGCACAGGGCCTCAACGCCCAGGGGCAGGTGGTCGGTTGGGCCCAGGCGGCCTCGCGAACCTATGCCTTCCTGTATTCCCAGTCGGTGATGGTCAATCTGGGGACCCTGAACCCCGATGTATCCAGCTATGCCACGGCCATCAACGGCTCGGGCGCCGTGGTGGGCTATCTGGAGGCCATGGCCGATGACATGACCGTGTATCGCGGTTTTAGCTTCCGCGACCTAAACGGCAACCTCCAGGCCGACAGCGGGGAGCTTACCTTGCTGGAGACCCTCAGCGACTGGAGTCATTTGCCCTATGCCGTCAACGACGCGGGCGACGCCGTGGGCACGGTGGAGGCCGACCTGCTGTTTGTCATGCATGCCGGCCTGTGGTCGGGGGGGCACGTGTGGGACCTGAACAACCTGATCCCCCAGGGCAGCGGGTGCGTGCTGGAGGAGGCCAGGGACATCAATAACGCCGGCCGGATCGTCGGCAGCGGCCTCTGCGAGGCGGACGGCAGCTACCACGCGTATCGGTTGACGCCCGCGACGGGCGGCGATGCCAACGGCGACCGGGCCGTGAACGTTGGCGACCTGGGCGTCCTGGCGGGCCACTGGGGCCAGGGGGGGCAGACCTGGTCCGAGGGCGACTTTACCGGCGACGGCCTGGTCAACATCGGCGACCTGGGCGTCCTGGCGGGCCACTGGGGCTGGACGGGCGCGCCCCCCGGCTCGCCGCCGGCCGTGCCGGAGCCGACGGGCCTGGCCATCCTGGCGCTGGGGGCCGCGGCCATCCCTCGCCCCCGCCGCCGCTGAGCCTGGCCCCCCGGCCACGTCACCCAGCGGTCGCGGTTGAAGGTTCGGTCGGATGGGGGTATGATGTGTCCGTGCGGAGAAGCCCACTCATACCCAGGCTCCGCCAGGGGTAACGCCATGGCATCGTACACGTACGAGCAGTTGCGGCACATGACGGTCTCGCAGCTTCGCCAGATCGCCCACGATCTGGAAAACAAGGCCCTCGACGGCTACACCACCATGCACAAGGAGCAGTTGCTGCCGGTCCTGTGCAACGTGCTGGGCATCCAGACGCACCACCTCGCGGCTGGGATCGAGAAGTCGCGCCTCAAGGGGTTGATCCGCAAGCTCAAGGCCAAGCGCGACGCGGCGACGGCCTCGGGCGACCGGGCGCAACTGGCAAGGGCCCGCCGCCAGATTCACGTGCTCAAGCATCGCCTGCGCCGCATGGCCGACCTGAGCGTCTGAGGCCCCCCACTACCGCCCGGCCAGCGCGTCGGCCCGTGCCGGCCTCCGGAATGCCCTTCTATGAGTCGGATCATGCCGAGGCGTGGCGGCCATGCCCAGGCGACGTGTGACCGGACGCTGCCCCTTGATTCGGCCGGCCAATTCGGTACAGATTCCCTCTGCCGGCGACGGAACTTCAGCCCGGAGGCGACAGCCCCGTGACCAAGAGCACGCCCCAAGCCTCGCACAACGACATCTTCGCCCAGATTGCAATGTCCGGCCAGAAGGCCCGAGACAAGTCGCTCGTGGTGCATCCGCCGCCGGCCGTGCCGGCCCGCGGACTACCGGCCAAGCGGCACGCCCCGTCGGCCGCGTTCCGGCCGCTGCCGAGGATCGACACGCCCGAAAAGCTCAAGCAGGAGCTGGCGCGACAGCGCCGCCGGCACGCACGGTTCCTGGTCAACCTGGCCCCGCCGCTTGAACCCACCCGCCTCAGCGTGCCCCTGGAGGAGTTCGACTGGCGGCAGGAGACGCCCGAGGACCGGCAGGACTTTGACGGCCTTGTGCAGGGGCGCGGACAGTGGCAGCGGGTGCGGATCCCCCATTACGGCCCTCCGCTGGGGCCGGCGACGACGTACTATCGCACCAGTTTCACGGTCAGCCCGGAGATGATGGGCAAGGGCGCCGTTTTCGTCTGCTTCAAGGGGGTGGATTACAAGGCCCACGTCTTCGTCAACGGCGCGTATGTCGGTTCGCACGAGGGCTTTTTTGCGCCGTTCGAGTTTGACATCACCTCCGTGTCGCGGCCGGGAGCCAATTGGCTGCTGGTGAAGGTGGAGAACGACGCGATCGTCCTGGGCAACGCCTCCTGGACCCCCGACGGCGAGGCTTACGAGGGCGACAAGCTGTATGCCGCCAGCGGCCTGGGTTTCGACGACCCGCGGATTGGCTGGCACCACTGCCCGCCGGGGATGGGGATCTACCAGGACGTGCGCGTCGAGGCGCGGCCCGTGGTGCACGTGCATGACCTGTTCGTGCGGCCCCTGCCGGAGCAGCGGCAGGCGGAGGCGTGGGTGGAGGTGTACAACGGCGATCGCCGCCAACGGCCCATCGCCCTGGAGCTGGCGGTTTTCGGGCAGAACTTCCGCCGCGCCGTGCTCCGCAGCCGCCACGAGCTGGGGCCAACCGGGGCGGGCGTGAACTACTATCGCCTCCGCCTCGACATACCCAACCCGCGCCTTTGGGATACGGACCAGCCGTGGCTCTACCAGCTCCAGGTCCGCCTGCACGATCTAAAGACCGAAGCGGTGGACGCCTCATCGCGGCCATTCGGCATGCGGTCCTTCCGGATGGACGATCAGCACTCGCCAAGGGGCCGGCTGTATCTTAACGGCCGGCCGATCCGTCTGCGCGGGGCCAACACGATGGGCTTTGAGCAGCAGGACGTGGCCCGCCGGGACTGGAGTCAGTTGATCGACGACATCCTGCTGGCCAAGATCTGCCGGATGAACTTCTGGCGTCTGACCCAGCGGCCGGTACAGCCGGAGGTTTACGAATACTGCGACCGCCTCGGATTCATGACGCAGACGGACCTGCCGTTGTTCGGCTATCTGCGCCGCAATCAGTTCTGCGAGGCGGCGCGCCAGGCGCAGGAGATGGAGCGGCTGGTCCGCGCCCATCCCTGTAACGTCATGATCAGCTACATCAACGAGCCCTTCGTTGCCGAGGCCGGCGACAAGTCCCATCGCCACCTGACCCGGCCGGAACTGGAGACGTTCTTCGCGGCGGCAGACCAGGCGGTGCGGCTGGCGAATCCCGATCGCGTCATCAAGGCCGTTGACGGCGACTATGTGCCTCCCGGCCCGGGCCTGCCGGACAACCACTGCTACTGCGGCTGGTACAACGGGCACGGGGTGGACATCGGCAAGCTGCATCGGGGCTATTGGCAGGCCGTCAAGCCCGGCTGGCTCTACGGGTGCGGGGAGTTCGGGGCCGAGGGATTAGACAGCCTGGAGGTGATGCGGCAGCACTATCCCGCCGACTGGCTGCCGCGCGACGCCCAGGATGAGAACGCCTGGACGCCTGACCGCATCGTCATGGCCCAGACGGGCAAGATGCACTACCTGTGGTTCGACACCCAACACTCGCTGGCCGATTGGATCGCTGCTAGCCAGGCCCACCAGGCCTGGGCCACGCGCCTGATGACCGAGGCCTTCCGGCGCGACGGGCGGATGGTCTCCTTCGCCATCCACTTGTTCATCGACGCCTTCCCTTCCGGCTGGATGAAGGCCATCATGGACTGCCACCGCATCCCCAAGCCGGCGTACTTTGCGTACCGCGAGGCGCTGTCGCCGCTGATGGCGAGCCTGCGGTGCGACCGCTGGGGGTTCTTCGAAGGCGAGCCGATGCCCCTGGAGGCGTGGGTCTGTAACGACCTGACGATGGCGCCGCGAGGCGCCCGCCTGCACTACCAGATGGAACTGGACGGTCGGGTGGTCTTCGCCCAGCAGGCCAAGGCCGACGTGCCGACGGACGGCAGCCGGCGCCAGGGCCGGCTGATTCTAGCGGCCCCGTCGGTTCGGCGGCGGTCGATTGCGACGGTCCGCCTGGGCCTGGTGGACGCCAAGGGGAAGGTTCTGGCCGACACCTCGTTGGACTTGGCAGTTTTCCCGCGGCTTGGGGAAATCGCATCCCCAGTCGTGCGGGTGATAGGCCGGCGCAACGGCCCGGCCGCGCGCCTGGCCCGCGAGCTGGGCATGCGGCCCGTTATGGCGGGCCCGCTGGGGGCGGGCCTGCCCGTGCTGGTGGACGGCGATGCCTTCAAGGCCGACCGCTTGCGGATCGAGCGGGCCGCCGGGCGCGGCGCGACGGTGACCGTACTGGACCTGCCCGCGGGGGAGCACCAAATGGCCGGCACGACCTTGGCGGTGAAAAGCTGCGGCGCCGGCTCGCGGCACTTTGCCTCCAGGAACACAGGCCATGCGCTCGTGGCGGGCTTCGAGCCTAACGACTTCCGCTTTTGGTACGACGAACAGGCCGCGCACGTCACGCCGCTGCTCCACCGCACGTTTCTGTCCCCCGGCTGGCAGGCGATCCTCACCAGCGGCGACCAAGACGACAAGGGCCAGTGGTTTCCCAACAACCCGTGGGGTCCGACGCTGGCGGCCGCCGAGCGCCCGGTGGGCAAAGGACGGATTCGCGTCTGCCAGATCGACTTGGCGGGGCGGACGGACGGCAACCCGGCCGCGAGAATCTTCGCCCAGCGGTTGCTGGGCTTCTGACCGGCCTGGCCGGCTGGCTATTGCGGCTCGTCGGGCGTGATCCGTTGAGTCATGGAGCGGCTGACCCGCGCGGAGGGAGTTGGAGGATTGCCCCAAGACCTGCGCGGAGGACAAGTTACGGAGCCTTTCGGCCCCTCCGCGCCCCGGCTACCGCATCCAGGGTGTTAGGGATGCCTCCCACCTGTGAAGACTCATCCTCCCCCTAGGCCAAGCCCACTCTGCCGCTTGCGGAGCCCACAGTTTCCAGGACAAACGCCGCCTCTGTTGACAATCGCGCCGGGCGCGGTACGATGGATTCGTCGATTAACGGGAGTTTGCCCACACCTCGTGACCGGCGATGACGTGGTGAATGTCGGCGATCTGGGCGTGCTGGCCGGCGCCTGGGGCTGGACGGGCACGCCCGTGCCCGGCGGCCCCGTGCCTGAACCGGCCAGCCTGGCGCTGCTGGCCCTGGGCGGGTTGGCGATGCTGCGGCGGCGCAGGAGTAGCGGAATAAGATAAAGGCTGGTAGAATACCGTAATGTCAGCTTGGCGGGCGGGGCCGATGGGTGC
>Ga0315289_10004041_pt1 | contig 22007 bp, 12 predicted proteins | sample YL17G11_40_MG_FD_203452 | JGI IMG/M metagenome (GOLD analysis project Ga0315289, IMG submission 203452) | Sediment microbial communities from Yellowstone Lake, YNP, Wyoming, USA - YL17G11_40 | ecosystem: Environmental > Aquatic > Freshwater > Lake > Sediment | place: USA: Wyoming | collected... | reverse complement strand
AAGGCTTGAAGCTATCCAGATACGTTCTTGCCGTAATTAGCGAATCATTCCTTCAAAGGGATTGGCCGGAACGTGAGTTGAATGCGGTCATCAATCTGGAGTGTTCATTAGGCGTTGTCAAGCTCCTACTCCTCATCGTAGGTGATGAGCACCACAAGAAAAGCGTATTCGACAGATTCCCGCTATTGAATGACAAGCTATATATGGAGTGGCGGAATGATCCTAATGAGGTCGCCGAGCGCATCAAGGAGAGACTTGCTGCGGATACCAATGGATGCAAAATCCCGGGGATGCCTTAGCTGTAGTAGCCACTTCGGTCTCACACTGTGTATGGTGTCACCGAATATACGGCAGACACGCATACCGCCGCAACGATCCAACTCGTCACGACTCGTCTCATGGAGTCCCCCTTCCTTCAAAACACGATTTCGATGCAGATGACACTCGTCAGAGTGACCAGGGATCAATTATCCCCCTGCGCCCGCGCGATGTCCAGCCGATTGGGCGTCAGCTCCAATGGAGCGGGGCGTGCTACACGCCCTACGAATAAGCCATGTGTCGCGATCCGCAGGGTGCGTACCACGCACCGTCTCTATGCGATGCAGGGCTCGTGCACCTTGGTTCTTTCATTGCACGGCGGACTGGGGTAGGATGGGTACAGGATCGTCCGGTGACGGTAGGAAGGAGTTGACAGATGAATAGTCCGATGAATCGCCGTGATTGTCTGCGGGTGGTTGGGCTGTCCGGCCTCGCCGCGGGCCTGAGTTCCGCAACTCTCTCGGCCTCATCCGCGCAAGGCCCCGCCGAATCCAGTGGATTTCAAAGCTCGATCATCACCCGGGACAAGGTCCAGGCCACGGAAGGCAGTCCGACGCTGGTCAACGGCAAAGTGATTCAGCCCCAGCGGGAACTGCCGGTCCTGGACGAGACCGATGTGCTGGTGGTGGGCGGCGGCTCCGCCGGCGTGGTCGCGGCGATCGCGGCCAAACGCGCCGGGGCGCGCGTGACCCTCGTGGAACGCTACGGGCACTTCGGCGGGCTGTGGACCGGCGGGCTCGTGCTCCTGATCACCGGCCACATCATCAAAGGCGGCAAGCAGGTGTGCCAAGGCATCGGCGAGGAGATCATGCGCCGCCTGGAGAAACTGGACGGCGCCATCATCGACCGCAAACCCGGCTCCAAACCGACCGTCGACGCCGAGGCGGTGAAATACCTGATGGTCGAGATGACGGAAGAGGCGGGCGTCAAAGTCCTTCTCCATTGCTGGGCCGCGGACGCGATTGTCGAAGACCACACGGTCCGCGGCGCCGTGCTCGAGAGCAAATCCGGGCGTCAGGCGATCCTGGCCAAGGTCGTGATCGATGCCACCGGCGATGGCGACATCTTCGCGGCCGCCGGCGCCCCGTTCGAGCATCGCTCGCACAACATCGGCCTGGTGTGCCGCCTCGGGAATCTGGATCGGGTCGATCCGGCCCGGGCGGCCCGGGCGCCCAAGCCCAAGCATCTCGGGACACGGACCCCCATCCCCGGTGTGCATTGGGTAAATATGCACGGTCCGGAGGTGGACGGCCTGGATGTGGCCACGCTGACCCGCATGGAGATGAGCCATCGGAAGTTCATCTGGAAGAACCTCCAGGAAACCCGACGGACGCCGGGCTATGAACAGGTCTACCTGCTGGAGACCGCCCCGCAGCTCGGCGTGCGGATCACGCGCGTGCTCCACGGCCTGAGCACCGTGAAGTTCAGCGATGTGAGGGCCGGCACGCGCTTCCCCGATGCCATCGGGGTCGGTGGCGCCGACAGCGGCGACCACGGGGAATGGCAGATCCCCTATGGGGCCCTGGTCCCCCTCAAGGTGGATGGCGTGCTGGCCGCCGGGCGGTGCATCAGCGCGGAACTTCACATGGCCGATCTCGTGCGGCTGATCCCGAACTGCTTCGTGACCGGCCACGCGGCGGGCGTGGCCGCGGCGGTGGCGGTCCAGAACAAGTGCCTGCCCCGGGACGTGGACGTGGCGCAGGTGCAGAAGGTGCTCCGCCAGCAGGAGGCGTACCTCGGTTGAGCCTGCGCAGAAGACTCGCGGCCTTCGCCCGCAGGATGACACCTCCCCCGCCGAGCCGCACGAGGTGGTTGGTTCGCGGGACGTGCCTGGCTCTGGCGGCGCTGGCGCTTTCGCCTCTCGTGCCCGGCACGCTCGCCTCGACCGCGATCCCCGCCCTGAGTCCTTTTGTCACCATCGCCGCGATAGTCGCCACCCGAACGCTTCCCACCCTGGCCTGGCCGGGGCTGGCCGTGGGCGCGATCACACTGGGGCGGCACCGTTTCTTCTGCCGCTGGGTATGCCCCGTGGGGCCCTGCATGGACGGGGCGAGCTGGCTGGGGCAGCGTCTGGGACGCCGGACCGCCCGCTTCCCGTTGCTCGGGCGCTGGATCGTGGGATTGACATTGGGTGGCGCCTGTCTCGGATATCCCTTCCTGCTCTGGCTGGACCCGTTGGCGCGCTTCGCCGGCCTTTTTGTCCTCGGGGACCGCGGTCCGAGGCTCGGGCTGGGTCTGGCGATCGCGGGCTTCCTGGCCCTGCTGCTGCTCGACGTGCTGCGTCCGCACGCGTGGTGCGCCTGCGCATGCCCCTTGGGGGCCTTCCAGGATCTATCGGCCTCGCTGCCTGGGTCCCTGCGTTCGCTGTTGCAGAGGAAGTACCGCGATCACGAAGAAGCGAACCAGAGCCTGACCCTGCCGAGGCGGATGCTGTTGAGCATCGCGGCGGGGATTGCATGGGGCGGCACGGCGAGATGGCGCCACCAAGGGACATCCCGACCTCTCCGTCCCCCGGGCGCGCCGGAGGAACTAACCTTTCGCGGTGTGTGCACGCGCTGCGGCAACTGCACGCGAGCCTGCCCGGCCGGCATTATCGAGCGTGACCTGGGGCAAAACGGATTGGCGAGCCTTCTGACTCCCTTCTTGAGCTTCCGGGAGGGCTATTGTCGCGAGGATTGTATCCGGTGCACAGAGGCCTGTCCGAGCGGTGCGCTGGTGCGTCTATCGTTGCAGGACAAGGCGAGTGTTCGCCTCGGCCTGCCGCGCGTGGACATGAACGTGTGTCTCCTGGCGGAAGATCGGGAATGCTCCGTGTGCCGAAACCGATGCCCCTATGATGCCCTTCGCTATGTCTTCTCGGAAACCGACTACACCCTCACCCCGCAAATTGACCGCGAGAAATGCACGGGCTGCGGCGCCTGCGAGGCCGCCTGCCCGACCGCTCCCCGCAAGGCGATTGTCGTTGTCCCCACGTGAGGTCCACCTGCCGAAGGAATGCGAGAGAAGCTGTGGCCCAGCCGCCCCCGGCTGGAGGGACTTCGAGGGCCAGGGACTTCGAGAGGGACTTCGAGGGCCAGCCCTCAAATTAGCAATTAGGGCTTGCCGGGCGAGGGGGGACTTCGAGGGCCAGCCCTCAAATTAGCAATTAGGGCTTGCCGGGCGAGGGGAGGGCGGCGATTCGAGTGTCCGCCGCACGCTTTTTATCGATTCCCGGCGGCATCGGGAGTCCACCGTACGGCGTTCAAAATCATCTGGGAAACGCCATTCTTCTGATAGTCCGAGGCCGCATGTCCCGGCATGAGATAGACAATCATCCCCTTGCCCGGCTCCTTGATCCAGGCGCCGCGATCCTGCATGTAGGTGCGGTTCGTCTCCTTGTCGTGGTACACAAGGCCGCACAGAACGGTCTTCTCGCGGCCATCCGTGAACTTGTGATTGACGAAGACCTCCGAGTCGTCCGCGAGGCGAATGCTCGGATAGGTCCCTTCCACACTCGGAGAATCGGACGGCGTGTATGCCATCGTGTCGCCCCAATCCACCTGGAAGCTGGTGATGTAATGGTGGGGATTCAGATTCACCAGCGACCAGCCGGACGCTTTGTACGCGTATCCCCCGGCGGCCATCGGGCCCTGGTCCAGTTGTACGCCAAGAAAGCCAAAGTAGAACTTGTTGGCGGCTTTCGCACGACTGATGGAATGGTGCAGGCAGATCAGTCTTCCCCCCTTCTGCGTATACTCGATGATCGCCTTCTCGGTCGTCTCCTGGAGGTCCTTATGGATGAAGACCAGGACCGCCCGATAGACCGACAAGTCCTTGGGCAACGACGCCTGGTCGCGGATCGTCACGGATAAACTGCCTTTCTCCTGCAAGATACCCGTCAGCACCTTCATCTGGGGCAGTTCATCCTGGATGATAAGAACCTCAATTGGCTTCTGAGGCGACGCCCCCAGAATCAGCACGACACCGGCCACCACCAACAGCAGAACCGCCCCTCGGGGCTTGCACGTCCGTCCGATCATGGCACACCACCTTCCCGACAAAGACACCCGTCTGAAGGCGAACATTCTACTGGCACTCCCGGTGGGTGACAATATTTTGTCCGGGCGGCTGAGAACCGGCCGGCCCACAGGTCCGCGCGCATCTCCTCAGCGCCACCCAGTCCGGTTGTACCGGGCCCGAGGCTGTGGGTGAAGATAGCTCTGGATCCCGACCCTCGCTACCTCCGCTGGGTATTGACGGATCTCCTCGAGCCACCCCATGAGGATGCACATGAAGTCGGCACGGCCGCCGGGGTAGTCCCAGGCAGACCCGGCCACATACTCTTCGACCAGGCAGTTCACTTTGCACTCCACGAGGAATTCATCGTCCTGCTCCAGGAGCTCCCCGAAGAGCTTCAGGATGATCCGGCCCCAGAAGTGCCCGGTCGAAGTTCGGCCGAACCGCTGGCCGATGTCGCTTACGGTTCTGTAGGCAAACTCATACTGCTGGTTCCTGCTGTCCATGCTCAAACCCTGCCCTTCGTATGATTGCACAGGTCATCAATTACCTTTTCCAGTCATTTCGGTTCCTTGTTTTCATGTGATGTACATTATTCCGTCATCAATTCGTGTGTCGTGAGAACAGACTACAGCGGCGCGGTTACAGGAGCATTCCGGTGACGCCATATTCGTTTCGCCGATGAAGTGGATATGCTGCCCCCAGATAGCAGAGCCATTGAAATCACACACAGTGCCTGGGTATCATAGGACGCGTACGGTGCGGAAGGACAGTCCACAAGGTCAGATGAGATAGCCAGGCTCAATTGACAATGGAGGTTCGACGATGAGACCGAGAATGAGATTCATTGCCGCCCTTGCCACTATTCAGATAACTTCATTCCTTACACTGACGTCCGTTGCGGCTCCCATCAAGGTGGAAGGCGGGCTGGTCGAAGGTACGGCGGAAGAAGGAATCACCGTCTACAAAGGCATTCCCTTCGCCGCGCCACCGGCAGGTACTCTGCGCTGGCGGCCGCCTCAATCGGTCAAGAGTTGGGACGGTGTCCTCAAGGCCGACCACTACGCCCCAGCCTGCCCCCAGATACAGTTCGATATCCCTGTTTTCCCCAAGGTCGAGACCTCGGAGGACTGCCTCTATCTGAACGTGTGGACGCCGGCCAAGTCCCCGGCGGAGAATCTGCCGGTCATGGTGTGGATCTACGGGGGCGGGTTCGCTATGGGCTCGACCTCCATGCCCTTCTACAGTGGCGAGCAACTGGCGAAGATGGGAGTCATCGTCGTCAGCGTCGCATACCGGGTGGGCCCGCTCGGATTTCTGGCGCACCCGGACCTGACGGCCGAATCTCCCCAGAAGGTCTCCGGCAACTACGGCCTTCTCGATCAAATCGCCGGACTCCAGTGGGTGCAACGGAACATCAGGGCCTTTGGCGGCGATCCGGGCCGCGTGACGATCTTCGGAGAGTCGGCCGGCGGCATCTCGGTCAGCATGCTGGCGGCTTCGCCGCTGGCCAAGGGGCTGTTTCACAGGGCGATCTGCCAGAGCGGCGGGTCCTTCAGCCCGGTCCGAAAGGAGAAAGAGACCGGCTGCATGCAACTCCTGGCCGGCGCCGAATCGGCCGGCGTGGAATTCGCCCAGCGCATGGGAGCCAATTCTCTGGCGGAGCTTCGCCAGGTCCCACCGGACAAATGGCTGAAAGACCCCGCCGCGCAGATGGGCGGTTGCCGGCCTGTCGTCGACGGCTACGTGATCGTGGACGATCAGTACAAGCTCTACGAAGCAGGCAAATACAACGACGTGCCCGTGTTGATCGGCACCAATTCGGATGAAGGCTCCATGTTCGTTCGTGCCGCTACCCCCGCGCAATATGAGAAGGGTACGCGCGAGCGATTCGGACCGTTCGCCGACAAGGTACTTGAGCTCTATCCCGGCCGGACCCCGGACCAGACCTTCAGGGCCATGGCCGACCTGGTTCGTGATGTCGCCTTTGCCTGGCCCACGTGGGCTTGGGCCAGGCTGCAATCCCGAACCGGAACCTCGAAGGTCTTCGTCTATTACTTCGATCAGAAGCAGCCCCTTCCTCTGCTCTCGCTGCTGTTCAGGTTCGACGGCGCCCCCCACGGCGCAGAGATATCGTATGTGTTCAAACACCTCGCTTGGATTCCAGGGACCCAATTCACCGACGAAGACAGGAAGCTCTCGGAAATCATGGCCGCCTACTGGACCAACTTCGCCAAGAAGGGAAATCCCAACGGTCCCGCCCTGCCGGAATGGCCGGTCTTTCACGCGGGTGAACCGACGGTACTGTACCTCAAGGGCGAGCCTCACCCCGGGCCGGTTCCCCATCTGGACAAGCTAACCGTACTGGATGAATACTACGCCTGGAAACGCGCGGCAGGACAGTAGCTTGGGAAACAGAAGACGCGCGGATTTTCCCCGGATTTCTGGTTGACACTTTCCGATGGTTATTGTACCATAGACCTGATGCCACCGGCATAAGGTGGCAAATGGTGAATTGCTGATGCGGAGAGTCGCCTGCGAGCCCGGAAAGCACAACTCTTTACCGTTCAAATCTTGTTTTCTCGTGTAAAGACGTCGGGATGCTTGGCAGGCAAGACCGGCGCCGTCGTGGGGGTTTTTGCACCTCCGGGTCCCGGCGCGAGATGGGTTTGGCTGCGGCCAACGGCCGCACCTGCGCTGAGTGTCTGCGCCGTGGGACCCATGCCGAACAAACCCAATTGGTCCATCTCGCGCCGCCAGGACGTGTTCCCCCGGGCGCGGTGTTCACTCGTACAAACAAAGCCAATTTGCCCCAAACCGATCGACAAGAGCACCGGTAGCCGCGGCCGCGAGTGCTGCCGCCGGAGAAGACAAACGTGCAAAACGAAGCCAATTTCCACATGGAGGGGATGGGCGAGGGCCGGCGAGGCTACCGGTCGCCCCGACCCCGTGCAAACGTGCAAAACGAAGCCAATTTGCCCCGGCTCGGGAACGTCGCTGTTCTTTCGTGGTCGCGTCCAGGCGCCGGCGGTAGGGTATTGCCAGCGGATGGCATCCTGTGCCATCATAGAGGTCATCGTATATAAGGGTACGGGTTATGAACTCACAGGGGAGATGTCCGATGAACCGACGAGCCTTCCTCGAATGGACCACGTTGGGTGCTGCGCAAGCCCTGGGAGCAAATCGGGTCCTGGCAGATTCGTCCCAGCGTGGACGTCCGGCCCCGGCCGCCTTCCGCCTGAGACGATTTGAATGGGAGGAGGCCACCCTGGCGGACCTCCAGGCGGCTATGGCCAAGGGTCGCCAGACGGCCCTGTCCCTGACGCGGGCCTACCTGCGGCGGATTGAGGATCTCAATCAGCGCGGTCCGGCGCTGCGGGCCGTAATCGAGGTCAATCCCGATGCCCTGGCGATCGCCAGGGAGCTCGACGCCCAGCGCAAGGCCAAGGGCCCGCGCGGCCCGCTTCACGGTATCCCCGTGTTGCTCAAGGACAACATCGGCACCCATGACCGCATGACCACCACCGCCGGGTCCCTGGCCCTCACCGGCTCGATTCCGGCACGGGACTCCTTCGTGGCGCAGAGACTGCGCGAGGCCGGAGCCGTGATTCTCGGCAAAACCAACCTGAGCGAGTGGGCCAACTTCCGGGGACATCGGTCCTCCAGCGGCTGGAGCGCCCGCGGCGGCCAGACCAACAACCCCTATGCCCTGGATCGCAATCCTTCAGGCTCCAGCTCGGGTTCAGCGGTGGCCGTGGCCGCCAGCCTGTGCCCTGTGGCCGTGGGCACGGAGACGGACGGCTCGATCATCTCGCCCTCGACCTTGTGTGGGATTGTGGGGATCAAGCCCACGGTCGGCCTGGTCAGCCGCAGTGGCATCATCCCCATTGCCCACAGCCAGGACACGGCAGGACCCATGGCCCGCACGGTGAGGGACGCGGCCGTGCTGCTCGGGGCCATGACCGGCATTGATCCGGCAGACCCCAGCACCGAATCCAGCCGCGATAAGGCCCACACGGACTACACGCCGTTCCTCGATCCCGATGGTCTGCGCGGCGCCCGCATCGGCGTAGCCAGGCGGTTCTTCCAGTCCCGTTCTCCGGCGACCCAGGCGCTGGAGGCATCGCTGGCAGAGATGAAACGGCTGGGCGCCACGCTGGTGGACCCGGCGGACGACCCTCCTCTGCCAGGGTTGGGCGACGCGGAGATGACGGTGATGCTATACGAGTTCAAGGCGGATTTGAATGCCTACCTGGCCGCACTGGGACCGGGGGCTCCGGTGCACTCGCTCGAAGAGATCATCGCGTTCAACGAGCGAAACAAGGACAAGGAGATGCCCTTCTTCGGCCAGGAGCTTTTCGTCCAGGCGCAGGAGAAGGGACCCCTGACCGACAAAGCCTACCTCGACGCCCTCGAACGTTGTCGCCGCCTGTCACGGCCGGAAGGTCTGGACGCCTTGCTGGATCGGCATAAGCTCGACGCGGTGGTCGCGCCTTCAGGCGGACCGGCCGGCAAGACCGACCCGGTGTACGGGGACCGGGGCGTGGGTGGCAGCTCGTCGCCCGCCGCGGTGGCCGGGTATCCCAGCATCACAGTCCCGGCCGGATTCGTGTTCGGCCTGCCGGTCGGTATCTCATTCGTTGGGCGGGCCTACAGCGAACCGACCCTGCTCAAGCTGGCCTATGCCTTCGAGCAGGCGACCCCGGTCCGCCGGCCTCCGACGTTTGCTCTCAGCGTGGATTAGCCTTGCGATTGGACTATGACAGTGAAACACCCATTTCTGCCACGTTTGATCCTCTTGCTGTTCCTCGTTCAAGCCTCATGGGCCCAAGCCCAATGGCCCCAGTTTCGCGGGCCTTCGGGCGATGGCCTCGCCGTACTGCCCGGCACGGAACCGGTGGGCCTGCCGATCCGTTGGAGCGAGAAGGAGAACATCCGATGGAAGACGGCCATCCCCGACCGGGGCTGGTCCACTCCCGTCGTGATGGAGGGGCAGGTGTGGCTGACGACGGCGACTGTCGATGGTCACGACTTCTTCGTGGTGCGCGTCGATGCCGACTCCGGCCGGATATGCCTCCAGGAAAAGCTGTTCCATGCCGACGATCCCGAGCCCCTGGGCAATCCTCTCAACTGCTATGCTTCGCCTTCGCCGGTTGTCGAACCCGGCCGCGTATACGTGCACTTCGGAAGCTATGGCACCGCCGCGCTGGACACGAAGACCGGCATCGTGCTGTGGAAGCGGTCCGATCTGCCCTGCCGGCACTATCGCGGCCCAGGTTCTTCCCTCGTCTTGTTCAAGAACCTGCTCATCCTGACCATGGATGGTGTGGACGTCCAGTATCTCGTGGCGCTCGACAAGGAAACCGGCCGAACTATCTGGAAGACCGACCGGACGGCCGAATGGGACGATCTGGACGCCGATGGCAAGCCCAAAGATGAAGGAGACCTCCGCAAGGCATACTCCACGCCGCTCCTGGTGACCGTCGGCGGGGACATCCAGATGCTCAGCGTGGGGGCCAAGGCCCTCTATGGCTACGATCCCGCGAGCGGGCGCGAGCTCTGGAAGGTCCGCACGCCCGCTTTCTCCGGCGCCGCCAGTCCCGTCTATGGCCGGGGAATCGCCTATATGATCAGCGGATTCGGCAGGACGGAGTTGCTCGCAATTCGTGTCGACGGTCGAGGAGATGTCACGGACACGAACGTCGTTTGGAGGACCGGCAGCTTGGTGCCGCAAACGCCGTCCCCGGTCCTGGCGGACGATTTGTTCTTCATGATCAACGACGCGGGGGTCCTCACCTGCTTGGAAGCGGCCTCCGGCAAGCAGGTCTGGCGAGAGCGTCTCCGAGGGAACTTCGCTGCTTCCCTGCTCTATGCGGATGGACACGTCTATTGCTTCAGCCGGGAAGGTGTGGCGACGGTTTTCAAGGCGGCCCGGAACTATGAAGTCCTCGCGACGAACGTGCTCGATGCCGGTTTCATGGCCTCCCCCGCCGTTTCTGGAAGAACGCTCTTCCTGAGAACGAAGGAAGCCCTCTACCGGATCGAATCCAGCCAATAGCGCCATGGGACCGTAAGGAGCTCATCATGCATGTCGCCGATCATCGTTCCATCTTGTTCGTCTCCGTGTTTCTGCTGCTGGTCAGTCCGCTGGTAGAAAAAGATTCAGCCGGAGACACTGCCGCTGAGCAGAACACCGTGAAAACGGACAATCGCCTCACACAGAACGGCTTCCTAAAGATCAACGGCACGCCTCGACTGATGATCGGCCTGTATGAGCTGCCCCGGGATGAGGAGAAGCTTGCGGAAATCGCCGCCAATGGCTTCAACCTGGTTCGCGTTCCACAGGATGCAAACGCGCTGGACAGGGTACAGAAACATGGGCTTTACGCGTGGCTCTGCCTCGGCTCTCTGGTTCAACTCAACCAGAAGGACGCCCAAGGCGAGCAGAGGCTGGCCGGTACGATCAACCGGTTCAAAGAGCATCCGGCACTCCTGGTGTGGGAGCTGCCGGACGAAGCCCTTTGGAACATCTGGTGGTCGCGTTTTCCCTGGATCTTCGGCGGGCAGCAGAACGATCTCCGCCAGCATATCGAAGAAGCCAAGGTCAACACCCCAGAAGCCACCATCACACGATGGCGTCTATTGCTGAATCGAGCGGACGACTATGGGGAACGCGGGCTCTGGAAACAGGCGGAGGAACTCTATGACGGGCTGTGGGCAGAACTCAAAGCAGAAAACCCTCATCCGACCTGGAAGATGTCCCAATGTCCCGCAGAGTCCGACAGGCTCATTGAGGCCGCCGCCCGGGGCTGCGATCTGGTGCGACAGCTCGATTCCCGGCATCTGATCTGGCAGAACCACGCGCCACGCAATTCCATAGCCAGCCTGCGAAAGTACAATCAGATGATCGATGCCGCCGGGTGTGACATCTACCCGGCGCCGTTCAACTACGGCGTCGGCCACAGTGACCTGAAGGATATGAGCCTCAGCACGGTCGGCGCCTACACGGATCGGATGCGCGAGGCGGCGCCGGGCAAGTCCATCTGGATGGTCCTTCAGGGATTCGGCTGGCGGGACCTCAGCCAGGAAGGAAAGAACGACCCGGACCCGGCCAAGGGCCGGCGGCCTCGCGCTGCCGAGACGAGATTCATGGCCTATGACGCCCTCGTGCACGGGGCCCATGCCCTCCTGTACTGGGGGACGGACTACATCGAGAAAGACAGCGTCTTGTGGAAGGACTTGATGCAGACGGCCAAGGAACTCCGGGCCCTGGAACCGGCGCTCGTGGGCGAGCGTGTCGGAAGCACACCGGCGGCCGTGGCCGATGAGACCTACGGCTCGATGGACGGCCCGGGGCCCAGGCTGATGCTATGCCGGGCCGCCGACGACTGGGTTCTGATTGCCGTCAACGAATATGCCCAGGGTGTCTCTTTCCAGGTAAAGCAGTTGCCGAAAGAGATGGAAGGCAAGACGCTCCACCGGCTCTATTCCGAGGAAACCCAGGTCGTGACAAAGGGAGCCTTTCGCGATGGCATCCGGGGCCTCGGGGTCCATGTCTATGCCACCCGCCGCGGCTTTGAATCCAAGTAGAGTCTTGTCTTCCCGTCAGACCGCACCGGTCCTGACCAGCGTTTCGCCGTTTCAACAGAAACCGGCAGAAGCACGCAACTTATGAACGTCAAACACGGCCCAAGATCAAAGGAGCGGTGTCCGACCGGGAACGGCCACGGAGCTCATCGGCAAGTCGCCGAATTCCTCTCTCGGGGGACGGAGGTCGAGCTTGGACGCCTGCATGGCCCAGTCCCACTTCAGGGCCCGCCCGGTATACGCACTCATCCGGCCCATAATGCACGTCATCGTACTTTCGGCCACGCGGACGCCCTCGTTGAGAGGCGCGCCCGCGCGAATCGCCGCGATCTGATCGGCATGCTGCTGAATCACCGGACTCGGCTGCGGACCGTCGTATGTGAAGGGCTTGGCACCCTTGATGATGAGGTTGCCGGAGTCCGTATAGGCTTGGCCTTGTGTGCCCACGATCCGGTAGGACTGCAGTTGGCTGGCCTTGTCGATCTGCGCGCCCATATACTCGACCCGCGCCCCGTTGGGGTATTCGTACTCCACGGCGAAGTGGTCGTAGACGTCGCCGTACTCCGGGCCGGTGCGGGCCTGCCGGCCGCCGAGCCCCATACACTGCACCGGATGCGCATTCATGGCCCAGTTGACCCGATCCAGGTTGTGGATGTGCATCTCGACGATGAAGTCGCCGCTGAGCCACGTCAGGAACAGCCAGCGCCGCAACTGCCATTCCATGTCGGACCATCCCGGCTGCCGTTTTCTGGTTTCCTCCGACCACGTCAGCATACCATCCCCGATCCGGACGCACTGGCCGGCGACGATCTCGCCGATATCGCCGTTGTGAATCCTCTTCATGCCTTCGATCAGGTGCGCCATACGCCGGCCCTGCGTGCCTGCGACGATCGTCAGCTTCTTCTTGTCCGCCAGGCCGGACGACTCCATCACCGAGCGCACGCCGACGGGATCGACCGCCACCGGCTTTTCCATGAAGACATGCTTGCCGGCCTCGACGGCGGCCCGCAGATGCGCGGGCCGGAAGTACGGCGGCGTCGTCAGAATCACCAGATCCACATCATCACGGGCCAGGACCTGCTTGTGCGCGTCCCACCCCACGAAACGGGCCTCGGGGCTGACCTTCACCTTGTCACCGAGTTGCTTGGCGAGTTGACCATAGCAACGATCGAGGCGATCCTGGAACAGATCACCCATGGCCACCAGTTCCACGTTCGGGGCGGCATTCAAGCAATTCGGCGTGTCGTACGTGCCGCGTCCGCCGCAGCCGATCAGGCCGATCCGGATCTTGTCGGAACCGCCCGCCCACAGGCGGCCCGTGCCCGCCAGCAGTGCGGCCGTGCTGACAAGGCCCGATGTCTTGATAAGATCTCTGCGCGAAAGCCCTTTCGGTTCCTGAGATAGCTCATGTTCCATATTGTATCCCTTCCACTACAGATCGGTCAGTTCCACTCCGGACGCTCCGGCTTGCGCCGGTTTATGAAATACTCCTTGCCGTGCCACACAGACGTCCGCAAATGCGAACGTGTGGCAAAAGATAAGCCTGTTGCTTTCTATGTTAACCCCGTCGCCTCAGCGTCGCAATCTTTGGGTGGCTTCCCGACACGTGAATCCCCCGGCCTGTGCCATGACCCCGTCACTCGCCCCAAGTGGCCAGGACTCCAACGAGCCGGTCTCCATTTTCATGGCCGTCTCTTTATCTTGGGGATACACTACGTTGGGCAGAGCCACAGAAGTATCTACCACATCAAGGTGGACCCTCCTGTTCTCCGCCTGAGTGAATCCAACGGGGAAGACCCGGAACACGTGACAACCTATTTGGGGAACACGCCATGCCTGTTCGAGTTGTGACCGTCATCTTCATCATGTGGGTCGTCTCCTCGTCTGCCCCTGCGGAGGAGATACCCCCCATTCCCGTGACCGCCTACGAGGTGGTAGACGATTTGTCCTATTCTCCGCAGACGGCTCAAGCGCTTTGGGAGCCGATGGCCGGAACGAAGCCGGTCTCCCTCGTAGACGTCCGCGGCGGGAAAGCCTTGAGGATGCCATGTCATTTCCAGGACAACAGAGTCGAACGCGCTTCTTGGGATCGTCGTCTCAAGCTGGATCTTGCCTGGCGTACGGGTCTGCAGTTTCTCTTCTACTGCCGGGATGCAGCACCCGTGGCCAATTTCAGTATCTACCTGCACAGCGGGGACGGGTGGTATCGCGGCAATTTCGCTGCCTCCTCCACGAGCACGTGGACACCCGTCCAAATCCAGAAGAAAGACATGGCCGTCGAGGGCCATCCGGCTGGATGGGGCAAAGTCGATACGATACGCATCTCCGCCTGGCGCGGCCAGGATGTGGACACGGAGTTCTATATTGCCGCGATTGGCCTGTTTGGCAAAGGCGGAAAAATCGTCATTATTCGTAACGACGCGGTGGCCGACAGCGCTCCGGGGGAACTCGATTCGGTACAGCGGTACACCGATGTCATGGCGCAATTCCTGGACCGTGTGGGTCTCTCCTATGTGATGGTGAGCGATCTTGATGTCACCGCAGAGGGGCTCAAAGGAACAAAACTCGTCATCCTCCCGTATAATCCGAGAATGCCGGACGCCGCCGTCAGCGGGATCGCCAGATTCCTCAGAGAGCGCGGGAAGCTAATCGCCTGTTACCACCTCCCGAAGGATCTGGAGCCGGCGGTGGGTATTCGCAACGGCGGGCACGTTCCTCAGAAGTACGCGGGGTATTTCGCCTCCATCCGGCCTGCCGGGAACTCCCTCGAGGGAATGCCCTCGGTTACCCAGCAAAGCTCATGGAACATCAACGAGATGTCGCCCCTCGACGGGAGAAGCTACGTCGCGGCGTGGTGGCATGCCGACGATGGGCAGTCCACCGGCAAGCCCGCTCTCCTTGTCAGCGATAACTGCATCTGCTTGACGCATGTTCTCATCCCGGACGACCGAGCCAACAAGTCGCGTCTGCTCCTGGCGATGGTCGGTCATCTGGTCCCGGAGCTTTGGCGTGACGCAGCCAGTGGAGCAATGGAACGTATTGGTAAGTTCGGTCCGTACGAGAATTATGACGCCGCTTACGGAGGCATACAAAAACTTGTCTCTGCGCCGAGTGATGCTCTATCGGCTCTGCAGGCAGCGGACCAATGGCACCGAGAGGGGCTGGCCCGGTTGTCTGGAGGAGAGTTCTCCAAGGCCGTCGTGGCCGCCGAGGAAGCGCAGCAATTCATGATCCAGGCCTACTGTCTGGCCCAAACCCCTTCGCCTGGTGAACATCGGGCCTTCTGGTGTCATAGTGCCTTCGGAGTGGACGGCATGGATTGGGACCATGCCATCAAGGTCCTTGCTGATAATGGCTTCACTGCCGTCTTGCCGAATATGCTGTGGGGCGGCGTGGCTTTCTACAAGAGCGACGTGCTGCCCAGGTCGCCCACCGTGGGCGAAAAAGGCGACCAGATCGAGCTTTGCCTGGCCGCGTGCCGGAAGTACGGCGTCCAGTGTCACATCTGGAAGGTCAACTACAACATGGGTTGGGCCACCGACAAAGCGTTCGTCACTCAGAGGAAGGCGGAGGGTCGAACCCAGGTGAACTATGACGGTTCGCCGAATGACCGATGGCTATGCCCTTCGCACCCGGAAAACCAAAAGCTGGAGATTGAATCCATGCTGGAAGTCGTACGAAAATACGAGGTGGACGGTCTGCACTTTGACTATATACGGTACCCGGATAGTGAGGGCTGTTTTTGTCCGGGATGTCGAGCCAGGTTCGAGACGGCCGCGGGAAAAGCGGTCAAGAACTGGCCGGCGGATGTACGGAACGAGGGACGACTGGTCTCGAAGTGGTTGGACTTTCGCCGGCAACAAATCACGACGGTCGTGGCAGCGGTCGCCGAGCGAGCAAGACAGATTCGACCCGGTGTCAAGATCTCGGCAGCGGTCTTTCAGAACTGGTCGGCCGACCGCGACACGGTGGGACAGGACTGGAGACTCTGGTGCCAGCAGGGGTATCTCGACTTCGTCTGCCCCATGGACTACACCGTCTCCGGCAGCCATTTTCAGCATCTGATTCAGCAGCAGCTTGTCTGGGCCGGCAAAGTCCCCTGCTATCCCGGGATCGGTCTGAGTACCTGGAGCGACCCCACGGATATCTGCGGGCTGATTGAACAGATCAACATCACCCGCCAACTGAAGACAGGAGGCTTTACGATCTTCAACTATGGCCGTACGGAAGCGACCCAGGTCCTTCCTTTATTGGGAGAAGGTATGACGCGAAGTCGCGTCCACTGACGAGGTATCATTTCTATGCGAAGAATGCTCACCATCTGCATGGCGTCCGCCCTGACTCTCGCTGGGGGTCTGGCGGCCGCGCCGGACGGCAACACGTCCGTTCCCGAAGGCCGGAGACTGAACAACCTGGCGACGTTGCTGCTGGACGTCGCGCCGGCCCCGACCACAGAATCTTTTGCGTTTGTTCGTTCGAGCGATGGCTGGGTCTTCATTTCCTTTACCACGCACGGCGAAGGCACCCTCCGCCTCACGTTGGACAAGGCTTCCCCGGGAGAAACCCCGATCCACCCTGCTCCAGGGAGCGGCCCGACGCACGAGGCCATGCACCACATCAGCAAAGGCCGCCACACGCTTCAAGTCGACCACGCCGGAACCATTTCCCTCGAACACCTGACCGTCAAAGCCATCCCCGAACTCATGCACTGCGGGCTCGGATTCAACCCCCAGATCAAATCCTACGGCCTGTACGACATGGATTTCCTCCGGCGCGACATTCTGCCCAACGTCACCACGCTGATCGTTCCCAATAATCTCAAGCTCTCGGACTCGATCATCGAGGATTGGCACCGCCAGGGAAAACGATTCGTCGCCGAGGTGGGAATCAATTCCCAGGCCAAAGCGGCGGACGAACACGCCACCTTCTGGACCGGCTTCTTGGGCAACGCCCCGTTCCTGGATGGGATCATTATCAACGAATTCATCGTCAACCGGCCCGTTTCCGAATGGGTCCCCATCATGACGCCCGACCGCCGCGCCCGCATGGAGCAGGAACGTGCCGCCTACGAAGCGTACGCCGAGGCCTTCCGAAGGATCCACGCGGACAGCCGTTACGCCGACAAATCGATTTATGCCTACCTCGGCGGCAGCGGCAAGAAGCTCAACCAGGAAATCATCGGCACCAACGTCATCCGCACCATGATCGACCGCGGCTATTTCGTCGCCCCGGAACGTTACCTCCACGAAATGTCCAGCGAACAAGGCTCCCGGGACGCCCTCCAGGCCTTCCTGGATGGCCTCGCCGATTGGGAGGCCAAGGAACCCGGCGTCAAAAAACAAATGGTGATCACCTTCGGCCTGTTCTCCATGCCTCCCGGCGGCATCAACAAACAGCCCAACGTCGATTATCACGTCTGGATGGACCAGCAGATGACCCTGGTGGCCAACGACCCGACGCTCGCCAACATCGCGGGTCTGAACTGGTGGACCTCCCTTTTGGCCGACGAGGAAACGGTCCGCTTCGTCGGCAAACTCTACCGCCACTATGCTATCGAGGGCAGAACGGACAGGCTCACCCGCGATCCCTTGTTCCTGAGGCACATCCAAAACGCCGACTTCGAGCACGGCATGGACGGTTGGGTCCTCCATCCCGCCGAAGCCGGCAGCATCGCCGCCAAAAGCTTTCCTCGCTACGGCCGGATCGAAGGCCGATACATGGGACTCGGCCGCCCCGCCGACCCCGAGCACATCGGCGACACTTTTCTCTGGATGAAGCGGAGTGAAAAAGGACCCAACACGTTCTCCCAGACAATCCAGGACCTTCAACCCGGCAGACTCTATTCTTTCAAGATGTTCGTCTGCGATTACCGCGATCTCATCACACCGAAGCCGCGAAAGATCGAAGAAACCCAATCCCTCGCCACCGTCCGTATCGAAGGCGCCGAGGCCGACGCCGCTCGCTCCTTCACCGAAGTCTACGCTTCCAGTCCCGAGCCCAAAGTCCCCGTTTGCATCACTTACCATTGGAAAATCTTCCGCGCCAGAACTACGACCGCCACGCTGACCGTCAGCGATTGGCAGGACCCCAACCAACCCACGGCCCCCTTCGGCCAGGAACAAGCCTTCAACTTCCTCGAAATCCAACCCTACCACGAATGATGAAAAGGGGTCAGGGAGCCCGCCCCGCAACACCTCTGCCCCGAGATTGTCAATCCGCGCGTCCGGGCGATCCGCCGCGCGAGGTGCTGGGACGCCAGGCAGCTTTCTGGGACCAGCCGTTGGGATCGGTGCCCGGAGGGTCGTTGGCGGTTAGAGAGTAGCCTTTGCCGTCGGTGGCCGCATACCAACTGTCCTCGTAGACGAAGGCCTGGATCGTCGTGCCGAGGGCATCCTGCAGTTCGATCCGTTCGCCGGCATTGCTCAGCGAGCCGGAGTACTCACCGGCAATCCGTAGCCCTGGGCCGTACCGCGTTTCGAAGGCCTGGCGGTCCTTGACGACCAGTACGTATTCCGTCGGCCCGATTATGGTGTCTATAAAGGTGAAGTCGATACCGTCGGAGAGGCGGACCAGATTCAGATTGACGATCTCACTGCCGGTGTTGGTCAGCTCGATGTATTCCGTGTTGGGATCGTTGGGATTGCCACTGTCCTGCGGATGGTACATGATCTCGCTGATCCGCAGGCTCTCGGCCACCGGCCCGACGGCAAAGACCGCCTCATTCAGGGCACTCCAGGTGCTGCCGCTGAGGGCTCGTGCTTTGACCACGGCGCTCTTGGACAGCACGATCGGCCCCGCGTACCGGAGGGCCGAGGCGGCAACACCGGCAGGCGAGGCGCTGCCCGGCGTTCCTTTCGCGCCGGCAAGCTCGACCGAGATCAGGAAATCGGAGCTGTCAATGGTCCCATTGAGTCCGTGGATGGCCAGCAGATTGGTGCCGGATTTCAACATACCCACAGAAGCGGAGATATCGATCGTCTCCTGCATCACGGCGGCTGTGTCCGGATTGTCCGCGCTGCCTACGGAATTCCACCGGGGATTGCCCGTGAAGTTGCGGCGGGCCACCTCCGCTCCGTTCAGATAGGCAATGAAACCGTCGTCGTACCGCGCCCTGAGCAGCAGGTTCGAGTAGGCCGTGTTCGGCACGGTAAAGGGGATGCGGATGTAGCAGGTGGCCTGCTGGTTATACATCTGCGCGCCGAGGTCGATACTGAGGTACTGCTGGTAGCCGCTGCCGCGCTCATAGCCGACGCCGCCGGGACCGCTCGTGACAGAAGTCCAGGCGGAGTCGTCGAAAGCACCGCCACTCTTCCAAGCATCGCCGATGTCTCTTGTGGGGACCAGGACCCGCTTGGGCGCGTTCTCGGCGACGAGTATCTGTGTACTGGCGGCCGGGCCGGCCTTCTCCGGCAAACGAGGATCGGTGCCGTCGAGCGTGTACCAGATCGCGCCGCCGGTCATCGAGAGGGTATCTGTCGCCGCGAGATGTCCCCCATGCCGGTACGCGCCGTTGACCTGAAACACCGGCGCTGTGACTTGGGGATAGAGCCCCCGGCTACGGAGTTGGTTGAGAACAATCTGCGTGCGCGCGGGGAAGAAAGTCTGGATCAGATAGCCATCGACCTCCTTCCACCAGTCCGCCTTCGTATAGGGATTGTTCACCCGGGCGGGCCGCTGGTCGCCCCAGCGGGCCGACTCGGCAATGATGGCCAGGTCGATCTGATTGGCGCGGCTCCGGCACAGCGCGATGGCCTTCTCCGGTGTCATCGCGCCGCCGTTGAGGAGGTGCTTGTGCGTCCGGTCGCCGAACAACATGCGGTATTCCGGATGCACCATCAGCTTCTGGTGCAACCACTGCGGGTTGAAGTGCTCGCGCGACTGGCCGGCGGAGACGGGACCGGTGCGGTCGTCGTTGACGCCGCGCATGGCCCCCAGAGAGTGCTCGTTGTCGTAGGCGAAGAATTTCCAGCCGTCCCGCGCCTCGAGCCGGCGGTTGCGGATCGCGAAGAAGTTGTTGGCCGAGGTGCCACCTAACGTCACAGGAGCATCGTCATTGCCCGTGTAGAAAATGCCAAGCATGTAATCGATGAGATTCACGACATCGACGCGTACCGGGATACCCGGGTCCTCCGTGCCGTCGGGTCGCTTGCCCTGCACGGCGTAATACCGCGCATCGGTGTCGAAACCCTGCTGGCACAGGCCCCACAACAGGTTCCACTCGTCGATGGAGCCATCCGTATAGGAAGTGCGATAGCCATCCGTCATGATCGTGTCGTAGTCGTCCGGCTCGCCGCCGAAATAGGTGGCCGCATACGAGGCCTCGGACCGCTCCTGACTTTCGTACAGGCCCCAATACAGGCCGTTGATGTAGAGATGATAATAGCGGGTGCGCGTATAGGGCCGGCCCGTTTCGCGCTGCAGGTCGCGACAGAACTCCTCCCGGACGAACGTGTTCTTCTCACCCGGATTCGAGGAGGACAGGCTCCAGGCATAGTTTTGCGCGGTGCGCAGGTCAATGTTCTCGAATTCGTCAGCCCCTTCCGTGTCGAACAGGGGGTACTTAAGCGCGGGCGGCCCGTAGTCACTGCGGAAAAACAGGCGGAAGGAGTGCTTGGGGTTATCCCCGCCGCGGCTGAAGCCGCCCCGAATACGGAGGCCGGCGTCAATCTGAAATCCCTCGCGGCCGTCGGGACGGATGAGTTCCACCGACACGGGACGCTCCCAGTCCCGACCTTCACTCCCTGAATGAACATAAATGCCCCGCGCGGGATCGACCAGATTGGCCAAGTTGGTCACCAGCGAGATCGAGGGGATGGCCAGCAGGGCGTCGTCCATGAGGTCCCGGTACTGGGGATGATTCACGACGTCCGGGTCCATGGCATAGTCGAACACCTGTCCGTTCACCGGGCCGGAAGGCCACCCGCCCCCCGGGGATCGACCATCGGCACATTGCCTGATCACGTCGGCGACGAAGATATAGGTCTGGGTGCTGACGGGCGAAGCCTTCCAGCCCGCGCGTACCGCCGTGGCCCGCAGGCAAGTGGTCTTACTGATGGGCACCGGCCCGCCGTACACCACCGCCCCCGTGTTCGGACGATTGGTGGCACTCAGGTACGGCTCACTTCCATCCTTCGTGTAATAAATCGTGACGCCGGGGATGGTGCATGTAATCGTCACCGCGACAGGGCCGCTGTAGAAGCCATGGCTCGGGCTCATCTGCGGCGTTTCCAGGTATCCCGCAAAAGTACGTACGTTCCGCGCGCCGGGCGTGGGAGGCTCCAGCAGCGACCAGGTATCGGTCCCGTCGGGGAATCGGCCGTAGGAGACGCCGGCCCGTTGCTCCCCGAAGCTGATGCTGTCGATAACCGTGGTGCCGTCCGCCTGTAGAAGGACAAGCTCTTCACCGCCGGCATCGAGCGAGAAGGAAGCATGCAGGCCCGGGTCGGTCGTATCCTTGTCGGCCCAGACCAGCAGATATCCATGCGGCGGAATCGTCGTCTGGGCGGCCTTACCCACCGGAATCTGCCATTTCGTCAGGTCCGATGGGTCGTCCGTCAGATACGCGCCCCCGACGTCAACCGCCGTATTTCCCAGGTTGTACAACTCGATCCAGTCGTCCAACTCGCCCTGCGGGTCGGCGAGAGACTTATTCGAGGCCAGCACCTCGTTGATTACGACCGGGACAGGCGGCGGGCTCTGCAGGCTCCTATCCGCGGCCAGGACGGCGACAGCAGCGGCGTCGGCTGCATTGGCAGACAGAGGTCCCATGGGGAAAAGAGCCAATGCGATCAGCAGCAGTAGAGCCTGCATGCACGTTTCCATTTCACCTTCTCCGTTGCCGGGGAATGACATCGCCCGCAGACTACCTGGACACGCCCTCCTCGAGGGTACCTGAGACATTGCCCAGTAATGTATTCTATCGCACGCTCCCCTCAGGGTCAACCTCGCGCGCGAGTCTCCCGGCCCCGCGGCCTATTCGAGGTGTGTGAGGCTCCATAATAAGGAGCCTTTTCTGAAGCTCGCTGACCGATACAGAAAAACCTTTGATTGGCCAGATTGCGCCTTGACACCCTCCGAAATTTCTTCACCATGGTACGTTATGAGCC
>Ga0315289_10004040_pt1 | contig 22010 bp, 21 predicted proteins | sample YL17G11_40_MG_FD_203452 | JGI IMG/M metagenome (GOLD analysis project Ga0315289, IMG submission 203452) | Sediment microbial communities from Yellowstone Lake, YNP, Wyoming, USA - YL17G11_40 | ecosystem: Environmental > Aquatic > Freshwater > Lake > Sediment | place: USA: Wyoming | collected... | reverse complement strand
TTCACGGGGACTACTTTTTTATCGGCTTATAGAGCAGGCGGTAGCGACCGCTCCCACGCTATACCGTCACCTCGTGGAGGATAACCACAATATGTAGGGGTTACTTGCTTTAAGTTGATACCCCCCCAGTGTAATAAAGGGGGACACATCCCATTTTATTTGTATTTGATCCTCATCTTGGGATCCTCCGCGAGGCTTTGAGCAAAATGGGATGTGTCCCTAATTTATCCACCTCCTCCTCCTCGACGGCGCCGGTGATCTCCAGGCGAGGATAGGTGGCGTAGGTCATGGCATCGGCGTGGGGGGACTGCGTCTCTTCGATGAGGATCCTCGGCTGGAGAGGACGGAGGTCAAGGGAGCACTTGCGTCCGCTCCCTGGTTCAACGAAGGAGAGATGGAATTGGGCATCGGAGTGAGATAGGGAAACGACGTTCCAACGGATGGAGAGGGGCTTGGCAGCAAATGCCGCCTTCGTCCTCTCCAGGCGAACAGGGCGGAACGGGCCGTAGGTCTTGATCTCTTGAGTGAAGGCGCCCACCGTGGCGGGATCGAGGTTGGCGCGCCACAGGCCCGAATGGAGGTGAGTGAACAACTCGACCAGGGAGGGGTCGATTTGATTCAGTGCCTCATGGCTGGAGGTGCTCGGGTCCAGCACCGAGAGTATGCAGGAAAACCCCTGCTCGGAATTGGCCTCTGCGATCGGCAGGTGGTGGCGAAAGAGGGCGACCATGAAGTAACGCCTCCCCGAGGCATTGCCCTCATAGTATCCTTGAAAGAACCACCATTCTATGGCCCGATCCTCATGGGCGGATTCGTCTATCGATGCTGACCCCTGGCTGATCCTCAAGGAAGCTTCCATGGCAGTTCAGTGACGATGCCGGCCTTCTTTCCGGTGGCTCCGGCAAAGGCATCCAGTTCGGATAATATCTTCTCCGGCAGGCTGGACGGACAAGACTCTTCTCAAAGCGCACCCCCTCTATTACAATCTCTTACATCGGTGCTGATTGTCAATATGGAAAAAGGGGGGGGCAGGGTAAACCCGGGGAGAATGCGAGGCAGAAACCCTGAGGATAGAGGTCTTGAGGAAATCAATCAGCCCTTAGAGGGAAAACCGGGAAGGGCTGACAGGAAGAGAAGCGATATGCGCTTACACTTCCAGATTCGTACTGCACGCTGCGCACGAATTCCTTCCCAGCCTTATTAATCAAAGACCTAACAGAACCCGCATCTCGGATTCCAATTCTTGCAAGTAGTGGTGTTCAAGGTTTCCAATCTTGTTGCCAAGGCGACTCTTGTCGATTGCACGGAGTTGGAAAACGAGAAGCACGGATGGTTTAGAAAGCCCGTTCTGGGTCGAGGGAACAACGTAAATGGTGTGAGGGAAGCGAGTTGCACTAAGATTTGAAGTCAAAGGAACAACGATGGTTGTTGGCAATTCGATGCCCGCGATGTCAGTCTGCACGACGATAGCTGGCCTAGACCCCACTTGTTCATGCCCTGTAGGTCCTAAGGGTGCAGGAAGGTCAACGGTCGCAATATCGCCACGCCCCATACTCAGCTCAGTTCTTGCTCAAAACTCGTCAGGGCTTCATCGCTAAGAACATCCCAGGCTTGAAATTCTGTACCGAGATGAGGCTCCTGGATGGCAGGATGCTTTTCTGCAAGCGGTACACTTATTCCCCGTAGCGCTTCATAGAAATTTTCGCCAGACAGAGGCTTTTCATGTATGCTCAATGTCGGGATATAGTTCTCAATATAAGCTCTGATCCTAACTTCCTTGCTTGCCTCCAGCCAGTCCCTCGAATTTGCTGTGTCCGTCCGTATTTCCATTTGCCCCCCCCGGATTCCATCGATATTAATACCTTTGACCCGCAATCTCCTTTTGTTGAACGGGCTTGAATCCTTCAGTTCGTGTAATAGTTGCAACATCTATAGCCCCACCAACGCCACGAACTCCTACTATCCAAGTTTGAATTTCCATAGTTGTCCGGATTAAGAAGATCGAAAGGTCTACGCAGTCCTGCAGTGGGAGAAACTGATAAGGGATTCGTGCAGATAAGCTCCCTTCGAGATGTTTTTCTAATGCGTCTCTCTGTTGGTTATTCAACTTCAAGGAATCCTGCACGATGAAAGGCAGTTGTGGATCGAACCCTTTTATGAGCCTAGTTGTGTACTCCAGTTGTCCGCCCCACGTGACTCCGAACTGCCCGGCATTCTGCTCTTCAGGTCTGGGACTTGACGGAACAGTGACCTTAAAAACCCTTCCGTACGGTTCGTTGGCATCAAACCCCCCTACCAAGAACACCATGTCGGGCCCGGAATAGTCCTTCGGCATTGTGGATGCCCATTGTCGGCCAAAGAAGCCACTGAGCTTTGCGGCAAATTCTTCAACCCCCAGTCGGTCAGTGTTCTCCTTTGAAAGATCGTCCTCGAACTCTGGAAGGAAGCTATGCGCTGTTCTTGGCTCCTGTTGCCCTATTGCTCCAACTCCATAGGTTACCACCCCGATATATTTGTGACCCCTTATCTGGAGCAGCTTCGTTGCATTGTCGAAGGTGGAAGGAAGCATCATTCGTTGTTCGCCGCGTTGCATCTCAGCCGTCAACGTAACTCTGCTGTCGGCTGCCAGCACTATTCCCTCGGGTCCTTTGAAAGCAATCCCTAACGACATGACCCTTCTCCTTTTCAGTCGCCCCGCGCCAAGTTAGCTCTCCTATCAATTAATTGGCGCTCTCCAAGAACATTTGGATATACCCGCGTGTCTCTAATTCGGAGTCAACGAGTGTGCTCCACGAAACATAATCCTCACACTCTTATAGTTCTAGTTTAGCATAGTGGACCGATGTCCGCCACTCATTTCACTACGCAGCTAAACCAGGCCACAAGGGTCCGTCTTTGACGACGGCAAGCAGTGGGGTCGGCAAGCAGTCAGGCAGGGAGTCACCCATTAAGAGGCCCCTGTCAAGTCTCAGGCACTGGGGTAGGGCCCATACGCTTGACGGCCCATCCTCCCTCACCTCACCTTCCTTCGTGGGCCTCACTCACCGATCTTCCTGAAAGTTTTCCCCCAAGCTTCTCGCCTCAGATCATAGACCTCGTTAGCGCCTCTCTCCGGATGGGTGTGCCAGATGGTCAGGAGCACGAAGTCCTCCGTTCGACTCTTGTTGTCCAGGGAGTGGAAGGTCCCTCCCGGGATGAAAACGATCGTGTCTTTGCTGATCTCGTAGGTCTCGTCCCCCAGGTGAAGGACCGCGGCGCCGCTCAAGACATAATAGACCTCGTCGTAGGGTTCCCGGTGCACGCCCCCTTCCGTGCTGCAGCCGGGCTTGAGGACAAATTGATTGACCTGCAGCCTCTCCGAGGCGGAGTTGGAGCGATCGATCAGCATCTTCGATTCGAGATGTTCCCCATGCGCTATTCACTCCCCTCGGCCCCCCTTGTCAATCCCTTTGGAATGCTGAGCCCTCGAGGTCAATTTCTCGGATTGACGCCCGGCCGGACCTGGACTAAGATGGGCCGTCCCTTGGTCTTCTGTCCCTGGTCCTTCTTGAAGGGAGCCGGCATGGGCTTGAACCGAAGGCACATCCTGAGCTGGACCCTCTTCGATTTTGCCAACTCCAGCTACTCGGCGGTGATGGCCGCCGTGGTGTTCCCAGTCTATTATACCCAGGTCATCGTGGGGAATGAGGCGGGGCTGGGAGATCTCTGGTGGGGGAAGGCGATCTCGGCCAGCATGGCAGTCGTCGCCCTGACCTCCCCCTTTCTTGGAGGCATTGCAGACTTCGGCGGCCTCAGAAAGCGGTTCCTCTTTCTCTACACCGCCCTCTCGGTGGCGGCCATTGCCTGTCTTCCCCTGCTGGACAAGGGGATGATCCTGCCGGGCTTCCTCCTGATCGCCCTTGCCAATTTCGGCATGGAGGGCGGGGTGGTCTTCTACAACTCCTTCCTCCCGCAGATCGCCCCTCCCGACTATCAGGGCCGGGTCTCGGCCTGGGGCTTCGGGGTGGGTTATGCCGGCTCTATCATTTCCCTCCTGCTGGCCCTCCCCCTGGTGGGGGCCGGTCAATTCCGGGCCACCTGGCTGATGGTCGCCCTCTTCTTCGCCCTCTTCTCGACTCCCGCCTTCCTCCATCTCCCCCCGGATATCAGGGGAGAACGCTCACTGCTGGGCGCAGGGCTGAGGGGGATGAAACACACGCTGATCAGCCTCAAAGAGATGTGGGCTCAGAGGGAGCTGCGGAAGTTCCTGTTCTCTTATCTGCTCTATGAGGATGGGGTGAATACAGTCATCGTCTTCTCTTCGATCTTCGCGGCCACCACCCTGGGATTTTGCCCCCGGGACCTCATCCTCCTCTATCTGATCGTCCAGGTCACTGCCCTGTTGGGGGCCTTCGCCATGGCCAAGCCCACGGATCAATTGGGTCCGAAGAAGGTGGTGATGCTCTCCCTCTTCATATGGACCCTGGTGTCCATCATGGCCTTCTTCGTCAAGTCACAGGGGCAGTTCTGGTGTATTGCCTCATTCGCCGGGCTCGGCCTGGGCACGGTCCAGGCGGCCTCCCGAGCCTTCTATGCCCAGTTCATCCCGCAAGGGAGGGAAGCCGAATGCTTTGGGGTCTATTCCCTGATCGGAAAGTCCTCCGCCATACTCGGCCCCCTCCTCTTCGGCCAGATCTCCTCCACCTTTGGAAGCCAGCGGCCCGCGATCCTCTCCGTGGGGGTCTTCTTCCTGGCAGGAATGCTCCTCCTCGCTCGAGTGAAAGGTGGTTATCCCAGATCGGATGAGCATGGTTCGGGTTGAGGACGCACCCGAGATCCGGTAGCTGGTCCCCCTTACCCTCGTCCACCCCACCCACCTGACCTCTCAACCGTCGTGGCAGAAGTTGCCTCTGTATCGGAATTTCTTGCCCCCCCAAACATGAAGTTCTGCCCTTCGCAAGAATCTCTCTTTTCAACACTCCTTGATCCACGGGGTTCTGCAGGTAGCCCCTTGCCCCCCCCACCCTGGCACGGTCTTTGCTTAGAATATTGGGAACTTGGTATTATATCTGGTGCCTGGGATCACGGTTTAGGGGGGTTATTAGGTCAGAATGAATAATGGCGGGAGAGACAGGAACGAGCGCAGGAAGGAACGATTTCCCTACAATCAAGACATCCTGATCGATGGAGTCCTGCTCTTCCGGAGCATCGACATCAGCGAGGGGGGCCTCTATGTCTACACCGGGCGCTCTTTCATACAAGGCAGCGTGGTGAATGTCACCTTGCCCTTCAAAGACAGCCGGCTCACGGTAAGAGCACGCGTCCGGCACAATCAACGAGGGGTGGGCATGGGCCTGATGTTCACCGATCTATCACCTGAACAGAAGGCCATGATCACGGAGCGGGTGAACGAACTGGCGAACAAGACCAAAGAGGTCGTGCCCCAGAAAAAGAAGGTGCTCCTGGCCGATAAGAATGAGATGTCCCGCCGAATATACCGGAACAAACTCTTCATGGATGGCTTCTCCGTGATCGAGGCCAAAGACGGGATGGAGACCCTCAAACTGGTTGAGGAAGAGCTGCCCGATCTGGTCGTTTTGGATCTCAACATGGAGAAGATCGATGGATTCAAGGTGCTCTCGATCCTCAAGACCTCTCCGGAATGGCAAGGCCTTCCGGTCATCATCTGGTCTGCCCAATGCGCCCAAGAGGTGGTGGACAAGGCAATCCAGATCGGTGCCGACCGGTTTCTACACAAAATGGTGACCTCCCCCCTCCAATTGGCCAAGGCGGTTGCAACTGCATTGAATGGGACAAACGGAAAGAATGGAAAAGGAAGCCAGGTCCCGGGTCTGGGGTAGGGTGGACCCAGGGGCAGCTTCGGCTACTGAGTGATGAACGGCTTCCCTCCCCCTCCCGCCAGAGCAAAAAAGGCGCGGGGATGATCCATCCCCGCGCCTTTTTTCTCTTCCTCTTGCTCCCGCTGCCGGTGCTGCTCCCTATCCCAGGATGGCCTTCAGGTCCGCCTCCGCCGTGCTAATGGGGGAGATATTGAACTGCTCCACCAGGAATTTGAGCACATTGGGGCTGACGAAGGCGGGCAGGCTCGGCCCTAACCGGATGTTCTTGATCCCCAGGGAAAGAAGGCTCAGCAGGATAGCCACCGCCTTCTGCTCATACCAGGAGAGGATCAGGGAGAGGGGAAGATCATTGACCCCCACCCCGAAGGCCCCGGCGAGGGCCTGGGCGATCTGCACCGCCGAATAGGCGTCGTTGCACTGCCCCACATCCAGGAGTCGTGGAATCCCACCGATGTCTCCGAAGTCGAGCTTGTTGAAGCGGTACTTTCCGCAGGCCAGGGTGAGGATCACGGAATCCTTGGGGGCCTTCTCGGCGAAGTCGGTGTAGTAGTTGCGGCCGGACTTGGCCCCGTCGCAGCCACCGATCAGGAAGAAATGCCGGATCGCCCCACCCTTCACCGCCTCGATCACCTTACCGGCCACCGAGAGCACGGCCTGATGGCCAAATCCGACCATAATCTGCTTGCCGGGCGACTCGGCAAACCCGGGAAGCTCCAGCGCCCGCTTGATCACGGGCGAGAAGTCCCGGTTCCTGATGTGCTGCACCCCGGGCCAGGCCACCAGGCCGGAGGTAAAGATATTCTGCACATAGCTCTCCGCAGGCCTCTGGATGCAGTTGGTGGTCATGAGGATGGCCCCGGGAAACTGGGCAAACTCCTCTTGCTGATCCTGCCAAGCCCCTCCGTAGTTTCCGGCCAGGTGGGCATATTTCTTCAGGCCCGGATAGCCGTGCGCCGGCAGCATCTCCCCGTGAGTGTAGACATAGATCCCCTTCCCCTCGGTCTGCTTCAGCAGCTCTTCCAGGTCGAGCAGGTCGTGGCCCGAGATCAGGATGGCCTTCCCCGCCCTGGTGCCGAGGCTGACCGAGGTCGGGGTGGGATGGCCGAAGCGCTCGGTATGGGCCTGGCTCAATAGCTCCATGGTCTTCAGGTTGAGCTTCCCACACTCCATCGCCAGGCCAACGAAGTCCATCAATCCGAGGGATTTGTCCGCCGTCGCCGCCAGGGCCCGGTGGATGAAGACGAAGATCTCCTCATCCTTCTTACCCAGGATGGCGGCGTGATCGGCATAGGCGGCCATCCCCTTCAGGCCGTAGGTCAGGATCTCTATGGCCGATTTGATATCCTCGTTCTCGTGGAAGGTATTGACCCCCTGTCCCTCGCCCTGCCGGATCAGGCCGGCCAGGTCAGTCGCCGGGACCCAGGCGGCGGGGCCTTCGGTGATTTTGGCCGCATCGGTGCCGTTTTTGGCCTTCCAGGTCTGCTCGTAAAGGGCCCGGGCGCGCTCTTTAAGCTGATAGCATTTCTTGATCAGCACCTCCAGCCGTGCCGGGTCGAAATTGACATTGGTCACGGTGCTGAAGAGGCCCTCGATAGTGAAGCGGCTGATCTCCTCGTCCACTGTTCCAGCCGCCTGCCGGGCCTTTTCCGCATAAATGGATAAGCCCTTCAGGCCATATAACAGGAGATCCTGCAGGGCGGCCACCTCCGGCTTCTTGCCGCACACTCCAGAGATGTCGCATCCAATCCCTCTCGCAGTTTGCTCACACTGGTGACAAAACATGGTTCCCCTCCTTTTTTTCGGGATCTTCGTCCCCTCTTTAGACAAATTTCAGACCGCGCACTCAGATCGGACGGCCCACAGGCCCTTTGCAGTGCCACGCTGCCCGAATTTGAGCATGCGGGAGACTAACCCGGACCTGCGAGGGAATCTATGACCTCGGTCATGTTTTTTATATCATACTTTCCGTTTTTAGGGCTATAATACAGGGCATCAAATTGCCGAAGCAGGGGCCTTGCTCAGCGGGCCAATCCCTTTGATTTCTCAACCCTTATAGGTGGCGGACATCGAACTTTACCCCTTATTCTTCAAGATCGTCCTGGCGGCTTACCTGGTGAGCAGCCTGGGATATATCGCCTCCCTCTGGAGCAAGAAGATCCTGGTGGCCAGGGCCTCCACCTGGGTCCTCTTTTCGGCCTTCCTGCTTCAGGCCTCCTCCTTCGTCCTCCGCGGCCTGAAGACCGGTTACAGTCCAGTGATCAACCTCCACGATTCCCTCTCCTTCTTCGCCTGGGCCATGGCTGGGATCTATCTTGCCTTTCAACTGAAGACCACGACCCGGGTGCTCGGCGCCTTTGTCTCTCCGGTCGCCTTTTTGCTGATGACGGTCTCCTCGATTGGACTGGGGGGCGAGGTCCATGTCCCAGAGATCTTGAAGGGAAGCCTGGTCCCCGTTCATGTCACCCTGTCCCTCCTCGGGGAGGCCCTCTTCGCCGTCGCCTGTTTCGCCGGTGCCCTGTACCTGATCCAGGATCATTTCATTAAGCACAAGCGGGTGAGCAGCCTCAGCCGCGTGCTGCCGCCGCTGAAGGATCTGGATCGCATCAACCACCTCACCCTGCTATGGGGCTTTCCGCTGCTCACCCTGGGCGTGATTGTGGGGGCGATCTGGGCTCGGACGGCCTGGGGGAGCCACTGGAATTGGGATCCCAAGCAGGTGTGGACGGCCACCGCCTGGCTTTTCTATGCCGCCCTGCTCCATCAGAGGCTCGCGATTGGATGGAGTGGAAGGAAGGCCGCGTTGCTCTCTATCGCCGCCTTCGTCTTCCTCCTCTTTGCTTTTATCGGCGTGGCCCTGCTCTTCCCCACGGCCCACCGGTTCTTGTGAGAAAATGAGCATCATACTGATTGGGATGAATCACAAAACCGCCCCCCTGGAGATCAGGGAGAGGCTCTCCGCCCCAGGCGGAGAGCAGGCCGGACCCCTTTCGGCCATCATGCAGATCCCCCTGATCGGGGAGGCGATGTATCTTTCCACCTGCAATCGGGTGGAGGTCCTGGCCAAGGCCGAGGAGGCCGAGGGCGCAAAGGGCGCAATCGAGGGCCTCAAATCCCTTCTGGCCTTCATGGGTGGCCTCTCCTTGCAGGAGCTGGAGAAAGCCCTCTATGTTTATTGCGGGGCCGATGCGGTCCGGCACCTCTTTAGAGTAGCCTCCAGCCTCGATTCCATGGTGATGGGCGAGCCCCAGATCCTGGGCCAGCTCAAGGAGGCCTATCAACAGTGCGTGAGACAGAATGCCTCCGGGGTCATCCTGAACAAACTGCTCCACCACGCCTTCCGGGTGGCGAAGCGCGTCCGGACCGAGACCGGGATTGCCAAGAATGCAGTTTCGGTGAGCTTCGCGGCCGTGGAACTGGCGAAGAAGATCTTCGGGGATCTGGCGGGAAAGGCCATCCTGCTCATCGGGACGGGTGAGATGTCCGAACTGGCAGCCAGGCACCTCCTCAATCAAGGGGTAAGCCGGATGATCATCGCCAACCGGACCTTGGAGCGGGCGGCCCAACTGGCCGAGGAATTTGGCGGCACGCCGGTGGGCCTGGACCGCTTGGGTGAGGCACTGCAGCAAGTGGATATCGTCCTCAGCTCCACCGGCGCCTCCGACTTCCTCATCACCAAAGAAATGATTGCCAGGACCCTGCGAAGGCGGAGGAACCGCCTGCTCTTCCTGATTGATATCGCGGTGCCCCGGGATATCGATCCGGCCGTGGGAGAGATCGACAATGTCTATCTTTACAATATCGACAATCTCCAGGAGATCGTGGATCAGAACCTGAACACCCGTAGGCAAGAGGCCCTGATGGCGGAGGCGATCATCGCCGAGGAGGTCCTAAAGTTTGCTGGCTGGCTCCACTCCCTGGAGGCCACCCCCACCATCGTCTCCCTCCGGGAGAAGATGGAGGCGATCATGAAGGGGGAGCTGGAAAAATCCTCCTCTTGGATGAAGAACCTAAGCGAAGAGGAGAGGAAGAAGGTGGAGATTCTGGCCTCCTCCCTGCTGAACAAGGTCCTCCACGACCCCATGGCCGCGCTCAAGGAGGAATGCCAGAACGACGGGGGGATGCACTCCATCGCCGCCGTGCGCAGGTTGTTCAGGTTGGATGAGGAGTGAGGTATCTGGGGATGGGGCTATTATCCTCGGCTGCGCCTAAGGCCGCTCAGGCGGGACCGATCCTTCCGACTTTCGTTGGGCCACCTCTTCCATGAATTCCTGCAGGCAGTCAGGGCAATAGCTGTGGGTGAAGTGTAAATCCAAGTGGCGATTGAAGTAGGTCTCCACCTCTCTCCAATACTGGTCGTCATCCCGAATCTTCTTGCATTTGGCGCAGATCGGTATCAGTCGACGAAGCCCCACCAGTTCGTTGATATCCTCGATCACCAAGAGAACCAGTCGCCTGTTCCCGTGTGCAAACGGTGAGGCGGTAATCGATGCGTAGAAATCCCGAACCTTGCCGTTAGAGACGAGCTCCAGCTTGGCCCGCTGCCGAACAACATGCTCTCCCTTGAAGGCCTCTCCCACAGAGTTCCTGATGACACAATCCTTGCAATAGGGCGCTCCTCCACATCCCTCGGGTGTCTCGCTGGAATGAATACACTGTAAGACCTCCCCGCACCTTCGGCGCAGGATCTGACCACCAGTCGCTGACAACAGTTTGGATGCGGCCCGGTTGGACTCGATGAAGCTAACATCCTCATCGACGACAAAGACAAAGGCGGGCATGGCATCCAGCACACTGCGGAGGAATTCATCGGCCGGGGACGACTCTGTGTTCATCTCTCTCACCTTTCTCTTGGCCCCTGCTCGGTTGTCTCTTAAAAGAGGAACGGGATGAACATTTTGGTCTGTTTCCTGTATATTTGATAGGCAGGGCCGAAAAAACGAATGTCCTCAGCCTCTTCAACCTTCGCAGTCACCACCAAGAAGATCGTTGCCGCCAGAGCCAGGATTCCACCCAGCCATGACGGGTCTTTGAAGAACACCCCCCAGGCAAGAAACAACAATGAGCTGTAAAGAGGATGGCGGATGTGCTTGTATGCGCCCACTACCACCAGAGTGGTCGTCTTCTCGAATCCTATGGTAGCCTCATCCTCGCTTCTCCTGTCATCCGGTTTTCCGATCGTACGCAGCAGATAAACCCCATGTACAACCAGGAATAGCGAGACAAGCAACATTAACCAGGAGATGATTTGGTGCACAGAAAAGGGATTGTGAAACCATTTTTCCAGGTTCAGCAGGATCAAGATCAGGATGAACTCCCAGGCGAAGAATCGGTAGAAGCCATGGGAGCGAGGGGTGCACAGGGAAGCCCTTGACACATAGACAATCCCCGCCGAGGCGACGAGGAAAAGGATCAGTTGAAGCATGGGAGGTCACCCGTGAGTCGAATGGCTCCCACCAGGATCCGCAACGCTGGCAGGTCGCTGGCCCCGAGCGGCCCAATGACCACTAAGTCAGAACCTCTTTCCATATTACGCACCGCCCGGGGTGGCGCCCAGGCCCTGTGTCGCCACAAAGCCGTGCGACGGCAAGCCAGTAGTGGACGGGGTCCCGGCGATTTGAGCCAGATAGGCCTCGCCGAGCTTTTGGATGTGATCATTGACGTTGTCAAAGTAGTTGAAATGCAATTGTTCTTCATCGATGATCGATTCAATAAGCTTCACGCTGGTGCTGTCGCCGTTTTCCCGGCAAACCAACAGGAATTGGTTATAGGCGTCGATGGCGTCGTCCTCCAGTTTCGAGTCAAAGGCAAATACCTTTTGAACGACCTGACCCCTCTCTACCTTCCCTGCCGGTTCGCTGGTCGGCTCCCCGCCCAATTCTTTTTGTCGATTTCACTGAGCAGTTCATCCGTCGTCGTAGTTTGTAGTAGGACAATTCTCAGAGACTCCATTCCCACGCGTTTGCAAGCGTTACCTTTCATTCTGACGTAGGTTGCTGAAGCGGGGTCGTCTCCCACCAAAATGGTTGCCAGAATGGGTGGCTTGCCATTGGATTTATCTTTGATTCTCTGGACACGGATGGCAAGTTCACTTTCCATTTGTTGTGATAGGGCTTTTCCATCCAAGACTATTCCGGTCATCTCTCTTGCTTCCTTCTGTCTTTTGTGTTTTTGACCCCTTTTTTGTTTGACCCCTTTTTTGTTCTGCCTAAGCCGAAATAGGTCAAACGCACCAATCACCGCTCAGGGGATCTTGTTCATCTCGAGTCGCACGAGTGCTTTACGGAGCTGTGCCTCGTCCACGCGGACCCCTGAGAAGATCTCGAACGCATCGACACCCTGGTGGAAGAACAGCTCGTAGCCACTCATAACCTCGAGCCCTGCCTCCATCGCATCCAGCAGAAAGCGGGTCTCGGTCGGGGTGCAGACTGCGTCGAACGCCCACGATTGGGTCCCGACCATGGTTTTTGGGACCGGCGTCCCGGGATGTTCATACATCCCGACCGGGGTGGCGTTGATGAGTCCGTCCACGTTGGCGGTTGCTTCCTCCAGGGTCCCGCATAGCAGGATTCGGCCCTCAGTTTTATATCGCAGGGTCACGGCAAGGCTCTCCGATTTTTGCATTTCTCGGTCAAAGAGTCGGATCTCTTCAGCGCCCAGGTCTACTAATCCGAACGCAATGGCTCGGCCGACTCCGCCGCAGCCGAGAATGGCCACTGTCCCGGGGGACTGTCCCGGAAATCGTGACTCGAACCCCCGCTTGAATCCTGTGTAATCGGTGTTGAACCCTTGCGGCTCGGCCGCCGGGTCAAATCGCACGGTGTTAACCGCGCCGAGCCGTCGAACCCGTTCGGGCATGACGGGGACGACTCTTGCGGCTCGTTCTTTGAAAGGATGGGTCACGTTGACGGCGCAATATCCCTGCGAGTGACACCGTGAAAGCGAGTCGTCGAAACAATCGGGCAGCGCGGATTCCAACTGGATTAGATCATAGCTGACGGTGATTCCGCAGAGGTGACCTGCCAGGCGGTGAAGGGCTGGCGCCCGTGATCTCGCAATGCCGACACCGATAAGTCCAAGCTTCAGTTCGCTCACGCTCTTATAAGCCAAGGTTCTCCTCGACCGATGAATTCCGGCTGGACCGAGGGACGTTCTCGATCTTTGGTCCCCCCGATCCACTTCTCTTTTACCCAGGCAATGAATGCTTCCCCGCCCAGGATACTCTGGCCGATGATTCGCTCTTGGATCTCTCCCCCCTGCCCGATCTCGGATAGAAGGTCTTTCTTGTGCTCACGCCTGTCTCCGCCGTACTCGCCGAGGACCAGGACATAATCGATAAAGGATGGCCCATCGTAACCGATTTCATCCGGTCCAAGACGTTGCTCAGAGCCAATTTCCCGCTACGGTTCCGCTGCATGAGTTGTGGACGGTTGTTTCGCAGTAGGTTCGAGATGCAAGCGGCACTCATCAACGAGCTCCTGGATCAGTTCTCGCACCGATACGATACGATCGACGCGATAGGCATTGGCGCCGCATGTGGCGAAACCCGCGCGCATGTTACCTCGATATGCGTTAATTAGTGCCTGTGCTATGCAATACGGCGACTTGTCGGGCTCGCAGGTGGCAAGGCAATGGTATGGGCAACTGAACTTCACCTTCTCGCCGCTCAGTATTCGATCAACAAAGCTATTTCGGATGACTCGCAGGGGAAGTTTGAGCGGACTCCGAATGATCAGGATGTCTTCTTTCCGACAGTTGAGGTAAGCCTCCTTGTACTGCAAGGACGCATCGCATTCGTCTGTGCAGACGAATCGCGTACCCATTTGGACCCCACTCGCCCCCAGATTGAGAAAGCGGGCGATATCCCTTCCGTTGAAAACACCGCCCGCCGCTATCACAGGAATCGAAATGCCATGCTCTTTCGTGTAGCGCGCCGCGACCGACAGGACGTCCTGCACAATAGATTCCAGGGGAACATGTGGAGTAACGACGTCGTCCATTGAGAATCCAAGATGCCCCCCGGCCAAGCTCCCCTCTACAACGAAGGCATCTGGAAGCCGGTTGTGTTTTTTCAACCACGACCGGCATATCAGGTCGGCAGCTCGTCCCGAAGAAACAATAGGGATGAGTTTGATGCTCCTGTGCTTAACCAGCGCGGGCAATTTCAGCGGCAAGCCTGCGCCCGATATGATAGCTGCAACCTCCTCTTGGTCAGCTGCCTTTACGAGGTCTTCATAGTTAGTCACGGCGCACATGATGTTGACCGCGATCGGGTTTGGCGTCAGCAACTTGGTTTGCTGCAACATGTCTCGCAGGCTGACGTACGACCGGGTAACATAGTTGAGGGAGCGATCTGGCCATTCTTCCCCAGTTACCACGGATGCGACGACGCCGAGGGCGCCCTCATTCGAGACAGCGGAAGCGAGACGCGATCCCGAGACGCGCACACCCATGCCACCTTGGATGATGGGAGGGTTTATTCGTAGATCGCCTATGATCAAGTCCGGCAAGTAGGTGAAGTCTTTCATAGATATCCCTTCGGCGAACGCCCGGCATCAGGCGCGAGGGTGCCGCGTCGCCTGCACGCCGTGGTTCGCTGGTTTGTCTCTTTCGGGTATCGGGATGTAACGCCCCAGCGGATGAACTCATCGCAGGCGTATTCCTGCCACTTCGGATCGAGACCGATGGAAGCGTTGTCGCCATAGTATCCAGCGATGAATCCGCCACGCCCTTGCCAGAGCTTGTCCAGCATCTCGCGGGCCTTGCAGCAAATCACGGATTCGTCCCGTTTCTGCAAGGTCATCCGAATGTCAACAGGGCAACAGAACGTGATCTCGCCCCTCTGCTGATGAGATGCCAGCGTATCGATACCGTGAAGGTCGGGTTGGTCGAACTGCAAGACATCGACTCCGGCTTCCATCAGACCGGGAACGATCGCCTCGATCTGCCCGCAGGAATGCATAAAGACACTCACACCTAAGTCATGAGCGATGCCGCAGAGTCTCTCAAAGCGCGGAAAGAACTCCTCTCTCCACATCTCGGGGCTGATGAGCGTCTGGTTCTGTGTGCCCCAGTCTTCGGGAAACATGACGCTATCGACGCCTGTGGCGGCGAAGTTCCGGATCATGTCCTCTAACATCGCGTCGATCCGGTCGTGGAGTTTGTGCAGGCGATCCTTCTCCAACACCAAATCCATCAGATACTGGTCGAGTTTGCGCATCTTGCGCGCGATATTGAAGGCGAAACCCGGCAGATCACCGATAAGCCACTTGTCCGGATTCGCTTTCCGCTGCGCGACGACACTCGCGTAGTCTTGATGGCGCGAGTCGGGGAAGACATAGGCGTCTGCGTCGGAAAGATTGTCCAGCACGCCTCTGATCACTTCACCCTTCGAGGTCGGATCGAGACGCGCCCACAAGTTACCCCACTCGTCCGTGCGTTCCCATCGTCCGGCACTGATCTCACGCCAGTCTGTGGCGTGCGTCCGCGTGGTGTATCCAGCCCAACATATATCCGAATCCCCGAACGATCGAGCGACTCGCTCCGGGCGTCCATACCTGATGGTACACTCAACGATCTCGTGCGCAGTCATCATAATATGCTCCCGACAGTTTGTTCGGCAAGGTTTCTTCTGAACTTCTCGACGCAATACTCGTAGATGAGATAGTCAAGTGCGTTTTCCTCCCGGAATTTCCCGATAAGCTCCTCCGACAAATTCACTTCATCGCATCCACTATCTTTCCTGGTTCTGTTTGCCCACGGCAGCTTTTTCCGGGGTTTCCCCAGAATGCGGGCAAGGAGATCCAGGCTGGCCTGACCCTCTTCAAGAATCCCGACAAAGAAGTATCTATCAATGATCTCTTTGTAGTTTTCTTGAGTTGCCGGTAATCTGTCCGCCACATAGTTCGGTCGAGCAGACAGACGGTCCTCAATGCTCTCGACTGTGCATGCTTTCTGCTCTTTCTCATAACGATAGAGAGACAATCGGACCTGTAATGGCTCCCTAACAAACGTAAACAGCCTGAATCTGTCAGATCCCAATACGCCAGGGTATCTCTGGTGAAGGTGGTAGCCATCAAGTTCAAAGTGCCCACAAAGACAATGGGCAGACCGCAGGCGTTCTATGTTGACCTTCTCCGGATAGTCCATCGTCCATCCGGATCGGTAATCTCTGATAGTAATAAACCAACTGGCAAGAACTTCATTCACACTCGATCCACCGCACCGGGGTATGTGATGGAAGACATAGACAGGGGACCTCGGCGATATCCGAGCATGCATATGCTTCAGCACAACTGGAAATTTCGTCTTGATTTTCTCCGTAAACTTCACTTCTGGTCCTTCATGCCGGACACCCCGGTTCAGCGGCGGCGCATTACGCCGTCCGCTGGAACCGGTTGTTAGCTGAATGGCTTTTACTTTGGAACTTCGCTCAGCGGAATTCCAAGTGCGTCTGCAACCCCCTTGCCATAGGCCGGGTCGGCCTTCAGACAGTTGCCAATGTGACGAATCTGGATTTCTCTTGGCGCACCACCGATTGCACGAGCGGTGTTGGTAAAGAGCACTTTCTGTTGTTCGGCGCTCATCAGGCGGAAGAGCTTGCCGGGCTGGGAGTAGTAATCCTCATCCACGCGGTGGTTCCAGTGGTCGGCGGCCCCTTCCAGGCTCAGAGGCGGTTCGGCGAAATCCGGCTGCTCCTGCCACTCGCCGTAACTGTTGGGTTCGTATCCGAGGGTGCTGCCGTAATTGCCGTCCACCCGCATGGCGCCGTCGCGGTGGAAGCTGTGGTAAGGGCAGCGGGGGGCGTTGACGGGGATCTGGTGATGGTTCACGCCGAGCCGATAGCGCTGGGCATCGCCGTAGGAGAACAGACGTCCCTGAAGCATCTTGTCCGGCGAGAAGCCAATGCCGGGCACGATGTTTGCCGGGTTGAAGGCCGACTGCTCGACTTCGGCAAAGTAGTTTTCGGGATTCCGGTTCAACTCCATGATTCCGACCTCGATAAGGGGGTAGTCTTTGTGAAACCATACTTTGGTAAGGTCGAACGGGTTATAAGGACAGGTAGCCGCGTCCTTCTCCGGCATCACTTGAATACAGAGCTTCCACTTCGGGAAATCCTTCTTCTCGATGCTCTCGTAGAGGTCGCGCTGGTGGCTCTCCCGGTCCTTCCCTACCACGGCCTCGGCCTCGGCCTCGGTCAGATTCTTGATGCCCTGCTGGCAGACCCAGTGGAATTTGACCCAGTGACGCTCGCCCTTGGCGTTGATGAGGCTGAAAGTGTGGCTTCCGAATCCATGCATGTGGCGGTAGGTGGCGGGGATGCCCCGGTCGCTCATGACGATGGTGACCTGGTGGAGCGCTTCTGGTAGCGAAGTCCAGAAGTCCCAGTTGTTCTTGGCGCTGCGCAGGTTGGTGCGGGGGTCCCTCTTCACGGCGTGGTTTAGGTCTGGGAATTTCAGGGGGTCGCGCAGGAAGAAGACCGGCGTGTTGTTGCCCACCAGATCCCAGTTGCCCTCCTCGGTGTAGAACTTGATCGCGAAGCCCCGGATGTCCCGCTCGGCGTCGGCGGCCCCGCGCTCGCCAGCGACGGTGGAAAAGCGTACGAAGCAGTCGGTTTTCTTGCCCACCTCGGAGAAGATCTTGGCCCTGGTGTACTTGGTGATGTCGTGGGTAACGGTGAAGGTACCGTAAGCCCCCGACCCCTTGGCATGCATCCGCCGTTCGGGAATAACCTCCCGGTCGAAGTGGGCCAGTTTCTCGAGAAACCAGACATCCTGTAGTAGCTGCGGCCCGCGCGGTCCAGCGGTCATGACGTTCTGGTTGTCCACAACGGGGGCGCCCGCGTTGCTGGTCAGTCTCTTCTCTTCGTTCATCGTCTTTCTCCTTTTTGTTGTTTTGTTCCGTTCTGCGTTCAGCCAACGACGCGGCTCAGTGGCCGAGCGACAGCGAGGTCCAACTGAAGCCGCTTGTTATCATTTCCAATACCTGTGTTTAAACCTCAGTCTATGCTTATGGATGTTCTCAGTGTGATCTTGAACAGGTCCGTCCACGCAAGCCACCCCATGTTGGTGGCCACACGTTCAGCAGAGTATCGTTCTGTATCTAGGCCAAGATCGTGGAAGACCCCCCGAAGGGGCCTTCGGCTCCCATTTCTACCCTTTTTATAGTAGTTGAACCACCATGCGGTCTTCCACTTGTCATGATAGCCACTTGTGCCGATCGAAGCAGCCGCCTTCGGCTCTCGCTTTATGAGTTTATCATAAGGTGCGATATCAAGAATTATCAGAAAGAATTCCTTGTTCATGTTGCTGGCATAGTCCAAGCCGACCCTCAGCTTCCGTGCTATTTGGTCATGCGTCTTTGGTGGTTTCGCCAAGCTGAGTGAACTGTAGAGTTTGGCTTCGAAGAAGATGACAAGTGAAGTCGCTTCGATACTCGCGTCAACCTCAGTCTTCTCATCCGTTGTGGCCCCACCGAACTTCCGCCCGATATCAATCGCAAACTTTCCCAGACGACTGTTCTCTATCTCAATCTCTCCGGCGAAGGCATCCTCAATAATCTCTTGTATTGCCTTTCGTTGTTTCTTCGTACTCTGGTTCCTGATGTAGTCGAAACACGACCAGGTAAGAGCATCTTCGCTGTTCGAATTGGTGGCATGCCTTTGTTTATGCTTGTGCCCTTCATATTCGCTGTTCAGGAACTGGTTCAGATTTCGCAAGCGGTTCGGCAGGATAACATGATTCCTCTCAAGGCTATCGTATTTCATGCGTATCTCCTGTTCTGGAGTCTTGATAACGCCATGATCAGCCGCGACTGTAAGGAGTCGGCTGCATCGTCGGAAGAGCGTCAGGTCTATTTTCTTAGCATGTCTTCCTTTTCTCGGTAATAAAGGGCCAAACGAGGAATCGCCTTTTGAGGATAAATGGGACAACGGTTCTATTTATCCAATCTGCGAGCACTGGCCGAGAAAAATAGACCCCCCTTTCCTTTCCCCTATGCGGATGCCTTCTACACATCAGCCGGATCATGCGAGAGGGGGGGGGAAGGGTGTGCTAACAAAATAGACCTCACCGCTCTACGCAGGTCGATGCACTACCGCCTCTCGGCACGAAATGACTGCCCCTTTCCTTCAACCCCTTCCGGGGACCGTTCGGGCCTTCGGCGAGGTGAGGCCATCCGGGGTCCTTCCCGACTCGTTTCCTCCGCCCGCTTTGCCCTCTGCTGACTTCTCCCGGCCGGTCAGAGCCGGTCGCCCAGCCCTCAGTCTACTCCTTGGGACAACCGGGAGATCTCCCAGGGTAAGACTCAGAACGTTCCGCGCGTAGACGCCGGGTTTATAAAGCACACCCCAGCGTGGATGGAGGGCTTCGCTGTCACGCCTGCCTGTGCGTTCGCACGCAGACAGGTCGCCCCGCACTTTTGAATTGGGCTTCCCTGCCTGCGGTAGGCAGGCTCCAGACCCCACCTCGCGGTGACGCCCTTGCCCTTCTCCTACCCTCTTGCCTGCGCGCAGCGCGCAAGCAGGTCGGCTCCACGTACACCTGGTACGGGGACTTTCACCCCGGAAGTCGTGCGCCATGCCCGGCGCACACGACAGAGGTCTGGGGCGCGCCGGCACGAGGCCAGCAAAGCCGAACGACGCTGATCGGCGCGTCCCCTGGGCCGATGGGTTAGGCCCAAATCCGGACGCGCGGAGGCTTGCTCGCATGAACTCAGCGACGGAGACTCTCCGCCGTGATCTGATTCCTGTTCATCCAGTCACACACGGACTGCTCTCCCTCAATCATATTGCGCAGTTCATCGTTGATAGCTGCCGCTCGAAGATCGGCGAGAATCTTCTCGCGATTGGGCGACGGTCCCGCTTTGCCCTTTTGCATATCCTCCTCTAAGTGAATTCGGCAAATCGCGCGATTGTACTCGTAAAGCAACCACCCTTGTGTGTGCGAGTCACGGCGGATCTCGATTGCTTTGGTAAGCTCCTTTTCGGCTTCAGCCCAGTCTGGGTTTTTCTTGTCCTTCAATGCAAAGCCCAGGTTCCCGTGATTTGCGTGGTTTCGAACGTCACTGTCGACGAGAGCGCTAAAGATCGGAATAGTTCGCTCCATTCTTGGCTTATCGTCTCGCCAGCTCTCACTCCTCACGTCCCATGCTTGGTAAAGGATTGTTGTTTTCGCCGCCGGAGATGCTTTCATGATCGCGTCTCTAAGCTCTGCCGGTGCAACCTCTGGAGAGCCCACGGGCGGGTTAAGTTGGTTCTGCACCAAGCCTATCGCTTTCGCGTCTCGGACCATTTGTCTTTCAAGTTCGCTTATCTTTTCTCCGAGGGCTGCTACGTCCGCCTCGCGTAGTGCTTCTCCGAGGAATAAGCGCGTCCAAAGATAGCCAAATAGAAAACCTGAGATCGCAAAGTACAGCACCACGGCTATCGCCATCACATCCGGGCGCGGAACGTCACCGAATCCGGGCGAAAGGAATAGTGCCAGTGCCCGAAGCTTTTCTGGCAGGACAGTCAGTTGTGTGAGTCCAACCCCTACGAGTATCTTGGTAAGCCAGTCCGAGATCTGTTCAAGATTGGTGTTGGCTCGATACGTGACAGCCTGATCGTTAGTAGTGCCCGCGCTCTGAACTGTCCTCGAGGGTTGGCCCGCGGATGTATCGCTCGCCTGCAGCGAGCGAGGAATGCCGAACAAGAAGCCCAGCAGACCGCCTGCCATTGAGGATGCGCCAGCGACCAGGAGACCAACGCTTGTAGCCACTAAGAATTGCGACATGCCACTGGCGCTCATAGAGAACAGAACGATCACAACGAAGCCGGCAATCATGGTGCCAACTATGCCGTATAGTGCCGCGCGATTGGATGGCCTACTCTTCTCGGCTGCCATAGTGTCTCCCCCTTAAGCCCGTGTTTGCTGCCTCGTGGGCCTAACGCCGTCATGACCAGCGCGGGCAATCACGCTGGAATAAAAAACATGCCAAGCTTAAGCCGCGTCTGGTCGATGAATTTGTTAAAGCTCTCTGTTTCTAAAGTCAATCTCCCGTAATGCCATGAGGGAAGAGGGTCGGTGAGGGAAGAGAGGGAAGAGGGTCAGGTCTATTTTCTTAGCGTGTCTTCCTTTTCTTGGTAATAAAGGACCAAACAAGGAATCGCCTTTTGAGGATAAATGGGACAACGGTTCCATTTATCCGATCTGCGAGCACTGGCTGAGAAAAATAGACCCCCCCCTTTCCTTTCCCCTATGCGGATGCATTCTACACATCAGCCGGATCATGCGAGAGGGGGGGGAAGGGTGTGCTAACAAAATAGACCTGACCCCTCTACGCAATGAGCCGCGGATGCGCCTCTACCACTTTGCGCGGACTGCAATCTCAACACGATAGCAACCGTCGGCTCCATTGCCTTGTTCGAAGTCCCATATTCTTTCGCACAAAGATCAATCGCTGACTCCCAAGACTTGCTTTATTTCGGAAAAGGAAGGGCCTCCAGGGAATGTCATTCCTCGCTCATCATGATCGAGAAGGTAGTCGCCGTGTCCTGCAATGATGTAGGCTTTCGATTTAGAGAACTCCTTTCCATCCCGAACTCTTCGGTACTTTAGAGTCAGCCTTGCGATCATCATTCGGTGCCCCTTGGCATCGCTATTGTAGAAAGCTTTCATCTCATCTTGGATCGCCTTGAACGTGATGCGGAAATCTGCAGATTCATCTGGGTCAAGCTTAGAGATAGTCGAGTTTGGTTTTACTGAAAACATTCCGAACCTTGTCAATCGGATTGGCCCTCCCTTGAGCGTCATGCCGACAAAGTAGTCCTCGAAGATCCGGATGTCTTGGACCTTCGAGAGGCCGAGGTTTCGCAGCGACAGGTTGAATTCGCCAACTTCGCCCTGAGCGTCTTCGGCTGGCTCGACTACAATGACGGGGTTCTGTGAGAGGACCAGTTGGCTACGTCCCTGGGCAAGCAGGCAGTACGTTAACCAAACATACACGCCGGTGATGATGACTAGGATGACCGTTGCAATGCCAGAGATCCAGTCAGTGATCTTCGGCTTATCGTTTACATTTGAGCCTGTTGCGCGAATGCCCGTATTGATGCTTGAAATTTGCAGATCCGGGGTAGCGGTGCCGTTATTGATGGCCTGATCACGGAGAAGGGGGAAAGAAAGCCTTCGTTCTTCT